>Ga0164241_10001105_pt1 | contig 36445 bp, 35 predicted proteins | sample OricomyardsoilBY_FD_108780 | JGI IMG/M metagenome (GOLD analysis project Ga0164241, IMG submission 108780) | Backyard soil microbial communities from Emeryville, California, USA - Original compost - Back yard soil (BY) | ecosystem: Environmental > Terrestrial > Soil > Unclassified | place: USA... | reverse complement strand
CTCATGATTGGCACCACGCTGGTGGCCGAATCGTTTGGCGTGCACGTGCCCAAGGGCTATATCTACAGCGCCATGGCGTTCTCGGTGCTGGTGGAACTGCTGAACATGCGCGCACGGCGCGCGCGGCAACTGCGCAAGCAGGCCAGGGATGCGGAGCGCGCCGGTTGAGCCGATTCCTGCCCGATCCTTTCATTCTCGCGCTGCTGAGCACCGTGGCACTGGCCACGGTGCTGCCTGCCAATGGCGCGGCCGCGACACAGGTCGGCCACGCGGCCACGGCGACGGTGGTGTTGCTGTTTTTCCTGCATGGCGTGCGCCTGCCGCGCGAGAACCTGATCGCCGCGGTGGCGCACTGGCGGCTGCACCTGCTCATTCTCGTCACGACGTTCGCGCTCTTTCCGCTGTTCGGCGCGGCGCTGTCGAAGCTGGCGCCGGGCTTGCTGCCCGCACAGCTGTGGGCCGGCGTGCTGTTCCTCTGCGCCCTGCCTTCCACCGTGCAGGCTTCCATCGCCTACACCTCGATGGCCAGGGGCAATGTCGCGGCCAGCGTGGCATCGGCCGCGGCCTCGAATCTTCTGGGCATCGCGCTGACGCCGCTGCTCGCCGGGCTGCTGCTGCACACGCAGGGCGGCGCTGTGCCGCTGTCTGGCATCTGGAAGGTGGTGCTGCAACTGCTGTTGCCGTTCGTCATGGGTCACGCACTGCGACCGTTGCTCGGGAACTGGGCGGCGCGGCAGCGCAAGCTGCTCACCTACTCCGACCGGCTCACCATTCTTTTGTCGGTGTACAGCGCCTTTTCCGCAGCAGTCATCGGGGGCATCTGGTCCAAGGTGCCGATCCCGACGCTGCTGCTGCTGGCGCTGGTGTGCATCGTGATCCTGGCGGGGGCGTTGCTGGCGACACGCGGCATCGGCCGCCTGGCCGGCTTTTCCGCTGCCGATAGACGCACCCTGCTCTATGGCGGCACGCTCAAGAGCCTGGTCAGCGGCGTGCCCATGGCGCGCGTACTGTTCCCTTCGGCCGAAATCGGCGCGATCATTCTGCCGGTGATGATCTACCACCAATTGCAGCTGATGATCTGCGCCACCATCGCGCGCCGGCAGGGGAATGAGGCGGCGCCATGAGCCGGTATCGCAAGCCCAGCCAATTCATCCCGGCCGACGAATGCCCGCAGGCCGGCCGCGAGCGCCTGGCCATGCCGCAGCCGCTGGGCAATTTCACCGCCGAAGGCATACAGGAGCCCGAGCCTCCCCTGCTCAAGCGCATGAATGACACCGGCGCCGTGTTCATGATGGGACAGAACCCCAATCTGCCGGCGATGCCCGACAAGCCGCGGCTGCTCGACTTCTTTCACTATCGTTTCACCGATATCGCGTTCCGGCATCTGCTGCAGAGCGCGAAGCAGGCGCTGGACGCCGGCCAGAGCGAAACCGTGGTCATCGCCTGCCTGCTGCACGATATTTCCAACGGCGCGCTGATCCGCTCCGATCACGGCTATTGGGGCGCGCAGATGATCGCGCCCTATGTCAGCGAGGAAGTCGCCTGGGCCGTGCAATATCATCAAGCACTGCGTTACTTCGCTGACGAATCCGTCGGCTTCAAATATCCCGACGCCTACAATCAGTTCTTCGGGCCGGACTACGAGCCCCCCGAATACATCCAGCAGGCGCATCGGGACGCACGCAAGCACCGCTGGTACATGACCTCGCGGCTGATCACCATCTACGACATCTATGCCTTCCAGGATGGCGTGGATGTGGACCCGGCAATCTTCACCGACATCATCGGCCGGCACTTCCGCGAACCCGCCGAAGGGCTGGGGTTCGACAACTCACCGGTGGCGCACATGTGGCGCACGATGATCTGGCCGAATAATTTTCTGTAAACGCATGCGAGCGGCAGATGGGCTTCGACCTCATCGATCTAAAGAATAAAGAAGACGGCTTTTCCACCAATATCTGGCATTGGCACGTGATAGTGGGGATCATTCGTTCGTTGAGAGTTCTGCCAGAAGAAAAGGTGGATTCCCTCAACGAGCAGTACACAGATAAAGGCCTGAGCGCGGAAGAAGCGCGGATCGTCGCGGCTGAGATGCGGTCGCAGGTTCTGCCAATGCTTGACCAGCATTCACGGGTTTATTTCGACGGATCCACCGTGCGCACAGACATCCCGCATGACAACGTGCACTACACGACCCAGGCTGTGCTGCAGAGGTTTGTTGACTATTGCGAGCGAAGCAGCGGGTTCGCGCTGTGGTAGCGGTTCTGGAAAATGAACAGCCCAGTCAAGCAGGCCGCGAAGAGTTCAGTCTCCGCTCACCTTCGCCGGGCCATCGCCGCTGTATATCTTGTGGCCATCCGCCGTGGTGATCGTGGCCTGACCCACATTCGGTGAATCCGGATTCTTCGAGCGCCGGCCGGTAACCGTCACCACCTCGCCCACCTTCAGTGAATCCTTGCGCCAACCCTGCCGGAACAGCGCGTTCGGCGCGCCCCCTTCGACGTGGTACACCATCGGCGGTCCGCCCTGTTGCTTCACCTCGATGTGCGTGTAGATGTGGGGATTCATCCACATCACCTTCTGCACGGTGCCGGTGAAGGTCACAGACTTGTTCGGGTCGAACTCGGCGGCCGTGGAGTGATGCGCGCGCGCCGGACTCAGCACGAACAGCATTGCGACGGACAGCGCCATCCCAAACCGACTGGTGGTTTCAGTCTTCATCGTCATCCTCCGGCGGCTTCCATGGCTTGATGGCGCCGCTGAACAGGTTGCCTTGGTTGTTCTCTTCGCAGGAATATTCCATCACCACGTCCGACGCGGGTTTCAGGCGCCAGGTGCGCGCATTCATCCAGTCGCGCGTGTAGGTCTTCGGGTCATGCACCGTCACCGTGTGCTCGATGGTCCTGGCGTCCACACGACGGAAGGTGTTGATGAGCTTCAGCTGCTTGCTGTGCGGGTGACCGGCGGTATCGAGACGCGTGTAGCCATTGAAACCCGTGGTCTCCACCACCAGCGTGTCGCCATCCCAATGTCCCGTCGAAACGCCATTCCACGACGGCGGCATGTCCTGCGGCCACTTCTGGCCGGCGGTGGGCACCCAGTGAAACCAGGTGTTCTGTTCGAACAGCATGGCCAGCGCTTCAGGAGACTGCACCAGCTGCACGCCATGGGGCGAATTGATGTTGCGCGACATGCCGAAAGGCAGGCAGCTGCCGGCATAGTCACCGTCGTTCACCGGATCATAGGACTTCCAGTGCTTCAGCCCCCACTCGGTATAAGGCAGGTCCAGCGTTCGTGCGCCGCTGCCAGCGGCCGAGGGTTTGGCATCTGGAAGAGGCGCGCGCGTCATCTCCAGCGGTTGGCGGGTCTGCGGATCGAGCACCCGCCCCTTCGCGGCCATATCGGGCGTGTAGGGATTGTTCCAATGACCTGAAAGGTCCGGCTTCCCATTGGGCAGATGTGGAATCGAATCGGCAGGCGCCGCGGCGCGCGCGATGACTGCGCAACACTGAAGCACCCACACCAGCAGCACGGTCGACGATTTCGGCATGGACCCCCCGAAGCCGACATCATTGTTCGGACAGCAGTGTGCCCTATCACTTCGAAACCAGCCAGCGCGGCAGGTGGGGGACGCTATACGCGGGGCGCGGGAGGGGTGTACGGTGAGCGAAGGTTGCAGGGAGGCGGTGTGCGTGAGGGAGATTGCGCTAGTGGATATGTGTCCACGTGGTTCGCGGATGCCAGGGCGAAACAAGAACCTGCGACTGCGCGGGGCGTGTTATCTGGCGGCGGTGTCCGGATATGAATTTATCTGGACACATATAGTGAACCGTTAGGCGGCACGCCGTACGCCGCGTCAAATTCAAGAACCTGGAGCCAAGCGCATTGCATGACTTTCCGTGACCACGTTCTCAAGCGATTCGATCAGGAATTTGGGCAACCTTCCCGTCAGACGATCAAAGTCATCGAGTGGACCTTCGGCCACGATGCCAGTGCTGTTGTGCAACTGGATCAGCCGGCAGGTGCGCAGGCCGCACTCATTTGGTTGCCCTATCCAGCGGATGGTGAGGCCGTTCCGGAAATCGCACTTGAGTATCCTGCTGAAGCCGGCAGACACAGCAATACTTACGCTGCGCCAGGACTAAGGCGCGGGGTACCTGCGCTCCGTCTTACGGTATCGTCTCTAGACGAACTGGCCGCCACGGTCGCCTATATCAAGGCCATGCGGGAAGCTCGTCCACTCCCAGAGGTTAAGGCTGCGACACGCCCAGAGGCGCCAATGGGTGCGCCAGAATCCTACCATCCCGCGATATCTGCAAACGGCGTGGGTCTACCTGAGCCGAAGCCTATGGCTCCAAGACGTGAGGCGATTCCGCGCGTCGTCCAGCGGGAAGTCTGGCAGCGTGACGGGGGGCGCTGCGTCGAGTGTGGAACCAGAGAAAAGCTGTGCTTTGATCACATCGTCCCGTTCTCGCGTGGCGGAAGTAACACGGTCAGGAACGTCCAGCTTCTATGCGAACACTGCAATTCCTCCAAAGGCAACCGCATCTGAGCAGAGGAACATATGTCCGCCTTATTCAGAGCCCTGCGCGATCGTGCCGCCTAACAACCCGTTGCAGCGGTCCGGGAACGATAAAGTGCTGGCGCGCGGACGCGCCAGCGGTTCATTGTCGAGACGCGCCCGCGCGCAACTGGCGTTGCGCACGGCCGCTGAACGGGGACGTTATGCGTCACGAGGAGAGATGTGCAAATAGTTACGCACCCGATCGCCTACGTTATTTCGTCTCGCAAAGACGCCGATGACGACCGCTGGGACGCTGAGACAGCCACCATCCAACTGATTTCCCCGTACGGCGGTGATTCGGTTGCGGGGCTCTCTCAGTTCTCGCACATTGAGGTGCTTTTCTGCTTCCACTTGGTCGAACCATCTCGCGTGGTTGTCGGCGCGCGTCATCCCAGAGGCAACATTTCCTGGCCGCTGACGGGTATCTTCGCGCAGCGGGGCAAAAATCGCCCCAATCGCCTGGGAACAACGATGTGCCGCCTGCAAAGAGTGGAAGGGTCTACCTTGTTTGTATCAGGCCTTGACGCCATTGACGGAACACCAGTTTTGGACATCAAGCCGGTGATGCGAGAGTTTTTGCCTAGAGGTGAGGTGGCCCAGCCTCAGTGGTCTCACGATCTAATGAAAGACTACTGGGTTTAAGGGAACCGATCGTGACCCATCTCATATCCGCGGTGGCCTTGCTGTTGCTCGGCCTGATCGGCAACTCGCGGCTTCGAGCGTCGACAGGATCTGACAGTCCGACTTTCGGAAATGCCATCCGCATCACTGGCGCGCTCGCCGTCATCGATAAATTGTCCACGATCGGCCTCGGCGAGCCGCCCAGCGCTGAGCTCAGTCGTTAGGCGGGACCATGCCTACCGACGGCCTTACGCGTTACGACAAGCTTAGCGGCCGGGAGCTCGTTGTTGAGCTTCGGACTATGGACCGCAATCGCTTCCCTAAGAACTATGAGACGCTCTTAAGCGAAATCGAAGCACGCGGCCCCGTCGTTGGGCCTCAGTTGGAGCACTACGACGTAGAGCGCTACGAGAGTCTTTCTTCGGTTGAGCGCCGCCGCTTCAGGGCGGCATGCACCAAGCGCGCTCTGGTGCTGTTATTGCAATACAACACTCTAGGCGGGCTCGGCGCCGCCATCGCTGTGGGGGTTGTTGCGGAAATCATCGAGCGCAGCTTTGACGTCCAGCTAGCAGAGTTTCGAAAGAACGCCATACTCATCACGCAAGGAATGTTGTTGGTGGCGTCCTACTGGGCGTTTCTAAGATGGATATTGAAGGAGAAGGTTTCAGGCATGTCTGTGGCCATCCTACGAGAAAAGAAGAATGGTGACGCCAAACAACCCGTTGCGGCGGCCCGGGAACCATAAAGTGCCCAGCCGCGAGCGAGAACGCGCTCTGGTCGCGCAAGTCCGTGCCGCCCGCGTGCTAGAACACACTCGCGCCACCGCTGAACGGCGATGTTAGGCGGCTTCTTCACATCGCTTGGCTATTCCGCAGACGTTCCGGAAGTGTTTGAGCGAGACCTGGCCGCGCTGCTCAAGGCTGAAGTAACAGAACTTGGCATAACGGGGTATGGACAGAAGCTTTCGTCGCGGGGCCTTCTAATAGGCCCTAACGGGCGGCAGGGCTACGTCTTGGCGATCTGGATTATACTTTTTGGCTGAGATTCACCTTGTTTGGTCACAGCATACCCTGAGGACTAGGACATGACGTTTCGGGAACTCGACACCGTCGTCGTTGCGAAAGATCTTCCCGCGCATGGTGGTGGAGTTTGTTACTGCAACAGGCCACACCCAAGTCAGCTAGACGCCGCATAACAACCACATGCAGCTCGCCGTCGCTGATGCTGGACGTTAGACCGCGCGTACACGCGATGCGATGTTCTTGGAATCAAAAAACTGGACCTATACTTCATTTGCAGCAAAGTGGAGGTACCGCCCGTGAAGCTCGGCATTTCACAGGTCCGCAAGCTGATTTGGTTCGCATTACTGGCAGGCCCAATGTGCCTTGGGGCGGCCAGCTCGGATCGACTCTTCAATGCGCACTACCAAATCGAAACCAGGGACCACGACGCGATAGGCACGATCAAGTCCGAGTTCCGTCTGAAGGCTGACGAGAGCACCAGATTCGAGTTGTTTCCCAACGACATTGAACTCTCTGTTCGACCTGTGTCGGACACGGAATACGACTTGCACATGGTCATTACTTCAAAGAAGAATCCCGCCGGGGAGACTCGCCTGGATCATGTGTTTCACGGGCGGTACGGAGTTCCACTTGAACTCGATGCCGTGGCAGAGCAATTGCGGGTGGGTGGGGCCATTTCTGTTGTGCCGCTCTAGATCGGTGCTGCGCGCCACCGCCGTACGCGGACGTTAGGCAACAACCACGATGATCGGTGCGCTCATATTGGCCTGGGCGGCTCTCTGGATTGTCCCGTACATTTTCCTGACTCGGGCGGTTCTGAGGGACATCAGGTCCGTAACCGGACATATCATCCCGGGCGTACTTTTTGGCGGCTTGCTTGCTCCGGGGTTTGGTGTCGGCGACGGTGTTGCCCTGCTTCCTGCCGGAATATCCTGTATCGGCTGGTTGGGCGATGTTCAAGAACTCAACCTGGGAGATTTCCTGGTCAATCTCGCATCCTGGATTGTTGTGGCAGCCCTATGCACAGCGGTGACGTATTCTCTGCGCAGGAGAGAACCTCACTTCATCGCGACGCCTGCCGACAACCGCTCAAAGAATCCGTTCGACTAGCTCACCAGGTGACACCTGCTCTACCTACGAGACAATCCGTTATCGATCACCCAGGCGGAGTTCCATGCTGCGCTCAGCCTCGGCGAAAGTGGCGAGTGGGAGCTGGACTGGCGCTTTGAGATTGCCGCGAGTGGAAGAGTTGCGAACGACGACCATCCCTGGAAGGCGCGTCTGCGTTCGCAGTGCCAGATTCTCGACCTTCCGAATCCGTACTCCCTGTCGGGGTTCTCGCGATCTCTAGGTCCGGATGAAGATGATGAGCCACCATTTCTATTATTGGTCTTCGAACACGAGCCGGTAAGGGATGTCTCCATAGAGTTTGGCTCCAGAACGGCCGGTGGCTATGATTTCACGCTCCGCGGAACGGCAGATATTGGATGGGACGAACCCCTGCTTCAGGATGTGCCCATCCTGCTGCAATGTGACCTGCCTTTCACGGGAGTATTAGTGGATGAGCACAAGGAGCCCGCCGCGCGAGCCCGACTCGACGCTTACTTCGGACCCCTGCAGTGGGGGCAACCTGTTGTCAGGAATTACCAGCATCTGTTCCCTCTTCGCGACGCCAATTCATTGAAGGTGGGCGATACAGGGCCGCACGAGGAACTCGTGGTGCGCGAAAATCCGGATGCGCTTCGGCTGGTATACATTCCGTCGCTGGAAGCGCTTTTGATACGCGCCGAACAACTCAAGGGATCTTCACTGACCGACACGCAACGCGAACGAATCGCGGCCAAGGCACAAGTCATGGCGGTAACAGCTCGGATGGCGGATGCCGCCGATTCGCCTGAACCTTGAGTGTGATTTCTGGAGGACGAAAGTGACTCGTTACGTTCTACTATTTCTTGCGGCCATCCCGACACTGGCCATTGCTGACAAGAAGTGGACGCTTTATGACGGCCCGCAACTGAAGCGCGAGCAGATCGGAACCTTCAACCTCTATAACTATCCCGGCTATTTATCGAAGATCCAGATCTATACGATCTCGATCGATTCGCACAATTTCGAGGACGATGGTGCGATGGGATTGGTACCCGCAGCGGGCGGCCAGGCGTTACTGGCTCCGGGCAAACACATCGCGCGCATATCCTTCGTCGATACCAAGCACAGATTGTTTCCGGCATTCATGGATTCCCGAACCTTTCCTGGTTGGTATGAAATCGAATTCGAAGTCCAGCCAGGAATGATCTATGCACCCACCCTCCCCCCGCGCGCAGCAGGGAACATTGAATTGGATCGCATGTGCATCGGCAGCGTCCCATTCAATAAGGGCGTGGGTGCTGCATTAGGAGACATCAGGAAGCAGACCGACTTCGCCTCGTGTGGCGCACCGACGCTGGACCCCAAGATCGACCGCGAGTCCTGGTGCAGGTCGTGGGACGGAACAAATAGTCGGCCAATAATCTGCAGACACCCGGACTAGCGGATCAGTATCGTGAACAACAATCTGCTTGCTCTTGCACTTGTGGCCGTTTCACTAGCTGCACTGCCAGCGCGGGCGGAAGCCCCCGCCGAGACGGTTGGCGCGCTGTTGCTGCGGCTGCAGGAAGAAAGCGCCGCCCCCTTCGTTCAGTACTGTGGCACCAAAGCACCGAACCTCAAACGTTCGCTGGAAGCCGAATACTCGCAATTCAGGAAGCGGTTCCGGAAGGCCACTGCGCCGCTGCGCGCCGGGATCAAAACCAACCAGGAACTGTCGAAACCCGCGTCGCGTGAGCTGATCAGGCAGTTCGAAGAGATGGGAGCGCAGTCGTTCACCCAGACGCAACAGCTCGATCCGCGCACCTTCTGCCGCACACTCAAGGACAACCTGTCCCATGCCACGCAGGAATCCATACAAGAGAACATGCGGAGCGCCTTTGCGGAATACACAGTCGCGGCGCGCCAGAACAGATAGCGTGGAGGTTTGAAACTGGGGAGGGCCTTGGGCATGAAACGCATTCTTGCGGCATTCGCGCTGTGCGCGGCACTGACGGCTCACGCGGCAGGCGTAAGTCCATCGAAATTGACGCCAATCGACAGTACGGAGCATTTCGACATTCCGGTCGTCATGACATACACAGAGCGCCGGGGAATTGGCGTAAAGCTCGAGCAGGGGCTGCGGGAAGGAACTTACGCCGCCAGATTCCAGGATACGAAAGGCGTCTATTTTGTAGGCCCGAAACAGGCTATTTGCCAGGGGAGTCCGCCCTGTAGCGCCTTTGAGCATGAAGGCGGCATCTGGGTGTCGAAGGATCATCCCGAAGATCTGCGGTTGTTTCTCATCCAGGAACTGACGCCCGAGCAAAAGACATCCATTGTCCAGTTCGGCCTGGCTGCCCTTCTGGCGAAGATTGGCGAGGGAAAGTACTACCTCTTCCCTCTCAACAAAGGTTTCGCGCAGCAACTGGCAGGCACCCGCAAGCCGTAACCCGAGGTCGATCGAATGCAGGTCAGTATCGTCACCTTTCCAGAAACTCCAGTAGCCGGCATCCGTCATCTTGGCCCGCCTTCCCAGGAGCACGACACGGCCCGCAAGTTGATCGCATGGAAAATCGAGCGCCGCCTGCTGGACCAGGCCCGCTATCGCATGTACGGACTGCACTACACCGATCCCAGGAAGATCGATCCCGCCAGTCACCAGGTGGATTTCTGCCTTTCCTATGACGCAGCGGTTGAGCCCAACTCCCAGGGAATTGTCGCAATGACGATCCCCGGCATGCGCTGCGCACTGGCACGGGATATCGGCTCGCGCCTGGACAACAAGGCGGCGCAATACCTGTTCGACGAATGGCTGCCCCGCAGTGGCGAGCAGATGGCCGGCCTGCCGATGGTGTTCCACTATGTGAATGTGGGACCCAATGTGCAGGAGCACGAGGCGATCACGGACGTTTATCTGCCACTCAAATGACTCGTGTCCCGCTTGACGTGCAGGGCCTGGGTGGCATGCCGGATATTTTCCGGCTCTCGGGCGCCGCACGGCGCGACCCTGCCGTCGAGGCGTGGCTGAGCAGCGAACCCGCCGAACTGCGCGCCGTCGCGAACCAGTGGTTTTCGCATATACGAAGTTGCGGCGAAGACGTGCTCGAATTGATGCACGATGGCTGCCCCACCGCCTGCGTCGAAGACGCCGCGTTTGCCTACGTCAATACGTTCAAGGCTCACGTAAGTGTGGGCTTCTTCCATGGTGCCTCGCTTGCTGACCCCGCGGGCCTGCTGGAAGGCGGCGGCAAGCGCATGCGGCACGTGAAGCTCTTTGCGGGCCGAGCGATAGCCACGGAAGTCCTGCGGGCGCTGATCGAAGCGGCCTACGTGGACACCAAAACCCGCCTCGGTGACGATATGCTCCCGACATCGGGACCATAAACACAAGGGGCTGGCCGTGAATCGTTCGTCTTTCGTATCCGTATTCCTGGCGCTGGGCGCGCTTGTTTCCACGTTGGGCCAGGCAGCCCAGGCTCCGCCCGCGACGCAAGGCCCTCCCGCCACGCAAAAGCCCATGGTTTCCTGCGCGCGCGGCGGCCTGCAGCAGGCGGTGAACCTGTACCTGGCCGCGCAGGCCAAGGGCGATCTGTCGGGTCTGCCGCTGGCCACCGGCCTGGGCTACGTGGAAAACATGCAGCCGGCCGACATCAAGACGGGTTTCCTGAGCAAGGCGCTGAGCATCAATCACTCGCAGAGCCTGCTCGACCAGAATTCGTGCCAGACCTTCACCGAGATCATCGTCACCAACAAGGCCGAGCCCTATGTGGCCGGCGTGCGCCTGCGCGTGAACCACGACAAGATCGCCGAGATCGAAGTGCTGTGGACCACGACGGGCTACTGGCTGTTCAATGCCGATGCCTATCTGCAGCACGCCTCCGAACAGAACTGGGGCCCCATCGCTGAAGATCGCCGCGACTCGCGCGGCACGCTGGTGCAGGGCGCCAATGCCTATCTCGATGCCTTCCTCGAAGCCAAGATCGATCAGGTGCCCTGGGGCTTCCCCTGCGTGCGCATCGAGGGCGGTGCGTACACGGGCCGCGGTCGCGATGACGACAGCTGCGAGGCCGGAGTGCCGGCGGGCGTGAACATCGCCAACCGCCGCTTCGTCGTCGATGAAGTGGTCGGCGGCGTGGTGGCGCTGTGCACCTTCGGCGCTGGCGGCCCGAACGGCGGCAGCGGCGCGCCCGATACGCACATGTTCCGGCTGGAGAACGGCAAGCTGCGCTATGTGCACACGCTGACGCATCTGCTGCAGAACAGTTTCCGTGGCAACGGCGGCGGTCAGGGCGGCCAGGCTGGTGGCAATGCGGCGCGCCCCGCGCCCAACGCGGCGCCTGGCGCCGGTGCGCAGCGCACCAGCAAGTAACTGGAGCGCGGAACTGTGAGCGCGGCGCGCAGTTCCCGCAAGGTCGATTCGCTGCCGGAGTACATGGCGAAGCTCTCGCCTGAGCAATCGCGTGTACTTCGGCAGGTCCTCGCGCTGATCCAGAAGGCGGTGCCCACCGCCGAGCCCACGATCAGTTACAGCATTCCGGCGTTCAAGCTGCCGCGCGTCTTCGTCTACGCCGCGGCATTCAAATCGCACATCGGCATCTTCCCGCCCGTTCGCGATGCGAAACTGCGTGCGGCGTTGAAGCCTTACGCCAACGCCAAGGGCAACCTGCGCTTCGACTTGTCCAGACCCATGCCAGGCGCGCTGATCACGCGTGTGGCCAAGGCGCTGGCCAGGCAATACCAGGAAGCCGGCGGCATCCGTCGAGAAGAGCCGAAAAAGACCGCGTCGCCAGGTCCGAAGACCAGGCAGCTGCAGACCCGGCTCAATCGCATGCCGGGCGCCACATTGACTCCCATGTCGGTCCGCGCCGGATCCCCTCACCTTGCGCTGATCTACAAGGTGATGGGCAGGATGTTCGCCATCCTGTCGGCGCGCGGCGAGGAGTTCGTCATCGTCAAATGCGATCCGAATCTGGTGCCGGTGCTGCGCCGCCAGTACCAGGGCGTCGGTCACCGCTCGCATCTGGACAAGCGCCACTGGATCAGCATCAGTCTCGACGCCGATGTGCCGGCCGTCGAAATCCGGCGCCTGGTGGATCATTCCTACGGGCTGGTGGTTGCCAGCCTCACCGCAAAGCAGCGCGCTGCGCTCAAGGCGCGGACCGGGGGCTGAGCTATCATCCTTCCCGTAGGCGAACGCCACCAAACGCTGAGGGAAGGACTATGGACGAGCACTCGCTGAATCGGCGGCAGATTCTCAGTGGCATGGCCATGGCGGCAGGCGCCGCCGGCGCGCTCGGCGCACTGGGTGGTCGCAATGCGGCAGCGGCGGACGCGCCTGCTGCGCCACCCGCACAGGGTGTGGGCACGGCGCAGGCGCCCACCATCGCCGATGTGAAAGACAAGGTCGTCTACATCACCGGCGGTTCCAGCGGCATTGGACTGGGCATCGCCCGCGTGATGCATGAATACGGCGCCAAGGTGGTGATCGGCAATCTCGACGACAAACAGTTCGCCGATGCGCTGAAGAATTTCCCCGCCAACGACCCACGCCTGTTCACCCTGGTCCACGATGTGATGGATCGCGATGGCTGGCAGCGCACGGCCGACGCCATCGAGAAAAAATTCGGCGCGGTGGACATCCTCGTGAACAACGCCGGCGTGGGCCTGCAGCAATCGGCCGCCACGGGCTCGCTGAAGGATTGGGAATGGGGCCTGGGCGTGAACCTGTGGGGCCCCATCTACGGCGTCAATACTTTCGTTCCCAGAATGCTCGCGAAGAAAACCGGCGCGCACATCGTCACCACCACATCAACCAGCGGCATCCTGCCCGGCAGCGGCGCCGGCATCTATACCGTGTCGAAGATCGCGGCGGTGGGATTGATGGAAGAGCTGCGCCATGAACTGCGTGCCAGCAACATCGGCACCTCAGCCTTCGTGCCGGGGCTCACCACCACCAATATCGGACAGAGCGAGACGCATCGTCCCGATGCGCTGAAGAATGACACGGCGCCCGCGGCATCGGCTGGCGGGCAAAGGCCCGCGGGCGGCGGCCCGCCGCGCAATGCCGCGCCGCGACCGGCGGTCTCACCCGCCTGGACGCGTCCGCAAGATCCCGTGGTCGTGGGCCGTTTCGTGCACGATGGCATCCTGCACAACGATCTGTACATCGTGCTGCAGCCGGAATACCGGCCGGGTGTCGAGGCACGCTGCAACGCGCTGCTGGATTCCATGGTGCCCTTCACGCCGCTGCCGGCTTCAATGAAGAACGGCAACTACCTGCGCACGCCCATCTTCGCGCAGGAAGTCGCGCATCGCCGTGCCACGCAGAAGCGCGAGATCAAGGGAACCTGACGGGATGGCGCGGCATCGCAAATCATGACGTCAGGCGGTAGCTGCCTGTGCGGCGCGGTGCGCTATGCCATTGTCAGCGCACCGACCTTCGTGTGCGTATGCCATTGCGAAAGCTGCCGGCGCGCTTCGGGCGCGCCCATGGTGGCGTGGGCAACCTTCGAGAAGGAATGCATCGACCTGCCACGCGCCGGCCTGCAGCGCGTGGCCAGTTCATCCGGCGTGCTGCGCGGCCACTGCCCGCGTTGCGGCACCAGCCTCACCTACGAGAACACGCGACGGCCGGGCGAAATAGATGTGACGCTGGCCAGCATGGACGACCCGGCCGCGTTCACGCCCTCGGCGCATATCTGGGTGCTGGAAAAACTGCCCTGGGTCACGCTCGCCGACGGCCTGGGGCAATACGACACGACGCCCTGAGAACCCGCGGGCATCCGGACTGACATGACAGGCGTGTTCCGATCCGAGCGTGGCCGGCAACTGGTGCACGAACGCTATCGCCAGCTGCTCGACGCGGCACCGCTGCGCTGCGAAGAGCTGCACGTCTCCACGCGCGAAGGCGACACCTTCGTTCTGGCGAGCGGCGCCGAGACCCATCCGCCGCTGCTGCTCTTTCATGGCGGCGCTACGTGCTCGGCGATGTGGCTCAACGATCTGCCCCTGCTCTCGCGCCACTTTCGCGTGTATGCCATCGACATGATCGGCGAGCCGGGCCTCAGTGCGCCTTCCCGCCCTTCCATGCAGGGTGAAGCGCACGCGTTATGGCTCGATGACATCTGGGATGCGCTGGATATGACTCAAGCCCGCATTGCGGGAACCTCGCAGGGAGGATGGCTGGCGCTGGATTACGCCATCCGTCGACCGGCGCGCGTGCAGAGCCTGGCACTGGTGGCGCCGGCGGGCATCGCACGGCAGCGCATCAGCATGGCATTGCGCGTGGCGCCGCTGATGCTGTTCGGTAACTGGGGCCGGCGTCGCGCCGTGGACTATGTGATGGGAATGCGCGCCGATCAGTTGCCGCGCGAAGCCCGGGCCTTCCACGATTTCTTCCTGCTGACGCAGGCGCATTTCGCCCATCGCACCACTTTCATCCCGGTGTTCGACGCGGCGCAGCTGGCTTCGTTGAAGCTGCCCGTACTGGCGATCGTCGGCGCGCGCGATGTGGCGTTTCGCAGCGCAACCACCCAGCGACGACTCAAGGCCTGCGTGCCGCAGGCCCGGGTCATCTGCCAGCCAGATTCAGGACACGGCATCACCGACTACGCCCCCACGCTGTGGGACTTCTTCCTCGGTGATGGCGGCCAGTAGGAAACCCTACTTCAGTGCCACTAGCACCGCCTCGAGGTCGTTCTTCAGAATCTGCTGCAGGCCATCGGCGGCAAGCGAACCGTTGACCGCCACGCCCGGGTCGCCGGTTTCGAGCACGACGAGCCTGGCACCCGCATCGCGTATGGCCTTCTGGATCGCATCGCTGGGCATCCATTTGTGCAGAACCACCTTGATGTGCGCGTCGCGCAGGTGCTTCGTCAATCCATCGAGATCGGGTTTGGTCCAGCGCACGTCCTGCTTGATGAAATAGCCGTCGACCAGCAAGCCCATGTCGTTGGTCAGGTAGACGAAGTCGCCCGTCAGCGCGAACACATCGCCACTGGCTTCGATCAGCCGGTCCTGGTAGTCGCCACGCAGTTTGAGCAGCGAACGCTTCAGGCCATCGAGATTGCGACCGATGACGGACGCGTGCTGGGGAAACAGCGCCTTCAGGTCACTGGCGATGATGTCGCCCATGCGGATGGTGTTCGACACACTCAGCCAGAAATAAGGTGCGGTCGCGCCTTCGGGTGCATCGGGATCGTGTCCCCACGCCGCATTCGACACCGGCGAATCCGCCAGGGCGACGCCGGGCACATCCAGCGACCAGGGAACCGCCGCTTCGATATCGACAATGCGGATGTTGGCGTCACGGGCAAAGCGGTACAACGGATCGGCCGGCAGCGCGTTGGTCAGCGCAATGACCGCGACAGCCGAGGCGAACTTCGGCGCCAGTGCCGCCGCCCGCCGCGAGATGTAGTCCTTCTGCAGCGACAACTGCCGGCCGTCCGCCGGAACGTTCTCCACCTGAATGGGGGTGTCCGCGGTGAGCGCCTTGGCCAGCGAATAGGTAGCTTGAATGCCGGTGAGCACCAGCGGTGCAGCCGCATCGGCCGCTTGCGCGCGCGGCACTGACAGCAGGCCGGCACCGGCCATTGCCACGAACGACATCGCCAACACACGAGACACGCGACGCATTGTCATAGGGAAGCCTCGCGGAAGCGGGGAATGGTCATGCGGATGATCATCGTCACGATGAATATCGCCGCGCCGGTGAGGATGATGGCGCCGCCCGAGGGCACCGGCAGGTCCCAGCGCAGCGGCGCGTAGATGCCAACCAGGCAGCTCACGGTCGAGAACACAATGCTCCACAGCACGAACCCGCGGATGGAGCGGTTGAGATTGCGCGATGCCGCGGCGGGAATCAGCAGCAGCGCCTCGACCAGCACCGCGCCGATGATCTTCACGCAGGCCACCGTCAGGATGGTGATGAGCAGCACGAACACATATTCGAGCAGGTGGACCTTGACGCCACGGACGTGGGCCAGGCTGGGATTCAGGCTGGCCAGCAGCATGTGATTGTAAAGCGGCAGTGCCGTCGCGGCGGTGAGCGCGGCGGTGACCAGCAGCACCGACATGTCCGTATCGTTCACCGTGAGGATGGAGCCGAACATCACCGTATCGAGAATGTGCGTGTTGACCTTGGCCGACACCCACAGCAGCGCCGTGGCGCCGATGGCCAGCGAGATCGACAGGAACACGCCGATCAGCGTGTCGGCCGACATCTTCGTGCGATTGCGCGAGAAGTTCAGGAACAGCCCGAACAGCAGGCAGAAGCTGAACATCGACACATAGGGCGCCGTGTACGATTCGCCGATGATCACGCCGATGGCGACGCCCGTCAGCGCGGCATTGCCCACGGCCTGCGAGAAAAACGCCATGCGCTTGGCGACCACCATGGTGCCCATGCCGCCCAGCAGCGGCCCCACGACCAGCGAACACAGGAAGCCATTGACGACAAAGGCGTAGGTGAAGCTGTAGTGGATGATCCCCTTGTTTGCCAGGCCGATGATGAACTGCCGGGCGACTTCGTACAGCGAGCTCATGCGCGTCCCGCCTCGCGTGACGGCAGGTTCAGCGTCGGGAACAGCTGCGCGGCCGTGCCGGTGGCCAGCACTTCCCGTGGCGCGCCGTTCAGCAGCACGGTGCGGTCGATGTAGGTCAGCGCATCGGCCAGCTCGCTCACCTGCACGATGTCATGGTTGATCCACACCACCGTGCCGCCGGCCGCGGCAAACTCCTTCACCGCGCGTTCGAGCAATTCCCTGCCCGACAGGTCGAGCCCGGTCGTGGGCTCATCGAGCACCAGCAGCGCGGGTTCCGGAATCAAGGCCTGCGCGAACAGCACGCGCTGGCGCTCGCCGCCCGACAGGCTGCCGAGCTTCGACTTGAGTTTTCCCTTCAGGCCCATGCGCTCCAGCACCGCCTCGATCATCGGGCGGCGCGAACGCGACACGCCCAGAAACACCGGCCGGCGCTGACAGGTCATGGCCATGAAATCCCGGACGGTGATCGGCAGGCTCTTGTCGAAGTCCAGCGTCTGCGGCACATAGCCGATGACCCGGCCTTCCTTCCACTGCACGGCAATGCGGCCGGAATGCGGCATCTGCCCGACCAGCGAGCGCACCAGCGATGTCTTGCCGCCGCCGTTGGCGCCGACGATGCAATGAATGGTGCCGGCGCGTATGCTGAAACTGACGTCTTCCAGGATCGTCGTGTTGCCCAGCGCCAGCCCGACACGGTCGAACTCTATCGAAGGTCCTTGCATCGTGATGGGGTCCGCTCAGGCGCCCTTGCTCGAGTCATTGATGGCCTGCGCGAACGTGTTCAGGTTCTCGCGCATCTCGTCGACGAATTTCTCGGGCGTGTACTTGCCGCTGCTGATATGCGAGATCGAATACATCCTGACGCCCGTGGCCTGGCGGATGGTGTCCGACAGCTTGCTGGCGAAATATTTCTCGGCGAACAGCACATTGACCTTGGCCGCCTTGATGCGATCGATGGTTTCAGCCAGTTGCCGCGCCGTCGGTTCCACGCCATGCCGCGGTTCGATCACGGCCGTCACCTGCAGTCCCAGCTCCTGCAGGATGTAGTCGTAGCCGCTGTGCATGGTGGCGCAGCGGAACTTCGACAGATCCGCGCCGGTGATCTTCGCGTCGAACTCCGCGCGCAGCTTGCGGATCTGCAGCGCGTAGCGGCGCGCATTGTCGCGATAGAACGTGGCATTGGCGGTGTCCAGTTCGCCCAGCTTGCGGGCGATGGTGTAAATCTGCTGGATCGCCGCGGTCGTCGAAATGAAGGTATGCGGATTGACGACCTTCTCGCCATTGGGCGCGCCGGCCACCGGGATCAGCGATACACCATCATTGGCGTAGATGAGCTTGAGCTTCTTGCGCATGCCGGCCGCATCGAGAATCTCGAAGGCCCAGCTGTCGTGGCCGATGCCGTTCACCACCAGCACGTCCATCGACATCATGCGGATCATGTCGGCGGACTGCGGCGCATAGCCATGGGGATTGGCGTCGGCGTCGATGAGCGGAATGATGTCGGCGCGATCGCCGACGATATTGGCCACGAAGCTGTAGTAGGGATGCAGCGTGATGCCCACCTTCAGCCGCGCCGCGTCGGCGGCGTGACTGACCAGCGTCAGCGCCGCAAGCATCGCCAGCACGGGCATTTTCAGCAGCGAACGTATGGGTGACAGCATGTTAATTCCCGGTTAGCCCCTGGATGGCCTGATCGGCCTGCTTCTGGTCCTCTTCCGTGCTGGTGCTGCTTGCGGAGTCGTCACCAAAGATCCGCTTGACCTCCTGCGCGCCGCTGTGGGGAACCACCTCACGCCAGCCCTGCAGTATCAGCCCGTCGCGAAAGCCGCTCTGCGGCATCACCACATGGTTCTTCGCATTCCACCAGATCGAGATCACGTTCTTGTTCTGGACGCCCGCATGCGTGTGGCCAACCACCAGCAGAAACGAGCCCTGCTGCGGATGGGTGCCATCGGTGCCCAGATACATGGTCGAACCCTGCATCTCGCCCTTCGCCAGCGGTTCATACAGTGTCCACTTCACCGAGCCGTTCTGCTCCCAGCTTCGATCGTGAAGAAACGGCGCCAGCTCCGAGTCCTGCAGATCCTTCAGGCTGGGCCAGCGGAACACGGCGTTGTCCGGCGTATCGATGTTGATGTCGTCGTAGATGTAAGGGATGTCGTCCTTGGCGGTGAACAGGGCGTTGTAGATCGCCTGGTCGGGGCCGGTCAGCGTGTCGAATGCGCTGACCTGCCAGTCATACAGCGGCTCATGCGATTCGTGCCGGCCCAATTCGCGCACGTAGAGCACGAGAGTCGCCACGATCACCGCGGCGGCCGTCGCCAGCAGCAGGCCTTCGTAGCGCGCGCCGGCCGGTCGTACCAGTTGCAGGGAGGCGGTGGTCATCGTTTCAGCGCGTCATGTCCGTGGCCTTGATCCACAACACCGCATCCAGTGACAGATGCTTGCCCTGGTATTTCAGCTTCTCGCCACCCAGGTCGAGCGCGCAGATGCCCCACCAGCCCGCCTTCGGCAGGCCGATGATCACCTGGCCATTGGCGTCGGCGCGGATGCTCAGCGTGGTGAAGGCATCCTGCGGCGCGGTGACGCGGCCCTCCGCGGCGAATTCATGCGCCTCGATCTGTGGCTCGTGATTCAGATACTCGATTTCGATTTCCGCATGCGGCACCGGCTTGCCGTGCGCCGTGACCACGGCCCGGAATACGCCGCCCACCCAGTTGGCATAAGGCTTGTCGAGCGGCACGATCTCCACCGGCAGCCCCAGCGGTTCATCCCAGCCACCCGGCAGTCCGCCGACGTTGACCATGGTCTTGGTGATCTGCTGGATGTACTTGTCCTCGTTGCCCTCGTAGTACGGCGAGGGCCGCAGCACGTAGGTGTAGTCACCGAGCGAGCGCGTGACGCTGCGCGGCGGGTGCGCGAGATACGCGGCGCCTTTACTGTCTTTGCCGGCCCACTGGATGGGCTCGAGGTACTGCATCAGATCCGTGGTCTTGCGCTGCGCGTCGCCGCGCTGGCTCACCACGTAGAAGGCTTCGGGCTTGCCCATGTTCATGGTGAAGCCGCTCTCGAAGGGGTGCGAAAACACCAGCGCCAGCGGAATGGCCGCGGCTTCCTTCAAGGCCGCTTCGGGCGTGTACAGCAGCTGGAAGTGGGCGTCCGCCGCGCCGCTGGCGAATCCTCCCAGCAGCGCAGCGATCACAGGCAGTGCCTTGCGCCACAGGGCGCCCCGATAAAACCTATTTCTCAATGTCGCGGCCGTCGATCGTCACGATGTGCCCCTCGCCGGCGTTGAACTCGACGCGGAAGGCAACCTTGGGCTTGGCGAAGGTGAAAGTGCTGTCCTTGCCCATTGCGCCATCGACCAGCACCTTGCCCGCCTGATCGAACACGCGCAGCGGCACGCCCGCCGCCTTGCCACCGTCACTGAAGCCCCCTTCACAGGTGATCGTGCCATTGTCGTTTTCAAAGCAGCTGCAGATGGCGTTGTGGGCATCGGCAACGGCCGCCGCGGCCAGGGCCAGCGGCGCCAGCAGCAGTGCGAGGGTCTGACTTTTCATCCGTATTCTCCTGCGCAATGGTCATGCGCTGCGGCATTGTTGCGTCATTCAAGGCGCATGAGCGAGTGGCGCTTTATTACAATCGTTTAACAGGAGGGGATCATACGGTCGCAACCCGCTGAAAACGGGCGTTCCGCGAAGTTCTCTAACGGTTGAGAACAGGTAGCCAGACCGGCGCGGCGGTACTCTAATCCTCTGACAGAGAGAGGTTGCCCATGAAAAGGCTGCTTGCCGCGACGCTGGTGGTAGGGGTTCTGCCTGCGGCGATGGCGATGGCCGCCGCGCCAGCACCGGTTCCCTCACCGGGCTGGACAGGCCTCAGCAAACCGAAAGAGGTCATCGCCGCGCGCGGCAAGTTGATGGAAGGCATGGAAGGCCTCATGGAGCCCATCGACACCATCACGGTCCAGACAGGCCCCGTGCGCAATGCCGACCAGCTTCACCGCAATGCCGCGGCCATCGCCGACATCCTGACCGCGGTGCCGCACCTGTTTCCGCCGACCACCAATCTCTACGATGCGAAATCGCAGACCCCGCCCACCATCGCCCTGCCCGCGATCTGGCAGAACTTCGAGGTCTTCTATCAGCTGGCCGGCGCCGCATCCCAAGCCGCCCGGGAGATGGCAGCAACGAATGGCGACCAGGCCTTGCGCGCCGCGAGCCTGAAGCTGCGCGGCAGTTGCGATGCCTGCCATGCGCTGTTCCTGCGCAAGTATGTGCCGCCGAAAACCCAGGCCTCCGACGAGCAGTTCGATTTCGACAAGGCCCTGGGCAACAAGAAATAACGCCGCGGCGGCCTCAGGCCCTGATGCGCTCCACGCCGAAATCCATCAGGAAGCGGCGGCTCTTGTCGATGGCATCGAAGCGATCCATCTTGAACGGCGGCTCCTGTTCGACATAGAACTTGCGCACGCCCGCCTCGAACGCGGCTGGCAGCAGGTGCGTCCAGTCCATGTTGCCGCTGCCCACTTCGGTGGGATCCTGTTGCAGCGCATAGTTGGCCTTGGTGCTGGCCTGGATGTCTTTCACATGCATGAGCTGGAAGCGCTTGCCATGCTTGCGCAGCAGCGCCACCGGATCGACGCCCGCCGCGGCCACCCAACCCACATCCATCTGGAACACCACGGTATCGGACGAGGTCTCCGACAACAGGATTTCGAGCCCCGTGGTGCCGGCCACGGGCGCGAATTCCGGATTGTGGTTGTGGTAGCCCAGACGCAGCCCTTCGCCGCGCAGTTTCGCGCCCCTCTCGTTCAGGAACGCCGCCGTGCGCTTCCAGTCATCCACGGTGAGGCCGGCGCTGACGCGACCCATGTAGGCGCCCGGCGCATCGCCAGGCCTGGCCGCGCCGAATCGCGCGGGCGTGACGAACATCGGCATCACCACATCGGTGACACCGAGCAGGTGCAGATCGGCGGCCAGCTTCGGCAGGTCGCCATCCAGACCGGGATTGCCGCCACTGGCCTGCGCGCCGATGTGGATGCTGGTGCACTTGAGGCCGTGGCGATCCGCGGCCTCGCGCAGTTGCTGCGGCGTGTAGCCGTGGTAACTGGCGGGCTCGACCACGCGGTAGCCGATGCTGGCGATTTTGGCCAGCGACGCGTCCAGATCCTTGCGGATGGCGTCGCCCACCGTATAGAGCTGCAGGCCCACCGGCAGATGATGGCTCTCGAAAAATCCCTGCGGCGTGGCCGCGAATGCGCGCGTGGCGGGCAGCATGGCGCAGGCCAGCGCACCACCGATCACCGCGCGTCGATCGACCTGCAATGCGTTCAATGGTGTGCTCCCGTGGTGGCGAACAGTTTGCCCGGATTCAGGATGCCTTTGGGATCCATGGCCTTCTTGATCGCGCGCATGAGCTCGATCTCGGCCTCGCTGCGCGAGAAATGCAGGAAGGGGATTTTCAGCGAACCAATGCCATGTTCGGCCGAAATGGACCCGCGACGCTGCGCCACGATGCTGTAGACGGCATTCTCGATGTCCAGTTCGGGAATGCTGTGCCCGGACATGCGCACCGACACATGCAGATTGCCGTCGGCGACATGGCCGAAGAACACCGCGAACAGTTCGGGCCAGCGGCGCTTGATGTCCGCATCGATCTCTTCGGCCAGTGGCCCGATCTCGCCGGTGGGCACGCTCACGTCAAAACCCAGCTGCGGCCAGTGCGCGCCCTTCGACCATTCGCCCGGCGAATCGCGCACGGCCCACAGCTCCGTGGCTTCGCGCTGCGATTGCGCGATGGTGGCGTCTTTGACGATGCCGGCCTCGATGGCCTCGCCGATCACGGTTTCGTAGCGGGTCTGGTCACCCTCCGGATCGGTGCCCAGCGTTTCGATCAACACATAGGCGCCGTGACCGATTTCCAGCGGTGGCTTGCGGCCCAGCGCCACGGTGCCCAGCCGGTAGAAATCCGGCCACATCACTTCAAACGCGGAGAGCGTCGCCCCGAAGCCGCCGCGCGCGCGCTTCAGCAGATCGAGCACCGCGGGATAGTCATCGACGGCGCAGATGCCGGTGCAATTGCTGCGCGGCTTGGGAAACAGTCGCAACACCACGGCGGTGATGATGCCCAGCGTGCCTTCGGCGCCGATGAACAGCTGCCGCAGGTCGTAGCCGGAGTTGTTCTTGATCACCTTGCGCAGCGCGTCGATGACGGTGCCATCGGCCAGCACGGCCTCCACGCCCAGCACCAGATCGCGCGCCATGCCATAGCGCAGCACGCGATTGCCGCCGGCATTGGTCGAGACATTGCCGCCGATCTGGCAGGAACCACGGCCACCCAGGTCGAGCGGAAAGAACAGGTCGGCCGCGTCGGCGGCTTTCTGCACGGCCTCCATCACCACGCCGGCTTCCACGGTGATGGTGCCGGCCGCCGCATCGATTTCCTTGATGGTGCGCATGCGTTCGAGGCTGAGCACGACACACCGGCCCACCGGCACCGCGCCACCGGCCAGACCGGTGAGCCCACCCTGCGGCTGCACCGCGATGCCGCGCTCATTGCAATAACGCAGCGTCTTCGACACCTGTTCGGTATTGCGCGGAAATACCAGCGCCAGCACGCCCACATCGGTGCGGCCATGCACACAGAAGTCGTGTGTGTGTTTCTCGAGCAGCGCGGCGTCCGGCGCCTTCACGATGTCGCTACCCAGCAGCGACATCATCTCCCCCAGCACTTCTTGTTCTGTCATTCGGTCCCGCCCAGCTTCCGGTAGTACTCGGCGACATTGTCGCGATAGCGACGCGAGTCGTCGACTGTGCCGTTGGCCCGGGTGGGATTGTTCTTGGCAACGCTGCGCTGGGCCTGCAAGGCGGCCAGTTCGAGCTGGTTCAGCAATGTAACCATGCGCGGGTATTCGGCGGACATCGGATCGGCGCCGCCACGGCGCAGCCGGTCGGAAAGTTCGCGCAGGGCATTGATATCGGCCTCGGCCAGCGGGCCATTGGCGAGCTGGTCGCGCAACTGCTGCAGGCGCGCGCTTGAAATCTGTCCCTGCTCACGCAGTGCCGTGCGTTCCTGCGGCGTCAGCTGCCCCACGCCGCCCAACAGCCCGCCGCGCCGGCCCCAGTCGGCGCCGCCATTGCCCAGACCGAAGTTCTGCGGTCCGCCAACGCCGCCGTTCTGCCGGCCACCCGCCGCGCCCGCCTGGCCGCCAGCCTGATTGCCGTCCTGCGCGCTCTCCTGGCCGCTCTGCCCTTGCTGGCCCTGCCCCTGCTGGCCCGTCTCGCCGCCGCTCTGTCCGCCCTGCCCATTGCGCGCCTCGGATGACTGCACGCCAGCCTCGCCGTTGTTCTGGCCATTCTGTGCCAGCCCCTGCGCCCGGGCACGCTCCAGCGCACGACGCAGATCGCCCAGCTCGGCCAGCAGATCGTCGGGATTGGCGCGACGCGCGCCATTGCGCCGTTCGCCGGCCTCGCTGGCGGCCACGCTCGCGGCCTCTTCCAGGCCCTGCTGCAACTGACCCAGCGATTCGGTGATCAGGCCCTCGCGCGTGGCGGCCTGCACGCCGCGGCCGCGTTCGATCTCCAGCGCACTGCGCGCCAGTCGCGAACCGGTTTCGGATTCGTCCAGTTCCTTCGCCGCCTTGCTCACGCGCTCGCTGGCGCGCGGCGCGCTTTCACCGGCCTGCTGGCGCGCGGCGCGCATCTGCCGCTGCAGGTCTTCCAGGCCGGACTGGATCTCACGCTTGGATTGCGCCAGGCGTTCGGCCTGTTCGTACGACAACCCGTTGCGTTGCTGCGCGCCGGGCCGGGCGATGCTCGACGGCGCCTGCGGCGTGGGCCGCAATGCCGCTCGCAATTCCTCTTCGGACTTGCGCTGCTTGTCGCTCAGATCACGCGCGTTGCGCGCGAGGTCATTGAACTTGTCGCCGGTGGCCTGACGCCGTCCGCGCTCGAGCTGCTCGGTGGCGCGGTTGAGCTGTTCACTGGCGCGATTGGCCGCCTCGCTGCTTTGTCCACCCTTGGCGTTGTTGAGAGCCTGCATCTGGCGCATGGCCTCGCTGACCTGACGGGCCGCTTCGGCGGCGGCGGAGGCCTGCGAGGAAGACTGGCCTTGCGAGCTGCCCTGCTGGCCATTCTGCTGACCATTCTGCTGGCTGCTCTGCTGACCGCCGCGCTGCGACTGCTGCTGCGCCAGTTGTTCGAGTTGCTGACGCAGCTGTTCGGCCTCGCGGCGCAGCTGCTCCTGCTGCCACTTCTGCTGCTCGGTGAGCTGCGGCTGGCGCGCCGCTTCGCGCGCGAGCTGCTCCTGGCGCTTCGCCAGCTCGCGCAGCCTTCGCAGCGCATCGCTCTCGGCTTCACCGCGCTGCTGCTGCGACATCTCGGGCTGCGTCTCGTACTGGTTCTTGGCCAGGTCCATCTCCAGCTCGGTCATCTCCGAGACATCGCGCGCCGCCTGGCGACCGCCACCACCACCACCGCCGCCGCCCCGCTGCATCGATACCTGGATCTCGCGCAACGTGGCTTCGGCACGCAACAGATGCTGCAGCGCTGTCTGTTCCTGCTTCACCGCGGCTTCCAGCTGCTGCTTGTTCAGCAGATCGGCCGCGGGCCGCATGGCCTTGGTGGCCTCTTCGAGGCTCTTCACGAAGGCGTTGACGCTCTCGTCGCCGCCGGTGAGCTCGCGCGCCTTGGCGCGTTCGACCAGCGTGCCGGCCTGCTCGGCCAGCGTGCTCTGCACTTCAGAGAGCATGCGCGCGTTATCCGCGTCGCGTTCGGCCTGACGGCCGCCATCCTTGCTCTTGTTGCGCTGCAGATTCCAGGTGGCCAGCAGCACTTCACGCTGCCGCTGCGAGATCTGCTGATCGTCGTCGCCACCACCCCCGCCGCCGCCACCGCCACCGCCGGCCGCCTGCGACTGCGTGTAGCGCTGATCGAAGGCCTGCACCTGGATCAGGAACAGGTCGGTCTGTGCGCTGCTGCCATGATCGCGCGCCTGCGCGTAGTAGCTGACCAGATCGCCGGGCACCAGCAACGGCGCTTCGCCCTTCGGCCCACGCTGCTGCATCTCTTCGAGCCGCAGCAGCGCCGCGGCCTGGATATCCGGCGCGCCCGCATCGAGCTTCTCGGTGCGCCAGTCGCCGGCATTGACGGAATAATGCAGCTCGAGTGCTTCGAGCCGGAAATCATCCTGCGCCTTCACGCGCACCGGCACTTCTTCGATGGCCGTGGCGCGGTAGTCGCGACCGGGCTTCATGATCTGCACCGTGGGCTTTTCGTCGGGCACCACATCGATGACATAGTCTTCGGTGAGCGGCACCACTTCATTGCCGAAGCGCGTGGCGATGCGATAGTGGCCGGGCTGCTTCACGCTCACGGCGCCGGCGCTGATGCGATCGGTCTGCGACAAGGAAGATGAGGCGCCATTGACCACCAGCAGCGGCGAAGTCAGCGGCTTGTCGGTCTTGATCTCCAGCGCCACCTGCGTGCCGGCGACGGCGCGGATGTCGCCGCTGGCCTCCTGCACCTGCTGCGGCAGGCCGGTCCAACCCGGATAGTGATACGTCAGTCGCAGGCTTTCGATGCGCGGCAGGTCCACGACTTCGATGGTGTGCTGCTTGCTGCGCAGGTTGCCCGCGGTCACGTAGTACTGCGCGGCATCGCGCACCGCGAACAATGTGAAGGAGTAGCCGCCGTCCTTCTCGGCGGTCATCGGCGCCACTTCCCACTCGCCGTTGCCGAAACGCACATGCATCTGCGCATCGCGGCGACCACCGGCCACCGTTGCCGTGACGGGCAGATCCTGGTTGCGACGTACCGAGACATTGCCCGGACGCACGGCGATGCCGCCTTCGGCCACGGCAATGCGATTGGCGGTGGGCAGCCGGCCCAGCCACAGGTGGCGCGCGCCATCGCCCAGCGATCCACCGACGAAGAACACTCCGATCAAAGCGGCGAAGGCCACCGCGGCCACCGCGCCGGGAATCCACAGTTGCCGCGCCGGAATCGACTGCTTCAGCGGTTCGGCATCGGCGATGCGCGCGGCATCGTCCGCCAGCAGCTCGAGCAGGAACGAGGCCTTCGCGTCGTCCTTGCGCCGCTCCTGCAGATAGGTGTGGATGCGGCCGGACTGCGCCGGCAGCGCCTGCTCCAGTGCATCGCCACCTTCGTTGCGACCCAGCGCGCGCCAGCGCAGGAAACCCAACACGGCCACACCCAGCACGCCGGCAATCAGGGCGGCGCGACTGATGTTGACTGCGGTATCCGAAAAGGCTTCGCGATTGAGCCAGAGCGCCGCGGCCAGTGTGAGCAGCAACAGCAGCCCCACCAGCAGCGCCGCGCCGCGTGACAGCAATATCAGGCGCAGCCGGTGGCCGGCCTGTTGCAGGTAATGATCGAGCTGGGCGCGAGAACTCATGTGCGGCGCTCCCGTTGCACGTGTAGATGGTAGTTCGCCACCAATGGTTCCAGGAAAGCAAGCGCCGCGGCAGCCAGCAGCAGCCAGAACCAGATGGGGATGAAGCGATCGCGCCCGGCGGCCACCGCCGCGCCAGGTCCAGGAGCCGCGGGCGCGCCTGGCTGCGCCACCGGCGCCCGCGTGGCGGACTGCAGCGCCAGCCAGCGCTGGCGGGTGGCCTCGTCCAGCGGAGCCAGTTGCGATTCGCGCGCATCCACGTTCACCGCGATGAAGTCGCTGCGGCCACCGCCGCGAACCTCGTAATAGCCCGCCAGCTCCGGTACCAGTCGCGGCCCGGCCGCCTGCGCGGCATCCAGCATCATGGTGCGCTTGCCGCGCGGGTCGAAGACCTGACCACCGCCACGGCGCGCCAGATCGGATTCAAACGCGCTACCCACCGTGGCCGTGGCGGGCGCGGCACGCGCGCCAGCCAGATACGCCGTCGACTCCGCGATGAAGCGTACGAACAGCGGATGGATGGCCAGATCGTTCCATTCGCGATCGAGCGGCGAGGCGAACACCAGCAACCGGCCCTTCTGCCGCGATTGTTCGAACAGCAGTGGCGTGCCGTTCTCGAAGCTCAGCAATACCTGCGCGCCCGACGGCGCGACCACCGGCACATGCCGGAAGAAGCGGATGCTGCGCCAGGCGCCGGGCTCGCGCAGCACCGGATGACTCTGCTCCACATCGGCCACGCGCGAGGGCGCCGACGCCGCGGCGAGCGCACGGCCTTTTGCCAGCTCGGCGCCGCTCAAGGGCACCACGCGCTGCTGCAGCATGCGAGGCCCCAGCGTCAGCAACGCGGCTCCGCCAGCCTCCACATATTTCTGCAGCGTCGCCGTGGGCGCGGCATTCAGCAGCCCCGCGTCCGAAACCACCACCGCGGCGAATTCAGACAATGAGCGTGTGGCCAGCTGCTGCGCGGTGATCACTTCCACATCGAAGCGCGGCTCGGCCAGTGACTGCAGGGCGGCACGCAGATAGGTAGCGTCGTCACCGGCCAGCGACGCCGCGACGAGCAACACCTTGGGCTGCACGCGACGCAGCAGCGCGTAATAGGCATCGTCGGTGGGCAGATCATCGGCCGGTTCGAGCCGCGCGGCCAGCCGATGCTCGCCGGGCCCCAGTTCGCCGATCTCGAAACGCTCGACATCCGGCAGCGTCGCGCGCGCATTCAATGCGCGACGACCGCGCTCCGCGCCATTCACCTCGAGCACCAGCGTACGCCCCGCCAGCGCCGCGGCATCGCCGTCGAGGCGCACCAGTGCTTCATTGGCGTTGCGCTCGGCCGCATTCACCGCCGTCACGCGCAGGTTCTGCGACTTGCCCGCGCCGGCATCCACCAGATCAAGCTGCACGCCCGGCGGCAACTGCAGATCGGCGAAGCGCAGCGGACTGGCCGAGGCCTGCAGGTCGCTGACCAGGTGCACCAGCACATGCTCGCCCGGGCCCGCGCCCCAGCCAGTGGCACCGCTGGCGATGGCGCCGAAATCCAGCCGCGACTCGCCGGGTTCGAGGTTCTGCAGCGCGCCGCGGAAGGCGCCGGCCTCATTCGCGAACGCCGCTTCGTGCAGCAGGCGCAGGCGATGATCGGCGGCCACCAGCATCATGCGATCGGCGCCATGCACCGCGCCAATCAGCGCCGCGGCGCGTTCCCGCGCGCGATCCCAGACACCGGCGTAGCGCATCGACATCGACGTGTCGACGACAATCACATGCAAGGTCGCGCCGGCGGTGCCCGACTGCACGGGCACGCGCCACCGCGGCCCGGCGAAGGCCAGCACGATCAGCGCCACCAGCAACAGGCGCGCGATCAGCAGCAGCCAGTAGCGCAGTTCGCGCCGGCGGCTGCGCCGCACTTCGCTGGCTTCGAGGAACATGGCCGAGGCGAAGGGATGCTTCTGGTCGGTCTGCTTGGCAAAGCGGTGCAGCCACAGCGGCACGCCGATGCCCAGCAGGCCGATCAGGAACAATGGCGCGATCCACATGGCTGCTCCTAGGCCCGCTTGCGGAACATCAGATAGCCACGCAACGCCTTGTCGAGCGGCTCGTCACTGGCCAGCAGCACGTGATCGGCGCCCAGCTTGCCCGCCACCTTCTGCATATGCTCCAGGTGGTTCCGCATGCGGTCGCGATAAGTGGTGCGCAGGTAGTCCGGCGAGACCTCGAGCTGCTGGCCGGATTCCACATCTTCGAGCAGCACCGATTCATCCCAGTGCGGCTGCAGTTCGGCGCGGTCCATGATCTGGAAGATCATGATGTCGTGGCCGCGATAGGCCATGGGCTGCACGGCGCGCGTCAACGCCTCGGGCTCGCAATACAGATCGGAAATCACCACGACCAGGCCGCGACGCTGGCAGTGCTCGCGCAATTGATGCAGCGACTCGGAAAGATCGGTCTTGCTGCCCGGCTCCAGGCCATCGAGCGCGTGCAGGATGGCGCCGAGGCTGCCGGTACGGCTCGACGGCGGACGATAGCTGCGCACTTTCGCATCGAAGGCGATCAGCCCCACCGGATCGTGCTGATGCAGCGCCATGTACGCCAGCGAGGCCGCGACGAACTTGGCGTACTGCAGCTTGCTGACCGGGCCGCTGGAGTAGCCCATCGAGGCGCTCACATCCAGCGCGATCATCAGCCGCGTGTTGGTCTCGCCCTGATAGCGGCGGATGTAGGTGCGATCGGTGCGTGCGAACACATTCCAGTCGACGAAGCGCGGATCATCGCCCTCGGCATAGGCCTTGTACTCGGCGAATTCCTGGCTGAAGCCGAAGCGCGGCGAACGATGCATGCCCTGGAAGAACCCTTCCACGGCCTGGCGCGCCACCAGTTCGAGCGTGGAGAGCCCGGCCAGCACTTCGGGCCGGAGCAGTGAGAACGGTGAGTTGGCGCGGGCTTCCATGAGGGCTGGTTCGCGGCCGCTACGCCGGCAGCACCGCGTTCACCACGCCGGTCAGCATGATGTCGGTGGTCACGCCGTCGGACTCCGCCTGGTAGTTGGTGAGCACGCGATGGCGCAGCACCGGCAGCGCCAGCGCGCGCAGGTCTTCCTCCATCACGTGATAGCGGCCTTCCGACAGCGCGCGTGCCTTGGCGGCCAGCGCCAGGAACTGCGTGGCGCGGATGCTGGCGCCGTAACGCGCGTACTTGCGCACATTCTCGCTGGCCGAAGGATCGGTGGGACGCGTGGCGCGCACCAGCGCCACCGCTTTGCGACCGATCTCATCGGACATCGGCACCTGTCGCACCAGCCACTGGAACTTCAGGATCTCCGCCGCATCGGTGCAGGCGTTGATCTCGGGCGGATCAACGCGCGAGGTGTTGTCGCTGACCACCTTCAGCTCGTCATCCGCATTCAGGTAGTCGAGCACCACATTGAAGAGGAAGCGGTCGAGCTGCGCCTCGGGCAGCGGATAGGTGCCTTCCAGCTCGATGGGGTTCTGCGTGGCCAGCACGAAGAACGGTGCATCGATGCGGCGCGTATTGCCGCGCACGGTGACCGACAGCTCCTGCATGGCCTCGAGCAGCGCCGACTGGGTCTTGGGCGGCGTGCGGTTGATTTCATCCGCCAGCAGCACATGCGCGAACAGCGGGCCGGGCACGAAGGTCCAGGTGCGCTTGCCCGTGGTCTGATCCTCTTCGAGGATGTCGGTGCCGGTGATGTCGGTGGGCATCAGGTCAGGCGTGAACTGGATGCGCTTGAACGACAGCCCCAGCGCGCTGGCCAGTGTGCGCACCAGCAGGGTTTTCGCCGTGCCGGGCAGGCCGGTGATCAGACAGTGACCACCCACCAGCAGTGTGATCAGCAGTTGTTCGACCACTTCTTCCTGGCCGACGATGAGCTTGCGCACCTCGCCGCGGATGGCCGTGAACGTCGTGCCGAACCGGTCGACCAGTTGGCGGGCGTCGGTGGATTGAATAGCCGGTTCGGTCATGGTTTGCGATCTCCAGTCATTTCCAGCAAGAGCTTCTGTGCCGGCCGGAAATTCGGCGCGGTGTCCAGGGATTCAAGCAGATGGCGGCGTGCTTCGGCGGCATCGCCGGTCATGCGGTAGGCGCGTGCGAGGCCGTAGTTGGCCGTCGCGCTATCCAGCGGCTGCAGGGCCAGCAGCACCTGATACTCGCGCAGCGCAGACGGCCCCTTGCTCTGCGCCAGCAGCAACTGGCCCAGCCGGTCGTGGCCGTCGATGGCTAGCGGATCGGCGTAGTTCACCGCCGCGAAAACTTCGGCGGCGTCGGCATCACGCTTGGCGGCCAGCAGCAGCGTGCCCAGCTTGCGCAGGCCCTCCGGATCCCAGCCACCGGCCTTGCGCCAGCTCGTCAGCGCCGCGATCGCCCCGGCGCTGTTGCCCGTGGCCTCTTCCGCACTGGCGAGCACCTCATAGGCACTGCCACCGGAAGTGAACTCGGGCAGTATCGTGATCGCCGCCTGCGCCGCCTCTTTCGCGGCCGGATAATTGTGCGCGTCGAGCATGGCATGCGCGCGCTGCATCTGCGCGGTCCAGCGCTTGGGGTCGGCCAGATAGGCCGCGAAACGCTGCTTCATGAAGCCGTTGAAATCGCGATCGAACTGTTCGGGCTCGATGCCGAATGCGCCGCGCAGCGCCGTCGTGACCGCCGGATCGTCATTGAAGGCGCGCAGGAACTGCGCCAGTTTCGCAAAGCCCCAGCGCTGGTCGGCGTAGAAGCAGATGAGACCGGCCTGCATGTAGGCCATCTGCACCTGGCCTTCGTACTTGGGCCGCATGAAGCCATCGTCCAGTTGCGCAACGGGCAGGAACCTGTCCGACGCGAACACATCGAGCACGTTGGGCGTGATGTTGACGCCGGGTGTCGGGCCGGTGGTCCATTCCTCGAACACCGACAGGCCCTCGCTGAGCCAGCGCGGCACCCGATTGCGCGTCGCGCCCAGCGTGTACACATGCGCCATTTCGTGCCACAGCACCGTGCCCCAGTGGAAGTCGCCGCTCTTGCGCCCCGAGGGGCTGTCCATCGCCACCAGGTCGCCGAAGGTCACGCCGAGCAGGCCGATTCCCGGCAGGCCGGCGATGCGCACGGCAAAGTCGTCATGGTTAGGATAAATCTCGAGGCCCACCGGACCGGACGGCGTGTAGCCATAGCGCCGCGAGAAAGTGGCCATGGCCTCGTGCGCCAACTGCTCCACATAGGGACGCAGGGCGCCGGCCTCGCTCTTGGCCAGCATCAGCCGCAGCACCGGCGCCGACGTATCCACCACATCGAACTGCGCCAGGCTGTCGAGCAGCCGCAGCGTATTGACCGTGGTGGTGTTGAAGGGATCGCCTTCGTACGCCGCCACCAGCGGCGCGCGCGCATCGGCCGTGCGTCCCAGGCGCATCAGGTTCAGGCCGTACTCGCGCTGCGCCGACCACAGGTCCGGCTGCACCGACACCGCGCGCTTCAGCCACGCATCGGCTTCGCGATAGCGCCGGCGGATGACTTCGAAATGCCCCAGGGTTTCGAACAGCGTGCCGTAGCGCGGGTTGTAGGCCAGCGCGGCCTTGATCCACTGATCCGGATCGCGATTGCGCGTGACTTCGATCGCCGCCAGCATGGTCTGCGCTTCCAGCGGCGGCTGCTTCTGCTGCTCCGCGAGTTGCAGCGCCTTCTGCGCCGCGCGCGTGGCCGCCTCCGCATCGCCGCGCTCCAGCGCGATGCCCGCGATGATGAGCTGCGTTTCGACCAGATTGGGTTTCTCGGCCTGCAGCGTCGCGAGCTGCTCGCTCACATCGCCGTCAAAGCGCTCGGCCATGAGCCGCGCCATGGCCAGCATCGCGCCCCAATCCTTCTTGTCGATTTCCAGGGCCTCGTCGAACAGCTTGCCTGCATCGCTGTATTGCCCGGCCGCCAGAAACATCCGGCCCCAGCGCACGCGTGGCCACGCCGAACGCGGCTGCGCGTTCACGGCGTCGCGGAACAGGTCGTTGGCCGTGCGCAGATCGCCCAGTGCCCACGATGCCTCGGCGCGAACCAGCGTGTCATCGCCGCGCAGCAATGGCCGATAGCAGCTGCGCGCCTCTTCGACGCGGCCATGAAACAGCGGTTCGTCGCAACGGCGCAGCGCCGCCGAGCGGCGCTCGTCGTAGTCGATTTCCTGCGCGAGAGCCTGCCAGGCGCCGCCCAGGCTCAGCAGTGCGCACAGCATCGAAATGAATCGTCCGCCGGCCATGCGCCGCGGGCTGTGAACCAGGGAATGCTCAAGGTTTTGCATTGCCGCCTCCTGGCGCCTTCGTGCCCAGCGCCGCCAGCCGCGCATCCACCCGCTCGCCCAGCTTTGCCAGTTCCAGCATGACCGGCTCGATGCGATCGTAGTATTCGTCTTTCGGCAACTGCGCCTTCAGTGGCTTGAGCTGCGCCAGTTGCTGCTCGATGGTGTTCTGCTGCTTGCGCAGCGCCATCAGCTCGGCATCGCTGGCGAACAGCGCCGCCGCGCCCAGCCGCGCCACCACGAAGCGGCTGGCGTTGCTGCCGGTGAGCTTGGCATGTTCGGACTGCAGGGCCGCGTCGGATTTGAAAACATCGCTGACGCGGCGCACCGCGTAGTCATAGGCCTCTTGCGCCGTCACGCTGCCATCCTTGTCGCGATCGGCCGCATCGCTGGTCAGCGCCTCGGCCCAATAGCCCGCGAAACGCGTGGCATTGCGCTCGCCACCGGTGCGGGTGGCGGTGACGATCACGCGATTGGGCTTCGCCCATTTGTCGGCGATGGCGCCGCTGGTGCTGGTCGTGTTGACGATGAGCTGCGGCACGGCGGCCGGGATGCGATCGAGCAGCGCGCCCAGTTCGCTGCCGGTGATGTCAGGGCCGGGAATGTTCAGCCGATACTCGCTGCCGTCGTAGCTGCCGTGCCCGATCAGCACCAGCACGAATTCATCGCCTTCGCTCAAGCCCTTGGTCATTGCGGTCAGGCGGGCTTCGATGGCATCGCGCTTTGCGGCGTCGCCCGAAAGATTCACCACCGCCTGCGCATCGCCACCCGCGGCCGTCATCGACGCGGTTGCCACTTTCTGGCTCCACTGCGTGAAGCGCTCTTCATACTGCGGATCGCCGCCCAGGCCCGCGACGATGAGCACCTTGGTGGCCGCCAGGGCCGGCACGCCGTGCAGCGCCGCCGCCGCGCACAGCGCCGCAACCAGGCGCCGCGCGCTCACAGCCGCCTCCAGCGACGCCGCAGCAGCCACTCGCCCAGCTTCAGCAGCGCCAGCAACAGGAATCCCGCCGGCATGTTCCACAGATCGAGCGTCTGTCGCTCGACCATGCCGGCACGTGAATAGCGAATGGCCTCGGGCAACCCGGCCAGCTGGTCGAGCTGCCAGTAGCGGCCGCCCGTATCGTGCGCGATGCGTTCGAGCATGGGCCGATGCTGATAGACACCGAATTGCTCACGCACGCCGTCGATGCGGCGCAGATGCGTCACGGCTTCGCCCAGCGGTTTGTCACCCAGCTTGGCCGTCATCACCACACGATACAGGCCGGCCGCGTTCGCCTGCAGCCGCACGCGGTAACGGCCGTCGTCACGGCCCGAAGGCTCGATGCTCACCGGCGCCACCGCGCCGCTGTCGGCGCTCGCCGTCACCGTCACGACCGCGCCGGGCACCGGCTTGAAGGTTTCATCCAGCACCTGCGCGTCGAGTTCGGCGGTGGATTCGTCGGCATACACCGTGTGCTCGGGCTGCAGCGAGAGGCGCTGCGGCGCGGGCGCGGCCAGTGCATGCAGCAGCTGGCGCCAGAACAGCTCGTGGCGCTGATCTTCCAGCGGCAGGCGCATCTGCCAGCGCCAGGTGGTGGCCGTGGCCAGCAGGTAAGAGGAGCCGCGGCCGTAACGCTGCGTCACCAGCAGGGGATCGGCGCGCTGCGCGCCGCCCTTGCCGCCCGACACGGCCTCGAGCAGTACCACCGCGCCCGGACGCAGCGGACCGACAATCTGGAAGTCCGCCAGCGACGGCAGCTCCTGCCAGAGTTTTTCATTGCGCGCCGGATCGGCATCCAGCCGGCCGATGGCCGATTCCTGGCCATATTCCGTCAGCCGCGCCTTGCTGTTCAGCGTGCCGTAGCTGGGCTGGGGGCCACCCGGAAATTTCGCGGGCAGCACACCGGCCACGGGCACGCGTCCCCAGCCGCCATCACCCATGCCATCGCGTCCGGCCAGCATCATCAGCGAGCCGCCGCGCCGGTCGACGAAACTCTTCAGCCATTCGTGCTGATCGTGCGAGAAGGCGGCAGCCTCGATGCTGCCCAGAATCACCGCGTCGTAGCTGTCGAGCTCGGCCTCGGTCTCCGGCAATCCTTCCTTCAGTTCTTCACCGGACTTCAAGCCCTGACGGTAGAAGCGGTTCGGCGTGGCCCGCATGGTGCTGACGATGCGCAGCGAGCGATCGCCCTCGGCGGCGCGGCGCATGAATTTGTATTCCCAGCGCGGCTCGCCTTCGATGTACAGCACGCTGCGCGGCCGGCCGTCGACATCCAGCACCGCGCGACGCTCGTTGTTCTGCGTGTTGGTTTCGTTGCGCGCCGCATCGAGCACCACGCGCAGATCGCGCATGCCGGCTTCACCGGCCGGAAATTCCACGCTGGCCGTGGACAGCCCCGCCTGCTCCGACAGCGGTACTTCCTGCGCGGCGATGAGTTTGTCGCCGTCGTAGATGCGCACGCGCGTGCTGCGCTGGCCCTGGTGGCGCACCGAAACCACGGCGCGCAAGGTTTCGCCCGCCGCGGCCGAATCCGGCACCTGCAATTGCTCCAGCTCCAGATCGTTGGCCGGCTGCTCGGGGCCCACGCCGATGGCATGCACGGGCACACCGGTAGCTGCCAGATGCGACAGCGTGGCCTCGCTGAGCGAGCCGCCGTTCTCGGCGCCATCGCTGACCAGCACCACGGCCGCCATGGGCACGCTGGCCGCCATCTGCGTCACGGTGGTGAGCGCATCGCCGATGCGCGTGGCACCGGCACCGCCGCGCAGCTCGCCCAGGGCTTCGAGCGACTGCGCGCGATCATCGAAAGAGAACAGCCGCAATTCCGAACTGGCGGCGATCTGCTTCAGCGCGCCCGAGGACTGCAGCGCCTGCACCGCCTGGTCGCGCCAGGAAGGCGATTTGCCCTGCGCCGCATTCATGCTGCCCGAATCGTCGATGACCACCGCCACGACATTTTCGCGGTCG
>Ga0164241_10001104_pt1 | contig 36469 bp, 25 predicted proteins | sample OricomyardsoilBY_FD_108780 | JGI IMG/M metagenome (GOLD analysis project Ga0164241, IMG submission 108780) | Backyard soil microbial communities from Emeryville, California, USA - Original compost - Back yard soil (BY) | ecosystem: Environmental > Terrestrial > Soil > Unclassified | place: USA... | reverse complement strand
TGACGTGGTGGTGGTGGAAGGCCTGGCGCACACGCACGACGCGCTGGGCGAGGGGAATTTGAATCGTGAGCTCGTGCGTACGTTGAGCGCCGAAGTGATCTTGGTCGGCTCGTTGGGGCAGACGCCACTTCCCGAGTTCGAATCGCACCTCGAGATCGCCGCTCGACAGTACGGCGGCTTCGGATCGGGGCGCGTGATCGGCTGCTTCGTGAACCGTGCGCCGACGCGGGATACTCGTGCTCGAGTCAGCGTGCTGGGCGATCTCGGTCCGAAGCGCCTGACGCTGAGCAAGCCAGCGTTCAATCCGATCGGCATCATTCCCGAGAACCCGGAGCTCGCTGCGCCGCGTACCATCGACATCGCTCGCCAGCTCGACGCCGAGATCGTGCACGAAGGCGAGATCAAGACTCGGCGGGCCAAGAAGATCACGCTGCTTGCGCGCACGGTACCAAATCTGATCGATACCTTGGTTGCTGGTTCGATCTTGGTCACGCCGGGAGATCGCGCGGACGTGGTTTTGGCGGTGGCCTTGGCCGCCATCAACAAAGTGCCGATTTCTGGCCTGATCCTGACCGGTGGCATCGAGCTCTCGCCCGCAGTGTTGGAGTTGTGTCGTCCGGCCCTCGCGACCGGCTTACCCATACTTCAGGTGCGCACCAATACCTGGGACACGGCAAGTCGACTCGCCCGCATGAGTCCCGAGATCCCGATCGACGATCTCGAGCGCGTGCTCCGCGGCATGGATTTCGTGGCCAGTCACATCGATACCGATTGGATTGCGCGTCACACACAGATCCCTGTCGAGACGCGCGTCTCGCCTGCTGCATTTTGCTATCGCTTGACCGAGCTCGCGCGTGCGACCAACAAGCGCATCGTGCTGCCCGAGGGCAACGAGCCGCGCACGGTCCGCGCGGCAGCGATCTGCGCCGAGCGCGGCATTGCGCGTTGCGTACTATTGGGCGACCCGGCTGAAATTCGCCGCGTGGCCGAAGCGCAAGAAGTCGAGCTCCCGCCCAGTGTCGAAATCCTCGACCCCGGCTTGATCCGCGAAAATTACGTCGTGCCGTTGGTCGAAATGCGAAAGCACAAGGGGCTTTCATCACAGGCAGCGGCGGAGTTCTTGGAAGACAACGTCTGGCTCGGCACCATGATGCTCGCTTTGGGTGAGGTCGATGGCCTGGTTTCTGGCGCAGTTCACTCCACTGCCAACACCATTCGCCCGGCGCTACAGCTGATCAAGACCAAGCCCGGGGCCAAGGTCGTCTCTTCGATTTTCTTCATGTGTTTGCCGGAACAAGTGCTCGTGTATGGGGACTGCGCCGTGATCCCGGATCCGGACGCGAGCACGCTGGCAGACATCGCCATTCAGAGCGCGGACTCTGCTGCACGCTTCGGCATCGCTCCGTCAGTGGCGATGATCAGCTATTCGACGGGCGAGTCCGGCTCCGGCAGTGACGTCGACAAAGTACGTGAAGCGACGCGAATCGCCAAGGCGGCGAGACCAGAACTCGCGCTCGACGGGCCCCTGCAATATGACGCCGCGGCAATCCCCGACGTTGCGGCCAGCAAAGCGCCGCGCAGCCCGGTTGCCGGACATGCCACCGTGTACATCTTTCCCGATCTCAACACCGGCAACACGACGTACAAGGCCGTTCAACGGAGCGCCAACGTGGTTAGCATCGGCCCGATGCTGCAAGGCTTGCGGCGTCCGGTGAACGATCTCTCCCGAGGCGCCCTGGTCGAGGACATCGTGTACACGATCGCGCTCACCGGCATTCAAGCCGGTCAGCGCTGAGTGCACGGCGCTCAGCGCCCGCACTCACTCTGCGACGAGTTCAGCGTTCTCGAGCAAAATCGGGTAGCTGTAGCCAATTCCGAGATCGACGTTGGTTCGCACGGTGCCTTCGAAAGTCGCGATCTGCCCGCGTTCAGGCGTCGAGTTCGAAGTGACGACCAAGTCCGTGGCAGGCTCGCCATCCGTCGGCTTTCCGTCGCGGAGGTGAAAAAACGTGTGCCCTTGCACGCCTGCGGTCACTTTGGTGACCTGGCCTCGGACGCGGACCTTCAGTCCGGCAAGCTTCGCGCTCTCGCTCGACAACTGTGCGATGGTGCGCGCGTTGCTGCCGCGTGCAGGCGGTACTGCGACAGTCGGGAGCGCTGAAGCGGGAGCGCTCGGTGACGCACCATGCGGAGATGCGCTAGCGCCATCGATGCTCGGATGCCCCGAAGGCAGGCTGTCCGAGCTGCCCATCGAGCCGGGCGCGGTGCCACCAATGTCGGGGTGGCCGGGCGGTAGGTCTTGCTCATCCTCGTTGGCGAGCGCATCGGCGGGCGAAAAACGCGGCGCAGCGGCCTTCGCGTTGCCATCCCCCAGCGTACCGAAATAGATGACGTCGAAGGTTCGCTTGAGCGTGGAGCTCTTGAACTCGGTCATCTTCGTCGCGTTCTCGACTGTGACGCGCGTGCCGACGGCAACCGTCGTGCTCGGCACTGCCGCCCAGATTTCGCCATTCGCCGTCGCGAGGCGCAAATAGGTGTATGAACTCGCGCCGAAGGTTTCGACCACAGTACCGCTCAATGCGGTCTTCTCTTCGTCGTCGTCTGATTCAGCCGGTGCTTGCGCCGTTGCTTCGCGATTGGGGAGCTCTGGGCGCAAGGCCGTAGCCGGCGCGGCGTGCGCGTTGAACAGCGCAAAGCCTGCTCCGGCGGCGACTGCGATTCCAAGGACCGCGGTCATGCCGAGCTTCGCCTTCCGAGCGGGAGTGAGAGGGGTCATGGTCGGATATGCCTTAGCAGCTGATCGTCCGTTACGTCCGCTCGCGAACGGTGACAAGAATAAACACGCTCCGCCCAACGCGCGCCGGACTATGGCAATCTCCGGGCCCATGGTTCAGCGCCAACGAATGTTCCCGTTTTCAACCCGCCTCTGCGGAGTGCTTTTGGTTTCCGCCCTTGCTGCTAGTGTCGGTTGCGCGAGCGGCGCGCCGAGCTCAGCTGCTGCCAATACACCCGCATCGGAGAGCGCGAGTACACCGCCGGTGGCCGACGACTCGCTTCACCACGGCGGCGCGAGCGTGTTCGTGGTGCACCTGATGAGCGACTTCGATGGTTTCAAAAAGTACTTCGAGGACGGCGCGGCCGCGCGAGCGCAAGCCGGCATCAAGGGACACTTGCTGACCCGGCTCGACGATGGGCGCGTCGTCGTTCACCTTTTCGCCGACGACGCGGAGAAAGTGGAAGCGGCGCTCAAGTCACCCGAAATGGCGCGCTACTTGGATCGCTCGGGTGCACCGCAGAGCTCGCTCGTTTGGCTGACCGAAAACGAACTCGTCAAGTTGCCAAAGGTACGACCCACCGGGCAGACCTTCAGCCTCTATCTCAAGCTTCGAGTCACGGACTTTGCGGCGCTCGCGGAGGGGTTCAAACAAAATTTACCGATGTTCGACGAGCATGGCGTGATCGGTGAGGGGCTGCACCGGAGCACCAGCAAGGAGGACGTGGCCATCTTGCATTTCGTCGGGACCTCTCGCGACAAGCTCGAAGCGCTCGTTCAAAGAGCGGAGTTCACCGCCCTCTTGGTCCGCGCCGGGAGCAGGGATGCCGAAAAGCCGCTGGTGGGAATCGATATTTCGCGGAGCCGGCCCGAGCCTGACCACAATTGATCGCGTAACGCGGTGCAGAGAGCGTTGCTCGCGTCGCTCTCGTTGCGCGAAGAGCAGACTCCAGCGTACTGTCGGCGGCGCATCATGGGAGGCTACCCCAACCTTGTCTAGACTGAGTTTGCCTTTGGGCATCGCCGCCGCACTTGTCGGGGTGGCGCTCTCTACGCCAGCGCACGCTGATTCAGCGGCGGCGCAGACGAACGCGACGTCGACTCCAGCATTGCGCAACACCGGTCCTGCTCTGCAAGGTTTCGATGCGCTCGCAACCTTTGGTTGGGGCGCGCATACCAGCACCTTCGTCGATCTCGAGCTGGCTCCGTACGGTGCAACATTCGGCGTTGATCTGGGTTACAGCTGGCGTTCGGGCTTCCGACTCGGGGGCTATTTCTTCCATTCCCTGGGGCGCACGCTGCCTCAGCACCGCGAGCCGCTCGTCGGGCGCCCCGTTGACTTTACAGCTGAGGCTTCGAGCGTGAACGGGGGGCTCTCGCTCGGTTGGGGAGTGCCACTCTACTGCTTCGCACTCCGCTACAAGTTGAGCCTGGGTGTAACCTCGATGCGCTGGCGCTTCCATGATGTCTCACCTGCAGTCGCGGGTTTTGGAGAGGACACCAGTCCGACCGTCGGCTTTCATATTGCGCCTGGCGTGGCGTTGCTCTGGCCCTATGGCAAGTTCGAAGGCGGGGTCGGCTTCGAGTATTTGGCTCAAATCAAGGACACCATCCCAAGTGGATTCATTGGCACCTTGTTCCTGGGAGTCAAACTGTGAAGCGCTTCCTTTTCGGCGCGATCCTGGTGCTTGCCTCGAGCGTTCACGCTATCGCTAGCGCTGAAGCGGCACCCACGGCGCCTGCAGCGCCTGCTCCCGAAACGCAAGCCGCTGTCTCCGATCTGCAGAGCCCGCAGCAGGTGAGCACGCGCTATTCCGCATACACGCTACCCACAAATCAATGGAGCGTCGCGGCGGGCGCGCTGGGTGTCGGTGATGGTGACGTGTTCGCGTTGCTGTCGGTCGCCTACGGGCTCGGGGCTCGGGTGCAGCTCAACGTCAATCTCGCGCACGCTGGCGTGGGCTTATTGAACATCGGTGCCGGTTGGCACTTCATCGATACGCGTTACTTCGACCTCGGCCTCAGGAGCGGCTTTTGGTACGGCCATGGTGAGTGGTTCTGGATCGCCGATCCATTGGCCAAGAAGATTTTGGCTAAGATTGATTTGGTCAAGGTTCCCATCGAGCTGACCGCGAGCAGTATGCCCACCCGTTGGCTCGAGCTCGATCTCGCGTTCCAATACAATTGGGCCAAGCTCTTCGGCGCCTCCCCGGATGAAGAATCCCTCTTCACCAAGAGTCAGATCGGGATGGTGCAGTTCTTCATGCGCCCCGGAATGCGCTTTTTCATCTCCGACAACACGGCCTTGGAGCTGTTTGCGAAGGTTCCTTTCTACACCGCAGTGCCCATTGGAGACCGCGAGCCAACCGTGCCATTCAAAGACAGCTGGTGGCTCGAAGGAGGCTTGCGCTCTCGCTTGGCTCGCGGACTCTACGGCAACATCCGTCTGAACTATGCCGCGATTTCAGACCTACTCTACGGCGCGCGCCTGTACCCCGCTTTCGAAATCGAGGTCCGCCCCTGACGCGCGCCTGAGCCTCGTCGACGTTCAGTACGGCCAAACCCAATTGGCGATTTCCGGTCGATCGGTGCCATGCTCGTGCGCATAGCGCGTGTTTTCGATGATCGCGTTCTGCATTTCTTCCTTCAAATGCGCGGCCTTCCCGCGCAGTTTGGGCACGCGATCGATGACGTCGATGACCAAGTGAAAGCGTGACGTCTCGTTCAACATCGCGAGTTCGAGGGGCGTGTTGATGTTGCCGCGTTCTTTATAACCACGCACGTGGAGGTTCTTGTGCCCCTCGAAGCGGTACGCGAGCCGGTGAATCAGCCACGGGTAGCCATGGAAGTTGAAGATGATCGGCTTGTCGGCGGTGAACACGCTGCCAAAATCTCGCTCGGTCGAGCCGTGCGGATGTTCCGACGAAGGTTGCATCCTGAAAAGGTCCACGACGTTCACGAAGCGCAGCTTGAGCTGCGGCGCGCGCTCGCGAAGGATGGCGGCGGCGGCGAGCGCTTCCATCGACGCGACATCACCGCAGCAGCCCAGCACCACATCCGGCTCTTCATCCGCATCGGTGCTCGCGCGAGTCCAAATGCCGAGGCCTTTGGTACAATGGACGATGGCTTCGTCAATGGTGGTGAACTGGAGATGCTTCTGCTTGTCGGCAACAATCACGTTGACGTAGTCAGTGCTGCGAAAGCAGTGGTCGGCGACGGATAGGAGTGTGTTGGCGTCCGGCGGCAGATAGACGCGGACTACCGACGGACCCTTGTTTGTCACCAGGTCGATGAAACCGGGGTCTTGGTGAGAGAAGCCGTTGTGATCCTGACGCCACACGGTCGACGAGAGCAGGATGGTTTCGGACGCCACGGGTGCGCGCCAGGGCACGTGGTTCTTCGAGATGTCCAGCCACTTGGCGTGCTGATTGAACATCGAGTCGATCACGTGCGCGAAGGCTTCATAGGTGTGAAACATGCCGTGACGACCGGTGAGCAGGTAGCCCTCGAGCCAGCCGAGTAGGGTGTGCTCGGAGAGCATCTCCATCACGCGACCGTCCTGCGCGAGTTCGCCGCCATCCGCATCCTCCGGCAAGAACTCACCGAGCCAGGTCTTTTTGCTGGCTTCGTACACCGCCTGGAGTCGATTGGAGGCCGTCTCGTCAGGGCCGAATAGGCGGAAATTGGTCGGGTTTGCTTTGATGATGTCGCGCAGGAACTCACCGAGAGGCTTGGTGTTCTCGTACTGAACCGTGCCGTTCGAGGGCACCTCGACCGCGTAGCGTCGAAAGTCCGGAAGCTTGAGCTCCTTGCGCAGCACACCGCCATTGGCGTGCGGACTCGCGCTCATGCGACGCTTGCCTTTCGGCGCCAAAGCTCGGAGTTCCGGCAAAAGGCGGCCGTTCTGATCGAACAGCTTTTCCGGTGCGTAGCTCTTGAGCCAGGTCTCGAGCAGCTTCAAGTTCTCCGGTTTGTCGCGCACGTCGGAAAATGGCACCTGATGCGCGCGCCAGGAACCTTCGACCTGATGGCCTTTGACTTCCTTCGGGCCCGTCCAACCTTTGGGTGAGCGGAGAACGATCATCGGCCAGCGCGGTCGCTCGACCTTTTTGGAGCTGCGCGCGGCCGCCTGATGCGCGCGGATCTCGCCGATGGCGGCTTCCAAGGTGGCGGCCATCTTTTGATGCATCACCTCAGGATCGCTGCCTTCCACGAAATAGGGCTTGTAGCCATAGCCGATGAAGAGCGCCTCCAACTCTTCATGGCTGATGCGCGACAGGATGCTTGGATTCGCAATCTTGTAGCCGTTCAGGTTGAGAATGGGCAGCACGGCGCCGTCGCGCACTGGATTGAGAAACTTGTTGGAATGCCACGCAGTGGCGAGCGGCCCGGTTTCCGCTTCACCGTCGCCCACGACGCAGGCGACGATCACGTCCGGATTGTCGTAGGCCATGCCGTAGGAGTGCGCGAGGCTGTAACCGAGCTCTCCACCCTCGTGGATGGACCCGGGGGTTTCCGGCGTCACGTGACTGCCGATGTGACCGGGGAAGGAGAACTGCTTGAAGAAACGCTGCATGCCCTCCAAATCTTCACTCTTGTCCGGATAGATCTCGGAATAAGTGCCTTCGAGATATGCAGGGCCGAGGACACCGGGGGCGCCGTGTCCAGGCCCGGCCACGAAGATCATCTCTAGGTCCCACTGATTGATCAGGCGATTCAAATGGATCCAAGTGAAGGAGAGCGCCGGGCTCGCGCCCCAATGGCCGAGCAACCGCGCCTTCACGTGCTCGGATTTCAAAGGCTCGCGCAGCAATGGATTACCTTGCAGGTAAATCATACCGACTGCGAGGTAGTTACACGCGCGCCAATAGGCATGCATGAGCGCGAGCTCTTCCGCGCGTAGTGGAGATCCTTGAACCGTTGTGGAATCGGTTTTTGGTTTGGATGCGAGATTGGTCACGACACTTCTCCCTCGGAAGGTTGCTGTTGCGGCGCGTTGACCGCGCAAAGCAGAAAGAGCAAGTTATGATCCCGTTCACGCGCTCCCCGAGAACGCGCCGGCCGACGCAGCCTAACGCCGATCGTCGCAGCGCGCCGCCAAAAGATTCCGGTGGTCGCGCAGCTTTTGCGCGCAAAGATCGCGCGGTGCAGGCACGATTGCAGCAACGCGGTGACGACAGCGCGGCACTCACGAGTAGCCCCGCGTCCGAAACAATCGCGGTCAGCGAATCTCGTCGGCCTGGAGGCCTAGTTCGACCCTGAGAATGGCCTGATCTCGACACGCGCGAACGTCCGTGCGAGCAACGACGAGGAAACATGAGCGCGGTTAATGTTGGGATGGGCGTAAGTGCGCCACTCGGGGCAACGGTTCGAGACGGCGGCGTCAATTTCAGCGTTTTCTCGCGCGACGCTACGCAGCTCGAGCTGCTCCTGTTTGCGGATGCGGACGCAGCCGAACCCGCGCGCGTCATCATGCTCACGCCGGCTCAACACCGAACTCAGAACTACTGGCACGTCTTCGTGCCCGGACTCGGGCCAGGCCAGATATACGCTTACCGGGCTCACGGTCCGTTTGCGCCGCAACACGGCCTGCGCTTCGACCGTGAAAAGGTTTTGCTCGATCCTTACGGTCGCGCCGTCGCCGTGCCGAATCGCTACGAGCGAACCGCAGCTCAGCGCTCTGGCGACAACGCGGCGTTCGCGATGAAGAGCGTAGTGACGCGGCCCGAGGGCTACGATTGGGAAGGGGACTTGCCGCTGCGGCGCCCGTTCGAACAGACCATCATCTACGAGGCTCATGTTCGCGGCTTCACTCGCCATCCGAGCTCGGGTGTCTCGGTCGAAAAACGCGGAACTTATGCGGGCTTGATCGAAAAGATCCCGTACCTGAAGGCGCTTGGCATCACTGCCGTCGAACTTTTACCTGTATTTCAATTCGATCCGCAGAACGCACCTGCCGGTCGCGTCAACTACTGGGGGTACCAACCGATCTCGTTCTTTGCGCCGCACCACGGTTACGCCTCCGCGCGTGATCCCTTGGTGGTGCTCGACGAGTTTCGCGATATGGTCAAGGCGCTACACCGCGCCGGCATCGAGGTCTTTCTGGACGTGGTGTTCAACCATACGAGTGAAGGCGGAGAGGATGGCGCCACGCAGTCGTTTCGAGGTCTTGCCAACTCGACGTATTACATCCTCGAGCACGACCGCGCGAAGTACCGTGACGTCACAGGTTGCGGCAACACGCTGAACTCCAATCAATCGATCGTGCGTCGGATGATCCTAGATAGCCTACGCTACTGGGTCGAAGAGATGCACGTCGACGGCTTTCGCTTCGACTTGGCTTCGGTGCTCAGTCGTGATGAAGAGGGTGAGCCGCTGCCGAACCCGCCGGTGCTTTGGGACATCGAGTCCGATCCGCTTCTGGCCGGCACCAAGCTGATCGCGGAGGCGTGGGACGCAGCCGGCTTGTATCAGGTCGGCTCTTTCATCGGCGACACTTGGCAAGAATGGAACGGCCGATTTCGCGATGATTTGCGGCGATTCATCAAGGGTGAGGAGGGCACCGTTCCTACTTTGGCTTCACGCCTACTCGGTAGTCCGGACATCTACGCTCACGAGCAGCGCGAAGCGGAGCAGAGCATCAACTTCGTGACGTGTCACGACGGCTTTACGCTGAATGACGTCGTGTCGTACGACGATAAGCACAACCTCGACAACGGCGAGCACAATCGTGACGGGGCGAACGACAACCAGAGCTGGAACTGCGGTGTCGAGGGGCCGAGCGATGAACCCGAGATCGAGGCGCTACGCAATCGACAAGTGAAGAACTTGCTCGCGTTGCTGTTGCTCGCTGCGGGCACACCGATGCTGCTCATGGGTGATGAGGTCAGGCGTACGCAACGAGGGAACAACAACGCCTACTGTCAAGACAACGCGCTCAGCTGGTTCGATTGGACTTTGCTGAACCGGCATGCGGACGTTCAGCGCTTCGTGCGGCTGCTCAACGAGTTTCGCCTGCGCCGTGACGTTGCCACCGAGGGCACGCGCATGACGCTCCAGGAGCTGTTGGATCGCGCCGACATTACCTGGCACGGCGTGGCGCTGGGCTGCCCCGACTGGAGTGAGAAATCGCACTCACTGGCTTTTACCTTGCGCACTCGGCGAGCCCGCTATGCGTTGCACTTCATGATCAATGCGTTTTGGGAGCCGCTGACCTTCGAACTGCCGCCGATCACCGAAGGCGCTCTCGGCCCTTGGCGGCGCTGTATCGATACCTGCCTAGCGTCGCCGGACGATATTCAACCGTGGAGCGATGCACCCGAATACCCTGAATCCACGTACCCAGTTGGAGCGCGCTCGCTGGTGCTACTCGGACTCGCATTCGAAGGAAACTGAGCTTGCTCGTTCCGGTGCTTGCTGGGCTCGGTTTCTCGCGCTGGACAGTTGCCGCTTTGCCGGTGCTGTGTGAGCATCACTCCGCTTGGCCCGCGATGACGGGCAGGAAATGAGCCGCATGGATTCGAGAGATAGCCAAGAGTTCTTTCTGAGTCGCGTGACCGCGGGCACCATCCGTGTCGTCTTGATCGGCGGCTGGATTGCTTGGTGTTTGCAGATCGTGCTGCCATTCTTGGTGCCCGTGCTGTGGGGAGCGATCATCGCCACCGCCGTGTACCCGCTGACGCGTCGCATCTCGGGCAAGCGCCCGAAGCTGGGCGCGATGGTTTTCGGCGTGGTCGCGTTGGCCGTGATTGTGGTGCCGACGTACCTGTTTTTCGATTCGATTGGCAGCTTCGTGGTGCGCGTCGGGCGGCAGTTGGCGCAAGGTGAGCTCAAAGTGCCGCCGCCGCGTCCAGACGTCGCGAATTGGCCCGTCATCGGCAAGCGCATCTACACTTTCTGGATGGGCGTAGTGAACGCGCCCGCGTCCGTCGTCGAGGGGCACTTGCCTCAGCTCCGTGAGGTTGGTCGTTGGCTCGCGCAGTCGCTCGGCAGTCTCTCGTTGGGCATTTTGCAGTCGCTTTTTGCAGTTGCGGTTGCGGTCGCGTTCTTGCTGAAAACCGATGCCACGCTGCGCGCCCTCTTACCGGTGGCAGAGCGCTTTGCGCCGCGTCGTGGCCAACACTTGATCGATCTCGCGAGCGCCACGGTGCGCGCGGTAGCAAAGGGCGTACTCGGCGTCGCTGCAATTCAGGCGGCACTGGCTTGGGTCGGTATGGCCGTGGCAGGGGTGCCCGCGCCCGGCGCGTGGGCGCTTTTGATGTTGATCACGTCCGTCGCTCAGCTTCCCGCCATGATCGTGCTCGGTCCAATGGTCGTGTATGTGTTTGCTTCTTCGAGCACGAACGTAGCTGTGGGTTTCTTGGTTTGGAGCGTACTCGTCGGACTGATCGACAATGTGCTGAAGCCGATCTTGCTTGGCCGCGGCGCAGGGGTACCAACTTTGGTGATCGTGATTGGCGCGCTCGGCGGCATGATAAGCTCTGGGATTATCGGGTTATTCGTAGGCGCGGTCGTCTTGGCGGTCGGGTTTGAGCTCTTCGCCGCCTGGGTCAAAGGGAGTGAAGGCGAGGCCGATCCAATCGCGGCGGTCGCGGCGGAGCTCGAGCGCGCGACTCTCACGCCGGGGCACAGCGCAGCCGACCACCCGCCCCGTGCATGACACAGCAACGCTAACGAATTTGTCACCGAGTCGGGTGAGCATTTGTTCCGTTCGCGCTTGACGCACTTCGGTAGAGGTCCGAAAACGCGAGCTGCGTGCGCAGACTTTGCGCCGGGAAGGATCTCATGAGCACCCTCGTAGTCATCGGTTACGACAACGCTTTTGCCGCCGAAGAAGTGCGGCTCAAACTGCGCAAACTCCAGGCTGATTACCTGATCGATCTGGAGGACGCCGTGGTTGCCGTCAAAGACGATGCGGGCAAAGTCAAACTGCACCAGGCCATCAATTTGACCGCCGCAGGCGCAGTGAGCGGTGGCTTTTGGGGCTCCCTCATCGGCTTGATTTTCTTGAATCCGCTGCTCGGCTTTGCCGTGGGAGCCTCTGCGGGTGCGGCATCTGGCGCCCTGACCGACATCGGCATCAATGACGACTTCATGAAAGAGCTCGCGGCGACGCTGACGCCCGGCAGCTCGGCGCTCTTCGTGCTGGTTCGCAAGATGACAGCCGACAAGGTGCTCGAGGCGATCACCGGTACTGGCGGTAAGGTGCTCCAAACCTCGCTTTCGCACGAGGACGAGGACCGTCTCCAAGCGGCGATCAGCGCGCTCAAAGGTTAACCAGAGGTGAACCGAGGCGAGCCCGGAAGTCGAGTGACGGGCTCGCTCAGGACAGACTAGCTACGGAATTCAGCGAAAAAGAGGGGGCTACTTAGGGGCTTTTCGCGGGTTGGGAAGGGCTGCTAGTCCTGGTTTGCTCGCGGATAGTGGTCTGGGGCGCTCGGGTCGATCATGGCTCGCGCGAACACGATCAGATTATGGCCAGGGACGAGGGAACCGATGAAGACTGCTGAACACATCAGGCTCGACGAGGCTCGTGAACGCAAGGTCGCTTGGAAGAAGTGGGGTCCATATCTGAGCGAGCGCCAATGGGGCACCGTTCGCGAGGACTACAGTGACAATGGCGACGCTTGGAACTTCTTCACCCACGACCGCTCGCGCTCGCGTGCGTATCGCTGGGGTGAAGATGGAATCGCGGGCATCTCCGATGACAAGCAACGTCTGTGCTTCTCGCTCGCCTTGTGGAACGGCAAAGACGCAATCCTGAAGGAGCGTCTCTTCGGACTGACCAACAGCGAGGGCAACCACGGCGAGGATGTCAAAGAGTACTACTTTTATCTCGATAGCACTCCGACGCACTCGTACATGAAGTTCCTCTACAAGTATCCTCAGGCGGCTTATCCGTACGAGGAACTGGTCACTGTGAACCGTCGTCGCTCGCGTAAAGAGTTCGAATACGAACTGCTCGACACGGGCGTCTTCGATCAGGATCGCTACTTCGACGTGTTCGTGGAGTACGCGAAGGGCGATGCAGAGGATATTCTGATCAAAATTACGGCGATCAACCGCGGCCCGGAGGCAGCAGAATTGCACCTGCTGCCGACGCTGTGGTTTCGCAATGACTGGTCGGTGTGGATTTCCGAGTCGAATCGGGCCAGCGAAAAGCCGACTCTTCGCCAAGTCGAAGGTCCTCGCGGCGTGAGCACTGCAGTGGCCGGACACACGAAGCTAGGCAAGTTCACGTTCTCTTGCGAAGGCGACGTGCCGCTGCTCTTCGCCGAGAACGAGACCAATCACCGAAAGCTGTTCGGTACGGAGAACGAGAGCGCTCACGTCAAAGACGGCATCAATGACTTCGTGACTTGGGGCAAGCACGACGCAGTGAATCCGGACAAGCAGGGCACGAAGTGTGCAGCGCACTACAAGCGCGTGATTGGACCAGGGCAATCCGAGGTCATCCGTCTTCGTTTGAGCGCCGCCCCGTCGAATCCAAATCTCCAGCCATTCGAGAAGTCCTTCGATGACGTGTTCTCCGACCGGTTGCGTGAGGCTGACGCATTCTACGCAGCGATCACCCCGCCCTCGACCAGCGCGGACGAAGCCAACGTCATGCGCCAGGCGCTCGCCGGCATGCTCTGGAGCAAGCAATTCTTCTTTTTCGACGGCGACAATTGGCTCAGAGAGCACAACTCGAACCCACTCCACGAAAGCTACCGCCGTTCACGGAATTCGGAGTGGTTTCACATGTTGAATGAAGACATCATTTCCATGCCCGACAAGTGGGAATACCCCTGGTACGCGGCGTGGGATCTCGCCTTTCACACGCTGCCCATCTCACTCGTCGATGCCGACTTTGCCAAAGAGCAGATGAACCTGATGCTGCGGGCAGCATATCTGCATCCGAATGGTCAATTGCCGGCCTACGAATGGAATTTCAGTGACGTGAACCCGCCGGTGCACGCCTTTGCCAGCTTGTTCCTGCATCGCACCGAGTTGGCTCGGACCGGTCAAGCGGACTTCGCCTTTCTCAAGTCGACGTTCAACAAGCTATTGCTCAATTTTACTTGGTGGGTCAATCGCAAAGATCCGCACGGTAAGAACTTGTTCGAGGGTGGGTTCCTCGGGCTCGATAACATCGGTGTATTCGATCGCAGCTCTCCCCTCCCGACCGGTGGGCATCTGGAACAGGCGGACGGCACGGCCTGGATGGCGCTCTTCAGTCAAAACATGCTGGAACTCGCCGTGGAGCTTAGCGCCCACGATTCACACTACGAGGAGATGGTGTTCAAGTTCATCGAGCACCTCTGCTACATCGCCGCCGCGATGAACCGCACGGGCGAAGGCGGAATGTGGGATGAGGAAGATGGCTTCTACTACGACGTGCTGCGGCTCCCAGACGGGAGTGCGACGCGGCTCAAAGTGCGATCGCTAGTGGGGCTGCTGCCGCTCTGCGCGACAACCGTAGTGGAGAAGCACCAGCGTGAACGGATTCCGAACGCAATGGCTCAGATCCAATACCGCATGCGCCGCATGCCTGACCTTGTGGCGATGTTGCACCCGACCGGGCCGGCGCACTACGGCGTGAACGAGCGCGGGATCTTGGCCTTGGTCAATCCCGAGAGGCTGCGACGGATCCTCAAGCGAGTGCTGGACGAAAACGAGTTTTTGGGCCCCCACGGCATCCGTTCCATTTCGAAGTTTCACGAAAAGAACCCGTACGTCTTTTACGTTGAGGGCCAAGAGCATCGCGTCGACTATCTGCCGGGCGAGTCGGATAGTGGGATGTTCGGGGGCAACTCGAACTGGCGCGGTCCGGTTTGGATGCCGGTCAACGTGCTCATCCTGCGAGCGCTCCTGAACTACTATCTCTACTACGGAGATAACTTCAAGATTGAATGCCCGACTGGCTCCGGTAACTCGATGAATCTGTTCGAGGTCGGCAGGGAGATCTCTCGGCGGCTCGTCAGCACCTTCACCCGGGACGCTCAGGGACACCGGCCAGTTTACGGAGGCACCGATAAATTCCAGAACGATCCTCACTTTCGGGATTACATCCTCTTTTACGAGTATTTCCACGGCGACAATGGCGCCGGATTGGGGGCGAGTCACCAGACCGGTTGGACCGGGCTCGTGGCCTCGCTGATCGAGCTGTATGGCACTCTCGATGGCCAGAGCGCACTCGAAGGCGGGAAGAAAGTCGCATTTGCGCGGGAGAGTTGAGTCTATAACCCAATCATGACCGCTAGCGTGCCGTCCTTGAAGGGCGACAAGGTTCTCGTCGATCTGGAAGCCACCGCGCGTAGGGCCAACGTATCGGCTGAAGTCGCCACTCGCTTCGAGGTCAAGAGCCTGCTCGGTGAAGGCGGCATGGGCAGCGTCTTCGTTGCCCATGATCGCGGTTTGGGCCGCGTGGTTGCACTGAAGCGGCTGCGCGAGGGCTTCGAGAAGGACCAAAGCGTGATGCGGCGGTTCATTCTCGAAGCCCAGATCGGCGCGCAGCTCGAGCACCCGAACATCGTCCCGCTGTATAGCTTCGAGCATTCGGAAGGTGGCGCTCCGGCGATCACCATGCAGCTGCTCGAAGGCACGACCATGGGCGATTATATCCATCGCGCTGCGAACGCGACGAAAGAGGCGCGCACGATGCGCGGTGAATTCTCGCTCAAGGAGCGAATCGGCACGCTGCTCGGAGTCTGTGAAGCGATTCACTTTGCCCACGAACGCGGCGTGATTCACCGCGATCTCAAGCCAGACAACGTGATGCTCGGTCGCTATCGCGAAGTGTACGTGATGGATTGGGGACTCGCGCGAGTCATCAATAGCCCGATCGATATGGCGGTCGAGCAGCGCTATAGCACCGTGCCCGCCGCGCAGTCGCCCGCGGTCGATCGAGAAGCGGTGGGAAGCCTGCCGACCATGCTTCCTCATGAGCAGCTCGGGACACTACCGACCATGCTTCCGCATGAGGAGATCGGCACCTTACCGACCATGGTTGCCTCGGAATCTGGCGGAAAGAGCGAGATCTCATCGACCGCGACGCGGCAAGGCGAGGTGATGGGAACGCCGCAATACATGCCTCCCGAGCAAGCGCTGGGCTTGATCGATAAGGTCGGGCCACCGGCGGATCAGTATTCCCTCGCTGTCATTCTGCAGGAACTGGCGACGCTCGAGCCCGCGCGTTCGCACACTTCCGCGATGGCCGCGCTGTCGCAGGCGCTGCAAAATCACCTCGGGCCGTTGGTCGACATCGATAGTCAACACGTGCACCCAGCGCTGGCTGCGATCATCAAACGCGCGACGCAAAGAGAGCCCGGTGATCGCTACCCGAATGTCAAAGCGCTGACCGATGATATTCGGCGCTTCATCCGCGATGAGCCGGTGTCCGTCTACCAGGAGGGAATATCGCGGCAGTTGGTGAGAGCAGCCGCACGTCGACCAGTGCTCGCGATCTCGATTTTCTCATTGCTCGGGTTCTTGACCAGCGTGGCGATCGTTGGCGCAGTGATTCGAGATGCGCGGCAGACCGAGCGGCAAGCGCGCCAAATGGAAAACACGCGGCACGTGCTGTTCGCGGTGAGCAGCCGCGCCCACGAGGTCGACGTCGCGTTCAGCGACTTGGCGGTTGGGGTCGAAGCCATCGGCGCTGCGACCGTCGAGCTCCTCGAACGCAACGAGCGCGACTTAGACCGTACGCAACGCCCGCTCCCGCCGTTGGCCGCGTCCGCTAGCTATGGCGGCGCTCCGGTCAGCTTCGAAGGCATCGTCGTAACTTGGCCGGGGCGAACCCCGACTGCTGAAATGCCGCCGAACGCGGCTAAATTGACGCATACGGATCGTTGGCTGCGCGAAGCGGTCGTGGACGCGCTGCCGACGGCAGATCGCCACGGCACCGTCGCCCAGCAAAACGCCGCGCTCGTCGCCGGTCGCGGCGCGCTGCTGCGGGCGTTCGTCGGCTTGGAAGATGGCAGTTTTGCACAATTCCCAGCGCGCGAAGTGACCGCCGATCCACGGACACGTCCTTGGTACAAGGCGGCCGCGCTCGCTGCGGATCTGCGTTGGATCCGTCCTGTCGTCGACGCAACGAAGCACACGTTGCGAATCTCCGCGCTGTCCGGCATGCACTCACATGGAGCGTTCATCGGGGTGACCGGCTGCGATCTGCGAGTCTCGGCGCTTGCGGAAAAGCTCGATCTCGACCTTCCCGGATTTCTTCGCGCATACCTCGTCACCGAGGACGGCAAGATCGCGGCCAGCAAGACTCTTGAAGCGAACATGTTGGCCACCGTCACCGATCCCGATCGACCCCTCGACTTGCCGGGTCTGGATGACCCAGCACTCGCAGCGCGACTCGCTACCACGGACCGCGGAGGCTACCTGGTCTCCGGTGGTCGCCTGTTCGTCTATTCCAAGCTGATCTCGCCCGCGTGGACCTACGTCGCAGAGCTAGAAAAAGCTCGCTACATCGAGCAATGATCGCCCGCTCGTTGCCAGCATGAACTTGCTTCTGCGTCTGTTGCTGCTGCTCTTGTTGCTGCCATTTCGCCCGCGCTGCGAGCCGCTTGGGCCAACACGCAAACGGTTCATGGTTTGGCCGCCGGACTTGGACGTGCTCATGCACGTCAACAACGGCGTTTATTTGACGATGCTGGACGTCGCGCGCGTCGACCTCTTGCTGCGCTCGGGCGTTGGCACGCGACTCTGGAAGAAGGGTTACTATCCAGTCGTCGCCGCCGAGACCATCCGTTTTCGGCGCTCATTGCAGCTTTTCCAAAGCTTCGAAGTCGAAACCGCAATCATCGGCTGGGATGAAAAGGCATTCATCATCCGACATCGATTTTTGCGCCGTGAAGAGCTGGTCGCGGAAGCGATCGTGCGCTCGCGCTTCTTGAAGCGCGGTGGCGGCGGCGTGGGCTCGCAAGAGATCCTCGACGTGCTCGGGCGAAATGAAGCCTCCGCCGAGTTACCCGCGTGGATCGACGCGTGGAACCGCGAGAATTCTCGTTAGCATTTTTATTTGGGTAAGCGGGCCTGGCACGGCGCAGTGCGGCGCGTAGCCCGTTGAACGATCGCGCGAAGCCGCGCTCGGCTGATTTCTCAACGAGTGCGGCTGGGCACGAAGCGTGACCCCCCAAATCAGCTTCAGATCTCGACGGCTTTGGCACCGAGGGGCGCGTCACAAGTGACGCATTTGTTTGGCACTTGGTCTTTCAAATAGACTTGGCCGCAGTTGGGGCAAAGGCGAGCGTCGCGTTCGAACGAGACGGGTTTGCCGCTGGCGGCGCAATGACGGCCGGTGACTTGCAGCCCTTCGATCTCGCGGGATTCGCCGTCGCTGTCTTTGGGCTCGGGTAGCTTGTCGAGGCTCTGACGTTTGACGTCCATCACCGCAGGGACGCGTTTCGTGCCTTCACTCAAGATCCACGCGACCGCGGTGCGGTGCGCGGTGATCGGAATGCGCAAGGTGAGCTCTTTGCCTTTAGCGACGAGATCGGCGCGTTCGGTGTAGACGCGCTCGATGTCACACCAAGCGAGGCGAACGAGCTCGCTGCCTTTTTCGACGGCGATGCCTGCGTCACCGATGCGAACTGGAAGCGCGCCTGCATCACCGAACCAAAGGGCTGCACCGAGGCCAATCGCGCCGACGCCGAACAAGTAGGGCGCGAACGCGCGCGGGTTTTCGCTCAGCCATTGGCCGTAGACGCCGGCGCCCAGGACTAGCGCGCCGAGCATGCCGCCGCCGATCGAGGCGCGCGAGGCGTAGGTCGGCTCGGGCACGAAGCGACGCTCCTTTCGCACGCGCTTGGCTGGGGCCTGCTTTTTTACCTTTGCTTTCTTGACGTCCGCCATAATTTCGCGGCGCAGGGTAGCATACTCGTATGGTCGGACGCTCGAGTACAGCCGCCGGGCGTCGCTGCTGCTTGAGATACCGGGGATGAGCCTATCCGTGGAAATGACAAGCCGATGAGTCGCGGCTGGAACCTTTCGCTACCGGTGCTGACGGTCCTGGTCGTCTGCTATGCCTGGCTGGTCGCGGGTGCGCCGCGAAAGCTGCACGGCGCGCGTGTGTACGGCGGGCCGAGCGAAGGGGTGTCCGTACTCTCGCTGCGCGTCGAGAGCGTCGAGCGCGAGGGGGAACGTGAGACCGCGTTTTGGCAGGGCCCGCTCAGCGCGCGTGCACGCGCTGCGTCGGGCGCGGAAGTCGCGGTGTCGGTGGCCCGCGCGGTGAACGGTGTTGCCGACTTCGCGCTGGACTTCGCGCGGCCCGTGCACGGGCCGATCGACTTCGAGCTTCGCGATGCGGCGCATGCGTTGCTCGCGAGCGGGCGCTTCGACGTCGACGTAACGCGCTGGGCGGCGCGAGCGCGCCGTCGCGGTGGATGGATTCGTGGCCGCGCCGATCATGCGCTCGTGCTCTCGGTGGCCGCAGAGCGCGGCGCGTTCGTGGTGGGAGTGCCTGGCCATTTGTCGATTCGAGTCGAACGCGCTGGTTTGCCGGTGGCAGGTGCGACGCTTTCGATCAGCGCCGAGGGCGCTCGGATTTCGGGGGCGGAGTCGTTACGCAGCGATGAACGCGGGCGTGCCCGAGTGTTCTTCGAAGCGAGTGAATTGAATCCGAGTGTGCGCGTCGAGGCGCGTGCGGAAGACGGTCAAAACGGGCTGATCGAAACGCCGGTCGCCGTGGTTGCAGGAGGAATGCATGCCGTTCGGGAAAGTGACGGCATGCGGCTGGAGTCGTCGGTGCCGCGGAGCGAAGCATTTTTTAGCGTGGTCTCGGACCGACAGCGCTTGGCTGGCGGCGTCGTGGCGCTCGAACCGAACGGTCGCGGTGGCTCGGTGGGGATCGTTCGCTTGCCACCCGTTCAGTTACCCTCGTGGGTTGTAGTCGCGAGCGAGGTCGACCTGCGGAGTGCTGCCGCGATTGGTTGGCCGCTGGCTGCGAACAATGAGCCGGCGCAGACCTTCGACGTGCCCGATCTGCTGCTGGTCGACGGCTTGCCCGCGGCGTTTGCGCGCGAGCAAGCGCGTCGTTCGCGTGTGCGTTGGTTGACCGCGGCGTTCATCGGGCTGTCCTTCGCGCTCAGTGTCTCGCTGCTCGTGCTACGGGTGCGAGCGGCGGATCGGGAGATCACGCAGCACTTGCATCAGGGGCTCGGTTCTGAGCTTTCCACGCTCATCGCACCTCGCCGCCAGTTGCCGCTCTTGGTGGCAGTGCTGGCTATCTTGCTTGGGTTTGCGGTCATCGGTCTGGTCGTTCTCGCCCGCGCCGTCTGAGCCAGGCGCGTTTTTCTCAGATCCTCCCGAACGCTGGTGCGTACCCGAAAAAGCCCCGCAATTTGGGAGGATGGTTTGACCGCGCGCACCCTTCGCTACCTGTTCGCTGCACTCGGGATCGGCATGATATTCTTGGCCTGCTGTAGTCAGGCAGACGCTCGCAGCCCGTTTTGGCGCCCGCGACCCGCATCGCCTCCTTATTCTTTTACGGTCGAAGACGAGAACGGCAACTCACTCGCGACGTTCGTCAAAGACAGTCGCACGTACCTCTTGGGCGAGCCAGGGCTCCGTTACAACATTCGCGTGCGCAATCCGACTGGCGAGCGCGTCGAGGCCGTGCTGAGCGTCGATGGGCGCGACGCCATCAGCGGGCAACCGGGCGACTACGAGAACCTGCGCGGCTACGTGATTCCGGCATACGGCTCTCTGCTCGTCGAGGGTTTCCGGCGCAGTCTGGAAGAGGTCGCTGTGTTTCGCTTCACGAGTCCGGATGACAGCTATTCTTCGCGCATGGGCACGCCCCAGAATGTGGGGATCATTGGCGTCGCTTTCTTTCCCGAGCGCCCGCGCCCGCCGCGACCGGTGACGCAGCGCCCGCGCCCGCTGCCGCGTCCGGCACCGGTGCCGTATGATTATTCGCGTGACGACCGAGCCCGCGACGATTTGGAGATCAGCCGCGCGCCGTCCAAGATGAAGCCCTCCGCCGAGAGGCGCGCCGCTGCGCCTGCGAGCCCGCGCGCCGAAGCCAAAAGCGCGGCGCGCGATGACGATGGCGGCAGCGTGAACAATCTGGGCACCGAGTTCGGTGAAACTCACGAGAGCGTGGTGAGTTCGGTGTCGTTCGTGCGCGCCTCTGCCACGCGCCCGGCATTGCTTAGCACGCTCCGCTACGACGACGCGGATGGCCTCGAAGCGCGCGGCATCGATGTCTCCGCTCATGTCGGTTACCGGCGAGCTTACCCGCAGGAACCGCAAGCGTTTCCGGTATCGCGCTTTGCTCAGCCGCCGCCCTGATTGGCGGATCAAATCGCGGAATCGATGCTGCGATACTCGGAGAGCAGGCGCGTGAGCACGCGTATCATCGGTGCCACGTCGCGACTCGCCGCCATCTCGCGGCATGAATGCATGCTGAGCATGGGGTTGCCGACGTCGACCGCGCGCACGCCGAGGCGCGCGGCGGAGATCGGGCCAATGGTGCTGCCACACGGGCTATCATTGCGTGAGCTGAAGTGCTGTGGAGCGACGTCGACCGCGCGGCAAGCCGCGCTGAACGCCGCGATACCCGGCCCGTCACTGGCGTAGGATTGATTGACGTTCACCTTGATTACCGGGCCAGCGCCGAGCATGGGGCGGTGTTGTTTGTCGTGCTTGTCCGGGTAGTTCGGGTGCACGCCGTGTGCCATGTCCGCCGAAATCAAGAGTGAGCGGGAAATCGCGCGCGGCAGCGCACTTGGATCATTCGGCGAGGAAGTGCGCGCGAGTCGCTCGAGCAGGTCCGAAAGCAGCTGCGACCGTGCGCCAGCAGCGCTTTGGCTGCCCACTTCTTCGTGATCGTAGATGACGACGACGCGGGTCGCTTCCGCATCCGGAGCCGCACCGAGTAGGGCATGCAGCGCAGCATGGCAGGATGCCAGATTGTCGAGACGGCTCGAGAACAAGAACTCGTTCTTGCTGCCCGCAAACGCTGCTCGCTGGGTGTCGTACAAACACAAATCGAAACCGAGCACATCCTCGACGCGCGCGCCGCTCGATGCCGTACCGCGAAGCCCCTCCGCCAAGAGCTCGCTGAAGCCACCGCTCTCGGACTCCAAGCCGAGCACGGGGACGAGATGCGTTTGTGCATTGAGCACGAGCCCCGCGCTGTTCACGTCGCGATTGAGATGAATGGCCAAGTTCGGCACGCGGCACACCGTGCGCTTCAGATCGATGAGCTCCGAGCGACCATCCGCGAACACGACGCGCCCCGCCACGGACAAGTCGCGATCCAGCCACGTGGAGAGCAGCACTCCGCCGTAAATTTCGACCGCGAGCTGGCGATAGCCGACGCTGGTTACGTCGGGCACCGGCTTGAGCCGCAGGTTCGGCGAATCACTGTGCGCGCCGATCAACACGAAGCCAGCATCGGCGCTGGGCTTACGGCCCATTTCGAAAGCGATGATCGAACTGCCGGCGCGGACCACGAAGCCGCGCGTCCCGGCTGGGAGCTCCCAGGCGTCCTGCTCGCGAAACGCTCGAAACCCAGCGGCCGTCAAGCGGTGCGCGATTTCGGCCACCGCGTGGTACGGGGTGTTCGAAGCGTCCAAGAATGAGGCCAAGTCGGAGGCTTCGGGGGATCTGTCCTGGTCAAGCATGGCCTATGACTATACTCCGAGCGTCGTGATCACGCAGGACGTCTCGCTCGAAGGCTTTACCGCTACTGACTGGCAGCGCTTGGCGGACGTGTTTCGCGCGCCCAGCCGCAACTTCGGCGATGAAAGCGCCCGTGAGCAGCCAAGTCGCGGTGGGGTGGTTGCCGTGACTACCGGCAACCGCTTGCGCAAGCTGGTACACACCAAACACGGTCGCCTCGACCTCCGCGCCATCGAATGGCCGATGAAGCTGCCCGAGCTCGCGGGGCGCTTCGAGGCGAGCTGGGCCGTGGAGCTCGCAGCGGGCGCACTCGAAGAGCTCGTGGAGCGCTTTTCCGAGCGACTGCGTCCGCGGCAGGAATATTTGGAACAAGCGCTCGAGCTTGCCCGCGCTTTGCGTGAGCTGGAAGCGGAGGGCCTGGTCGCGATGTGGCCCAAGCGCTTTGCCGACATTCCAGTCCCCGGTTCGCGGGTGATTCATCGCGCGCTCGACATGTTTTGCAGTGAGGGCCGCGCGATTGCACTCGGTGTGTTTCGGCACGGTGAGCTGTACACCGGACTCGTCGCGCGCCGTCGCGGTCTGGGCTTCGATCGCATCGTTGGGCCCGACGAGCTGCGCCCGGAGATGGGCCTATTGGCTGGTGATTTTCGACGTGACTATCGTCACTTCGCGGCAGCGGCCGAGCGCGAGGTTGCGCCGCTTTCGCTCGGCGTATTCGGTGAGCTGCTCACGTTCCAATCGTTGGCTCGGGATCCTGCACCGGGCGCGTTCACGCTCGCGGTGGCCGCGCGGGATTTGGTGATTTCTCCGGTGAGTCCCGGCTTGGCTCTGCCACTCGGTGTAGATGTTGGGCGCGCGGCTTTTGCGGGCCTGCGAGGGTTGGCTGAGCGCTTTGGTGCGGGCGGCGCATTCGCGCCGATGCTCGGACGAGCCGAGGAGTTCGTATCGCGTGATTTGACGGCGCTCCTGGGCTTCGATCCTTGGGCGGCGCTGGTGAGCGTGTTCGAGCGCGATCGTCAGCCGCGGGAGCACGACTAGGTGGCCGCTTCCGGTCGCATTCGGCGTCGTTTGGCGCTCGCGATCGTGCTCACCGCGCTGATCCCGCTGCTGGCCGCGGTCTGGCTGGCGGAGAGCACCGTGCACACCACGTCGGTGAAGTTCTTTATCCCTGACGTCGGTGCACACCTCGATAAGTCGCTCGGCTTGTATCAGGAACTTGCGCGCAGCGTGAAAGCGCTGATGCGCCAAGAGGCCGCGGAGATCGCGCTCCGACCGGCGTTGCGACGCGCCGCGGCCGCGAACGATCACGCCGCGCTCGAGGCCGAGTTGAAGCGCGCCTTCGCCGAGCACGGGAGCTTGGTCTCGCTTTCGGTGCGTGATGCGGACGGCAAGACGCTGGCCGAGTTGAAGCGCGACAAGCCTCTCGATCCGGACCACGAAAACCAACTGGAAGTGGGCAAGCCTCTCGCTGACGGACCGCAAGCAGACGACGCGCCGCAACTCGTGGCCGTGTTTGCGGCTGACAAGAGCAAATTCGACGAGCTCACGGAGATGAGCGAATTCGTCGACACGTACAAGAAGGTGGCGAATCGCCGTGAGGCTGACGAACGGAGCTATTTGCTCGCCTTCACTGCACTCCTCGGCATCACGATCGTGGCGGCAATCGGGGTTGGGACGTTGCTCGCCCGGGGCGTCTCACGGCGCATCGCCGAGCTGGCGCAGGCCACTCGCTTGGTCGGCGAGGGTGACTTGAGCATCCGCGTTCCCGAAGGTGGCGGGGACGAGATTGCAGACCTTGCTGGCGCATTCAACCGCATGCTCGGTGAAGTCGAATCGAGCCGCGCCCGAATCGAGTATTTGCAGCGCATCAGCGCGTGGCAGGAGATGGCGCGCCGTCTGGCGCACGAGATCAAGAATCCGCTCACTCCGATCTCGCTCGCCGTGCAGGAGATCCACCGGCGCTATACGGGGTCGGATCCCGAATATCGGCGGCTGGTCGACACGACGCTAGAGGTCGTCGAAGACGAAGTGGGCACGCTACGGCGTTTGGTCGGTGAATTTTCCGACTTCGCCCGCCTGCCGCAAGCCAGCTTGTTTGGCGCCGATCTCGCCGAGTTCTTGCGCGAGCAGGCGGGGCGCTTCGGTATTCACGGGACGGACCGCGATAGCGGCGAAAAAGCCCTGGATGAATTGCTCTCGCTCAAGCAAGGCACGGACATCAAAGTCGAATTCGACGTGCCTTCGAGCAGGTGTGAAGCCCTGATCGACGCGCAGATGCTGCGGCGCGTGCTGTTCAACCTGGTTCGCAACGCGGCCCAGGCACTCGAGGGCAACGCGGAGCGCGCGGGACGAGTGCGAGTGCGTCTGGTCCAAGCCGGCGACTTTTGGAACTTGGACGTAGAGGACAACGGACCAGGCATCCCGGTCGAATTGCGCGAAACGGTGTTCGATCCTTACGTGACCACTAAGGATGACGGCACCGGTTTGGGGCTCTCGATCGTGAAGAAGATCGTCATCGAACACGGTGGCACCATCCGTGCGGAGCAAAGTGAGCTCGGTGGCGCTCGCTTGCGGGTGCGCTTGCCGGTGCTCGGGACACGCGCCGCCGCGCGCGCCATGGAAGACGCGCCGCCGTCACTTGCTGGCCGCGCGGAAATCGACCTACGTACTGGAACTCATGAGTAAAGCTTCGCACACCAAGCGAGACACGAATCAAGGCTACCTCACCGCGCTGCTGGTGGTGGTGATCAGCGTCGGTGTGGGGCTGTTCGGCTTGCCTCGGCTCGGGCAGCACGCGGCGCACTCGAATTCACCGCTGATCGGTCGCCCGGCACCGGATTTCATGCTCCGCGCGTTCTCGGAGGGGGCTCTCGGTCAGACTCAGCGCCTCTCCGATTTGCAGGGCAAAACCGTGGTTTTGGATTTCTTCGCGAGCTGGTGTGGCCCGTGCCGTCAGCAGGCGCCGATCGTCGAGCGCATCGCTCGACGCTTGGCGGGCCCAAAGCTCGCGGTGTTCGGCGTGAATACGAGTGACGAGTTCCCCGATGCACGGCGCTATCTGGATGCTCATCCGCCGAGCTACCCCGTGCTGTTCGATGCGGATGCACAAGCGGCGAACGCGTTCAACGTCTCCGGACTACCGACCCTGCTCGTGATCGACAAGCTCGGCATCGTGCGAGCGGTCGAAATGGGCGTAGTCGGCGAGCGTGAGCTCGAGGGCTTGATCGCCGATGCCGACCGCGTGGATGAAGACGCCCAACCCAAGCCGAAGGCCGAGCGCGTCGGACCGACGCTCTAGCGCACGGGGCCGCTGGCGATGAGCGGCACAGCGCCTTCCAAAGGCACCAGCCGAGAGACCATCTTGATCTCGGCGAGGGCAAGCGTCGCTCGCTGTCCGTCGAGGGTGAAGGGGATGCGCCGCGTCTCACCTGCGGCAAACACCGTCAGCTCGCCGCGTACCGTCCCGGAGAAGCCGCCCGAACGCACGATTTCTATCGCATATTGGCCGGGTTTTGCGCCATTCAAGGCGAGCCCCTCGCGGCCGTGGTCGAGCACGTCACGTGCGCTGATCAATTCGCGGGTCGGAGCGCCGAGCCAGGAGACGCGCTGGCCATCGGGGTGCAAGATCGCCAAATCCAAATCCGCGTCGTTCGACCACGTAGCTTCGACGCGCAGATCACCGAGCAAACGCGATTCGTCTGGGCCCGGCGCCGAAGCCAGCGTGGTCGCTCGGCGGGCGAGCTTTTCATCGACCAGTGAAAGAGCGTCGCTTACCCAGTGGGCTTCCCCTTCGTTGCGCGAGCAACGCAGCGCGTCCGCGAGGAGCTTGGCATCGTTCACGCGTAATTCGGCGAGCGCCATCGCGTGTCGGCAACCGAGCGCAGGACGACCCGACCAGCGGTACAAGCGTGCTAGTCGCTTTTGGCTAGCGACGTCGTCCGGGCGCACATCCACGACGCTGCCCAGCATGCGTATCGCGAGCTCTCGGTCTCCGCGTCGCGCAGCGAGATCGGCGCGAGCCGTCAGCGCGTCCGGATCCAGCGGCTCTCTACTCAACCAGCGCTCGAGCAAGCTCGCGGCGCGACTGAGATTGCCGCTAATGGCGTACAGCGAATAGGCCTTTTTCGCGCTGGATCTGCGGTCGGGCTCGGTTGCGAGCGTCCGCTCGGCGTCGGCGATGGCGCTGATGTTGGCAGTGCGAGGGACTCGCTCGCCGGTGGTGATCTGACCCTTGCGCTCCCACACCCGGCGCATCGGAATCATGCGTCGTGCGGGGCGTGAGCGCGGCAGCTCCGGTTCTTCGAACTCTCGACGCTCGAACGGTTTGGACGCGACTGGGGGTGGTGGGTCTGCAAATGCGTCGTTCAGCACGGGGGCTGCGGCCGCGCGCGGTGCTGCCGGTGCTTTGGCTTTTGCTGGAGCGGCCGCTTCGGCGGCTGGCGCCGCCGCACCGAGGGCACCAGGTGAGCTGGGACTCGGAGCGTCGAACACCGCTCGATTCCGGAATGAACCACCGCTGCTCTTCTTATCCAGCGCACCGAGCGCGCTCGAACCGAGATCTGAAGGGCCTTCGGCATCATCGACCGGCAGCTCTGCTTGGGCTTCACTCTGCTCAGCGAGCTCTTCGCCCGTGAAGTGCGCGGCTTGCTTGGCAGAGTCCAATCCGAACGCGCGGAACATGGCTTCGCTCTCGAGCACCAACAGTGAGCTGTAGCGGCTGGCGATCGAAAACTGGGTCGATAGCGAAAGGGCCTCTTTTTTAGCCTCCGCACCGCCATTGCGTTCCAGGTCGGTGATGCGCAGAGCGGCGTACATGCGCGGCACGAACGCGTTGCCCGGGCTGTCGCTGGCCGCGAGGTGAAAATCGTAGCGTTGCTCGAACGGCGTGTCACCCAGCTTGCCGCGCAGGATGAGTTTGCCCGAGACGGTGTCGGTCGCCATGCGCGCACTGATGCTCGCTTCACTGCCGGCCAAGATCGTGTCGAGTTTCTGCGGCGCGACCGTGTGCAATTCATCTGGCAACACCAGCTCGACGTCGCGCAAGGCGCTCCCGTAGGTTGCGCTGAGCACACCCAATGTCGCCTGACGCAAAGTCTGTCCGGGCACGTACGGCAGAACCACGCCACCACCCGCGCGCGCGAGCGCGCCGAGTGTATCGAGATCCGACGCGCTGCCTACCGCGACCCCAGTGATCCTCGTTTGCGAGCCCTCGAGCGCGTCACGGACCGCGGACGTGATCGTCGCCGGACGAATCGGACCGACTGTAGGCGTCCCATCGCCAATGAACACGATATCGCGCGCACGATTTCCGGAAACAGAATCTAGCGCGCGTTTGGCGCTGGCGATGGCCTGCGTGGGATCGGAGGCCCCTTCGGCGCTGATCGCGCTCAAGAATTGCTCGAACGCTTGCGCCGCCTGGGCGCTGGGGGAGGCAAAACCAGAGGGCAACTCGCGGCAAACGCTGTCGCACGCGAGAAGCGTGACGCTGCCAGCGTTGTCGAGCTCGCGTGCCAAGCGGACGGCCAAGCGTTTGGCGCGATCCAGCCCTTCGCCGAACATCGAGCGGCTGGTATCGACAACGATGGCCGTGGCGTGCACCTGATCCGCGGTCGAGCGCGGCAGGTTGGGCCGCAACGTCAGCAAAGCGTAGCGCTCGTCACCCGTGCGATAGCCAAAGGTGGTGAGCTCGCTCTGCCGCTCGGGCAGCGCCCATTCGATACTCAGATCGCCGTTCGGCGTGAAATCATCGGCGCTGAACGAAAACGCCCGCGCACCGTCGCGATCGCTCACGGACAACGGATAGCCGAGTGTGCGCACGGCAAATTTCGGATCTTGCCCGCGGACTTCGACGTCCACATCGAAATGACGGATCTTGGTCGTGCCACCGGGATCGACTGGGAGCGGGTAGGTGTAGTGACGCACGCCGCCGACAGGGCGCACCGCCTCCGTGTACGCGAGCACGATCCGTCGTTGCCCGTGTTTGGGGATCGGGAAAATCTTGAGCTCGAAGCGCCCGCCGCGCTGCCACTCGAGCAACGCCGGGTCGCGCCAGGGACCGGGTACCCACACGATGTCGTCTTTGATTTGGGGACGGATGCTAGGAGCCGCATTGACGATCGCGCCGCGCCAGATTGCTGCTGCGCGGTCGCGGTCCACGAACGCGCCCTCTTCCAGCTTGCCGTCGACCTCCAGCGCGAGACGCTCGATTTTCGCGTCCGTCGGGATCGGGAAACGGTAGATCCCTTCCAGAACGTCGTCGCTGTTGTTTTCGAACACCTCGTCGATTTCGGTGCGCGCCATGGCGCCTGCAATGCGCACCCGCGCGTGATGCGTCGCGAGCGTGACGGCGCCGCGCAACTCCTCGGTCTTGCCCGGCTTGCGCGCGGTGAGCTCGCCGAGTCCGCGGTTATTGGCTGCCGATTCGCTGGCGTCCAGCAAGCCATCGGTAAAGGCGACCGCTTCTGCGAGCGCAGCGCCGGCACTGACATAGGCTGCGCTGCCTCGATAGAGCCTCGCCTCCTCACCCGCGCGAACCTGCAGCGCAGTATCGCCATTGCGGGTCAATGTCGCACTGCCGCGGATCACGTCCAAGATCGCAAGATCGCTGCCTGCGCGCAGTGCTACCTTGCCAGACCTGACGCTCAACGCGCCGTCATTCACATCGAGCGGTGTGTGCGCGACCTTCTCGTTCGTGATTTCGAGCACGACTGAGCCGTGACTCAAACGCGCGCGGCGTGAATTGCCGGCGAGCTGAAGCTCGGTGTCATGATCGAGCGCGATCGCCGTGCCGTCGGAAAGCGCAACCTGAGCGCCGCTGCGAGGGCCGGTGCGTAAGAGCGAGCCCGCGGGAATTGCCATGCCGGGCGCCCCTTGTGTGCAGGCCTTGCCTTGGGGATCGCAAATCTGCAGGCTGATGCCGGTGTTCGGCGCGACGACGCGCATGACCGTGCCGCGCGGTGCGGCCACCTCGCGCGGCTTCGGCCGACTGCAGCCGCCGAGCGCAATCGCGAGCAACGCGCTGGAAATGAAGATCGTCAGGCGAACGAAAGCACTCGGATCGTGGTTCATGGCGGGTCCCGTGCTCTCGGAAACGCCACCCGGCGTCTGGAGCTTTCAGTGCATACGCACAGGCACGCCGATTGATTTGCTGATTCATGCTGCAGCTCGATTTGGCGGAAAAATTCCGGGTAGGGGCAGGTAGGTCTACGTTGGGCTAAGCTCAGCCTTCGAGCACGAGCGGAAGGTAGCCTTTGCTGTCGACCCCTCGGCTCCCCGAGCGGCGATGCCCGAGTTACCCGACGTAGCGATCTATATCGAGCGCTTGAACGCGCTCTTCTCCGGGCAGGTGCTGGAGCAGACTCGGCTCAAAAGCCCATTCCTAGTCCGCAGCTTCGAGCCTCCGCTGTCGGTAGTGCACGGCCGGCGCGTCAGCGGCTTCCGGCGCATCGGCAAACGGATCGTGTTCGAGCTGTCGGGCGATCTGTTCCTAGTTTTTCATCTCATGATTGCCGGGCGCTTTCATTTGAAAACCAAGGGCGACAAGCTCGCCGGCAAGGTCGCGCTCTTGGGTCTCGATTTTCCGGAGCACACGCTCGCGCTGACCGAAGCGGGCACCAAGCGTCGCGCGAGTTTGCACGTGGTGCGCGGTGAGGAAAACCTGACTGAATTCTCGCGTGGCGGACTCGAGGTGCTGGGTTCGAGTCGTGCCGAGTTTCAGCAAGCGCTGTCGCTGGAGAATCGCACGCTGAAGCGCGCGCTCACCGATCCACGACTATTCAGTGGCATTGGCAATGCGTATTCGGACGAAATTCTGCACGCAGCCCGATTGTCGCCAGTGAAGCTCACGCGTAGTTTGTCCGAAGCGGAGATCACCAAGTTGCACGCAGCGACCGAAGAGGTGCTGACCACCTGGATCGCGCGCCTGCGGCTCGAAGCCGGCGCGGGCTTCCCCGAGAAGGTAACGGCATTTCGCCCGGAGATGGCAGTGCATGGTCGCTTCAACGAGCCGTGTCCCGTGTGCGGCACTCCCGTGCAGCGCATCTCGTACGCAGACAACGAGCTGAACTATTGCCCGCGATGCCAAACCAACGACAAGCTGCTCGCCGATCGCGGTCTCTCCCGCTTGCTCAAGAGCGACTGGCCAAAGAGCCTCGACGAACTCGAAGAGTACAAGGCCGCACGTTCGCTGCCCAAGCCACCTGCTTGAATCAACCGCCGAACGGGTGCGGTTCGCGGCGCGTCTTCACGGCCTTCAACGCTTCATCGAGATCTTTGCCGTCGCGCAAGCAAGCGTAGCAATCTTGGCGCTTGGCGGGGCCGCAGCCATACTTGCGCGTCAGCTTGTTGAGCAAGCTGAACGAACGACGGTCGCCGTCGCTGCTCGCGCGCGGTAACAAGTCGCGATTTTTTTCGCAGCTGTCCGCGTCGCGCAGGTCGAGCGCGACGGCTAGCGGCTTGGATGCCTTGGCTCGCACGTCCTTGCTGTTGATGAGTGAACGAGCCAGATCGGTCGCGATCGTGCGCGAGGTCGTCGACGTCCACACCTCGTAGATCAGATCCGCGCTGATCGGGCTGGGAACGGCAGCGATCGCGGCCAGGGCGTCGCGCGCGGTCTCGGGGTCATCGCTGTAGCGTCGGAGTTGGGCGAGCACCTCGGGATCTTTGATGAGCCCAGGGTCGTGTTCGAGCCGCTCGCGTAGCGCTCGCGCTGCACGCACGTTCTGCGCGGTTCGCCCGAGTGACAGCGCGAGCGCTTCATCGATACGCAGGTCAGCCGCGGGCTTCGCGCTCAGTTCCTTGAGCGCGCTGTCCTCGCCCAGTGAAGCGCGCTCGAGCAGACTGAGCGGCTTTGGTTTCTCTTCGGGGCTCGCGCTGGTCGCGCTGACGACCGGCGGCGCTGGCAACGGCAATGGCGTCGGAGCAGCGACGACCGCTGAGGCCGACGGTTCCGGGACGACCTTCAGATTGGCGCCCGGATCGGCTGGAGATGTCACGGCGGCTGCCGCGAAGGCCGCGCCCAGCGCGACGATCAGCACGAGCGGCGTCACTAGCGTCCAAAGCGGCACTTCACCGCCGGCAAATCGCACGCGCTGCGCGAGCGCCCCTGCAAATGACGGTAACGGTTGCGGACCGAGGGACGGCCGCGGGCGCACCAAAGTGGCCGCGCTGCGCGCCGCAGCGACGCTGATCGCGTCAGTGTGCGCAGAGCCGGGCGTCGCGGTCGCGGACATGGGTGACGCGATTGCGGGCAGCGGCGCAGCCGCGGGGATTGCGACCGCGCTTGCTGCTAGCGATGCCCCGGGCGCTCCCGATGCCGCGGGCGCGGGCACGGTCGGCGCGTGCGCAGGAAACAGCACCGAGCGCTCTGCGGTCGGCGGCGGCGGCGGTGGCGGACGCACACTCGGAGGTGGTGGGCGCACGCTCGGTGGCGCAGGACGCACGCTCGGCGGTGGCAAACCTGGTGGTCGCAACGCCGGCGCCGTGGTCGCAGATTGTGGGAAGCTCGACGCTCGTCGCGGTGGGGGCAGGGTGTCTTGTTCGCGCTTGGCGCGCGCGCGCTGCTGGACGGCGCGCTGCTGGACGGCGCGCTGCTCGACTTCGCGATCGACGGCGCGTTGCTGCACCTCGCGATCGACCAGGGTTACCTCGCGAACGCTCACGCTATCGGGAGCGTCATAAGCAGGAAGGGGGCGCGTCGGCGGAGGCGGCAACGCGGGCGGAGGCTCACTGGCTGCAGGAGGAGGAGCATCCGACCAGCCGGAGTCGACAATCGACGGACGGATGAGTTTTGGGTCGGGTCGTGAGGCCCCGTCATTCATTCGACGATGACCCTAGCACCGCTGTGCAGGGCGCAGCTAGTACGCGCACGAAACTTGCGCGCGCCGCTAGCGCGCCGCAGCAGTCTTTACTTCGGCCGCCATTGGGTCAGCTGCTCTTACTTCAGCCGCCTTTATTTCAGCTGCTCTCACTTCAGCTGCTTTCACTTCAGGGAAGACTTCCGAATTGAGCTCTGGTCCGCGCAAAATCGCGTCAGCGTTCGCCGGGATCCGACGGGGGATATGGTTGTCATCCACGCAAGCGAGCAGAGTGAAACCTTCCGCTACGAGTTCATCCGGTTTGACCAAGCCGCCACGCAGCAGGCGATAGTCGAAACGCACCTTCACCCGCGTCAGCTCCGTGAGTCGTGACTCCACGCACAAGACCTCGTCGAAGCGCGCGCTCTTCCGATATCGCACATGTGCTTCGACCACCGGCAAATGGATCCCCAGCTCGGTCCATGAATTGTAGTCGAGCCCGCGTCGGCGCATGTACTCGACGCGCCCCACTTCGAAGTACGAGATGTACGTGCCGTGGTGGACGATCCCCATCAGGTCGGTTTCACCAAATCGCACACGGACGACGTGGCGCGACACGCAATGGGCAGGAAGAACGGTATTCACAGGGGCGCGCGACAATACTAGTGAGCCGCGCGCCAAGCAATCGTCACCGTGTTGCCTCCTGCCAGGTACGGAAGATGTCCCAACCTGCCCCGTCGGAGTCACGACGACTTAGGGCTGGGTTAGAGCCGAATCGGCCTTATTGAGGTCGGCGTTGGCGCCTAGGACCGGCCGCGAACCGGGACCGTGAGGACCGGAACCGGCGACAGACGAACCAATTTTTCGGCGATGCTACCCAGCAACAGGTGGGCTAGGCCGGTGCGGCCGTGGGTGCTGAGGACCACCAGATCGTGCTCGCCTTTCTTGAGTTCGGCGAGTAGGGCGGAGGCGGGCTCTCCCGAGACCAAGCGACGACTGACCGAGAGCGTGGTCGGCAAACTCACCTCGCTCAGAAACTCGGTCATATCGCGATCGGCGTTTTCCCGGATCAACTCGCCGATCGGCTTGTGAGCCTCACCGGGGCGCTGCACCATCACCGCGTCGGTCAAATACGTCGGGCGATCCCAAACGTGCACGACGTCGAGCGATGCGCCGAATCCGAGCGCGAGCTCTGCTCCGTACGCGAGGGCCGCCTTCGAATTGTCGGAATAGTCGATCGGAACCATGATGCGCCGGATGGCCATGCGCTTCATCCTACTCGGTTGCGCGCGCCACTCAAGTCCGCCGAGCGAGCTCGGGAGCTCACGGCCGGCTGTGAGTTCGCTTCCGCGCGGCGCTTCAGAGCTTCGTTCATGTAGTCGAACCCACGTGCGACCTGAGTCAGGGTTCGACCTGAAAACTTCAGCAGCACGCCGCTGAAGTTTTCGCCCTGCACGAAGCGCGTTCGCCGTGGATCGAGCTCGATTAGCCGCAGAAAATGCTCGCCATCGAACAAGCCCGGGAACAACAGGTGCGCGCGCCAGCGCAGCTCGAAGTTCTCCTCGATGCGCAGCAGGGTCGATTTCAAGCGGTAGTCGCGACCCTCCGGCAAGCTCAGTAACAGCCGGAGCGGCCCGCCGACGACGCCGCCACTTTCAATCTCGGTAATGAACGGATTCCACTCTTGGTAGCGCGGAAAATCCGTTAGAATGCCCCAAACTTCTGCCGCGGGTGCCGCGATCTCCAGCTCGCTTCGGATTTCCATCTCGCTCGACCTTATATCCGATATGTGACCCGGGTTGCGGCAAGCCCTTGGCTCTCGCGCGACGCTCGCCTTTGAACGTGGTGGCAAAAAGCGGTACGTTTGGGTGTCGCATGAAGCTCGTGCAGGCGGTGCTGGTTTCCGTTGGCCCGTTCGAAAAGCTGGTGCTGCCGTTTGTCGACGAAACCGGGGAACCGCGGACCGCAACGGTGATTCACGGCGCGGGAGGCGTTGGCAAGAGTAGCGTGCTCGCCGCATTGGCGAGCACCCGCCCTGGACATTGCGTCGTGCAGCCCGCCCGCTCCGAGCCCTCCGAGTCCACTCCTCAACCGTTCGCGGCCTGTGACTGGGCGTTGGGGCAAGACGAACCGCTGCGTCCGCATCCGCTCTCGGTGGTCAGTCCCAACGCCCGCTTGAACGTCAACGACGAGCAGGAAGCGTTGCGCCGTCGCGAGCAAGCTCTCTTCGATCGCTTGGCGAGCGAGGGCGGCTTTGCATTCTTGTCGATCCCGAGCACGCGCTGGTTCTCGCGCCAGCCGATCGCGTTGAGCGCTCCGGCACGCACGGTGGCGCGCTATGACGTTCGTGCAACCGTCAGTGGTGATGACGCGACGCGCTCGGATCTGGCTCGCGAAACCAAACAGGCCCTGGCATATGCCGCCATCGCGAACGCACTCGCCCCGCTCAAACAGCGGGCAGACAAGCGCTTCGACCTGCTGGCTCTCGCCATGGAGAGCGCGCTCGACAGCCTGCTCCCGCTGGTCGGGTGGTCGTATCGGGGCATCGATCCGTTTTCGTTCGAGCCGATCTTCTCGAGCCAGGGCAGTCAGCGCGAAATGCCGTTCGACGCGCTGCCGGCCCGCGCGCGCCACCTGGCCGCGTTCGCAGCCTTGTCCGTGCGCACATTGTGGGCGGCCTACCCCGATCAGGATCCAAGAGAATCCGAGGGGGTGATCGCCATCGATGAAGTAGACCTACATCAGGACTCCCAAACGCAGCAGCATTTACTACGGGCCTTCCACGAGGCGTTGCCGCGCGCACAGTGGATCGTGACCACCGCCTCGTCGGTCTTGGCCAGTTCCGCTGATGCGCGAGCAGTTCTCGCCTTGCGCCCCGTTCCCGTCGGTAGCGGGGCCGGTGAGGCAGTACGCGTATTTGCCGGAGATCAGGCCCGTACTCACTAGCGCTCTGCCTTGAATCCAGTCGCCCTACACGCGTGAGCGGACAAGCGTGGCAAATCGCTCCCGTGGATATTTTGGGGGCTGCCTCGCGGCAGCTCGCGTGCACCAGTGTGGCGCGACGGAGGGTCAACTTTTTTCGCCTGACCACTGAAATGCGCGGGTGTGGGTGTGAAGCCAGCGCGCGTCGAGCGCCGAGCAGGTAGGCGGCGACGACCGCACGGTTCAGGTCCTCGTTCGGGGGACTCGCTTTCTAAGGGTTCGGGGAAGCGACGACCGGAAAGGAGAGCTATGGTAGTGTCACAGTCCCGCGGACGCGCATGCTCGACGACCTCACTGCCGGCCAGGTGCTCGGGCGCTACGAGCTACTGCTTCCCATCGCTAAGGGCGGAATGGCGAGCGTGTGGGCTGCGCGCCTTCGAGGCTCGCGCGGCTTTCAAAAAATGGTCGCGATCAAGACCATGCTACCCGGCTTGGTCGATGACTTGCATTTCGAGCGGATGTTTCTAGACGAGGCGTCGCTCGCCTCGCAGGTCCGCCACCCACATGTGATCGAGATCCTCGACCTCGGCGAGGTGGATCGGATTCTTTATCTGGTGATGGAGTGGGTCGACGGTGAACCGCTCAATATCATCATGAAGTATGCCGCGACTCGCGGTGGCATCCCGCTTGCGATCGCGGTCAGCATCACTGCTCAGGCGTGTCGCGGCCTGCATGCAGCACACGAGTTGCGTGACGAGAACGGGACGCTCGTCGGCTTGGTTCATCGCGACGTTTCGCCGCAGAACGTGCTGCTGACCTACGAAGGTGTGGTCAAGGTCGTTGATTTTGGCGTGGCGAAGGCTACGGGCCGCGCCTCGAGCGATACCGAAGCCGGGCAATTGAAGGGGAAGATTGCCTACATGTCGCCCGAACAGCTGCGCGGAGAGCGCATCGATCGGCGCACGGACGTGTTCGCCATGGGCATCTTGCTGTACATGATGACCACTGGCACTCACCCATTTCGTGGTGACGATCAGAGTCAGACGATTCGCCGCATCAGCGACGACGAACCGGTCACGCCGCCGAGCGCGATTGTCCCGGGCTATCCTGCGGGGCTCGAAGCCGTCGTGCTCCAGGCGCTCGCCAAAGACGCCTCCAAACGTTACCCGACCGCGAATGACATGCTGATCGGTCTGACGCGCGCGCTGCCCGCTTCGATGCGCCCGAGCACGGACGAAGAAGTGGCCGAGTTTCTGCGCGCGCTCCTGCCTGATCGCCTAGAGAAGCGAAAGAGCCTGATCAAATCCGCCTTGGAAGCGGCCGATCGTCGTGAAGCGGGCAAGTCCGCGCCGCGCATGCCTGA
>Ga0164241_10001103_pt1 | contig 36546 bp, 30 predicted proteins | sample OricomyardsoilBY_FD_108780 | JGI IMG/M metagenome (GOLD analysis project Ga0164241, IMG submission 108780) | Backyard soil microbial communities from Emeryville, California, USA - Original compost - Back yard soil (BY) | ecosystem: Environmental > Terrestrial > Soil > Unclassified | place: USA... | reverse complement strand
CGCGTAGCGAGGTGGCGAGGCACGTGAACGTCGCGAGGGCGATGGGATCCACAAACTCGGGGGGAGATGCGGCATGTCCCCCGGGCGACGTGGATGCGTCGACGCGCGTAGCGAGGTGGCGAGGCACGTGAACGTCGCGAGGTGTCAACGAAAGCGAGGGAGGCTCACGTGGCTCAAACTCAGGGAGCGCGACGCCGATTCGGTTCGACCGCCGCGTCGGAAGCTAGACTCCACCCCAATGCGTCGCCCGCTCGCCCTCTTCGCTCGTCGACCCTTCGTCGCGATCTTCTTCACCGTCGCGGTCGCAATCGCCCTCAGCCTGAGCGCCGCCCTCTCCGCCCGTGACGCCGCCGCGTGTGCGCCCGCGCCTTTCGAGGGCCAGGTCGTTCGCATCGCGGACGAGGAGGCGATCATTTCCTGGGACTCGGCGAAGCAGGTGGAAACGTTCATTCGCCGAGCGTCGTTCCGCTCCAGCGGCGCGGAGTTCGGCTTCCTGGTCCCGACACCGACGAAGCCGGAGCTCGGGGAGATCGACTCGTCGGTGTTCGAGGAGCTGTCGCACAAGCTCGAGCCGAAGATCGTGCAGGTGGCGGGCGACACGGAGATCAGCGCGGGCTGCATGTACATGGGCGCGGCGAAGAGCTCGGCGATCCCGGCGATGGCGCAGGCGTCGGCAGTCGAGATCTTGGATACGGCGCGCGTCGCCGGCTACGACGCGGTGGTGCTCGCGGCCGATGATCCGGCGGCGCTCTCGGCGTGGCTCTCGGATCATCACTACGCCAAGAGTGATTCGCTGACGGAGTGGCTGACGCCGTATGTCGAGAACCACTGGGTCCTGACGGCGTTCAAGATCGCCGATCCCGCTCCAGAAGACGCGAATCACGCCATGGCGACGTCTTCGGTGCGCATGACGTTCTCGACCGGGCGCGCGTTCTATCCGTATCGAGAGCCGAAGGATCAGCGTGAGACCGTCGCGGCTTCGTTCTCGAACGTGGCGGTGTCGAAGCGCATGCTTCGGTTGTACTTCCTGTCGAACGCGAAGGTCGACGGCATCCGCGGTGACGGCGGCGACTTCCCCGGCATCGTGAAGCTCGCGGGGCAGACCTCGGTGCCAGAGGCGTTGGCAGCGTTCTCGCCGGGTGCCACGTTCCTCACGGTGTTCGAAGACGCGAGCACGCCACGCCCGGGCACGGACGACGTGTTCTTCGGACCCGACGCCGATCAAAGTCCGGTCGAGGTGCCGACGATCACGGTGCCCGTCCCGAACCACATCGTCATCCCGGTCGACCTGGTGATCGTCGGCGTCATCATGTTCGCGGGGCTCACGCTTCTCGTGCGACGCGTGATGCGGAAGAATCCAGCCTGATTGGCGGTTCGGGCGAGCCGGTCGCTCGTCCGCGTTGCGAGTCACTTCTTCGCGTCGAGCGCGGCGATCGCCTTCTCGAGACCCATGTGGTGGCGATAGCAGCAGGCCGAGCTGGTCGGATCGCAGGCGGGCGGCTGGAGCTCTTTCAGCTGGGCGAGCACGCGGGCGTCGCCCTCGGATGCGGCGCGCGAGAAGAGCGTCGCCTTCTGCTTGCAAGCGGCGCGACGGAGCTCGACCGCGACGCGGAGCGCTGGTGTTGCCCGCTCGGACGAGGCCTGCTTCTCGAGGATCGCGCCTGCGCGCCAGCCGGCCTTCGGGTTCTTCGAGTCGATGGTGAGATCGTAGAGGATGTCGAGCCCGTCGGAGCCGAACCGATACGACAGCACGTAGAAGATCTGCGAGGCGTCGTCGCCCGTGTGGTCTCCGGCGCGCGCCGCGATGCGAGTCGCCGCGGCGCGCAGCTCTGGATCATGCAGCGCCTTCTTGTCGACGTCGGCCAGCGCGACGAGCACGGCAGCCGACTCGGCGTCGTCCGAGCCCGCGGCCGCCTTCAAGAGATCTGCACGAAGCGACGCGCCGATGTCGACGACGGGCGCCGCGGTCGCGCTGTCTGCGGCAGAGGCTTCTTCGGCCGGCGCGGACGCGCTCGACCGCGCCGCCGTTTCGTGGCCTCGCCACGCTTTGACGCCGAACACGCCGCCGACGGCCACGCCGACCAGCGCGAGCGCGGCGAACCCGAAGAGCCATCGGCGGCTCGCGGTCTGCGCCGACGAGCGTGGCGCCGTCGAGAACGCGCGCGGCGCCGACGGCTCGTCGATGGCCGGCGAGAGCGGGCTCAGCGCTTCGACCAGCTCTGCGGCGACCTGGTATCGGCGGTCGGGATCCTTGTCGAGGAGACGCATCACGATCGCCTCGAGCGCGGGCGGCACCTGCACGTTCGGGCTCCGATCGTTCATGCGCGGCGGGATCTCGGTCCGATGCTTCTTCAGCATCTCGTGCGGCTCGCACTGGTCGAACGGGTGCTGGCCCGTCAACATCTCGTAGAAGAGGATGCCGACGGAGTAGAGATCGCTGCGCGCGTCGATCGACTCCATGCCAGCGATGATCTCGGGCGCCATGTACGCGATCGAGCCGAAGACGACGCCGGGAAGGCTGACCTGCGAGGGCTCTTCGTCTTCGAACGTGTGCGCGACCTTCTTGATCGGGACCTTCGCGAAGCCGAAGTCGATGATCTTCACCGTCTCGGCGGGTCGCGGCGTCACCATCAGGTTTCGCGGCTTCAGATCGCGGTGAATGATGCCACGATCGTGCGCGGCGCCCAGGCCGAGCGCGATCTGCCGAACGAGGTGGATGGCGCGGTCGGGCGCGAGCGGTCCCTCTGCGTCGAGGAGGTCGCGCAGCGTTTGGCCGCGCACGAACTCCTGCACGAGAAAGTACGAGCCGCCGTCGAACGTGCCCATGTCGCTCGCCGACGCGACGTTCGGATGCGAGATGTGCGCGCCAGCGACGGCTTCGCGCTCGAAGCGCATGATCATCTCGGGGAAGTTCTCGGTCTCCGGGTGGAGGACCTTGATGGCGATCTCTTTGCGCATGCGAAGGTGCATGCCGCGGAAGACCGCACCCAAGCCGCCGGTGGCGACGAGATCGTCCAGGCGATAGCGATCCTGGAGCACTCGCCCCACGAGCGCGGTCGATCGGTCTTCGCCCACGTCTTCAGCATAGCGGCTCGACCGACGACTGCCCTCTTTCCCGCAGAAACGGGGAGCTGCGCGGTTGCTCTCCCGAATCGGCTCGGGTAGCCGAGAAGCATGGCCAGTGCGACTACGAAGGCGGTTCGGACCCGACTCATCAAGCTCGCGCTCGGCTTGCCCGGCGCGTTCGAGGACCACCCATGGGGAGAGACGGTCGCGAAGGTGGGCGGAAAGGTCTTCGTGTTCTTCGGGACCGGGACCTCTGCCGACCAGGGGTTCGGCTTCTCCGTGAAGCTGCCTCAGTCGAGCTCGGTCGCGCTCATGCTCCCGAACGTCGAGTCGACCGGGTACGGGCTCGGCAAGAGTGGCTGGGTGACGGTGCGCCTCGGCGACGGTTCGCTGCCGACCGAGATGTTCGAGGAGTGGATCCTCGAGAGCTACCGCGCGGTCGCGCCGAAGCGCGTGGTGAAGGCGATGGACGAGGGCGGCGCGCCCTCTTCGAAGAACGCTTCCGCCAAGAAGAAGGCTGCGCCGAAGAAGAAGGCGGCCGCGCCGAAGAAGAAGGTGGCTGCGCCGAAGAAGAAGGCGGCCGCGCCGAAGAAGAAGGTGGCTGCGCCGAAGAAGAAGGCGGCTGCGCCGAAGAAGGTGAGCAAGCCGAAGCGCGCAACGCCAGCGAAGCGCGCGGCTCTGCCGAAGGCGGTTGCGAAGCCAACCGCGAAGCGCAAGATCGCCGCCCAGAAGAAGAGGTAAGCCATGGATTCGAAGGTCATCGTCATCACCGGCGCGAGCGAAGGCATCGGCGCGACGCTCGCCGAGCTGCTCGGCCAGCAGGGACACAAGATCGTCGTCGCCGCGCGGCGCAAAGAGCCGCTCGAGGCGGTCGCCGCGCGCTCGGGGGACGCCCGCGCGGTCGTGGCCGACGTCACGAAGCGCGGAGACGTCGAGAAGCTTCGCGACGCCGCGCTCGCCGCGTTCGGTCACGTCGACGTCTGGGTGAACAACGCCGGCCGCGGCATCTTGAAGCACGTCCTCGAGCTGGACGACCAGGACATCGACGACATGATCACGGTGAACGTGAAGTCGGTCGTGTACGGCGCCCAGGCGATCGCCCCGCACTTCATCGAGCGAGGCCGTGGTCACATCGTGAACGTCTCGTCGTTCCTCGGTCGCATCCCCGCGGCGCCGCAGCGCTCGGTCTACAGCGCGGCAAAGGCCGCGATGGGCTCGCTCACGGCGAACCTGCGTGGCGATCTTCGCGCCAAGGCGCCGGCGATCCACGTCACGCTCGTGATGCCAGGCCTCGTCGCGACGGACTTCGCCAAGAACGCGGTGCATTCGGTGGGCGGGCTGCCCACGCAGCCGAATCCCGCGGCGGCGACGAACCCCGCGCTTCAAATCCAGACGCCCGAAGAGGTCGCGCAGGCGATCGCGCGCGTCATCGCCGAGCCCGCGGCGGAGCTATACACGAACCCAGCGCACGCGCCGGTCGTCGCGCGGTACTTCCAAGACGTCGGCGCGTTCGAGGCGATGATGTCCGGCGGTCCGCCCCCGGCCGCGAAGCCTGCGTCCTGAAGTCGCGGCAGCGTTCTCTACGAATCCACGCGCCATGACGACGCCGACGCTCGACGACCTGTCTCCGGCGGACCTTCGGTCGGAGATCCGCCGCGCGGCAGAGATCCTCGAGCGCGTCGCGGCCGAGCCCGAGCTGCTCGTCCACCTCCCAGAGGCGGAGCGTCGCCGCCTCCTCGAGGCGGCGGGGCGCGCGGCGCGGCCGACGAAGGACGAGCGTCGTCGGCGCGCAAAGGGCTTTCGTCGCAAGGACGCGGACGAATCGCGGGCACGAGACCACGCCGTCCTCGACGCCGCAGAGCTTCGAAAGCAGAAGGCGCTGTCGTCGTTCTTGCCGAGCGCCATCCACGCGCTGATTGGCATTCAGGCGCCGCCGCTCGAGCTTCGCGAGCCCAACGGACCGAGCGCGAGGCATGCCGACGACGGCCACGAAGAGCGCCTCGAGTCGCCGCGCGCTTGCTACGTGTGCAAGCGCGCGTACGACCGCGTTCACCCGTTCTATCACTCGATGTGCGGCCCGTGCGCCGAGCTCAACTTCGACAAGCGCACACAGACCGCTTCGATGGTGGGCAAGGTCGCGCTCGTCACCGGCGCGCGCATCAAGATCGGCTACGAGACGACGCTGAAGCTGCTCCGCGCCGGCGCACGCGTCCTGGCGACGACGCGGTTTCCCGTCGATGCGGCGCAGCGCTTCGCGGCAGAGGCCGACGCCGCGAGTTGGCAAGATCGACTCGAGGTGCATGGGCTCGATCTTCGGCACACGCCGAGCGTCGAGCGCTTCGCCATCGACCTCGCTCAGCGTCTCGAGCGCCTCGACGTTCTCGTGAACAACGCCGCGCAGACCGTGCGGCGCCCGGCCGAGTTCTACGCGCACCTCTTGGGGGCAGAGCGCGTCTCGGCCGCGGCGCTTCCAAGCGCCGTCGCGAAGCTCCTCGGTTCTCGCGGAGGAGAGCGCGCGCTCGCGATGCACGACGAGCCGCACGTGCCGACGCTCGAGACCTTGCGATGGGCGGGTGAAGCGCCGCAGCCGGCGCACCTCTTTCCGGAGGGTCAGCTCGACGGAGACGCGCAGCAGATCGATCTGCGCGGCGTGAACAGCTGGCGTCTCGGCCTGGCCGACGTGCCGACCCCCGAGCTCCTCGAGGTGCATCTCGTGAACGCGATCGCGCCGTTCGTTCTGACGAGCCGCCTCCGTCCGCTCATGGATCGCGAGCCCACGTTCGACCGGCACGTCATCCACGTCTCCGCGATGGAGGCGTCGTTCTCACGTCGCAAGAAGACCGACCGCCATCCGCACACGAACATGGCGAAGGCCGCGCTCAACATGATGACGAGGACGTCGGCTGCCGACTACGCTGCGAGCGGCATCTTCATGAACAGCGTCGACACCGGGTGGGTCACCGACGAAGACCCGCTCCACCACGCGGCGCGAAAGCAGCGCGTGCACGACTTTCACGCGCCGCTCGACAGCATCGACGGCGCAGCGCGCGTGCTCGATCCGCTCTTCGTCGGCCTGCGCACGGGCGAGCACCCATACGGCTTGTTCTTGAAGGACTATCGCCCGATCGACTGGTGAACGCGGCGATCGAAGCGTGGCGTCGGGGCGCGCTCGCCGAGCCATGAGAGGCCATAGCGCAGGGCGTCCATCGCGTCGCCGTCGACGCGCGTGAACGCGAGGCCGAGCGAACGTCCTCGATCCGTGCGGCGTCGACCGTGCACGACGCGCGTAACGATCGCCTCGGCGTCGAACCACGCGACGCCGAAGGGAACCTTCATCGACACGATGACCAGCTCTCCCGTCAGCACTGGCCGCTCGGCGCGGACCGCCAAACCCGTGTCAGCGAGGTCCACCGTCGAGGTCGAGACGACGCGGAAGTCGCGCTCTCTCACCACCTGACAAGGCAAGAACGCCGTACGTCGAGCGAATCGAGGCGTCTCACGGGGCATCGGAACCTCCGAAGAAACCCTAGGCAGGCCTGAGAGCCGGGGCCAAATTCCGACCGTGGCTGGACGACGACAAACCGCGCCACGCCCTCAGCCACTCAAATCACCTGATCGACCAGCGCCTCGCCACGAACGAACCGCACGAGGTTTGCGAGAAAGTGATCGACCAGCGCGAGCGGCTCGCCGATCTGCCCGCCCGCTGCGTGGGGCGTGATGATCACGTTCGGCAGCGTCCAGAGCGGGTGCTCGGGCGGGAGCGGCTCGGGCTCGGTCACGTCGAGCCCGGCGCCGCCGAGTCGACCTGCGGCGAGCGCGTCCGTGAGCGCGTCTTGGTCGACCGTGACGCCGCGTCCGACGTTCACGAAGAAGGCATGGGGACGCATCGCGGCGAGCCACGTGACGTCGACGAACCCACGCGTCGATGCGTTCTCCGGGAGCGTGCTCACGACCGCGTCGACCTCGCTCAGCATCTCCTCCGCGCGCGTCTTGTCCATCGTCGCGACGCCTTCGTCACCGCGCGGACGATCGCGGACGACGACGATGCGCGCGCCGAGAGGTCGGAGCAGCTCGACCAAGCGACGGCCGATTCCACCGAAGCCGAGCACCATGATCGTTCGACCCGGCCAGATCCACGAGCGGGCGCGGAGCGCGGCCGAGGGCCACGCGTGATCGGAGTGCTGACGCTCCGACGCGGAAGGGAGCTGGCGAGAGAGCGCGAGGAGCAGCGCCAGCGCGTGCGTCGCGCAGGGCTCGGCGAACACCGTCGAGCTCGTCGTGACTCGGACGCCGCGAGCCCGCAGCGCCTCGGCCACGTCGGCGTTCGCGTAGCGCGTGTAGCCGGCGCTCGTCAGATGGACCCACTTGGGCGCGCGCGCCCCAGTGAGCGCGATGGGGGGAGGTTGGCCGAAGACGACGTCAGCCTCGGCGATGCGCGGATCGACGGCGCCGGCGACCAAGTTCGAGGCCGACGCGTCCTCGGGACGAGGTCGCACGACGTCGTGGTCCGCGAGCCCCGCGTCGAGACGCGCACTCGCTTCGGGCGGAAATCGACTACCGAGGTAGACGCGCGCCACGCCGCTCAGCTTCGCGCGCGTCGATGGTCGAGGATCTTGGCGAACGAGCGGAGGCGCACCTCTTCGAGCGTGAGGCCGGTCCGCTCGAGGACCTCTGCCTCTGGGACGGCGCCGCAGTTGATGCCGCGAAGGAAGTAATTGAGCAGGCCCTGACCGGTCGCCGCGTCGTCGAACACATCGCCGAGGAGCGTCGCTTGCGCCGCCTTCTCGATGAAGTTCTTCAGGCGATCGGCGGCCGGATCGAAGCCACTCAGGAAGAATGAGTAGAGCGCGGCATAGCGGATCGGGAGCTGACCGGGGTGCAGGTCCCAGCCCTGATAGAAGCCGCGCATCAACGACTCTTGGATGTGGTCGTACGCGAGCTTCCACGCCGCGTGGACGCTCTCGCGGTTCTCGACCTCTTCGGCGAGCGAGAGCTTCGCGTCGCCCTCGGGACGGTGGACCGGCACGGGCATGACGTTCGTCGCGCCGTCGGAGAGGAAGATCCCGGTGCGCGCGAGCGAGACCTGCATCGCGTGCCGCGCGAAGCCGCACGAGGGGTGCGTCATCGTCTGATACGCCGCGGTGATGTTGCAGCCTGCGGTGTAGTCGTACGTCCCGAAGTGCGCGCCGACGCAGCGACCACGTGCCGCGCGAAGCAGACGCGGCAGGTGAAAGCGACCCTCGGCGTCGATGATCGACGCGGTCATCTCGACCATCATCTCCATCTTCAGCGAGCCCGGTTCGAGGCCGAGGCCCTTCTCTAGAATCTCGAAAAGATCGACGAGCGTCGTGACCTGCTCGACGACCGTGACCTTGGGGAGCGTCACGACGAAATTCGGAGGGAGCTTCTTCCCGGTCTCTTCGGCGAGCGTCGAGACGAAGATATCGAGCGTGCGAATGCCGCGCGCGCGCGTCTCTTCCGAGAAGCATTTGATGCGGATGCCGATGAACGGCGGCAGCGAGCTCTCGCGCATCGCCTTCGCGACCTCTTTCGCGCAGCGCGCAGCGTGCTCGTCCTCTTCTGCGTCGGGTCGCGTGCCGAAGCCGTCCTCGAAATCGATGCGGTAGTCCTCGACCGGCTCGCGCTCGAGCTTGCCGACCACGCGCTGGTAGATCGCGTTCGCCAGCCACGCCGCCGGAAGCACGTTGCGGACGGCCTGCGCGTCGCGCGCGAGCTCGCCTTCGAGTCGTGTGATCGCACGCACGTCAGAGGGCAGCGACGCGGCGCCGGGCAGGCCGATCGCCTTCGCGAGCATCACGAAGTTCGGCGCGTGCGCTTGGAGCGCGCGGATCGCTCCGGCGCCGAGCTTCGGCGCCATGTCGGCCTTGAAGAGCTGCGCGCCGCCGTAGACCGTGTGGACGGGCTGACGCGCCTCGGGCTCACCCGGATAGAGCTGGTTGAAAGCGCGGTTCGCGTCGCGGAGGCGCGCGAGAGTGTCGTTCGTCGATTCGGCGGTGAGCGTCGTCTTCATGGCGGAGCGAGCCTAGCCGATTCGCTCCGCCGTCAGACAGCGCCACGAAGGCGCTCTGCGCGTCCCCGACGGGACTCGACTCAGCCAGGGAAGACGACGACGGTCTTCGCCGGGTTCGGCACGGCGCCGAGACCGAAGGGAAAGTCGATCGGCTTGTTCGCCAGCCAGTTCGGCAGGAGGTTGTTGAAGAACGGGCTGTCCGTGTGGAGATCCGCGCCCCCCGGGAGCTCGTAGGTCATGTGCGGGCCGCTCGGCGTGGCCTCGATCACGAAGCGGACCGACGGCCCCGCCGAAAACGCGAAGTCCCAAGGCTTTCCGTCGGCCGGGATCGATCGCGCGTTCGGGCTCGCCACGTTGACCGTGTACTGCCCGCCTGCGGCCGCGAACGGTCCGATGTTGTACGTGGCGACTCCGAACGAGTCGTAGATGCTTCGGAGCGAGAGCGTGTGGATGCGCCCCCAGCGCCAGTCGTTCGGCTGACCGGTGACGGCGAGCGCCGTGCCCGCGTCCTCGACCGCCTTCAAGAGGATCTCGTCCTTCGTCTCGACCGTGCCTGTCGTCGAGACGTCGTCCCACATCATGTCGCCCGAGCTGATGCTCAACGGATCCTTCAGCGCGCGGACGACGAGGTGAAGGTTCCATCGGCCGGACAGGCCGGCGCCAGAGGCCTCGATCTCGTCCCCGAGCGCGTCCTGAACGATCGCGAAGAGCGTCGCGTGGAACGCGGAGCAGCCGATCGAGGCCTTCGCGGCGACGGGATCGGTCGAGTCCGGAGACGTGGCGGGATCGGTGCCGTCGAGGCCGGTCGGACAGGTGTAGTCCCAGCCGGTCAGCGCATCGATGACGGCCTGTTGGTTCGCCGAGAGCGTCGCGTTCCCTGCCGCGGCGAGCACGGCGGGCACGACGATCTCGCCGTAGAGCGAGTAATCGTCGCCCTGAATGTCGTGCATCGTGTCGGGTGTGTGCGCGTTCAAGCCGGTCTCGAGGCGATCGAGGATGCGTTGGATGCGCGTGCCCTCGGCCTTGTCGATCGCCTGGATGGCGGCCTGACCGTCGTTCAACGTGTCACCGTCGGCGCTCGCGCCGGTCATGTCGGCGTTCGCCGTCGCGATGACGCCCGCCGGCGGATTCGTGAGCTGCGGCAGCGACGCGAAGGGCACGGGCGCCTCCCACTCTGCCGAGCCGTCGCCCGGAAGCGGCATCCACGGCGGAAGCGATTGCGTCGCCCACGAGCGACCCGGCACCTTCGCGAAGGGATACCAGCCGATGTCGCCCGTCTTGTCGACGAAGAGGAAGTTCTGGCTGGAGCTCGAAGCGTTCGCCTCGAGCGCGGCCTTCGCTTCGCCGACGGTCGACGAAGTCCCAATGTCGAAGAACGCGTCGAGATCGCGGCCGCCCTCGTGACCGCGCCAGCGGATGGTGACGGCGGTGTGGGTCGCCGGGTCCTCGCTCATGATGGGGCCGTGGTGCGGCACCCAACGGAACGTCTTGTCGATCTTCGTCGCCGTCTTCGCGTCGTCGAACGTGAACGTCTTCTCGACGATGGGGACGTCCGCGCCGTTGAACGACACCGTCGTGCCGTCGACCGACTCGTTCTCCAAGTAGACGTCCGCGAGATCCCAATACGCGGTCGTGACGCCCCAGCCGATCGACTCGTTGTGGCCGACCATGGTCGAGGGCAGACCGGGGAACGTGCTGCCGGCCGTGTGAAACGTGCCGTTGCCATCGCTCTTCGCGTCGATCTCGACGGGAAACCAAATGCTCGGGTTCGTGAGCGACAGATGCGGATCGTTCGCCAAGAGCGCGTTGCCCGCGGTCGTACGGCTCGGCGCGACGGCCCAGTTGTTCGAGCCGATGTCGCCGGGGTTTCGCAGTTCACGGCCGCCACCGACGAGATCGAGTCGCGTGTGCGCCGCGGCGAAGAGAGGCGCGAAGTCTGCGAGCGCGTCGGACGGGCCGGCCACTCCCGACGGCGGCGCGGCGTTCGACGACGTCACCGTGAACGCATCGAAGACCGGCACGGGCGAGAACAGATCCGCCGCGAGCGCCGGATCGTACGCGGGCACCTGCGCGCCGAGGTCGAGCTCGCCGCCGCTGTTGTTCGAGAGGTCGTCGAGCACGTAGAGGCCGACGGCCGCGCTGTCCTCGGGCTCCCAATCGCGGATGTTCTCTTTGACGATGAGCGCGAAGTCGTACTCGCTCGTCAGCGTCGCGCCGTGCTTGCCGGCGCGCATGTCGCCGATCCAGGCGTTCACGCCGCGCGTGTACGAATCGAGGTGACCCTTCACGGCCGGAGACGCGTCGTCGTAGAGCTTCTTCTCGAGCGGCTCGCCCTCTGCGGTCGAGAACCACTGGCGGTTGGCGTAGTCCTTCTCCAGGACGAGATCGCCGGCCTTCACCAGGTTCGCGAGCTTTCCGCGCACCAGGTTGCGGACGAAGTCCATGAAGAAGAAGCGGTTCTGCGCGTGGAAGTAGCCGAGCGCCGAGAAGCAGTCGTCGTCCGTCGCGCACGAGAGATGCAGGATGCCGTTCTGATCGTAGGCGGCGCTCACCGGGCTCGTGAGGCCGGGGATCACCACGCCGACGTCGTTGCCTCCCGCGCCACCGCTCCCGCCTGTTCCGCCGCCACCCGTGCTGCTGCTCGAGGTCGTGGTCGAGGTCGTGCCGTCGTCCCCGCATGCTGCGACCACGACGAGAGATGAAGCGCAGACGAGGCCGAGCGCGGTCTTCAGGCGAAGAGAAATCATCGGCGAACACTGGCATTGTCACGGCCGGGAGACCACGCCGGATGGACGCAGCGCGCCCGAAACGAGAAGTCGGCGTGAAGAGGCACCCAGCTCGATACCGCGACGTGTGCGCAGTGGTCGTCCCCCGTTTCCGACACTCACGCGTGGGCCTGTGGTAACGACGCTGACCTCGCTGCGGACCCAACTTGGCTGACTCTACGAGTGATGCGCCGCCGCCTCCGAGCGGCCACGATGACGGGACGCCCAAGGACCTCGGCGTGCCCCCGTCGTCGCCATCTGCGCCGGTCTCGATCTCCGGCCCTCCTTCGGGGCCCGTCCAGCCGGTCGGAGACGGCGATCCGCTGCTCTCGACGCCGCTGCCGCCCATGTTCAGCGCGGCGCCCGTTCCGCGGCGGAAGGGTTCTCGCTATTGGGGCTCGCTGGCGGCCGCGCTCGTCGGGCTCGCCGCGATCGTCGCCATCTGCGCCATGCTCATCGAGGCTGCGCCGCACGGCCCCGCCCTCGCGGCATCGATCCCTCTCGCGGACGGGGCGGGCTCGGTCGCGCCGGCAGAGCCGACCTCTTCAGACTCTCCGCCTGAAGACGCGAGCGCCGCGGCAGCAGTCGACAGCGCCGATTCTGCGGCTGGAGATGCCGCCGAAGACCTCTCTGGCGCCGCGCCTCCGACTCCGCCGCCACCGCGGAAATACCACTTCGTCTCGGACGTCGCGGCGCGGAGCTGCAGCACGGAGGGCGTACGCGGCCTCTCGCTCCAGATCATCGCAGAGGCTCGCTGCATCCGAAAAGACGCGTTCGCGCCCATTCCGCGACTCCCCAATTTGAAGGCGAGCCCGCACGTCTATCTCTTTCTCGAGACGCCGGCGCGCGACCACCTGGTCCGCGCTCTCAAAGCCAATCCGAAGAAGACGATGACGCTGAACAGCGCGCTCCGGACGATCGCGCAGCAGTACATCCTGGACCGCTGGTATCGCACGAAGCGTTGCGGCATTCAGCTCGCGAGCGACCCCGGGACGAGCAACCACGAGACGGGGCTCGCCCTCGACGTTCACGAGTTCGGTTCGTGGCGCTCTGCGCTCGAGCACGAAGGCTTCAAGTGGATGGGCAAGATCGATCGCGTCCACTTCGACTACCGCGGGGCCGGCGCAGCCGATCAGCGCGGCCTCGACGTCCTGGCGTTCAAGCGGCTGTGGAACCGCAATCACCCCGACGACAAAATGCCCGAGACGGACGCGTACGACGAGGGCGTCGCGAAGCGAGTCTCGAAATCCCCCGCCGGAGGCTTTCCGTCCGGCCCGCGTTGCGGTTCGCACTGACGCGGTTCGCACTGACGCGGTTCGCACCGAGGGTAGAGACTCACGTCGCCCGTGGAGGATCAGCTTCCGCGGTACGTCGAGTATCCGAACGGACTGACCAATAGCGGAACGTGGAAGTGCTCCTCGGGTCGCCTGATCTCGAAGACGATCGCCGCCTCTGGATAGAAGCCCTCGACGTTCGCCGCCGCGAAATACGCGCCCGTGTCGAAGACGATGCGGTAGACCGCGGCGACGAAGACGTAGTCGGCCGGCAAGAGCGTCTTGCAACGACCGTCGCTGTCGGTCGAGCCGCGGCCTAGCTCTTCGAACGCGCCGTCGGCGTGGCGAACGGAGAGCGTGATCGGGACGCCGGCTGCCGGGCGGCCGCGCGCGGTGTCGAGTACGTGGGTCGAGATGGTCATGGGTCGAGCAGCTTCTCCAATCGAAGGCGCGTGATCTCGTGTTGCTGGGCGGCGGCGACGCGGAGCTCTTCGTCTACCGTGCTGGTCAATCGGCGCTGCGCGAACGCGACCATCTCTGCCGCGGTCTTTCCGGTTGCGCAGACGATGTAGCGGAAGCCGAAGCGCTCTTCGTAGGCTCGGTTCGCGTCGACCATCGCCAGCTTCTCTTCGTCGGTCGCGGCGCTCATGCCCTGTTGCTCGCGCGCGCTCCACCGTCGTGCCATCACGCTCTGTGGAGCCGTCGCCTTCTTCTCACCGATGCGTGGGTGCGCCAGGAACGCCTCTTTCCAATCGTCGGGGCCGGTCTTTGCCCACGCGGCGTCGGACGCGGCCAGCACGGCCTCCGGGGAGTCGAACGGGCGCCCCGCGAGCATCGCCGTGACCCACTTACTCGACGCGCAACAGGCCTCGAGCGCGCGCCGCGCATCTTCCGGTGCGAGCCTGTCGAGCTGCTCGACTCCGAGGCGCTTTCGCTCCGCCGGATCGATCTCTCCGTAGACACGCAGGCGACTGACTCCACCGTCGGGGAAGACGCTGAGCCTGACGTGAGATGCAAGGCCGACGTCGGCGAGCTCGGGCTCGAAATAGTGCCTCGTGTGTGCCTGCAGCTTCGTCCTCGGCAAGAGCTCTTGCCAATGGACGTCTGCGCCCGTCAGGTAACCGATGTCTGCGCCCGGCGCGTGACATGCCTCTAGTTTGCAGGTGTCGGGGAAGTTTCCGCGGAAGTGATTGGTGTCGAGCTCGACGCGCGTGATCGAGCCGACCGCACCCAGCCGCACGAGCGCCCAATCGTGTCCGGGCCCGCGGCGCCGTCGCGTCTCCCAGCCGTCGCTCATGTTTTTGGCGCGCCACGGCATGATCAGGTTGCGGCGTTCGCCGAAGAACATGTCGCTGCACGTCAGGACGTCGCCGCCGTGCTCGACCGCGGCCAGATCGAGCTCGCCACGCGCATGTCCGATGCGTCCCCAATCCGGCGCGACGTCTCCGTAGACGCGCAGACGCGCGACGCCGCCGTCCGGGAAGATGCGGAGTCGCACGTGCGTCGCGGCCCAGGGCACGTCGACGGCGAACTTGTTCTGACTATTGCCCTCGAGGGGTGAGCGCGGAAGGAGCTCGAACCAATGTGTCCCCGGATCGAGCAGCGTCTCGAGGCGCGCGTCGATTGGCGCCGCGCACGCCTCGAGCGAACACGACTCTGGGAAGTTTCCGCGGAAGAACGCCGTGTCGACGATGACGCCGCGGACGACGCCGGGCACGCCGAGTCGCACGATCGCCCAGTCGTGGAGATGGCCGCCCGCGCAGCCGTTGTCCGACAGATCGCTGCGCTTCCGGCGGCTCTCCCAGCCGTCCATCCATTTGCCGCGGTCGGTGTACTCGTGTTCTTTCCACACGGCGGCGTGCGGCAAGAGCAGGTTCTCTTTCTCGGCGAAGAAGTCGTCGCTCGTGGCGAGGACCATCGCCCCGAGTCGGAGAGACGCGAGATCGAATCGATCTGAAAAGTCGCTCATCCTCTACCTCTTGCGAGCCAGCGGCCCGTCGCGCGCTCGCCGTATTGTCCTGTCCGCTGCACCCGCTCGCCGCGGACCCACGTCTCGTGCACGACGCCGTGGAGCGTCGCTCCGTCGTAAGGCGTCAGCTTGTTCTTGTGCTCGCAGTCTGCGGTATCGACCGTGAACGTCCCCTCTGGGTCGAAGACGACGAAGTCCGCGTCCGCGCCTACCGCGAGCACGCCCTTCTTGCCGTCGAGGGCCGCGTGCCTCGCGGGCCGGGTGCTCATCCACTGCGAGACCGTCTCGAGAGAGAAGCCGCGCTCGCGCGCGCCCGTCCATACCGCAGAGAGGCTGTATTGCAGTCCCGCGATGCCGCCCCACGCCCCCATGAAGTCGCCGGTCTCGACGCGCTTCAGATCCGGGATGCACGGCGAGTGATCCGAGACGACCATCTCGAGGAGACCTGCGCGCAGCGCCTCCCAAAGACGTTCACGATTGGCCTTCTCGCGAATGGGCGGCGCGCATTTGTACCAGGTCGCGCCGTCGGGGATGTCTTCGGACGAGAAGTGCAAATAGTGAGGCGCGGTCTCTGCCGTCAGCGGCACGCCCTCGTCCTTTGCGCGCTTCAGCGTCTCGAGCGCTCCCGCGGAAGAGAGATGCACCACGTGAATCGCCGTGCGCGTCTTCTTCGCGAGATCGAAGAGCAGCTTCACCGCCTGGTCCTCTGCCGTCATCGGCCTCGAGCGAAGATACGTCTCGTACTTCTTCGGATCGGCGCCGGCCGCGGCCAGCGCAGCCGTGGCCGCGTCGATCGGCTCGGCGATCTCGGCGTGCACCATGAGGCTGACGCCAGTGCCAGAGAGCTGCGCGAGCGCGGCTTCGACGTCCGCAGTTTGCACATAGGGAAACTCGTCGACGCCGCTCGGGACGAGGAAGCATTTGAAGCCGCGGACACCTTCGTCGAGCAGCTCGCCGAGGCCACGCGAACGACCGGTGGTGTTCTCGGGGATCGCGCCACCCCAGAGACCGACGTCGACGAAGCAGCGTCCCTCTGTGCGGGCGGCCTTCGTCGCGACCCCCGCGGGGCTCGTCGCCGGCGGGATGCTGTTGAGAGGCATGTCGACGACGGTCGTGATGCCGCCGCGAGCTGCCGCGCGCGTCGCCGTCTCGAAGCCTTCCCACTCCGTGCGTCCCGGCTCGTTCACGTGGACGTGCGTATCGACGAGCCCAGGCATGAGCACGCGATCGGCGAAGTCCTCGTGCGGCGCGCCCGGCGGGATGGCCGCCCTCTCGAGGACGCGCGCGATGCGCTCGCCCACGATCTCGAGCGCCGCGGGACGCGTCCCCGTCGGCAAGAGGACGCGCGAAGAGCTGAAGTAGCGAGGCTCGCTCACGGGCCGACCTTCGCGCCCTGATCGATCCAGAGCCCGACCGCCTGACGCTCGGGCTCGGTCATGCCAGTCATGTTCGCGAGCGGCATGTTCTTCAGGGTAACGGCGCGCTCTTTGATCTTCGGCGCGCGCTGCACAATCTGCTGAGGCGTGTCGAACGTGATCCCGTTTGGCGCCGTCTTGTAGAGCTCGTTCGTCGGCGTCTCCGAGTGGCATGGCGTGCAGCGTCTGTGGACGATGTCCGCGACCTCCGAGAACTCGACGTGACGGCCGACCTTGTCGTTGTTCTTGAAGAGATCGCCCTTCGGATCCGCGATGAGCACCCAGACCAGACCGACCGTGATCGCGAAGAGCCCGCCCGTCGGCCAGAGCCACATCGGCGTCGTGAACCGGATGTTCATGAAGTGGCGAATGCCGGCGCTGCCGAACGCGAGCAGCAAGAGCACGAGCCACGCCTGTGGGTGACTGAACGTCGACGGGAAGTGGCCACTCAACATGATGAAGAGCAGCGGGAAGGTCATGTAGTTGTTGTGAACGGATCGCTGCTTCGCCTGGTAGCTGATCTTCTCGCTCTGCTCGCGCCCCTCGTTCGTCGCGGCGATGAGCTCGCGTTGGGCCGGCATGATCACGAACCAGACGTTGCCCGTCATCAGCGTGCCGAGGAGCACGCCGACCGAGATGTACGCGGCGCGTCCGCTGAAGAAATAGAAGTAGATCGCAGAAGCGACCAGCACGACGACCATCGATAAAACGGTCGCGAGCCCCGGGCTCTTGCCGATGCGCGAACGCCACAAGAAGTCGTAGCTGCCGAAGGCGCCGAGCAAGGTCGCGACGCTGATCGCGATGGCTGCGTTCCCCGTGATCTTCGAGACGTCGGGGTCGAGCATCATGCTCTTCGCGCTCATGTAGTAGAGCAAGATGAAGAGCGAGATCCCGCTGAGCCAGGTGATGCCGTTCTGCCATTTGAACCAGTGGAGGTTCTTCGGCATCTCGCCCGGACCCAGGAACTTCTTCTCCATCGAGTAGAAGCCGCCCGAGTGGACCATCCAGATTTCGCCGACGAGACCATTCTTGGCGTTCGGCGGCTTCTCGAGGTTCCGGTCGATCCAGTTGAAGAGCATCGAGTTGCCGATCCACATGATCCCGGCGATGAGGTGAACCCATCGCAAGAGGAGGTGCACGAGCTCCGTCAGGTGGTCGATCATCGGGCGCGCATGATAGTAGAAACCGATGGCCAACGTCGTCGTCGTCGGAGCAAACAGGGGCATCGGGCTCGAGCTCGTGCGGCAGTTCCAGCAGCGCGGCGATCACGTCGCGAGCGTCTGTCGAAAGAGCACACCCGCACTCGTCGAGATCAGCTCGCGCGTGATCGAGGGCATCGACATCACGTCCGTCGACTCCGTCGCGACGCTCCCGGCGCGGCTCGGTGACGACAAGATCGATCTGCTCGTCGTCGCGGCGGGCATCCTCGAGCGCAACGGCCTCGACGGGATCGACTTCGAGGGCGTCGAGCGTCAGCTCGACGTGAACGCGATCGGCGCGCTCCGCGTCGCGACGACGCTCCTCTCGAAGCTTCCGAAGGGCTCGAAGATCGCGTTCCTCACCAGTCGCATGGGCTCGATCGCCGACAACGGCTCGGGCGGCTACTACGGATATCGCATGAGCAAGGCGGCGCTCAACGCGGGCGCGCGCTCACTGTCGATCGATCTGCGTCCGCGCGGGGTCTCCGTCACGATCTTGCATCCTGGTTTCGTGCGGACCGACATGACCGGTGGCGCTGGCGATCTCTCGGCCGCCGAGTCCGCCGCGCTCTTGATTCAACGCATGGACGCGCTCACCCTCGCGACGACCGGAGACTTCGTCCACGCGAACGGCCAGGCGCTCCCCTGGTGAGGTGTCGTTCACCCTTGGGTCGCTGATGCTCAGTCGGCGGGGCAGCCGAACGCGCAGAAGTCGAAGACGACGCTGACTTCCCCAGACGACAAATCGAACGTCGCAGGGTTCGCGTACGCCATCTGTCCGACGCCGTCGCCGTAGCAGATGCCGTCGTCGCTGCAGGCGCAGTCGCCGGCGCACTCGGCGTAGCCAGTCATCGTGATCGAGTAGGACTGCATCTGCGCCATCACGAGTTGCGCGCAAGAGGGGCCGAAGCTCGGATCGTTCCAACACTCCGACGGCATCTGGATGTCGTACGCGAGGGCCAGGCCGGTCCACTCGACGTCTACCGAAGCGTTGGGTTGAAGCTCGAATACGGAGGGCGCGCACGGGGCGCAATCGACAGGGCCCTCTGTCTGAAGATCCTCACACGTCTGCAGGCACGAACCGCCGAGTGGACCATAAGAGAGGCCGTCGGGACCGCTCGCGGGATCGAGCTGGTAGTCGATGACGCCGCAGGTCGCGGGGAGGTAAATCGGTACGGAGCTCTGATTCTTGATGTGAATCGACACCGTGCCCGCGGAGCCTTGGTCGTCGTACGACTGACAGGTCCGGCCAGTCGAAGAGGACGAACCGTCGTCGCTGTAGTCGTCGGCCCAGCCATCATCCACCCAGCCATCGTCGGGCGCCGCGGCGCCGGAGCCGCCGTCACCGTCGACGACGATCGTATTGCCGCAGCCGAACGCGAGCGCACCGAGCGCAAGCGCGGCAGCGCAGAAGAGCGTGGTGGAGACAGAGGGCCCGGAAGGCAAGCGTCGTCGCATGACCCCACGAAAGCACACACCGTACCCGCCGCTCGCTGACGTATTTCTCCGAATTTTGCGGATCATGTGTCGACGTGGGCCAGGTCGCCCAGTCAGGGAGGCGGCGGCTCGGAGAAGGAGCACCCGCCCATGCCTGGCGGAAGAGACTCGTCCGGCTCGCAAGTCGCGACCCTTCCCGCAGCCACGCAGTCCTTGGGCGAACTACAGACCATCGGTGCGTACGCGAGCTCTGGCTCGCACTCGGTCGTCGAGCAGAATGTCGCGCTCTGACCGGTGCCGCAGCATTGGCCTCCTGGGCAATCGGCGGCGCTGTCGCACTCGAGAACGCCCGGCTCTCGACGCCACGCGCCACGAGGGATGCATTCTCCGATGTGCCGCGCAGCATCCCAGAGACACCATGGTCGGTCCGTCGGACACTCTCCCGCCGCGCCACAGCGCACGCGCGCCCGCGCACTGACGCACTGCCCTCCCGAGACCGAGTCGTCCTTCGCGTCGACGCAGGTGTATGCGGGGTTCTTGCACCTTCCGCCACGTGCGCAGATCTCCTGAGCCGGGATGCCGAAGCCCCCGGGCCGATCCCAGGTTCGAGCGCATCGGGCCGGGGTCGCGCACGTGGCCAGTATTCCGTCGTCCGTAATCCCCTGACAGCACCTCTCGGCGCCCGCGCAGTCGGTAGATTCGTCACAGAACGCGGCGAGATTGCCGCCTTGCGTGCACTCGCTCGCCCGCGCCGAGGGGAGGCACTGGCGCGGGCTCGATGCTTCGCAGCAGACGGCGCCGACCGCGCAACGTTCGGTTCCGCAGGCGACGCCTGGCCCAGACGGCCACCGTTCGGAGTCAGGGAATCGTGCCCGCAGAGCTGCGAAATCCAGCGGCGGTGCCCTGGACTCGAGGGACGCGCTCGCCGAAGCCGCAACCGCCGGAGGTGCCGAGACGCTCGCGAACGACGGCGCGGCGAGCTCGACCCGAGGCGGCGTCGAGGACGCAGTCGCGGTGCCGCCGCCCTCTCCCGATCCGCACGCTGTCGACAAAACGCACGCAGCGAGGATCCATCGAGGCATTGGACGGCATCTTCGCACCTGCCGTCCCCCGCGGGTACACGCAGTCGCGCACGAAGCTGTCGTAGCCGTCGCCGCGGTGACGCTGGGGGCACGCGCGCGACGCCCGAGAGCATCGCGCGCGCCGTCCGCCGAGTTTTCGAATCAGGCGCGTCGTCGACGACGAGCCCAGCCAGCGATGACGCCGAGGATGCCGAGCGCGAAGAGCCCGTTTCGACCCTCGCCCGCGCCAGGTGCCGTCCGACACCCGCAACCTTCAGCCGCCGCCGCGTCGTCGCCCGACCCGCCGCCGGCGCCGCCGGTGCCATCGTTGCCGCCGATTCCAGCGCTGCCGCCGGTGCCCGCGTTGCCGCCGGTGCCCGCGTTGCCGCCCGCGCCGGTCGTCGTCTCGATGGTGCAGGTGGCCGAACAGAGCGGACCGCCATTGTCGCTGCCGAGGTCGCACTGTTCCCCCTGCGCGGTGTCGACGAACCCGTTGCCGCACGTCTCGTCGGAGATGCAGTTGGCGTCGCACCCATCGCCGCTCACGGCGTTTCCGTCGTCGCAGATCTCGTTCGGATCCACGACTCCGTTCCCGCAGAACTCGAGGCCGCAGGTCGCGCTGCAGCCGTCGCCGCTCACGGCGTTGCCGTCGTCACAGGCCTCGCCTTCGCTGGTGTCGACGATGCTGTTTCCGCAGCTCTCGTCCGAAGCGCACGTCGCGCTGCAGCCGTCGCCGCTCACCGCGTTGCCGTCGTCACAGACCTCGCTCGCGTCGAGCACGCCGTCGCCGCAAGAGGGCAGTGTGCAGTTCGACTGGCATCCGTCGCCATCGGTCGTGTTGCCGTCGTCGCAGAGCTCGCCGAGCGCCGCGTCGATGACTCCGTTTCCGCACGTCTCGTCCGAGTGGCAATCTGCGGAGCAACCGTCGGCGCCGGTCGTGTTGCTGTCGTCGCAGACTTCGCCCGGGTCCATCACGCCGTTGCCGCAGAACTCGAGCTGGCACGTCGCGCTGCAATCGTCGCCGCCCGTGGTTCCGCCGTCGTCGCATTGCTCGCCTGCCGCGATGTCCACGACGCCGTTGCCGCACGTCTCGTCGGAGGCGCAATCGCCGCCGCATCCGTCGCCGGAGGTGTTGTTGCCGTCGTCGCAGATTTCGCCCGGGTCGACGACGAAGTTTCCGCAATACTCTAGATCGCACGTCGCGCTGCAACCGTCGCCGTCCGCCGTCCCTCCGTCGTCGCATTGCTCGCCGACGTCCGCATCGACGATGCCGTTGCCGCAGGCTTCGGTAGACGTGCACGTTGCGTTGCAGCCGTCACCACCCGTCGTATTGCCGTCGTCGCAGACCTCGCCCGCATCTAGCGTGCCGTCGCCGCACGTCGGAAGCGAGCAATTCGCTTGGCAGCCGTCGCCGTTCGTCGTGTTGCCGTCGTCGCAGGCTTCGCCGGTCTCGGCATCGACATAGCCGTTGCCGCAGGTCTCGTCAGAGGCGCAGTCCCCGGAGCAGCCGTCCCCTGCGGCGTTGTTGCCGTCGTCACACACCTCGCCGGGGTCGACCACGCCGTTGCCGCAGTACTCGAGCTGACAGTTCGCGTTGCAGCCGTCGCCGTTCGTGGTGTTGCCGTCGTCACACTGCTCGCCGCCCTCTTGGATGCCGTCGTGGTCGCATGATGACCAGATCCAGGAGTCGCTGAAGTTGGTCGATCCGGAGAGATCGTACGTCGCGCCGTTCCAGAGATCGTCGTTGCCGTAAGCGACCATGCCGATGGGGACGCCGCCGGAGTCGAGCCCGACGAATGCAGCGTCACCGCCGGGGACCCACGTGACCTGTCCGAGCATCTGGCCGGACACGCCCCAGGCCGTGAGGTATTGGGTGCCGTTTCGTGAGGCTGTCAGGCCCACGCGCGTGACCGGGATCGAGAACGTGGCCACACCAGCGAAGACGTTGCTCTGCCCGACCGCGATCCCATTGCCGCCGATGGGGCTCGGGAAATAGCTGCTGTCGTTGTTGTAGAAGGGACCGTTCGGGCAAGAGCCGGGCGTCGTGACGCCGGGGAGAATGCTAGCCAGGGAACCGGTGCGCCAAGTCATCCCGAGCGGCGTGTAGACCCCGAGGGGAACCGCTCCACTGGTCGGGCCCTCGTCGAAGGTGGCGAGCGGCGGACCTGCGAAAGCGTTCGCGTTCGCTAGCGCCGTCACGCCGCCTTGGGCGGTGATGGTGCCCGCCGAGGCCGGAGCGGCGGCGACGACGAGCGTGATGACTCCGGCAGTCAGGCTGGGAACGAGCAGTTGTTTGCGCAAGCGCGTACCTCTTCGAAATGAGTGTTGAGAAAAACTCCTCAATCTAACCCGCCGACCATGCGCAGTTCAACTACGACTCAGTATCGCACTTCGTACGCGCGGGCTTTTTCGGCAGGATCATGCGCGATTATTCGCGCTCGTCGGCGCCGATATCGGGCGTCGCCGCGTCACGCGGTTCACCGTCGATGTCGAGACCCGCGTCCGATCTGGGGATGCCTCTCCGGCAAGCGTGCAGCGCCGCGATCCGCCAGGGCTCGGCGTGGACCCAGGCTCGTCGTCAGCCCTCGAACGACAGCTCGTACGCGTAGCGCTTCCGGTAGGCGCGCTCGACCATGAGAAAGAGCGCGACCGTCTGCGCGTACGCCGCGTCGCCGGGCTTGGCTCGGGCAGTGACGAGCGCGGCCGCGCCGCCATCGGACACACGATATCGAACCGTCAAGGCGCCCCGGTCGCGCGCCATGTCGAGATCGTTCTTCAGTGAGCCACTATCGATTTGCTTCTCGTCGACGGTGAGCGCCGGTGGTGCCTTCGTGAAGTCGACGTCGCCGACGTGTTGACCGCTGCGCGAGACGTGCAGCGTCTTCAACGTCGCCGGCGGCAGCGGGTCAGAGAGACCCACGACCTCTCGCACCGAGTACGCCGGCTCGAGCGCGTTCTTCAGCGCGTGCCGATAGAGGCGATCGTCGTACGTCACGATGCGTGTGCCATACGGTCCGCGTCCAGTTCCAGTCGGCGGTGGCAGATGCATGTCGATGCCGATTCCTTCCGGACCGCTGACCGCTTTCAGCTTCGCTTCGAGCTCGGCCGTCGCTGGGCTCGGGGTTTCGATCGAAAGCTTCGGCGGCTGTCCCGAGCGCAGCTCGATGACCCCGAGCTCGCCGTCGCTGCTGCTCACCACGAGCCAGGTATCCGGGGACTGCTCGTCCGGATCGGCCGACGCAGAAGCCGCGGAGCTCGTTGGCGAAGGCGTCGCGGACGCGACCGTGCTGGTTTGCGGGGCCGCGCTCGCCGGCGCGACGCTCGCGGCTCCACCCGAAGTCGCCGACGATTCACGCGACCCGCACGCCGAGAAGGCAAATGCCAAACAGAGGAGGTTGAAGCGGTGGAGCACCATGCCCCCACGGTATCACGCCACCAACTACTTCCTCACCTCGCCCGTCCCGAGATCGATCGCAAGCTCTCTCAGGATCTCGGGCTCTGCGCAGACGAGCTGGGGCTTCGATCCGGAGACCTCTTTCTCGATCAGCGAGACCAGTTTCTTGCCCATGGTGACGTCGGGCACGATGGCGCTGAAGAACTTCTCGCCGCCGTCACGCGCGACGACGAAGCGTGTGCCGCGGAGCTCGAGGTGCCCTTTGATGGCCTTGCGTGTCGCCGGGAAATCGTAGTCGTCGGGCGTCACCTTGGTGAACCCGTAGAGGACTACCAGGTTGTTCGGACAGAGCGGTCCCGGGGGGCGGATGTTCTGAAGGAGCTCGTGGGCGGCCTTCGGGGTCGGCGATTGCGGCTTGATCGCGATGGACGTCTCGCTCGCGCTCTTTCGAGTCCGAAAGAGTGTGCGTCCCGCAACCAGCCAAACCGTGCCGCCAGAGTCACGGACGACGCTGGTCGGCGCAGCGGCCAGCGGCACCTCTACCCAAGCGCCTGCTTCGGAGCGAAAGAGACGCGCGGGCATGACCTCTGCCCATTTTCGGGTTTGCTCGTTCCAGGCAGTGGTCGCGGACGTGACGACATAGGCGGTCCCGTCGGCCGCGACCGCGGCGCCTTTGACTCCGTTGCCGGGCAGCGTTCCCCAGGAGTCGAGGGTCTTGTGGTCGTAGTGATAGGCGCCGCCGTAGAACAGCCAGGCGTCGTCGTCCCCGGCGCCACGCGCGACGAACGCGTCTTGGCCAGGCTTTCGCAGCTGATCGAGCGGCAACGTGCGCGACGTCACACTCCCGGGATCCCATATCTCGGCGACTGCGTCCTCGCCGCACGCCGTGTCGCCGACCGCGAGGAGCGTTCCGGCTGCGGTGGCGCCGAACGCGGCCACGGTCAGGTTGCTGCGCGGCATGGTCGCTCGCGCCATGCCCTGCAGTGCCAGCTGCTGCTTGCAGGCAGGGGCGAGCGTCGCGAACGATCGTCGAAGGGTAGGTCCACGCACCGTGTCGAGCTCGGCCCCCTGACCGAACGGCATGGAGGGCGCATCGAGCGCGACCGTCGAGCCGCCCACGGCCGCGAAACCGGCATAATAGCGGCCCTGTCGAGCGCTCCGCTGACTCCAGCCCGCGTCGGCGGTCATCACGTAGTGCTCCGCGATACCCGTACGCCCCGTGGTGCCAGTGACCAAGAGATCGACGCCCTGCGGCCAGCTACCGATGGCGCCGACGACATAGGACATCATGCCCTGCAGACGAAGTGCGGGCTTGTCGACGAAGCGATCGCCCTCGAGCACGCCCATGGGCAACCCCTTGTACTCATCGTTCTCGACGATGAGCTCGTCGCCGACACCGAGCACCACGCCGTCGAGCGCGAAGAGGCGCATCGAATAGGGCAGCTCTGCCACGGCGACGAGAGGGGAGTCTGGAATCCCAGGAGCCGCCACCGTAGCGGCCGATTCACTTGCCGGCGGTGCGCTTGCGATCAGCGCGACCGGAGCGGAGCTTTGCGCTTCGGGCGGTGCGTTTGGCGTGGAGGTCCCCCCACAACCCAAGAGCCACGCGCTCGCGAGACATGGCATGCCAAACCGTTTCCAAGCGCCCCGCGCCCCTTCGTTCATCATGGTCTCCCCACCTCTCATGGGAGCTCGCCGCTGGCCAGCTCGACGTCCGCTTCCAGGGTCGCGTCCTCGGTGTCCACCCCGCTCGGGTGTGCGACGCGTTGGTAGCCGATGCGCCAGGCGATTGGGTGTCCTCGCGCGCCCTCGCCGAGCTCGAGCTCGACGGTCGCTCCTTCGCCGACGATGCGGTCGTCGCCGAGCCAGCGCTTTCCTCCGCCGGGAGCAAACTCGAAATGACGCGTCAGATACCGAAGCTCATTCGCGAGCACCATGTGGTCCGTACCGAACGCCTGGGCGACGACTTCGATGCGGCGAAACAGATCTCCCGTCGGCAGGGCGTGCCCTACGCCGACCGGAGTGAGCTCGAGGCGCACGCGCGTGGGGGACGTCCGGGTCGCACGGACCCGCAGCGACGCTCGCAGCAGCGCGGGATCGCGGGACGACCGGAACCTGTGGGAACGCTTGCCCGTCGAGGTCGTCGGCATGTGGCAGCTCGCGCAAGACGCTGCGCTCTCCGGGCTCTTCGCGTGTTCCGTCACCGTCGATTGCATGAGGGAACCGACGCCGCGCCCGGTGGATCCGGGGAACGCGAACTCATGGCACGGGGCGCATGCGGCGGCGGACGCGAACGCGGCGTCGCGACGAAGCGCGTGCGGCGCCGGAGCTGCCCCCATTCCGGGCGCCGCCCAGACTTGGTCGTCCGAGACGTGGCACGTCACGCAACCCACGCCGAGCTCGCTCACCGCGTCCGTCGCGTCGACGTCGAGCGGCCCCTCGGGTGCGTGACAGCGGCGGCAGAACGGCAGCGGCTCGATGGCAAACGATCGGCGGTACGCGGGCTCGATGTTCGAGCGCTGATGCAACGATCCACGCCACTCCGCGGCTTCGTCCGTGTGACAGCGTTCGCACTCCGCGTTCATTGCCACCGCGGCGGCGCGCCGCCCGGCGCCGGGGCCTGGGAGTGTCGGTGTCGCCGACACCCTCGCTGGCATTCTTGAGGTCTGCACGAACACTGCATGCGCCGACTCCGAGCTTGTTGGGAGAGCACAGCCACCCGCGGCGGCGACCGCCATCGCTGTCACGAGCCCGAAGGCCGCTCGGGCTGGCGTGGTCGCACTCATCGTTCACTCAGAGGTCGATTACGAAGCTCGATGGTGGATCCGCGCGTCTCACGGCTGCTTGTTGAAAGAGGCGTCCGGTGTGCCGCGTAGACAGGCCAACACCCACGGATAGCCTCGCGTGACGTAGTAGCCATATTGACCGTCGATGGTCATGCCGTTGCACTCGTCGAGGTCGCCTGCCGCAGTGTACTCGTAGTCGTCGACGAAGGTGCCGTCGTAGTCGCCGCCGGGGTCGCTCGCGCCCGTTGGTCTGGCCCCGGCGCGCAGCGTGTATCCAGAGACTGCGGCGCGCACTCGCCCGCCATCGTCGAAGTAGGGCCCATAGATCGGATACCCGTCTGCGGCGAAGCCGATGACCGGCGATACGACCGTGGAGTCGCCATACATCGCCAGCGGATCGCCGTGATAGTGGTAGCGCCCGTCGGGTTGCGTATGGGCGTTGTGCGCGTCCGTTCCGAAGCCGGCGGTCGGGGACATTGGATCGTATCGCCAAGGCGTAGCGAGATCACTGCAACCGATTTTCCCGTCTCCGACGCCGAAGCAACCTGCAGCCAGCAAGTCGACCACTACGCCATTGAGCATCACTGCGTCGTAGGTCTGAAGCCCGAGCGCGGTGCTCGAGCCTGCCATGACAGGAAAGCGTGGGATCACGAACGTCTTCTCGATGGCCTTCGTCTTCGTGGCGAACGCCGCGGTGGCGTCGTCGAAGTCGTGGTTCGGAATGGCGTTCGAGGTCAGGCTGCAAGAGGACGCGTCTGCGACGATCTCGACACTCGCCTCGAACCCGACCTTTTGTTGAATGTCCTCTACGGTCGCGACGTAGCGGTCGGCGTAGGCCCCGCAGTCACCGCTTCGCTCCGTGAAGACGGCGTCGGTGATGTCCCTCCCGCCGCCAGCGGAGCCCGAGCTGGAGCTCGTGCTGGAGCTGGTGGCGCCGGATGAGGATGTCCCGGTCGAGCTGTCGCAGGCCACCAAGGCCAGGGCGATGCCGAGGACGGCCAGCTCCGACAGCGGGCCGGAATGGTGGAATCGTGAATCCATCCAGATCTTGTACGGCAATTTTGGGAGCGATGCGCGTTCGAAGGCTCGCATGGCGCGCGCCGCTATTCGGCAGCCAGCTTCTCGACGCGTGTCCTGCCCGCGAGCAGGTCGTGCCGACCCTGACGACAGCCAGCCAAAGCCGAACCCGATTGCTCTGCCGAGCAGACCGTCAATCGTGGCGACCAGGGCGATGTCCACCACACGAGCGCCGAAGCGTGCAGGAAGCTCGGCCGGTACGAACGTCGACATGAGAGGGTCCTATCGAAATGATTAGAGGTGTCGCCGGAGCCGGAGTCTGAGCTCGCGCTAGCGACTCGTCATTTGGCGGTATGCCGGGTGCACACCAGCCGCCATGTCTTGCTTCGAGGCGATCCGAACCAAGAGCTTTTGAAGCCGCTCGCGCTCGGCGTCATTCAGGCCCTCGAGCAGACTCGACTCCATCTCCAGCGTGATCTTGCCGACCCTCGAGAGCGCTGCGCGTCCGCCGCGGGTCAGGTGCAACAGATAGACTCGCCGGTCCGCGGGACTGTCCCGACGTTCAATCGGCGCTCGCGCTTCGAGCTGGTCCAGAAAGCGAACCAGTCGGCTCGGGAAGATCCCGAGCGTGGCGCTGAGCTTTTGCTGGGTCATGCCCATTTCCGCGCCGGGGCTGCCTGCGCGAGGAACCGGCGCACGTGTGACGCGACCTCGTCGGCGTGCGTGACGTGTGGGTTGTGTCCACCCGCATCGAGGCAGACGACCTCTGCGCCGTAGGTACTCGCCACGATCGGCTCGGCGCGCGTATGCACGACGAGCACGGGAACGCCGCGTTCGCGGACGGCGCGGAAAGCGTCGCGCGTCTCGTCGCGTGATGCGGTGCGCACGGCTTCGGCGAGCGCTCGAGCGTAGTTCGCGGCAACGCCCCGACGGGCCAGCGCCGCCGCCGCGCTCGTCGCGACCACGAGCGCTTCTTCGGTCGCGGGCTCGCCGAGGAAGCGCGCCTCGACGGCCTTGGCGTCGAGCCCGCGGAGCACGCGTGCGACGATCGGGCGAAGGCTCAGCGTCCAAGACGCAGGCTTCATCAAAAAGGAGGGCGCGATCAGGACCAGCGCGCGCACCTCGTTCGGATGCGCGTCGGCATGCCGGACGGCGAGCGCTGCGCCGAGCGAGTGGCCGACGAAGATCGCCGCTGTCGTCCGAGCACCAAGGGCCGCGTGGAGCGAATCGAGGTCGAGCGTTGCGCCGGGCGAGGACCGTCCGAGCCCTGGCAAATCGACGCGCGCGCTCTGGGCATCGAGTCGCGACGCGAGCGGCGCCATCGCCTCTGCGTCGAGCGGAATACCGTGCAGCATGACGACCTCGGCCCGCGACGGATCGCCGACGGTGAAGACGCCGCGCACCAGGTGGCCGCCGCTAGCGTTGTTCGTCCGACTCAGGAATCGCGTCGAGACCAAGTAGTCGCACCAGCGCTCGAGCGCGCGGTCGAGCGAGGGATGCTCGAGGCCGACTGCGCGCGCATGCGCCTCTCCCTCCGCGGTGTCGTAGTCGTCCTCGGACAGGAAGCGCAGGCTCTCGGGCTCGACGCCCGTCCACTTCGTCGGCAGGGCGCGCAAGAGTCCGATGGGGAGCCTCGTCGTCGGCGCGCGCACGCCGAGGTGACGCGCGAGGCTGTCGACCAAGACAGGCAGTCGCGGACTGTCGGGATGGAAGACGACCAGATCCTTTGCGACGCTCTCGGCCCGTTCATCGACGGTCGCGAGATATTCGGCGAGATAGTCGACGGTCACGACGGGGACGAAGGTGCGCGCCGTCCCCGCGAGGGCCGGGAGCTCTCCGTCGAAGAGGCGCTTCGCCGTCTCACCGAGCCCGACGAGCTGCGTCGTCTCGCCTGTACGAGAGTCGCCGATGAGCCCGCTCGGGTGCACCGCGGTCCAGCGCAAGCCGCGCTCGTCCACGAGCCGTCGGAACAGCGCGTACGCCTCTACCTTCGACGCCTCGTAGGCGCCCTCGCGATAGGCGGCTGTCATCGCCGCGGCGCTCAGCGTCGAGACGTCGCGCTTCGTCATTCGATAGCCCCCGAGCAGAACGAAGCGCTCGAGGTGCGGTCGCGCAGAGGCCCAGTCGATCGCGTGCCGGGTGCCGTCGACATTCGTTCGACGCGCGTCCTCGGGGTCGAGCCGGAAGGCGAAGCGCGCCGCGAGGTGATGCACGACGCGCACGGACGGAAGCGGCGCTTCGAGCCCCAGCCTCGGGAGCTCGACGTCGCCTTCGACGACCGCGAGGCGCGATACATCGCCTCCGATCCGGGCGACGAAGCTCGAGAGCTCCGCCTCTCGCGTTCGCGCGCCGCGGACGAGCGCTGCGACGCGGCGCCCACGCCGGGTCAGCGCCGCCAGCAGCCAGCGCCCGATGAGACCCGTCGCACCTGTGACCAAGACTTCCGCGTCGTCGGCTTCCATGGACATCACGATGGGACCTCGGCACCATGAGCGAAACTGCAATGAAGTCACGTCAGCTATGAGTGAAATCGATGCGCGCCGCATCAACTTGAACCTCGTCCCGGCGCTCGAGGCCCTCCTCGAGTCGCGGAGCGTGAGCGCGGCGGCCAGGCGCACGCACGTCTCGCAGTCCGCGATGAGTCACTCGCTCGCGAAGCTTCGGAGCGTGCTCGGCGATCCGCTTCTCGTGCCGGAAGGCCGCGGGCTCGCGCTCACGCCGCGGGCCGTCCAACTCGCCGAGACGCTCCCAGCGGCGCTCGACCGCCTCGTTCAGACGCTCGCGCCGCCCGCGAAGTTCGTGCCCTCCGAGACTCGACGGACCTTTCGCATCGCGACGCTCGACTACTTCGAGTTCGCCGTCATCGGCGACCTCCTCGCCTATCTGTCCGCGCATGCGCCGCACGCCGAGGTCTGGATCGAGCGCATTTCGGAGGGTTCGATGGGGCCGCTCGTGCGTGGCGAGATCGACGTCGCGCTCGTCGGCGACACCTCTCTTCCGCGCTTGGCTGCGTTGCGCCGGGCCGAGCTGTTCCGCGACCCGTTCACCGTCATGATGCGCCGCGATCACCCCGCCGCGCGTTCGCGTCGCTTATCGCTGGATCGCTATGTGGAATACCCGCATGTCGTCGTCACGGTCGAGGGCCGCGCCGACGGCGCCGTGGATCGCGCGCTCGAGCCTCACGGGCGGTCGCGAGAGGTGGTCCTGCGACTCCCCCACTTCTCGACCGCGCCGCTCGCCGTCCTGGCGTCCGACGCCCTGTGCACCATCGCGAGCACCGTCGGTCGACGCGCGGCGGCCCTCTATCCAATCGAGCTCCGCGCGCCGCCCATCGAACTGCCGCCCGCAAATATCGTCGCCGTCTGGTCCAAGCGAGCCGACGCCGACGAGGCGGGGCGGTGGCTTCGAGGTTTGTTCATCGACGGGAAGGTCGCGCCGAAGCGCAGCGTGGCGCGCGAACCTAGCCGGCTCTTGCGCTAGCGACATCCGCTCAGCTCGTCCGCAGTCCGCTAGAACTCGTCAGTGATCGACATGTGCTCGCACGTGGCACCGATGTGGAAGTAGTCCGCGTCGAAGTTGATGCTGTCGAGTTTGTTCAGCGCCTTCTGTTGCTTCTCCGCGCTGACAGAGTCGTCGAGAGCCATTCGCAGCGTATCGAGATCATCCACGTATTGGTCCCGGGCCTTCTTGGCGTCGGGCGTGCTCACGTCCACGTCCGAGATCTCGTCGGTCGCAGTCTTGAGCGTCTTCACGAGTCGCCCCCCGACGGCGCGCTTGTCGGCGCCAGGCTCGTCCACCTCGGCGAGATCCTTCTTGTACTTCCTGCGATGCTCTCCGGCAGTCTCGAAGAGCGCGTTGCATTCGTCCTTCTTCTTGTGACAGGCCACAAGCGACAGCGCCGTAGCGACTGCCAAACCCAAGATGACGACTCTCCCCATGGCGCCTTCGTATCACGCAGGATGACCCCGATGGAACGTCGTAAGACGTCCGCCGCCGTTCCGGTCAGTCCGGCGTCTTCGCGTGAGCCGATGAGCGAAGCACGACCGCTCGAGTGGGTTGGATGAAATCGCGGCGCCGCCGATATGCGTGCACGCGAACCGTGCTCAGCGGCACGCTCCTTGGACGCAGCTGGGCACGAGCGCGGGGCAGCTGTATCCCGGTCGAGGACACCGTGCGCCCTCGAGCTCTTCAGAGATGCGATCGAGCGCGTGGCCCGTCCTTGCGTCCGTGACCCCACCGCAGATGTCGTCCGGGTCCACACCACCGAAGCGCTCGCAATCGGTGTCGACCGCACAGGTGCCCGTCGCAGTGTGCAAGGTGGCGACGTAGCGATTCACGATCGCCTGGCACACGTCGGGCGAGGCCGACCCGGGCGGTTCCTCTCGAGCTTCGTCCTGGCCCGCGCCCGAATCGTCGTTAGCGGGCGGGACGTCCGTGGAGGGCGGGACGTCCGTGGAGGACGGGACGTCCGCGGCGGGAGGGGCGCTGGCACAACCGGCGAAAGCGAAGAGACCGAGACAAATCGCTGTCCGCATCGATCAGTTCGTATCACCGACCGAGCCGGTGGGTCAGAAGCGCCCACGATCGATGTCGCGGGGCCGCTTCGGGGCAAAATGACACCGCGTCATGTGCATCGACACATGAACGGGCGCTATCAGGCCCCCGTCGCACAGCGTAGGGTGCCTACCCTTGCCGCACTCGACCCTTTTGGACGACCCCGCGAGTAAGCCGACACCTCTGGGAGGTACGACGCGTGGACATCCTCAAGGCACTCGACAACAAGACGGACTACTCGAAAACACAGCTTCAATTCATCGTGGGAGCGTGGGTCCTCGCTGCGGCGGTCGAGAAGCGGAACAAGATTTCGACCAAGGACGGTGACGTCGCCGAAGAGGATTACGACAAGACCTCGCTCTACTCGCTGCTCTACGCGGTCTATCGGTCGCTCGGCGACGTCCGCAGCGAGACGGGCGAGCGCTACGAGTTCACGTTCAACACCTGGGGCTATGCGTGGCCGAGCGATTGGGGTCCGGCCCCGACGAAGGCGACCGATCCGCAGCGCTACGGCAAGAACGCGTACACCGGCCTTCACCACTTCGACGCGGCGAAGAAGTACGTGGCCGACCGCAAGGGCAAGGTTCACGTCATCGAAATGGGCTGCGGAACCGGCGCCGGCGCGCATCACGTCTGCAAGAACGTCCTGACCGAGGCGACGTGCGAGGCGGTCGACATGCAGCACGCGGCGATCGAGACGTGCAAGCGCAAGTTCGTACCGGAGCTGAAGGGACGCCTCGCCGCCACGTGTGCGGACGCGACGACCCTCACGATCGAAGACGGCGCGGCCGACTTCGTCGCCGTCAACGAGACGCACGTCACCGAGCACGCAGGTAAAGTCACCGACGAGGATCGTCGATTTTTCCAAATGGCGAAGCGCCTGATGAAGCCGGGCGGATACCTCGTGTGGGGCAACGCAATCCCCGACTCGACGTGGCAGCCGTGCTTCGACTATCTCGACTCGATTGGCATCGAGATGGTCGAGCAGTGCGACGTCACGAAAGAGGCCGTCGCGGCGCGCGACGCGGACAAGGCCCGCATCGACGCGTATGTCGCGCAAGCCATCGAGACGTTTGTCGGCTTCAAGGTCCCGTTCCTGGGCGCACGGCGTCGCAAGGAAGCCGACATCGCGCTCAAGAACTTCTCGCGCAATCCTGGGACACGGCTCTACGAAAACATGCGCGACGGCACCGACAGCTACCGCGTCGCGATCCTACGGAAGCAGGCGTAGCCCGCGCGACTTTGGTCGGCGCGGACGGACGAGCCGCGCCGCTCTTCAGCCCAGCTCGAGCTCGCGGATGAGCCACGCGCGAGCGACGCGCCAATCTCGGCGCACGGTCGGAGTCGAGACGGCCAAGACCTCGGCCGTCTCTTCGTCGGTCAATCCGCCGAAGACGCGGTACGAGACGACCATCGCCTGGCGATGGCTCATCGCTTCGAGCTTCGTCAGCAGGGCGTCGAGCGCGACGAGGTCGTCCACCGGGACTTCGGTGCCCGGGACCGCATCGTCGAGCGTGACGGGGCGCTGAGCGCCGCCGCGCTTCTGCATCGATCGCTCGCGCGCGTAGCTGGTCAAGATGCGGCGCATCATCAGGGCGGCAGTCGCCAGGTAGTGCGCGCGGTTCGACGCGACTCCCTGCGGGGCCAGTCGCAGGTAGGCTTCGTGCACGAGCGCCGTGGGGCTCAGCGTGTGCCCATCGCGCTCTCTGCGCATGCGCGCCACCGCGAGCCGGTGCAGCTCTTGGTACAGATCGTCGGTCAGCTCGGCCATGCGTCGATCGCGACAAAGTCTCGCGACTCGCGCGAGCGTGATCACTTTCGCCCCCGCTTTGCGCGTAGGGAAGAGGACCCCGAAACGGAGAATCTACCATGCACGGCTCTCACGACCGAACGGCGGACAGGGACGACCTTTCTCCGTCCGCAGACTTGGCATCGGCCTCTTTCCGCGAGAATTGTCGTCGTCCGACGTTCGGTCGGAATTTCGTTTGAGCTGCGACCATCGAGGGTGACCATCGCTAGCCGCCGCGAAACCCCAACCCAACGGAGCCCCGACTAGACATGCCTGGGCGAAGCTCAGAAAAGCGCCCAGTAGACCCTCTGCGATGGGCGCAGATCGAGCGACTCTTCGCCGAGGCGCTCGAGCTCCCGAAAGAGGGACGTCGAGGGTTCGTCGAAGCGAGCGCCGGCAACGACGGGGTGCTCGCCGCCGAGGTTTGCGCGCTGCTCGACGCGGACGGTGTGTCCTCGCCCATGCTCGACGCCCAGCAGTTCGGGCGCCCCGGCGAAGCCGCGGAGAAGGCCGCGAGCGAACAGCGCGCGCAGGCCGAGCCCGAGGCGAGAGATCTGCGCCACACGACGATCGCCGACCGATACGCGCTCGGTCGTCTCCTCGGTGAGGGCGGGATGGGTGCCGTGTACGAGGCCCGCCACACGGGGACCGGGCGGCGCGTCGCTGTGAAGGTCGTGTCGCCTGATTATGTATCGAACAAGGCGGTCCTTCGGCGGTTCGAGCTCGAGGCGCGCGCGGCCGGTCGCATCGAGTCGCCGAACGTGGCGCAGGTGCTCGACGTCGGCTTCGACGAGCAGTTGGGTTCGCCGTTCTTGGCGATCGAGTTTCTTGACGGCGTCGATCTGTGCGGGCTCTTCGGCAAGCTCGGCCCGCTCGAGCCGACGGTCGCGCTCCGACTCGTCGCGCAAGCGTGTCGCGGGCTCGAGAAGGCACACGCCGAGGGGATCCTTCACCGCGACGTCAAACCGGCGAACCTCTTTCTTGCCCGCGCCGAAGACGACGTTCATGTCGTGAAGATTCTCGACTTCGGAATTGCGAAGCTCCTCGATGACGAAGCGGCGAACGGTCGGTCCGCGATCACACGGACGGGCGTCATTCTCGGCTCACCGCTCTACATGTCGCCTGAACAGGCCATCGGCGAGGTCCCGCTCGACCATCGAACGGATCTCTGGTCGCTCGGTGTGGTCCTCTTCGAGGCGCTGACCGGGACGACGCCAGTCGACTCGAAGGCCTCGATCACGCAGATACTCATCGCGATCACCACGCAGCCCGTCCCGTCGGTGCTCGAGCGCGCGCCCTGGCTCTCGAAGAGTGTCGCGGCCATCGTCGACAAGGCGCTGCAGAAGGACCGGGAGCACCGGTACGCGTCGGCGACCGAGATGCTTCTGGCGCTGCGCGCAGAGGTGGGTCAGAGCCTCGAAATTCACGAGCCAGAGCTGTCGCGCTTCACGCCACGCGTGGCGACATCAGAGGTGGACAATGGCAAACATGGCCCGAGCGGCACGGCGAGCATGCGCAAGCTCGGCGTGTCGGGCATGCACGCGGCGACCGTCGAGCTCCCGTCGGCTGTGTCGGAAGCGCAGGCGAATGGAACGACGAGCCTGCCCGTCGTCGCATCGACACTCGAGACCGCAATTCCGAGGAACCGCTCCTCGTTGCCGGTCGTCGTGGTCGTGATGGGCGCGCTCCTCGCCGCCTTGGCGGGCGCCTGGTTTCTCGGCCTGTTTCGCGCGGACGGCGCGCCCCAAACCACAGAATCGGCCGCCGCCCCGACGATGCGTTCGACCGCAGCGCCGACCTCTACACCTGAGATGGTGCAAGGCGCTTCCGCTGCCGCGACCGTTTCCGACGCGCCAGCAGCGCCGTCGTCGTCCGCGGAGGCGCTCGCGCCGGCTCCGACCACGTCGCCGACGGCTCGCTCTCACCCCGGTGCGACCTCGACGGCGCCGCGCGTAGTCCCATCCACGAAGGAGCCGCAGCACGCTCCGACGACCCACCCCAGCGCGATTCAGGCGCCCCCGCCGGAGCACACGAATGACGATCCACTTTCTCGCCCGTAGCCAGCGACGCGCCGCGTGCGTTCTCGCGGCGGGCGTCATCGTCTTCGCGATCTCTTCGGCATCCGAGGTGGCGTTCGCGCAGCCGAGCGAAGCCGACCGCGCCGCGGGCGAAGCGCTGTTCCGAGATGCGAAGACGCTCGTCGATGCCGGCGACTTCGACGCAGCATGTCCCAAGTTCACGGAGAGCCTGGCGCGACTGCCATCCGCGAGCACCGCGATTCACGTCGCGAGGTGTCGCGTTCACTTCGCAGCGCTCCAAGAGGGCCTCGACCTGTACGACCGCGCCATCACACTCAACGACGCGACCGAAGGGGCCGACCGTCAGGCCGCGATCGCCGAAATCGCGAAGCGCGAGCGCGACGAGCTATTGGCGCGCATCGCGAAGGCGTCACCGCCGCCAGACACCTCTGCACAGCCGACACCGACGAGCACGGACGCGCCCACCACGCAGATCGCTACGCCGGCCACGGAGGCACCGAAGAACGGCGATTCGATTGCGAGCTCGTCGACGAACGGCGGGTCATCGGGCGCAAGTCCGACCCAGGCTCCGACGGGGACGAGCCTCAATCCCCCGACGCCGAACGCTGGGTCTCCGACCTGGCCATGGATCGTCGGCGCGACCGGCGTCGCCGCCATCGGGATCGGCGTCGGCCTGCTCATCGACAGTCGGCTCGCGGCGAGCGCTCTCGACGACTGCACCACCTATGGCGCGGACGGCGACCTCGGCTT
>Ga0164241_10001102_pt1 | contig 36551 bp, 56 predicted proteins | sample OricomyardsoilBY_FD_108780 | JGI IMG/M metagenome (GOLD analysis project Ga0164241, IMG submission 108780) | Backyard soil microbial communities from Emeryville, California, USA - Original compost - Back yard soil (BY) | ecosystem: Environmental > Terrestrial > Soil > Unclassified | place: USA... | reverse complement strand
TGTGTCTTTTTTGTCAACATGTTTTATTGCATATCTTTTACGTAACGCATACTCTATTATGCAATACTTGTCAACAGTTATTATTTGTGGGTTAGTGCGACACCGCATATCATATACTGCGCTTTACGTCAATGATTTTAATCGTTAGCAAGAAAATAAATATCGCATATCCCTATTGCATAATATATGCTGCACGTGTTATTATGTAGCACATAACGAACAACGCATAACGGAGTTAACAACATGAATAAGATTCAACAAATGTTAGAGAGAGTTAAGAAGGGTACGGGGGTTCTGCAATTCATGGAAGGGGAATTCTATTGGATGCTTACCTATCTAGCCGATTCATTCTTTCTTGAGAAGTACAACGCTAAAAGCAAAGAGCTTGTAGGCGTAGAATGCATAGACGAAGATACAGCAGCTTTTTCACTCACAGCAAGATATTAAACCACCACAAACCAAGGAGAAATAAAATGAAAACATTAACGACCGATAAGACCGAAGCACTAGCAACTTTCTTAGAATGCGATGCATCCGATATCACCCAATCCTATGGCCCATGCGAGTTTGAAGCTCAAGGCCAAGAGTTCTTAGTTTTAACGGAGGATGAAGCCTACGAAAGAGCTAATCAATACATAGAGGATACTCTTTGGGCTTTTAATCCCCGTTTCTTAACCCCTTTTATGCATGGACTAACTTCTCTTTCCGATAAAGACTTTGAGGAATTCCATGATACTTTAAAGGGAATGCAAGAAAGAATGTGCGAGAGCTGCAATCCAATAATTCGTCTTATGATTCGAGAGAATCTACAGAAACTAATCAGCGAAGCTATTTCATCGGATGGCATTGCTCATTTTTTGAATACCTATGATGGTAAAGAACACGAGCAAGGCGACTTCTTTATCTACAGAGTAAATTAATAATAGGAGGGGTGAAATTCCCCTCTTTTCCTTAAAGACCTTAAACCACCACAAGGAAGGAAAAATGGAACCAAGAGCAGAAGAACAAATTAAAAACCTAAACCAATTTATAGAGGAGCAAATATGGTATCTGAAAAGCATAGCGAAGGAAAAAAACGTAAACCTAGAGGTCGTCCGTTCACTTCGGAATATAACCCCCGAAAACCTAAATCTAATGCTGTGGATGTTGAAAGACATGAAAGCAGTGATGAAAGGGGAACTGTGAACCAGATTGAGGAAGAAACATCATTAGAAGCCCAAGGATCGATTATTGATGCGAAGGCGGGTGTTGAGTCGGAAAAAGAAAAAGAATCGATTGTAGAGCCTAAAATAAAGACTGCAATCGCTCAACCGCCATCAATTCCGATGAATGTAAGCGAAGATCTGATTGATGAAACCAAAGTCGATAAGGCCGAAACAGTGATTGAGGAAATTGAATTTAAAAGGGGTAATGATTGCTTAAAGATTGTGTTTAAGAAGAAACATAACCGCATGTTTAGAATTCAAATTTTCTTGAATGGAGAAACAGAGATTCGCCCTGTTACTCATCATGGCTCATCGACCGCTTATTCATTCTGGAATTTATTAAAGAATAGCTTGCAAAAGGATTAATAATGAAAGATGAAAAACTAGAAGATCAAATACTCGATGAGGTTAACAGTGTTAATGACATTGAGGATCAATTGTTAAAACTATTTTGCCTATTTAATTGCTGCATGGCAAGCCATGTATGCGAGGAAAGGGAATACTTGAGCAGGGAATATATCAAAGAAAAGCTAGGAAGGGTAATAGATAAAAAGCCCATTCCTTTAGATGATTCGGCTAAAATAATGTATTTGGCCATCAAATTAGGACGTTATCAAAGTCAAGACGGTTCACCACGCCGTTATCATTCAAAAGGAGTTTAAAAAAATGAAAAAGATCGTGCTAAACATTTCCGACTTAGACTACGAAAAATTTAGATTCGAGGCCATGCATGAGCGGAAAAGCGTTCCCGATGTCTTGAGAGATCGACTTTTTTCAAAGCCTTTTCATCAAGAAGTAGAAGAGGCTTACGACCAATGGCTAACCGAAAATTTAGAATCAATGATGAACGAGGTAGAATGAAAAAGAAATTGACCAAAGAAGAGCAGGACGAAAAAGAGATGGAAGAATTTTCACAGCGTTTCGATGACGCTTTGCATGAATTTCTTCAGCCTTGGTTAGATGATCCAAAATATGATTCGTATGTGATTGCAAGATCATTGATACATAAATCAAAAGTGCATTCATGTTGTGCGATTGGAGATTATTTTATAATGTCAGGACTTTTAATCGATCTATTGCTAGATGGGTTAAAAGAAATGCATGCGCACATAAGAAATTTCAATAAGAAGGTGAAAAAATGATTACAATTTGCACGCACTGCGGACAAACTTCTAACAATCAACCTTGCGGGAATTTGTGTCATACGTGCTCACGAGGAACAATGCAACCAAAGGAAAAAAAATGAATCCTACACCCATCCCTTGCGCTCACTGCGGGACAAACTTCATGAGAAGAACCCCCGATCCCGACGCGCCAAAATTATGCAATAATTGCGCTCACAAAGAAGAGCAAAAACAAAAACCCAAAGGAGAATCAAAAATGTCAAAAGCACAACTATTAATCGAAGTCGATCTACAAACTCAAGTCGAAGTTGAGGAACTATGCACGAACCAAGGCATAACCTTGAGTGAATATTTCACACGGATGCACGCGGTATGCAAACGTCAAATATTCTGCAATGCAGCAAGTAGCGACAATATGCTTCCTCCACCAGTTGACACAAGTTACGTACCTTCGCCCGTGCATGTCGTTAACAAGAAATCAAAACCATCCAAAGGAGCCAAAAAGTGAAGTATCATTTCACCATCATAATTAAAGGAAATGATGAGCTGAAAGAGAAAATAAATAAGGGGATAGAAGGGAATCCAAAGATTCATCATCAACTTATTATGGCCTTTGGAAGTGCAATCATGACGGCTTTCAATCTAACCGATAAGGATGATATCACCATTGAAAGCTTTAAAGCAGGGCTAATGGTAGAAAAGGAATTGCAAAAACCTACAGAAAATCAACCAAAGCGTAAAAGTGTGTGGGAAAGGATAACAGGCAAAAAAAGAGAGTGAAATTAATTGCTAAATAAAAAGATTTGTAATATCAAAAATCTCAGCGCGGGGTTATCCACCACAGACCGCCCCGCACTGTGAAAAAGTGTTCGTGCTAAACACTTGTGAAAAAGAAGATACTTTAAGTTTCTTACATTTTGCAAGTTTTTTTCACGACTCAAGCCAAATGAGCCGTATGCAAAACGAAAGAAGCCGATCAATCGACCAAGTTTTTCTTACTGCTCTAAGGCTAACGATCAACGCCTTAAAACAGGAGAAAACCAATGGCTCAAGCCAAACAAGTCTATAAAAATCCCCAAATAGGAACGCCTCTTATCACCGTCATAAGTAGCGGATGTCGCACGCCTCTTTTAGATATCAAGTTCTGCAATCTCATTAAGCCTTTCTATTATCCAAACTCGCCTACCATCCCTAGATTTTCGATTACATGCATCGTTGATCCCAATGGACATAAAGAATTCTTAACAGGGATTCAGACCATAGAGAAAAACGAGAAAGTAGAGACCATCATAAAAAACGATGCTGTCAAAGAAGGGGATGAGCATTTCACCACTGGAAAGCTCTTGGTCAAGTTTCAAAGCAAAGATCATATTCCCGTTTATCTAGGAGATCATTCGACTTCTAAGAGTGAAGGGCCTCAATTGATTGAGCTTGAGGATGAGCTTGCGCGGGGCGAAAAAGTCATGGTTGTCTATGACATTCTCCGATACACCAAGAAAAACACAATGAAGACCGAGCACGGTTTGAGCTTCAAGCCTTCTTGCATTTACTACTATCCATCTAAGCCACTTGAAAAAAGAGAGGGCTAACATGGAAAAAGTTCGCATTCTTGGAGTTGATCCGTCTTTGAGAAATTCGGGGCTTGCCGTTGTTACCTATGATTCTTCCTTGCCTGTAACCGATCCGAAAGCATTCGTTGCAGAGCATTGCCAAGTATTGGTTAACCCCCAAAAGTACAAGGGAACGGATGCCATATTGAATATGCTCGACATGATAAATGAGTGTGCTCAACTCGAATGCTATCAGAATGTCGATAATGTGATCGTCGAATCGCCTGCCATTATGTTCAATAAGACATGGAGCGCGGGTACGATGTCGTCAATCGCTCACATCTCAGGGGGAGCCGTTGCCCTTCTAGGAATCGACAAAGCCCATTTGTTCCGACCAAACGAATGGAATAAGACGAGAAAGAAAGAAGTGACGCATAGCCAAACCATAAGCATTCTTGGGGATGCGGATAAATGGCATTACGTGAAGAGGGTAAAATCTGAAAAGTTCATGGAGCACATTTTAGATGCAGCAAGCATGGCTCTTTTTTGGATCAAGAGCAATTACCTTGAGGAGTGAGACATTGTGTGGGAATGGTGGAAAGAATTTTGTAGAGATGCCAGAGCATGGGAGGGAGCATTTGCTTTAATCTCCATTCCTTTTGTGGCTCTCTTTCTATGGATTTTGCACAAGAGAGACAAGGATGATAGATGAATCACTTAAAACTTACAGACAGGAAAGAAGAGCCTTTATCGCTGGTCTTTCGCACTATTATGGAATTGATTTCTATAAACTGGATCGTAGAGAACGAGCAGATTGGTTAAGAGCCTATATTCAGAGCAAGAGAGAATTTTTCGAATACCTCATTGAGCACTGGGAGAAATTCCCCCCTAATCTTCTAGGTTGCTTTCCCAACGGCTATAAAATAGAGAAAGGAAATGTGAAGCCTAAATCAAAGCAATGGGGGAAAAAACATGCACCACGCACCAGACCCGTATGATGATGAAGAGTTACAAAGGGTTCTTTTTTGGCTGATTGCTATAGTCGCCATTGTCTTGGGTGGAATGATAGGAATGTTCCTAACTCACTGAAGACGCTCGCCTAACGGTTTTCCTCGATTCACCTTCGATTGCAGAATCGCTTTTTGTTCGATTGGAATCTCTGGGTCATCTTCGATTTCCTTAGTCAATGATCTTCTTTCTTGAGGACTTTCCAATATCCCGTTTCTATAAGAAGGATATTTTTGAGCCAAAGCTTCTATGGCTTGTATTCCACCTTGCTTAAAGCTCATGCGCGCTGCCTCTCCGATCGCCCCTGGTGATGTCAAAGTCTTCAGGGCTCCATATCCCCCAAGAGCTGCTGCTTCTAAAGGTAGAGCTGCTGGGCCGAGTGCATACTTAAGAGCCCCAAGTTTCAAAAGGTTGTTGGTAGTTCCTTGGCCTTTGAATAAAGGTTTCTCTAAAGCATCCGCCAATTTTTCACCCATTCCCGATGGAGGGGCTAGAGTTGGCTCAGGTTGAGCTAAAAAGGATTGAGGAGTAGGAGGAGTTGGCTCGCCTCTTAAAAACGGTTTCTGAGGCAAAGGAAGCTCTTGCGGAGGAGCTACAGGGGGAGGAAGGTTTGGACGACCAATGGGAGCCGCTTCGATTGGAGCTTGAGGAAGTGGGAGAGGCTCAGGAGCCATGGGAGCAGAGGGAGGCGCAACAGGTTCGGCCAGCCCATAAGTTCCTTTCACAGACTTGCCCATTTTCTTGGCTGCTTCCTTACCAGCCTGCATCGCTTTGATTTCGTTTCTAGCTAGAGTATTGTTGATACGTCTATCCATCTCATTCATGAAAAAGTTATGCTTTTCCCCTAGAGATTTCATAGCAAGATCATACATACCCTCTTTTCTAAGCTTGGAGAAATTAGAGAATCCTTGATCGGTAAGAAAATCTTCCGCGCTTAAAATTCCTTCTCTAAGCCTTTTTTGGATCTCCCCTGATTGAAGCTTTTGAACAAAGTTTTCTGGAGTAATCTCGCGCGCCACTTGTTTTAGATTCATTTCGGCTCGTTTAGTAAGAAGCGATCGAGTCGTCTCTTCTCCTTTTCCGAAAGGGATTTCATGAATGACCGATGCAACATCTTTTTCAAGCTTTTTAAGAAGAGAGGGCATGATCTTCGAATGAGCAATCGTATCTTCTAAGATCACAGGTAGCTTTTGACCAAGATGATTTTTGAATTGATTGAGTACGCCTTGAACTTCAGGGCTTGCCCTTTGAATAGCATCTTCAATGGCTTGGTATCTCTTGGACAATTCCCTTGCTGTTAGGAATTCCCCTTCTGGGAATAAAGATTTTAATATCCTAGAAGCTTGCGAGCCCTCTCTCGAACCAGCAAGCCCCGTAGAATTGATCGATTCATCAATAAAGTCTTGAACTCCGATTTGCTTCCCTACAATCCTCGCATCTTTTGGAAAGACTTTTTGAATCTCTTCCACATTTCGGACAACATTTCTCCCGTATTCCGCTTGGGCTTCCCTTTGGAGCCTTGGGAGGTCTTTGAGGGATTCTTGATATTGTTTTTGTGCAAGTTGATACTCATCATTCAACCTCTTGGTTTCTTGTTCCGCTGCTGACTTCGCTTGTTTGTATTCGTTTTCAAGACGAGTTGCATTCGCGCTTCTCTCTGCTTTGGCAGTCTTGTACTCGTTCTCCAATCTAAAAATTTCTGACTCGCGATTGGCTTTCGCTTGTTCATAGGAATTCTTAGCTTGAATCATTCGGTTTTGACGTTCATTCAGAGTAAGGTTGTGTTGATGTAATAGGGCTTCGTTTTCGTTGCTGACTCTTTGTTTGAGGGCATTGAAAGCTTCTCTTTGCTGGGCATTTGCTTCGGCTGTGGCTGCTTCGCCTGCCAAATTCTGGGCTCTTACCTCGGCTTGTTGAGCTGGGAGATTTCTTGTAGCTGCTCGACGAGCTGCCATTTTGCTTAGTTTATTCGCGCCGATATCTAGGATTTTACCCCCTGCTGAAGCGAGTCCTGCTTCAAGGGCGACTTGTCCTGGCTCTTCAAAAATGCGAGAGCCTGCCGATAATCCTGTAAGCACAGGGGCTGCTCTAGCTGCGGACATTCCTTTAGTCAAGGCAATTTCTGGAATAATAGAAGCAACTGTAGCACTGCGGGATGTCCAAGGAGACTCCTTAGAAATTCGTTGGCCGACTTCATGTTGCGCTTGCTTGAGTCTTTGATATTCTTCATCGGTTCTCCCACTTAGATATCGTTCGCCTAAGTCTTTGATTCCGCCGATCGCCCCTTTTTGACCAAATTGATGAAAGAATTCTCCGAAAGGAACCTTTTTGATATCCCTTTCAATCTCTTCTTTTTGTTCCGAAAGAAGTCGTTGTGGTTCGCTGGAAGGAAAGAGTTCGCGTTTATCTTGTTCGTTTAAAGAAAGACGACGACCATCGGAGAGCTCAAGTTTCTGCTCTTCTTTATTTAGCCGTCCAAACAATCCTGGCTGAAGCTCGACAACTTCACCCGCTCTCAAACTCGATCTTTTGCCTGCCATTTTATTCCCTCAAAAGTTCACTGGATTGCTTTTCTTCTTCTCGCTTATTGAGCTGACCAAAGAACTTCCTGTTTTGTTTACCGAGTTCATCGATCACGATTTCAGGGGCGAACCCTGCATTTTCCACATCATTGATTAGTTTGTTTTGAACGAGATTTCTAATCGATATGATCTGGTTCAAAGTATCTTGCGGTGTGGTCAAAGTCTTTGTAGGGTTGGAAATGATTTTTTCCATGTGGGCTTGAGCAGCTCTATCCAATTGTCCAAGCTTTTGAGCTTGAGCATAAGCATTGGAGAGAAGACCGATTTGGTTTTCAAGCTCAACCCCTGCATTGACTTTTCTTCCATCCAATTCAACTTCATCGGTGATTTTTGATAAATAACCCGCTGGCAATCTTCCGCCGATTCCTGCCACAATCGCCTTAGTGAAGCTATCTGGATCTCTAATCTGAGGAAGAATTTTCGAGATCGTATCTGTGATGTTATTTAATTCTTTAGTGTAATTCAAAACAGGACGAAGTTCATTAGCTGCTTTCGTCATCTCTTTTAAATCCTCTTTATTAGTCAGGAATTGAGGAAGTGCGACTAATCCTGGCTTTACTTCAATCCCTGCTTTTTGCTGTCCAGTAAGAGGATCTTTCCATTTGACTTCGCCTCTTCCTTTGACAAATTCTCTTTCATCGGCGGGAAGGTTTTTCCTTACTTGCTCTGGAATCTGAGCTCTTTGTAAGTCGAGCTCCGATCTTTTTACGTTGAGTAGGCTTTGATTTTTATTCACATCCGCTAAGAGCTCTTCGTCTTTTCGTATATCATTGACTCGACGACCAAAGGCTTCTGCTAATCCTTGGGTAGTTCCACCAAGAGCACCAAGCCCCGCTTCTTTACCAAAGAATCCGCCTACGATCAAAGGCATCAAAAGAGCCAAGCCAATGTAATACTTATCCATATCGGAAGATTGATTTGATAGGATTCGTTCTTTAATTCTTTGAGATTGCTCATCATACCCTGCACCCTCTTGATTGAGATTGTTTTCAAGGTCATTGAGGATGTTTTCGTATTTAGCCGTCATTTCAGTCATTTGAGGGGTAACATCAATGCCTGTGTAGATTGAAAAATCTTTTTGAAGCTCAGGCGTATTGGCGAACTGATCGGTTGCGCCATGTACTACAGTTTCTAAAGGATTCTCTTGGGCTTTGTTGAGCTGTTCTTGAAGAGAGGCTTGAGTCGCTTGCTTTTCGGCAGCCACACGAGCTCTTTCTTCTTCAGGTTTCAACCCTTGAGCCATCATCTGTGCATCTTCAAGAAGTGTTTTGTTTTGCTCGCCCATTTCTCTGCGTTTCGTTGGGCTTACATAATCTTTGAGAGCATTTCCTATGCCACTCCAAAAAGTGGAATTAGCACTTTGTGGTAACTCTTGCCCCGCTGCCACTTCCTCGCTGGAAGAAACAGGCGGGAGACCTTCGGAAGCTTCCACTTGCTCAGTAGCAATGGGAGGGGTGGAGGCAACCGATTTTTGAGAGGGAGCGTGACCAGCCTGCATGGCGAGAGCCCGCCCAAAGCGAGTCCAAATGCTTTCCTCTTCAGGCTCACCAGATTCCATCGGAGCAGGGGAAGGCTCTTCAGAAATCACTTGATTTGCTCTGACATCGAAGCTTTGAGGAGCAGGTTCAGCACCTGTTTCCATGGCTGGTAAATTAGGAGGAGGAGTCATATCACCAGATGTTCCAGAAACATCGGTGTCGGGGGGAGTCAAATTTTCTAAGAACTCCGCACCAGGAATCACACGTCTCTTGACGTTTTTCAATCCTTGGAGTCTTAAAACATTTCCTAGACTATCTGATGTTTGTGGAATTGCCATAATTATATCCTGCTAAATATTCTATTCAATTGATCTTCCAAAGCTCTTTGTCTTCTCTTCTCAGCGGACAATTCCAATTCATCAATAGCCATTTGTCTATCTAATTGAGCTTGTGCAGCTTCTCCCTGTTCGATGTTGAACATGGCTGCTCTGTTTCTATTACGTTGGTCTTCATTGAGACGAGTTAAATCCCTTTGAGACTGACCGTATGCTTCTTGACCTGCTCTTTGCAATTCTTGTCCCTGAGCAAAGGCCACACCGCTATTCTTTCCGATGTTCCTACGTCCTTGCTCACCGAGAAGACGCCGATTTGCTGCCTGCATGTCTCGATTGATCTTTTGAGAGGCTTCATATTGAATCGCTTTTTGTTGAGCGGGAGTAAGACCTTGCACTTCTCTCTTCATGAAATCTTCCGCATAGGCTTGCCCTTCTTTTCGAGCTTCTTGCCTATTTTGCTTAGATTCTTGAACTTGCTGGGAGATGTTTTCTTTTCTTTCGTCCGCTTGTTGCTTAATAGCTTCAGGCGTGCTCCTTTCAGCATCGTATCTTCTGCGCTCATCTTCGAAAGCTTGTCTCTCTTTCTTGAGCCTCTTCTTTTCTCTTTTATTCCTATGATATCCAAACATGTTTTTGTTCCCCTTATTTGAAAAATAGCACCGATATTGTGGCATCATTTGCCGATGGATTTTTCAAATATAGTTGAGTGGCAGTCCACGCACTATCTCCATCAATAATGTTCGCATCCCCTTTTTGTCGCGTAATAATTCGACCACTTGGTATAACGCCTGGATAAGAAGTTTGAAATTGATTTGATATAGGAACTTCTTGTCCTGCTTTTATGCTCACATTTTCTACAATAAATGCCTGAAAATTGTCTTGAAAGTCAATTTTTAATAAACCAGTAGATAACTCTCTTAACCAGCTCCATAAATCAACTTCTAAGTATTTGATATACGTACTTCTATTAGTTAATTTAGGGGGTGTTTTAATCTTCATATTATCTCACCGCTGTCTTTCTGTTTTCTGGGATTATCTCTAATTGGAATCCTGCTAATCGAATATCCATATTAATTCCTTGTAAAGTGAATCCCACTTGTAATGATTTCGCTGTTGTTCCCTGCTTCAAGTTGATCGAGATGAAGCTATCTTGATACCCTGACCAGAAATTCCATCCCCATGGAGAATAAGACCAAGGAGCATTGCGAATGTTGTCGGTCTGAGTGACCAAAGCTATCGTGCTTTGAAGAGCAGGGATTCTATCCACATAGGTAGAGAATACGAGCTCAGGATTATTGTACTGGAAGAGCTCGGATAATCTATCCATGAGGAGTAGGCATCGGCAGAATTTCTTTCTAACCTCTGGCTGACCCAAGTCTTCCCATGAAGATCGCCATTCAGCTCTTTGAGGGCCTGCATGGTCGGCATGGTCTACCAATCGATAGAATCGATGCTGCTTGTAGAGGTTGGCGGAGTTACCATCGACTGCCGAATATCTTCTCTCTTGGAAGTAGATATCGTCATCGATGACGACCATTCCGCCCGCTGCATTCACATTAAACCACTGATACCAGTTTTTCTCTTGATAGTCATAGCAAAGGACTTGTGAGAAAGAATTCGCATCGCGGATCGTCGTTTGGACATCTTCGCATGGGAGGAAGAGCCAATATTGATTATCCTTGGTGTAATTGAACCCGACCGCTCTCTTGAATTGATATCTCGTCTGAGGAAGATATGGAGTCTCTCTGAAGAGTTGATCGATCGCTATAGAGAGGGCGATCGGGTTTCCAAATGGATCGGTAGGGTAGAGCTGGTTTTCCGTGATCGCATATACCCCGTTAGTATGTAGAAAGTACATAAGAGCACCAACACTGGCAATCGAAGCATGGGCCACACATCCTATGTTTGTACCTGGGGCGATCTGAACGGTCTCAATTTGACCAGTGAGGAAGTTTCCTGTTGTCGCCCAAAGGGATTTGTTTTTAGTTGTCACGAGAGTCGTTCCCGCTACACCGATCCCTGTGATATCGTCATCAATATTTGGCACATCGAACGAGTTCGTTGCCAATGGGACGATTTCAGGGGCATTTCCATTGGAGAAGAAAACCTTGTCTGAATTGTCTGGATTTCCTCTAGCTCCCCCTGCATAGAATAGCTGATTCCCGAAGGATTTCAAATATTTAGAGATGGGAGGAGGGGTCGGAAGCGGCACTGGGTCTGGGAAGACCAAGATATTGGGAAGCTCTGCGTCTGAAAGTTCATCGACGTAGGTTTGAGTTCCTGCACCAAGTCCATTGTTAGGAATCGAGGCCACAAGATAGAGGTTTCCATTTACTCGGAATTCCTCTCCCTCAAGAGTGCGATAGATATTGATTCGAAGATTGTTCGAGATCGGCGCGTTTGTTCCAAGGGTAGCACCATTGGCATTCTGTCTTTGGATAGTGATGGCGGTGGCTCTTTGATTTAGAGAAGCTAAAACGATTCCTGTGTCCACGCTCACTGGGATTCCATCGACGGTTACGACTGTCCCTGCCACGTTGGTCACATTTCTTCTTTGAAGACGGCGAGAAGAATCGATAAAATCGATCACATCCCCAATTTGAAGGGTCGTTCCTGCGAGAACGGTAATCGCATTCGTATTGGTTTGAGTTCCATCTACGATCCCCACATTTCCAAATACTGTGCCCACTTTATAGACCAAGATATTGGCATAGTTTGCAGTTGCAGTTGGAGGAATAGTAGGATCGACCGTGACGGGCTCTCCTTGGATAGTTATGCTTGAGCTAGTCACTGAAGCAACATAGCGATAACGCTCAACAGAAGTTGCATCGATGAAATATACTATATCGCCTGCAACGACACCATGACCTGCATTCACGTCGATGGTGATAACATTTGTTTGCGGTGTATTCATCACAGCGCATGTCAAGTCTGCATAGTAGGCAGAATCTCCAATCTTAAGAGTGTATCCCGATGCCACATTCACTAGATCATAATAATTTCCATCGAGATCAGGGCCATAAACGGTCGCTGTTCCTCCCGATGCTAGAGCGGTGTTGGTATTCCAATTTGCGCCAATTGTAGACTGCAAGTTTGTAACTACGACATTTGCTGAACCTGCTGCACTTGCTTCAAAGTTCCACACTTCTGAAATTTGACCTTCTACAATATGGCCTCTATTATCGACTTGCTCGTAGGCTACGGCATATTGATACTTGTCGTTCATTGCGAAAGGCTGAACGGTGGTTGTCGTATTGGTTGTCACTTCGGGACGAATTCCTAGAGGCATCCCTGCTCGATAGACAGTCTGACCATCATATTTCTGAGGGAAATCCCATCCGTTGGCTGCATAGAGCACATCATCATAGGCAACAAGAGATGCGTTCTCAAATTCAGGGGAGTTTTGATAGAGAGGATTTGCCGACCCTGGGAAAGGAGGGTTGATCGTCGCATTGACCTGCATCCAATACCAATAGTCGATCGTGAAGACCGAATTGCTTGAGATGATGATTGGCTCGATGATCTGTAAGAATGCTGCTGGATAGCTATCGTCTCCATTGATTGCTACTTGAAGACCTTCGATTCCAGTCGTCGGATTTGTAATAGTGGCTATAAAGGTAGAAATCAAATAGGGAGAAACCACATCAAATCCCTTACGGAATGGGATGTCAAAGAATTGATTGATGTAGATTCCGTCTATGAAAGTGACTGGATAGCCATCAAAAGTGATGGAGGTTGCTGTGGTCGATAGGACGTTTCTTTGTTGAAAGACTCCGATGTCGCTATAGAACTGAATGACATCACCTGCTGCAAGTTCATGACCGAACCACACTGTTACAGTGTTAGTAGATGCTTGATTGCCGTTAACCTGCGCAGCGCGGTTCACTGTGATATTGCATGTAATACTTTCACCACCTGGGGCTCCCCATGGTGAAAAGCTCCAAGTCTGAATGCTCCATCCTGGATTCGTGACCAAGAAACGAGGGTCAGTAAAGATGGTGAATGTCAGATATCTTTGATCGGTAAAGCTGATCGTCCAATCCCCGCCAGAAGTGTAAGGCGATAGACTGCTAAAGAGAGCTCCATCAAGAGTGAAATTATTGGCATCTACTACCGTGATGACATAGGTTTGATTGTTTAATTGTACGGCCCCACCCACATTATCGATGAGGACTTTAGCCCCTGTTTGAAGTCCATGTCCATTGCTTGTGATTTGAACTAGATCGGCACTTGGATTCGTAATGTTTGTGATCGCGCCAGTGACTTGACCATCATAATAGAAATAAATTTGTTTGGTCAATTTGTCATAGAGAAACCCATCGGTTCCAATGCAGACCGTCTTATCGTTTTCAGAGATGGGATCATTGAAAGTTCCAAGGCCCATACCGCCGATTTGAGCGATTTGGCATTGATATCCTCTTCGAAGTTGCTGAGTTCCGTCGGGAGCTCTTTGAATGTTGATGGCTCGATCAGCGACGTTCGGAGGGCGTAAGAAAATCGAATCTGTCGAGAATCCTCGAAGATTTCCGATTTGGCGGGTTATTATGTGATTATTAGCCATATCCTACTCTTTTTCCCTACTTATGGCTAACTATCCCATATAATTAGCCAAATCTCATTAATAAGGGCCTCTTCCGCCCCAGAACCAGCTCCTTGTTCGGAGTCTTTGCTGGTACACAATCGGAACAATGCTCGGTCTCCATCGGCGGTAAGCAATGCGCAATCTATTAAGCACAGCCTCTTCAGCTTGCAATTGATCGGCAGTAGGTTCGGCAGCAGATTGAAGCCTTAGCAATCTCAGTACGCAATACTCAATCAAGAGGTCTTCCGATTGTCTATCGAGCTGAGAATGAGTCGAGCTATAATCTCCTTGGATCACATAAGGCTGATCTTGGTTTGCCCATACGGCATTCAATGCAGTCCATGCATCGTAGGGCATCACATAGTTGGAATCGCAAGTCAGAATGAAAGTCGTCATATTGTAGGAAGCGACCGCGATCGCATCGACTACAGGTTCTCCATTCACGCCAGTCAAGCAAATCCATTGAATCTTATCGAGCAAGCTGTTAGCATTTGCCTGCATGTTTGCATCTTTTTGAGATGTGACAGTGAAATTCAATTGGAATTGGACGGGATTTTTGAACCAAACAGCTACCCCGCTGTAGATAGGATCGATGCTCGTGTCTGTTCCATTGAGAGTGAAAGTATTTGTGCCTGTCACTGTGATGATGAAACTTCGATCGACCAGATTGGGCATCGTGAAGACACCGCTGATTCCTACCTTGGTATTTGAGCTGAGTCCATGAGGAGCAGCAGTCGTCACTTCAGCAGGACTTGCATTGCTGATGTTTGTGATGTTTCCATAAGAGCTGACTAAGCTACCGACTTTTCCTCTACGGAAGTCGATCTTTCTCATTCTCTTTTGATAGTTGACGATCAATGATCGTTCCCGTGTGATGTTTGGAGTAGGGGAAAGCAAAATCTTTCCATTTCTCAAGCACCATGTCGTTGGGATGTTGGTAGGATAGCTAAACCTGTCTTGGATTTGTCCTTCTTCTAGGGTGACGAACTGCCAAGTTTCAGGGCCGTACAAATAGCGCACGTTCATGATCTGAAGAGCCATCTTGACGTTCTGAGGGACGGGATATTCCATAATACCCGCGAAAACGTCTTGAGTGTACTCTTCAATGTTTGCTGGGCTGTCTACTTGAGTGACGGCATCATAGAGCTGATTGAGCCCAAGATTGAATATCTCGGCAACCGTGTTATCATTCCAACCTTCCGTATAGGAATAGTTTTCTTGATAAGAGAGCTGACGAGCATTCATTGCCATTTCATACAGGCTTCTTGTTCCCTGCATGTAGACTGTGCCGTAAGGAGGCTGTGGGCTAAAAGTCATTTCCTACCCCTTCTCTTAGTATGAGCTTCTCAACGCGCCGAACTTCCTTTTCTTACGGGATTCTTCCTCTCCCTCAGATTCGTCTCTACGATCTTTGAAAGATTGGCTTTTCTTGCCTTCTCTTTCGCTCATGCTCTCATCGAGCCGATCGTTGTATCCTTGCTTTTTCATTTTGTTCTTCATCACGGCGACGATCATTCTCTTACGGCCTTCTTTATTGCCATCAGATTGCATATCATGTGGCCCCATCTCTTCTTCCCCTGAAGTGTCTTCCTCTCCACGATAAGGAACGTTGTGGACTGGATTTCCAAGGATTGGCTTGGGGTCTTGCTGATCGGGAGCATCCATCTTCATGCGAGCGCGTTTGATCTTGGCTGGCAGAGAATCCTCTGTCTGATCGGGCACTCCCATGTGATAATCGTCTTCCATTTCATGGCTTTCTTCTTTGGACACACGACTTTTCATGTGTGGCTCATCTTCAGGGAATCGAATGTGATGAGAACTATACCCTGGATTCTTGTAGCGGACGTGCTCTTTTCCCTCGTAATTTGGGGGATTGTCTGTAGCCTTTTCGGTGTAATCATCATCTGATCGACCGCGATCGTAGTTCGGTGGGAGACCTGGGTCTCTTCCATCCATGGAAGGCTTTCTCTTAAGCCTGTGTCCAAACATCTTTCTTTCCATATTATTGCCCTCTTCCTGTTGATCCTTGCAGCGCATCAACAAATCCCCTAGCGACTTGCTGTAACGCTTGTGATTGAAAATCATTCATTTCATCGCCATGCTCTTGACCCTTTCGGAAAAGACCGCGATTTCTCTTCATAGAGTTATTTAATAGATTGGCGAGCGTTCTTCGTTTCGCCTCTTTTATTTCTTCTTTGGTATTGGCATACTGCGCTGCGCTTTGCATAGCATTGCCTGCGCCTTCCGCTCCACCTTTGATGATGCTTGTCCAATCGAAATTAGACCCTGTGCTTACTGGTGTGCTCATATGTTAAATGCCCCCCTAACCAAATCCGATGTGTCCTGCAAGGATTGTGCTTTTCTTTTGGAAAGTCTTGCATTGCTTGAGAGTCCATGTCCATGAAGCTCGGCACTTCCTCCCATGGCATCATTGAGAAGTCCTGACAAAGTTTCCCTCTTGGTTTCCTTTGCTCTCATCTTTCCCATTTTCTTTTGCTTACTAGCACCATAGGCATCAGACCCAGCCTTGATAGCCGAGGCGATCGCCGTTGCTATAATTGTTCCTGTAATTGGGTCCATAGCTCCTCCTAAGCTGTCCAGTAAAATCCTGATATTGCTATCAAGGAAGTATTTGTAAAACCTGTGTCTGGGATCGTTGTCAATGTGCTTCCTGTCCCTGCTGCTGCTAGGGTAATTGTGGTCGCATTGGCATTGATTTCGGCTGTGATGTAGCTCGAACCAGCAGGATATGTGCCAAGTCTCGCTTCGACGGACGGGATGTTATTGTACCCATCGTTTGCAGTCGTGAAGGGAAGACCATCGATTACCGCTGCACCTGTTGAGCTTCCTTTATTGGAGAGTTCGATTTCGATGTTAAAAAACACCACATTTCCGATTTTCCAATATTTACCTTGCTGCTCAGTGTAAGTAATCCCTACACTCGCTCCCCCAAAGGAAAGGACTGGAAGGAATGTGCCAGTGGTGTATGAATTTAGAGTGTTTGCACCGCTATCGAAGCTGATATTGGTATAGATCGTCGAAGGAAGGGAGAAAGTCGGATTGCCTGAAACTCCATCACCATTTGCTACTGCGACTTGGTTTGCAGTCCCTGTCATTGTTCGAGCATGGGCATTGCTTCCGTCTTTCGAAATGAAGCCTGCTGTCGTCGCCAATTGATAGATGTTCTTTAAAAGCCCTAGAATGATGAGCTGATTAGCAAGAGGGCCTGTGGCTGTCCCTATACCTGTTGTATTGTCAGCGACGTTCGCATTTAGTTTGTCATAGGTCACAACCCCAGGGGCTAGACCCGAAGACGAAATAGGGACACCCTTGTTCGGAGCCCCTGAGTGATCGTGCTGGTCGATGTTTATCATCCCTGCTGCAAACGGAGCGTCATAGTTTGTCTCGCCCGCTGCGGGGATATATATGCCCATATTAGGCGTTACTTGTCCCATGATATTCTCCTGATTTTAAATAAATTCCGTTACTACAACGACTCCAGCTCCACCAACTCCACCTAATTGACCACTTCCTTGGTTTAGATAATTATTGGCTCCGCTTCCTCCACCACCATAGGTAGTTCCTGCCACACCAGGCCCTCCTAAAGTCCCTACATATCCTACTCCCCCACCACCCATATGAGAGGCTCCTCCACAACCAGAAATAGCTCCTGCTGCTGTTGCAAAGGCAAGCCCCCAACTTCCAGCAGTCCCTCCCATTGCAACAACAGTTCCTTGTGACCCTGAAGCTCCTCCCCCTGATCCACCATTTTGTACTACCGATGCTTGAGGTGTGGATGTCCCATTTCCTCCACCACCACCTGAGGCAGTTAATAAAGATCCAAAAGCACTTGATCCTCCAGTACCTCCATTACCTCCCGTATTTGAGCCTGCGGTTCCCCCTGCTCCCACGGTTACAGACTGACTAGCTCCAATAGTGGCTGCACTGAATACATCTCTGGCACATCCTCCACCGCCTCCTCCGCCACCAACCGCTTGAGTACTTACTCCCGTTGCTGCAACTCCACCACCACCGCCTCCACCTGCTTGACATTCAACAATGCAGTACTTCATTCCTGAAGTAGGCGTATAGGTTCCGTTTGCAGTAAATTTTTGAACAACAATCTGAGTGAATCCGCCTGAGGGAGCTGAAGCAGATTGAAAAACTCCGTTCGCATCTACTTGAACATACGGGGAGTTTGCCAGTGGCGTGGAAACTGGTTTTCCATTTAAAGATCCGACTGTCATATTTTCTCCTACTAGTTGTTATTCAAAATTTTCTGATAGCTATAAGAGGAAGCCCAATTGTAAGTAGTGGCAGCTACCCCTGTTACTCTCACTCTAACTGTCTGAGTCCCTGTGTCGACATCACATGTGAAGGTCGCTGCCGAAGAAGAATTCACATTAGTTCCTACAGATCCGACCAATGTGACATTTCCTCCGCTTGCTCTTCTAGCGCAGATCAAGAAGTCTCCACCAACCATATTTGTATGATCGGATTGAGCTGCCGAGATCGTTCCTTTCAAGGTGATGCTTTCTAGTTCTGCCAATGAAACGCTTATTAAAGTGGTGACAGTGGCATCCGTAGTCTGGACAAAATCTTGCTTTTCATAAGTTTCGCTGCCCTGAAATCCTGTGCGATTATCATTCCATCTGATGCCATCATCGGGAGAGACTTGATGTGATGCTCCAAATGTAGCTCCATTTCCTAGAGTGTACGTTGGGAATCCTTGACGACAGTCAATGCTTGCAAAAGACACTTCAAAGGTAGAAGGCACATCACACAGATCGCTACTATTGAAATTCACATAGCTCATACCAAATTGGATAGAACCTACTACACCAGGAGCAACCGTCAAGAAAACGTTGCTGCTGCTGAATTCGCAATAGTCTATAAATCCAGGAGCCCCAGAGGGGAAGCTATTCAATACCATTGGGAAACTATCAAATCGGTTTGCATTGAATCGAATATCGAATCCGTTCGATCCTGCATCTGCAATAGAAGGCTCAGCAAAAGCAAAGTCTGTGTTTCTTAAAGAAAGGGTGCATGTACCGTTTCCTGCTCCATCTCCCAAATGATTGATGAATCCGCCTGCTCCCCCAAGCACAGAAGCATACGTGAGAACTCCATTGCTATTAATGGCTGGAAGAGTAGAGTTTATTAGATAAAATGTTGAATCAACAGATGATCCGCAATTATTTAGTTCTAAAATTCCACCTTCTAAATTAATTACGTTTGCCCCTGGGTTCATTAAGTAAAGATTATTAATCGATACTGTTTCTCCCTGAGCATTGTTGATTGTTATCAATCCACTGACTTCAATGGGTTGAGGTTCTCCACCGATAATGGCTACATTCATCCCCACAAGAGAAACCCCTATAGGAACGGAAAATCCCCCTGCATAAGGAGTGCCATTGTTTGGCTTGATAAAAATAATCTTTGGATCGGATGCACTAGCTCCGTCTGCAAGAGCTTGAGTGATGGCTGGGCCAATTTGAGTAAAATCGCTATTTGTAGGCCCCACTATGTAAGGGCGAATTGAGATGTCTGATGAGCCTGTGGCTATGATTACCCATCCTGTATTTCCACTGCCCGTTTTTTTGATATAAATGTCCCCATTTGTAGAGTCGCAGCACCATGAGCTAGGATTTGCTGTCACAACTCCCTCTGGAGTCCCATGATTATTGTAAAAACCGAATGTGTTCGTTCCGTCATCCATAGACATCCACTGGCCTGAAGCAAGCTGTTGGAGAATGCAACGGGCTGCGTACATTATGTCATTGCTAAAGCCAGCCATATTATTCCACCTTTATGTAAGTTAATTTTGAGAACCAATTGACTGTGTTTCCAGGAGATCCAAGAACCTGAACAATCACATTGTTTCCTGAAACCGTAGTAAAGAAAAGTGCGGGAACAAGTGGAGATTCTATATTGGAGAAAAAGTCAGGTGCATCGATGATCGTTGCAGTAGCTCCATCCGTTCTCACTGTTAGAATTTCACTCACACTTTCTCCATAAGGCCCAGCAGGAGCAAAGCCTACTGTATCCGAATGAATTTGATAGCAAGCAGGGGTTGCACCAAGAGGAAGAGTGATTGTGGTTGCCACAACCGCTCCGACTGTCGTTGCCGTCCCTGTCATCGAATTTGCTGCCGACACAAAGCCAGAAACATCGGTAAAGTCAGCCGAATTGAAAGAGGCAACCCCTTTCAAAGCGGCTCCCGATGTAGCTGCTGCTGTCGAATTCTGAACCGTGATGGTCTCAGTAGAAGTCCCTGCATCTCCATTGACGGATACCCCTTGCGCAGTATCGCCGACGAGATTTAAATTGACAGGCACACCCTGACCTGGAACGGCCCCGCCTGTGTTGCCTGTTACCGTCTCAATTCCTGAAAAGCTTGGTGATCCACTATCGCCGAAAAATTGCTGTTGGCTCATACGTATTCAACCTCCAATCCGACCCATCCTGTGGGAGAACCAGGGGCTGATTCCCATTTAACTTGCCATTGGGTTCCCGCCTTCACGTACATGTCATTGGTTTTATTGTCATAAGCTCTACCCGACTGAGGGGGAAACTTAAGATTGTTATCCGTACCGTTTATCGAAAAATAAACGGAGCCATTCGTGTAGTTGGTAAGCCAAATTCGGAAGGAGTCTCTTGTGAAGACCCCTCCCAAGTTTTGATATGACGTAGTTAGGGAGCCAGCAGCGATTTCTCTTATCGCTTCCCACTTAATGCTATTGCCTGTGTTAGCCATAAAAAATCGCCTCCGTCCTTAACTTACGTAATTTGTACAGTTGTAGCTATCGACATGGACTAGCAAATCCGCATCGAGAACTGGCGTGGTTCCATCCGCTGCTTGCACTGTCTGATAGACAAGCTGGGCTGCGGTTGAGCTCACGATTTCTACGAGCGTATTGGTTTGTCCTACGCCTGTTTGGAAGAACACATAGGGCACATCGCCAAATGAGGGGTTCCAATTAATAGTTACTACGTTGGATGCTTTGCTAATTGTGCAGAGGTATCGACCTCTTCCATCTAGCCCAGCAGTTCCTGCCGACGCGCCGACGGCAGAGCCGTCGATCGCGAAGTTTCTCATCGTGCATCCTGGTTGATCCACGAAGACTGGGAAGGTTTGCTTTGACATTTTTTTTCTCCTTAATTAAAGTGTTTTGTTTTTACAATTCTCATAATTAAGAAGTTGCCAAGTTAAAAATCACCCCAGTGAAGGTAGGATTGATGTAGAATTCCGCATAAGTAGCGTAGAAAATTCCATAAGAATCCAAAGGCGTTCCAGAAACTTGTAATGGGAAGAAGATTGAATCCCCGTTCTCAATAAAGCCACCTGGATCGTTACCTTCTGCCGTGTCAGGACGGATGTACATATGAACTTTGTTACGGTTGATAGCGTACAAACGGTCTTCTTGGCAGTATGGAGACCAGTGAATTCTCACTGTGCGTCCGTTGATTTTAACGGCTGCAACTTGAGAACCAGCTTGTCTCTCTGGGGACACTTCAGGTTGGATGTAGATGATCGATTTCGCATCTTCACCATCTTCGAAGAGTCTGAGCTGTGTTGCTGACATGATGTAGTCAGTTGGGAGATCGCCACGAGCCCAGAATCTCATTTCTTGGTCGAGCTCTCTCATGAGCTTAACGGAAAGAGTCTGGCCAGTCGCATCGAGTCTCTTAGCACCCCACCGATACCCTACTGGAACACCATAGATGCTTCCAGAAACAGTGTCGCAAACGCCTTTCAAACCGAACATCTCATTGTTACGAGATTTCTGTTTGTAGATGTTTTGGCCGATTGCAGGAACTTGTACCCCTGTTTGACGGCTGACAGTGATGATCTGGTTGTCCAAATCGATATTGGTGTTCAAGAATAAATCTGAACCAGTATCGATGTTGTAAAGGTCATTCAACATCCAAGGAGCTTGCAACCAAGTTGCATTGCTGATTGTGAGCTGATAAACACCAGGGGACACAACAGTGACCGCGCTGATTGTTCCAAGAACGCCTGTACCGTCGCCGAAGAACTGACGAGCGATTTGGTCTGCGAAAGAACGCTTCATCGTTAAGATGGAGAGCTCAGTTGCATCCATAAACGCACCGAGGTTGCTTCCTGCTCGACGAGCTGCCTTCATTGACTGAGAATCGATCACTGAAGTCGCATAAACGGATTTAGCGAAGATTACAGGACGATTGATGTAGGCAGTTGAAGATGCAGGCAATGCACCCGAAGACTGACCTCCACCCCAGTCAACCAATTGAGCCATCTCTAATCGGTTGCCGACGAATTTGGAAGATTTTTGAATTAAGCCGATGAGCTCGGAATGATCCCATCCCGCTGCATCTAGTTCGAAGTCGCCATAGGCTATTCGATAAAGGTTTGACAGGTCTGTCAAACTAAATTGTTTTACGACTGATGACATTTGATTTACCTCTTATAAAGTGGGGTTTTTCTTATTTCTTCTCTTTTCTCCAAAAGTTGAGCTTCTAAAAGGGCATATGGGTCTGACGATTGTTCTTTCATTCTTTGAACTGGCATGGCCTGTCTTTGCTTTTGAGATAAAGTCCTAATGTCCTTATCTTTCTGGCTCATTACAGGCGCGGGAGCTCTCGCCCTCACGTCTTGCCCGATCAATTCGCGCACAATGTCTCGCACATCTTCCTCATCGAGGTCTGGGTTTTGGCGAAGCTGATCTGAAAGCGCGAAAATGAGCTGATTGTCGTCGGTATGCGAAGGGTTGATTTCTCCAATGACTGTAATCAGATCCCTCTGAGTTAAAATCTCTTGAATCAATTCCTCTGCCTTATCCATGACATCTCTTTCATCTTCTACGCCGTCTAGCAACTCGTCATTGCTCAGTACCGCATCAACTATCTGGCCGAATTCCGAATCCCCTATCTCTGGATACTCAGATAACATTTGCTGTTTCCGAAGAACCACAGCCTCTGTCCTCTGCTTCCGAGATAAATCCTCTTCAGCCTTCGAGAGCTTCTTTTCTAGCTCCCAAGCCTTACGGTCTTTCTCGTCCATCTGTCCGAGTTTTTCCGCCTGCTCTGCAAGTTTCTGTACATAGTTGTTGTACTCAAACTCGCTATCTTCCTCCTTGGCTTTCCCTGAAATAAATTCTAGGGCTCCAAGAGGGTCTTTTCTTGCCAAGTCCGCGAACTGTTTAAAGGTCGTTTGGACTCGTTTCTTTTCTTCAGCTAGGGCGTGCATACGGTTTTTAACCGCAACGTCCCCAGCAGCACGATCTTTTAGCTCCCTGAGCGTCATACGCACAGGTTTCTTGTCTGCTGTCATTTCGAATTCGAAATCGTCGTCTATCTCAACTTTCTGATCTCCCTTCGTGAAGGCGTACTTCTTTGAAGAGGGAGCAGGTCTTTCAATAGCTTTAGAATCTTTCCTATCCCGAATGTCTCCGTCAGAGTGAGGTTTTTCGCCCTTATTCTGAGAGAGTTGATTCGCTAGATCGGAGTATCCTGTGCGATCCATTTCGATCGTCGATGCTTCATAGGTTTCCATGACCAATTCCTTACGGCTGAAAGGTTTTCGTTAATTTTTCTTTCGGTGTAAAATCGGTCAGGATTGGCCTAAGCTAAAGCAGCTTCGGGTTCCATAACGGGAGCTTCGGTGGTGGGTGGGAGCTCAGTTCCAGGGCCCATTTCCGTAGGAGGAAGCATGGGCTCATTGACTGGCTTTGGTGTGTAGAACATAGGGAATTGTCTCAATCCCTCTAGCTTCTGACCGAACATGGGGTTTTCGGCTGCTTGTTCAAACATTAACTTTTCGGTGGCTGCGACGTGGCCTATGAAGAGCTCTTGCACTTCGATAGGTGATTGTTTGAAGTCCAGAGTCTGCATCGGAATGCGGTGAGCATCCCAGTGAGCGATCAGGTCTTCGTATCTCGTTGGCGACAAGACAGGCTTTCCGCCCATCATGTCTTGGTTTTCCGATTCGGCACTCGATATGGCTGCCGTAATCGCATTCATAAATTTCTTAGAATGTGAAAGACCCAGCATATCCAAGAACACCTCGTTCGTAATCAAATCGGGGAAGTCCCGCTTGATTGAGATCATCATCTGTGAACGAGCAGCTTTCGAATTTGCAAGGTTCCCTGTAGTTGATATATGAACGTCATAACTTTTTTGCAAGTTAATTGGATCAAAATATTTTAATTGGTAAGTATTATGCTTCCCAAGAATCTTAATTAATCTCCCGTCATCGGGACGATATTTATCTCTTGCTATCGTGATTGTAAGACGATAGAGCTGCTCCATGGAGCGAATATGCCCTTTGATGTCGGGAGACGCGAGCTGTGTTCTCAAATCCTCAAAATATTGCAAAGAGACGAACGAATCGAGCTGCGCGTTGGGCGTTTCTCCTTTGACTAGAGGGTTTTGAAGGGCGACCTGATCCATCATTTTTTGCATTTGCTGCCAGAAATTGAAGATCGAAGGAGTGTTCGTTTGAGGGCATTCGATTGTCGGCTTGATGTTGCCGTGCCACTCGATGGCGGTCGTTCCGTTTGGCATTCTTTGAGCATCGACACCAGAGGTCTCGTGCACGAACATTTTCGGAGATTCCATCTCCAAGTTGTTGTAAATCTGATTCGCTATTCTATTGGAAGCATCCGAAATGTTTTTTGTGTTTCTGAAGAGGATGGGGATTCCGCGGTTTCCGATTCCCATGTCCAAATCTTTGAAGTGAATAAGAGGTAGGTCTTGGTTATTGATGATAGTTGGCATCTTAATTGGTTCGTTGACCAAGACGTGATCTGTGGAGGCCACAATAAATCTACCCTCTGGCATAAACTCATGGGCTCTGTGGTAGAGATAAAAAATCTTTCTCTTATTGGCGTTCTCTTTTTCAGTGTTGCTATAGATATCATATTGGACATCAGGCCCCCGATCGGTACGGGTGTCCCATGTAAACTTTGGATATTTTTTCTTAAGATAATCGACATCGAGATAGTCCACCCAGTAAAACCAGTTTGCTTGTTTGGAATCCACTTGCGGGTCGATAATCACATCCCAGGGCATTGGAGTGATGTACTCGATGTCTCCGATTCGCATGTTCTTGCGAATTTTTACAGGGACATTGCCAAGATCGGAAACAGGGTTTCCATCTTCGTCGAGCATGTCGATGTCGTCATCGATGTACTTTTTAGCTAGAGGGTGAATATCTCCGATATTGGGGTTCCACATCACAATCGCGAATGCTTCACCGAATATCTTTTTCTGAACTTCCCACTTGAATCGCCATTCATCCGTGTGAAGATTGTAATTCATTGATTCAAGCCAATCTTTGACCACGTTGCAAGCGACTTTATCGGAATAGTCTTCAGAATTTGGCAGAACGTCAGGCACGAGCTCGTGAGAGACAATCATCGTTACCTGATCCATAACTAGGCGATACAGATCATTGATAAAAATCTGTTCTGTGCTGGAGAAAATGTCAGAAGTGTTGGCATAAACCTGAGTGTATGGAGATGACCAGTTCGGGTTGATACCCGCTCCCAAGAAGAAAGCCAAATTGGCTTTTTGCTCTCTGAAGAGAGGTCGGAAATACTCGGTCAAATTGAAGGAACACTCTCTAAACCAATCTAAGACATCCGACTCTTTTTTGATGTCGATGTTGTAGAGCGGTCTAATGTATGGTATTTTCTTGGTTAGAAAATACTTCGAAAGTTCCATTTCACTCATTTATACTGACCCTCGCTGGCCCCTTAAAAGCTTCTTTCATAGAATCCCAGTTATTCGGTTTCAATGGTTTATCCATTGATGCTCGGAGTTGGGAAACTTCAGAAGATTTTTTGAAGTCAGCCAAGGATCGGTCTAAATCCGTGAGGCTTGTTCGAAGAGATATGATCTCGGCATTAAATTTCTTCATCTCTCGGAGATGTGACAATCCAATGTAGATCGACACGATCGCGAAGATGCAGAAAAGTGATGCAGAAAATATTTCCATAGAATGGCCTGTGGTGTTACTTTGCATTTAAAGCTTATAATGTTTTTTTTGTCAAAGAATTTAAGAAAAAGGATCACAATGGATGAATTTTGGGCATGTAACCTATTAGAAATGAAAAAATATAAAAACATAACTGATAATGATGAATTATTTGAAGCATCAAGATCTTTTATTAACTATGTAAAGGAATTATTTCCAGTTAATGGTGTTCCTGAAAACATAGCCAACTCTTTAAGATTATTAGAAGAAAGAATTGCAATAGTCCGAGAACAATATGAAATTGCAGTTGAAAGAGTGTGTTTAGAAATCCAAACCATGAGCGATAGAGCGGTAAAATGACAGAAAAATATAAGATTGAAGTCAGTGAAGACTGTGTAGAAATCAGGGGAACATTGACAATCAGAGAGGCATTTGATTTTCTCAGTTTCTTTGAAAAAGAGGGTTTCACCACTTTGGAAGATTGGGGGGATAGAACTACCCTTTATCTGAGTAAAAGGGACTTAAAGCAAGAATGGATAGACTCAATCAACAAAGAAACCAGAGAAGATTTGATTCACACTGATAAGTGCTGGAAAGATTCATTACAGGAGAATGAAAAATTAAAAGAGAAAATCAGGGAACTTGAAGGATTAATTAAATCAATAATGACCGATCAATCAAATGAATGTAATAGACTTAGAGAAGCAGCAAAAAAATATTCAAAAGAAATAAGTCTATTAAAATTAAGAATAAACCAATTAGAGGAAAATACCGATGGAAACGAGACAAGCCCCACATCAGAAACTTGAAGAACAAGAAATCAAAGATTTGATCTGTTCCCTAGTAACTGAATCTTATGAATTAAGAATCAAATTTAATGAAATTGAACTTAAATTAAACTCTTTGAAAAGACATTTTTGCCCTGAAAAGTTTCAAGAAGTCAAAGTGCCCATGGCTGCTCTTTCCGATCTCATGAGAGAAGGATATTCGGGACTGAATTTAAGCCAACCATCAAGAATGACACGACCAGAGGAGACCAATGCGAATCCAACTTAACCCGACGCTTCCAGTCGTAACTCCCAAAGGCCCCGCTCTAGCCCATTTTCTGATCGACGAAGGAATCGAGCATGATCTGAAGTGGGTATGTTTTCAAGACAACACAGGAGAATGTTGGACTTGGAGGAATAGAGATATCCGAGCTCAGAAAAATATAACTCAGGGAAGAGATTACATTTCTCCTTTCTATGACCCTGACGATGTAGCTTTTAGCAAAATGGAGGATGATTTTGGAAGAGAAAAAATTTCGGATGAAATACGAACTACCGAGGGCGATTCTGACAGCGACGATTTATGTGATTCTAAAAATGATTCTGGATTGGAGCCTTGGTTAGAAGAACGAATGCAAATGCAGCACAAAATTGATACTAAAGATTTTGAACTTGAAACACTTAAATCCACAAAAGCCGAATTAGAAAGAAGATTAAGACTTCAATTAGAAGAGATCTGTTCACTTCAAGATACCATGGAATCTATGGCAAGAGGAGATCAGAAATATTCTCTGAATGAAAAACTTGTTAAACAGCTTCTTGATACCAATAAAAAGCTTGGCGATCATGCTATGAAAATGCAAAAAGAGCTCGATGAATTGAGAGGAAAAAATCCTGAACAAAAAAAGCATTCATGCTCTTCGGGAGAATACACCTGCCATCATTTAGGCGGTGTTTTAACTCTTACTCGTCAAGAATTTGGAAAAGATTCAGAGCATATTTTGTCCAATTTCTGCCCTTTCTGCGGGTACACAGATGGGAGAAAAGATCGATGAGAGATTGGATGAATAGAGAAGATGCAAAGCATTTGTTTCCAGATACTCATAAGTTTCCTTTTTTCTGCTGTGCTGGCTGGAAAGGAGAAAGAGATAGAGGAGGAGCTGGATTTTGGTTCAGAATTTTCTGGGGATATGGCCTTCATTTTACCAATGCAAGAAAGAATTTCAGAGAAAGATACGGCTATGAAAAAAGAATTCCATTGGGATTTGGATGGAGAGTTAAAACAATTAAAAAGAATGGATATTAATGAAAAGATTAATATTTAAATCAGTAATGCGGTTATTAGTTAAGATAAAAGTTGCAGATGAATTAATTATTCACACTTCACCAACAATAAAATTCACTGCCTATAAGTTAAAAGACAGAGGATTATAAAATTCATGAAACTCTGCGATCAATTAAAAGTAGCAAAAAGATTATTAGAAACAGAAATCAAAATAACTAAGTCGATTTATAAAGCTGTTGATTCTTATCAAAGGCGAGAAAGATGGATTGGCAGAGAACTAGTTAAAGAACTAAGGAAACAATATGGCATGGCAGAAACAGATGAAGTATCAGAACGGAAAAAAAAGTGATGAAAAAGAGACGAACAAATCGAAAAACGACGAACTCTACTTCAGTCGATTCCTCCAAGACTGGGAAGCCTGCCGAGATCGACACCCAGGACAACGAGAAGTTATTTCAGCCGTTCGAGATGCCAAATGCCAGTACGTTTTTTATCGGGCGGGCCGAAAGGGTGCTAAAACAACTACTGGTATTGATGTCGCATGGGTACTTGCCAACGAAGCCCCAAATCGAGTCGGATATCTCTGCTACCCTACGATCGCTCAAGGAATTGAGGTCATATGGGAAGAGCGAAGACTTCAAACCTGTGACCAAAAAGACGACACCATGTTCGACAAATGGGTCGAAAAAGTGGACGATTCCAGGCACATTCTCAGATTCGCCAACGGAAGCTTCGTCAAGCTCATCGGAACTTGGACGGAAGCAAGGGGAAGAGGAACTCAGCCCGACTTCCTGATCTACGACGAATTCCAAGACTGCAATCCCGAATACATCGAGGCAATGGATGCGAACTTAGCTGCCAAGGCTCATGCTCAATGCATCATGATGGGAACCCCTCCCAAAAAGAGAAATCACTACGAAGATTGGTGGGCTCGAATCTCCAATCATCCTCGCGGTAAAGTTTTTCAATACACAAGCTATGACAACGTGAAGCTCCCTCACCTCAAGGAATGGCTCGATAATAAAAAGATCGAGTTGATGAAAGCGGGAAGGGAAGACGTGTGGCTTCGAGAATACATGGCCGAGCTTTGCTATTCGAGTTCAGATCGAGTGCTTCCCGATGCTCAATTCTTGGAAAATGAGGAGATGACCAAAATACTTGCACATTTCGATTATAGCGAACGAATTCCTATTTTGGCTGTCTCAGTCCACCAAACCTATTTTATCGCAATGGTGGCCGTTCTAATGCGTTCTAAATGCCTTTTCGTGTTCGACCATATTGTCGTTCCTCAAGTTTGGAACCAATCGTTTGCCGATATGTACCCACTCATCGGCGAAAAAGCCAAGATGGTACAAGACATGTGCCATAAGAAAATTCGCCAATTGGTATGGGATGAAAGCGGGGCGTTCGCCGATGTCGTTACGGGATTCACGAAATGCCGAAAGGACATCAAATGGCAAGACCGCGGAATACCCCTGCTTCGAGAGCTGATGGTCAAGGATAAGATTCGATTTAGCCGAGAAATCGCGGATTTTGGACTTGAATGCCAGAATCTTTTGATCGAGGAGAATGAAAAAGACGTTCAGAAAAACTATCCCCATGTCTGCACGCTTGCCATGCTGGTCAATGAGTATTTTTCTCAAGAGAAGATTGCAATCCCTCATCTGAAACCCTTCGATAAGTTTGAAGCATTCAGGGAGATGGGGATTCCTTGCCCATCACCCAAGAAAGGAAAGACTCTATTTACTTTCAATAAGTGATTAATAATACTTATCTTCCTCTTCCTGTTGTCTCTTATCATCAGCATCTCTTTCTTTTCCTCTTTCGAAAGATCGTTTAAGAATAGCAGTCAATGTTTCAGCTGGAAGATGATAATAACTTTGTTCATCACTTAGCAAGTCTTTGAAATAATCTTGTTTCAATTCAATGTGTTTCATTTGGTTTTTTTTGATTGTCTCTTCTACTAATTTTCTACCTGCTTTAGAATCAGACTCTTTTTTTGAAATTCGATCTCTTAAGAGTTTAGTCACATAGCCAGGCCACGTCTTAGAAGGTTCTGCTTTCAAGGTCATTTTCAGGCACTCCATGATCTCTTTGCCTTCATACTTTTTCACCCACATGAGGAGGTCTTTCTCTTTGATGCCTGGCATTCGATTGATTGTTTTACCCTCTCCCATCCCATTTGTGCAGATGAATTTCCAAAGCTGATCAAAGTGATTCTTTTTCTCAGGAGTAAGATTTTGTTGATGAGAAGAATCAAAAGCTGAAGGTAATTTTTTCTCTTCTTTTTTTTCATTATGTAAAAGAGACGAATCGAGGGCGTCAGCCTCTTCGATCGTTTCTTTCTTATCTTCTCCTTCTTTTCGTTCTTCGTTTGTGTATCGAGCCTGTATCGCGCCTGTATCGTTTGGTGTATCGGGTTGTTCTTTTTCATTATCATAAATACCTTGTACAGTTACTCTTACGACAGTTATACCTGTATCGGTTCGTGTATCGGTTAAGCCAACTCTCGTAAACGCCGATACAGCACGTTGAACAAAAGGAGCGTCTATTTTTTCTTCTCTAAATTTGACGGTGGCATTGAAATCTTCAGCCAATCTTCTTAATGAGATGCACATCTCTCCAGCCGAAAGAGATATTGGATTTCCGTTGTATTTGAAAATGTAGTTGGTATGCTGAGCTTTTTCTAGGATGTAGATAAAAAGCTTTTGCTGTTTTAATCTTAGACTTTTCCAACTTTCTGATCTTAAGAGTGATCTAGGAAGCTTTATGAAACCTTCATCGGACATGAATACACCTCTTTGCTTGTGCAAATTCGGCGTACCAGCTATAATGGAGCTATCCAAGGAACCATTATCAGATCCGCCAGAATCTGAGTTACCGCTAAAAGACACAGTGCCAACTGTGTCTTTTGCATTTATAGGCTCTACACTATCAAAAACTCCTTTAGAAGGCAACTGATTCGGTAACACTTCTGTTACAATTTCTCTTGATAAAACATGTGTCATCTCATCTCCTTGATGGAGCTGAGGGTAGAGCAGAATTTAAACTTTTCCGACTTGTGCCAAATTTCTTGCCTGTGGCATTATCTCTTGCGAATATGAAAAGTCCATGGGTGCTACTCTAAGCTTCAGCATCCTAATTTTTATATTCGAACCTTGGCTAGGTTCTATTAAAACAAACTGCACTTGCTTTGCCACAAGCAAGGAGTTCCACGGAGTTCAATGAGAGTAAGGGCTGTGTATAAGCTTCCTGAGCTTCGACAGATCATTTTGATAACTTCTCCCTGTAAGATTCAAGACAGCCCCAAGCTGTCAAGACTGCATAAACAAGGAAAAGAAGTCCTTGAGGATATTCGGAATTGTAAAGGTCGTATATCACCCAAGCGAGATCAGAAATGGTCAATAAAAGTAGTCCTAGAGGAAGACTTTTTACAAGCAATAGAAGGCTTACAAGAGATAAAGCTGCTAGGCCCCAATCAATCATATGATAACTCTGAAAATATGGAACTGTTAGCGATAAATCTGCTACAAACTCCTTCCAAATCTTCTGATCTTTCATTCAATACCCCCAAGATATTGTCTAAAGTTCCTAATGAAGATATAATTGAAGTGTTTGTTTGATTCATCGATTTACTACTTTGTTACCAAAAATTGTTTATGGTTATGATTCGCATAGTCTACAGCAACATCAACAAGACCCATTCTAACCAGTTTCTTGACCCAGTTAGAAATGGTCTGATGAGATACGCCGAATACCTCGCCAAGGTTTTTACATGAAAAAGGATACTTCTGACCGTCTTTGGTCAATGACTGGACTTCCGCTAGGAATACTCGTTCCCCGAAAGTCAGATTTGGATGAAACCTTACCTCTTTTTTAAAAAGAATGGCTTCTGATGGATTATAACTCGTTTTAGATTTTGACATGTTTCTCCATTGGGTTAAATGAATCACGACCACTTTTCTAAGGTGGCTTCCGTTTTTTGAAAATGTCAAATCAAGTAAAAGAAGTCAACCCTTATAATATGAGTTTTTTGAAACTATTAAGAGGGGATAAAGAAAAGTGGGGCCGAAACCCCACCCAACCCAAAACTAGGAGACTCATGAAAAAAACTTACTTTTATGATTGGAATCCCATCTCTAAGTAGTTTGTCGCTGCTTGAGTGGTGATATCGGCTGCTTCGGTAAAGCGGATGAATGGGATGACCACATCGCCTGAATCGAATTGTACGGCTGCAACTGGGAGTACAGTTGGAGCAGCGTAGTTGTATTGGTAGGAAACAACGCCTGTTGCGCTCACATAAATCGCCAGTTGGAAAGCAACTCCATCAGCAGCCACATTTGTCGTATCTGTGGTTGTTACACCGCCAGAATTGATTTGTGTCTGAATTTGGATGTGTCCTGCGGTTCCTACGATACCGATTGAAGCAAAGTCTGTGTAATTGCTCAATGTAGCATCGAAAGCTTGCGCCTTTCTTAGACCGATGATTAATGGGTTCGCTCCTGAAACGTCTTGTACTTTGAACACTGCTTGTAGGAAGAAAGCAGCTTGCTCGCCAATAGTGAAAGCCATTGGAGAAAGAGCTGTTTGACCCATGCAGAGCTCAATACCGTCCCCTGATGTATTATCTTGAACCAAGTTCAATCCATAAGCATCAAGACTTGGTGCTAGAATGGTTTGAGTCCCAATTACGTTCCACTCATATTGGCCGAAAGCCGTATAGAGAACGTTTAGATCGCCTGCTGTTCCTGTAGCAGCTCCTCCACCGACTTTAGCGGTGACTGGGTTTACTTGGAAATTATCAAACCAATATTTGTTGTCCCAATAGCGTCTATTGATGGATTGAGAATATTGATATTGACTGATTACAGTTGGTGTTGGCATAGAAAAACTCCTCAGAGTTAAAATTGTTACAGATATGCCCGCAGACATATCCTTCTTTACTATTAATTCTTTTTTGAGTTAAAAGACAAGTAAATTCCACCACAGAGGTTTTTATGGCAAAAATGCCCAAATTAGGCTCAGGCGAACGATTCAAAAAATTAGCAAATAATCTAGCTAGAAAAGGCGCAGAGAATCCAAAGGCTCTTGCTGCGTACATCGGAAGGAAAAAGTACGGAAATAAGAAAATGACTTCTTTAGCCGAAAAAGGCAAAGAAAGGCATGAAAACGAATAAAATCCGCAATTTTTGACCTATCTTTGCCTATTTTAAGAGATTTTTTCTCTCAAATCGCTATTTTGAAGGTTGTGCTGGTGCAGCAGGTGCTTCAGTTGGCATTGATTTGTGCAATTTGAGAAGATCGACTAAAGTGTCGATAGCTGCATCTCTGGCATTCTTGTCAGAAGCATACTCTTGCTCAAAAGTCTTGATGATATTCGCAGCGATGGAAGTTACCATTGCTAGGCTATGCACGGGCTTTGATTTAAAAATTGATAATAGTTGATCTAACATTCGGTCTCCTTATTGTGTTTAGGGCCCCCCTTTCAGGGGGCGTGGTGTTATCTTTCTTCGCCAGCGAAATCACTTTCGTTGTGCGTTTTTTTCGGCACGTACATTTGACCTGGAAGCTTGGCATCTTTAGCCATCGTTCCCATGTCTTGATTTTTGTCGTGACAAGTTTTATCGGGTTTCAGACTTGAATCTGAGTATTTACCCTTGTCTTTTCCTTCTTTATGCATTTTTTTTTCTCCTGTGCTTGTTAGAGAGTTCCTTTAGTCGGTTTCTGTCTTTTGAGACATATTCGGGCAGCTTTTTATAGGCTGAACTCGGTGTATGCTCGGCAAACTTCTCGGCGACTTCGGGCTCTCTAGCGTACAAGAAACGCTGCTGTGCTTTTGAAACAAAAGGCATATTAAAGAAATCCTTTGCGGGCTTTATTCATGTTGTGACATAAAGCAAATTAGGATTCAACATAAATCTGAAAGGAGGTTTTCAAAATGAAAAAATTGTTCGTGCTAAAATCATTTACAATGCTATTTTTGGCCCTTATGACGGGGTGCACTACTTACTCGGTAACTATGGTGCATTCTGAAGGGGTTGCAACCGATGTCGTCGATGAAACACAAACTCAGTCGCCTTCTACTTCCGTAGAGGCAACGGCTTCGGTTCCTGCCTCTATTGTCCCTTGAATAAAGGAGATTAGATGGACGATCAACCGAAATGCGCCGATTGTAGATTTTTCCAAAAATATTCGGGTCAGGTGGGTCACTGTAAAAGGTATCCACCGACCCTATACGCTTGTGATGAAGATAACTCATCAAATGTGGCATTTCCACTTCTCAGTAAAGATGAATGGTGTGGTGATTTTCAACGCAATGGATGGGTTTATAAAGGGGATGCGCCAAATGAGAATCAGAGTAGATAGGGACGAAATTTTTCCAGTTTATAGCTTGGTCAAGAGTGACTATGTAGGACTTGAAATTGAAATTGCGGATGACCTCTATCAAGAATTCATGGAATTAGAACAAAAATACCAAGCAATGCAAAAAAAACTAGGAGAAATTTATGAGCGAGCCGACGAGCAAAGAGAACTTCAGCGAAAGAACCGATGTGTTTGTTCTACCCCGAATCAATTATGGCCCGCTGGCGATGCGTGTCCTAAAGATGTTTACGGAACACTTTTCCCTTACTACCGAAGCGGTTTACCCTGATGTTGGTGATAAGCCAGAGGTCGTGCTTTCAAAGATTCTGACTCTCATGATAAAAGCAATGGGCCAAGAAAAGACCGCGTTGCTCTTAATGGAAGCCAAGCAATACCGAGATAGCCTTCCGCCTTCAGTACGTTGAAAATGTCTAACCATTCCCCATTTGCCTAAGATGATGACAGATTAAAAGTGTGCAACCCACCATTGTTGCACACACATGTCCTGCAAACATGGAAATGACCGTTCCTAAAGTACAAAATGCGTAATAGATAATAGATTGATTCTCAAAGAACCAAATTCCAAATTTGTACCCTTTTTTATAACTATTATTATTGGTGGGGTCTTTCATTATTCAACCAAAGGTTTACCCATGTATTCCAGATAAGAGAGCTGTTGGATGTTATTCATCTCCATTTTCACAGCAGAATCAATTCCAGTCATTTGAGCAATGTAGAGTCGAATCAATTGGAAATGAAGCCATTCTTCAACGTCTTTGCTACTCTCTCTTGAATGAGATTTAGACCATTTCTTTCCTTCATTTGCCTGTCTATACTCTGAATAGATGTCTTCGAGATCAATGCTGGCTTTTTCTAGCTTTCCAGTGCGAATATCTTGCCAAACCTTGGTCAAATCAGGCAATTCAGCATGAGCAATGCCGCTTGTCATCATTACTGTAGCTATTGAAATCATGAACTTTCTCATTTTGTCTCCTTTGGATTATTGTAGTCTAAATCGATCGTAGGGAATTTTCCCTTCATCATCGTCTTTGCTTGTTCTTTAGCTCTTTCCATTGCTTTCGGATCGAGCCCAAGGCTATTTTGGTTGCATATTTCCATCAAGACACATCTAAGATAAGATACTTCAAACCAAAGGTCTAATATCTGCTTCAGATTGTCTATTCCATGTAGATGGCTCATCAGAGCCCCTTTTATATCTTCTCCGTGCTCGCTCATTATTTCTCCTTGAAATGTACTTCAATCCAACTGGATATGTAATCATTGATCTCTTTTAGCGAGATGTTTCCTTCATCTAGCCTTCCCTGGAACTTTAAAGTGGCATCCTTGAAGAAATCTTGGAATATAGCTGTCAGTAGTTTCTTTTGTTTTTCATCCGAATTATACATCATTTAAATGCCCATATCATTGCTACTAAGAATATCATAAATCCAACATGTGAATCACAATATTGAATGAAATCAGCCATCCAATTTTTCCTTTGGTTCAAACCAATAACGTTTAACCATGCAATCTCTTGATTTATCGAAGGTTGGCACTTGCTCTACAAGAATAAAATCACCAGGCTTAATATCACCATTCTCTTGATAAAGTTGAGCCATGTAAGCTTTACACCAATCATCAATGATTTTCCTGTGATTTTCAGCAATTTCTTGCACTGCTTTATGCAATAATTTATCAGTAGATTCACTCATAGACATCTCTCCTTATTGCCACTTTAACAATGTAAACCGATTGCTTAACCGAAAGAACTTCATAGATGATTCTATATTTACTCACTCTAAGGGTTCTAAGACCTTTTAAAGAGTATCTCAAAGGCTTTCCATAAGATACTGGGTCTTTTTCCAATCTCTCCTCAATAGCCTTTTTAACCAATGTTTGAATGTCTTTTGGCAGAGCTAGAATATCTTCCAAAGATTCAGGACTATATTCTATGCTAAACCGCATTGTCTCCAAACCTCTTCTGCTGGAATTGTTGGTTTGTCTTTGTTTCTTTCATAAGATTCATCGGCTATTTTAGAGAGAGCGTAATCTTCTCTTAAGTCAATAGCTTCCTCGATTAAATCCATGATTAAGCCAGAGATTGATGTATTCTTTTTCTTTGATACGGAGTGGAGGAAAAGAGCAATATCCTCATTATTGATAGTCACCATGTATCGAGAGTTTTTAGTAGCCATACCGCCTCCTTTTATAACAGAAGTGTATCACCGATGATCTTTTTATGCAACACCTTTGTAACACATGCTAAACGCATAATATATGATGCATCACTACAAAGCGTGCAGTAGATCGCAT
>Ga0164241_10001101_pt1 | contig 36575 bp, 27 predicted proteins | sample OricomyardsoilBY_FD_108780 | JGI IMG/M metagenome (GOLD analysis project Ga0164241, IMG submission 108780) | Backyard soil microbial communities from Emeryville, California, USA - Original compost - Back yard soil (BY) | ecosystem: Environmental > Terrestrial > Soil > Unclassified | place: USA... | reverse complement strand
TGGGCCTCGTCCTCGACACGCCCAGCCTCCTCGAAGAATCGATCGTGATCGATCGCCGCAAGCGTCCGCGCGATCGTCAGAGGGCACATGGCTGATCTCACACGCGTACGCGATCGCACGAGCCGCGCCGCCGAGCGCGCGCGCGCCGAGGACGCAGGACAGAGCGAGTACCTCGCGTTTCGCGTCAGTGGGGGGGTCTTCGCGGTGCCGGTCGCGATCGTCCGCGAGATCGTCCGCGCCAGCCGCATCACGCCCGTCCCGCGCGCTCCGCACGCCATCCTCGGAATCACGAGCTTTCGCGGACGGATCGTGACGGTCATCGATCTCGGGCTCCGACTCGGCATCGACTCGAGCGCGAACACCCCCGAGCGCGGACGGACGCTCACCGACGCCGCGCGCGGCCGCATGCGCACGCTCATGGTCGACGTCGCCGGCGAGACGCTCGGCCTCACCGTCGACGAGGTCCTCGTCGTGCACCGCTTCGCGCCGCGCGAGATCGAGCGGGCGTCTCAGGCGGTCGGCGGAGACGTCGCCGATCACGTAGTGGGGATCGCGCGACCGAGCGACTCCGAAGTGGTTCAGCTCCTCGACGCGAAGGCGCTCACCGTATGACGAAGAGCTCGCTCGCCCCCGGGCCGCTCGGCAAGCGCGCGGCGAAGCTCCGCGGAGAGCTGAAGAACCTCGTCCGCTTCGAGGTCGGCACGACCTGCTACGCCTTCGACGTCGCGAGCGTGGAAGAGGTGCTGCATCCCGCGCCCATCACGCCGCTGCCGAAGATGGGCGCGGCGGTCGTCGGGGTCGCCGATCACCGAGGACGCGTCATTCCCGTCGTCGCCCTTCGTCCCCGCTTCGGTTTGCCGGACAAGGACACCTCACGCCTGACGAAGTGGGTCCTCGTCCGCGCCGCCACGGGCTCGGTCGCGTTCGTGGTCGACCGTGTCCTCGATGTCGCGAGCACCGACGGCTCGCTCGCCCCCGCGCCGTCCGTAGGCGGAGAAGAACAAGATCGCGCGCTCCGCGGCGTCGTCTCGCTCGAGGGGAGGCTCGTGTTCGTCCTGGACGAGGACAAACTCGCGAGCGTCCTCGCCGGCCTCGAGGTCGCGATCCGCGAGAGCCAGCACCCCTGAGCCGGCGTCGAGCGACGCGGGCGCGTCTTCAGCGCTCGATCGCGTCGTCCGTCTTGGCCTGAGAGGCCAGCGTGCGGACCGCGTCGGACTTCGTGTAGACGACGAGCTTCTCGCCTGGGACGAGCGCGGCGTTGCGAGCGCGATGATTGATGCGCTCCATCATCCCGATCGTCAGGGCGTACTTCGACGCGAGGCTCTTGATGGTGTCGCCGCTCTGCACGGTGACCACGAGGCGCGTACGTCCGTTCTTCGACTCGAACCAATCGAAGAACTCCTCGGAGCCGACGGCCAAGACCTTCGTGTCCGCCTCGTGCGAGACGCGCACGTCGTCGAGGTTCTGCTCGGGCGGCACGAACGCTTGGAGCACCATCCGACCGTGCAGCCGAGCGTCGCGATCGATGTTGTTCCAACGGCAGAGATCGTCGGTCGTCACGCCGAGGACGCTGGCAACGTCGCCGAGCCGATCGCCCCACACCACCTCGTAGAAGACGCGCTCTCGCCCAGGGACGGGCTCGACGCGGGACGGGATCACGGCGACCGGTGTCTCTGGCAGGGCCGCGTGTCCCTTGGGGACGAGGATCCTCGTACCGGGGCGCGGCGGGGTCGGATCGTCGAGACCGTTCATCGCGCGGAGCTTGCTCTCGGTCGTTCCGTGCTGGGACGCGACGAAGTCGAGCGACTCGCCCCAACGCAGGGTGTACGGCTCGCCGGTCGTGGTGGCTGGGAACGAGAGCTTCGCCTCGACGGCGGCCTTCTTTCCTTCGGGGACGCGCACCGGGAATGCCGACTTCGCTTGCGTCGCCCCAGGAGGCGTCTCGTCGGAGACGAGCGCGGGGTTCATGTCCGCGAGGGTCGCCTTCGTCGTCCCGGCGGCGCCCGCAACGGCCTCGAGGGATACGCCCGGTCCGACCTGCGCGAGATCGAACGGCTCCGGCGCATCTGGCACGACGTCGTCACAGCCGAAGACGGCCTTGTTTCTCGACACGAACGCGAGCGCGACGATCTTCGGCACGTAGAGCGCGGTCTCGAACGGCACGCCCGCCTCGAGCTCGGAGAGCTCCCAGAAGTCGTTCGTGTTGTATTTGCGTATCGCGGTGAGGAGCCCGCCGTGGCCCATGTTGTAGGCCGCGAACGCGAGCTCCCATCGACCGAAGCGCGTGTGAAGGTCGCCGAGATAACGGAGCGCGGCCTCTGTGCTGCGCTCTGGGTCGAGGCGCTCGTCGACCCACTTGTCGACGCGAAGGCCGTAGGCTGTCGCGGACTTTGGCATGAACTGCCAGAGCCCGGCGGCCCCCGCGGACGAGCCCGTCTTCGGGTTCATCGCGCTCTCGACGAGCGACAGCCAGACGACGTCCTCCGGGATGCCCTTCGCCTTTGCAGCGGCGCGGATCTTCACCTCGTAACGGCCCGCGCGCTTGACCAGCGCTCGGGCGAACGCGCGGCCCTTCGGATTGTTCTTGAAGTAGTCGAGGTAGCGGACGAGCCGCGCGTCCCAGCGGAACGGGATGTCCGGCTTCTCGAGCGACGCCATCCAACCGAAGTCACTGGTCGCTTGCGACGTGTCGGATGCAGGCTCGACGTTCGGCGGGAGACCGTTCGCGACGATGCGCGAGTCGGCGGTGCCGAGCGACTTCGTCGCGTCCTCGAACAGCTCCGGGAAGAGCTCGTCGTCGACGTCGCGGATCTCCTGGAGCTCGGGCTCGGGCGCGGTTTCCTTCGGCGTCTCGCCGGCGATGCTCGCGCGCTTGTTCTTGTCGGCCTCGCCGGGGGTCGACCCCTTCTTGCGCGGCACCTTGTTGGCGAGCGAGCCCCTGCCGCCCTTCTTCGGGCTGGCTTTCTTCTTCGCAGGCTTCGCCGCAACGGACTTCGTCGCGTCGTGCTTGCCGGCTCGCGCCTCGGCGGGTCCCGTCACGACCAAAGAGGCCAGGACGACCAGCGCCGGAGCGACCCTGTGGAGGGCGATCCGCATGGGGAGCTGGTCATAGGACGGCCCCCCCGAGGGGTCAACTTCGGGGGCCCGATGGCGCGGGCTGCGACGCCTTTGCCAGAAACCTCCGCCGAAACGGACCCCACGGCCCGGGTCTGCTAAGAGCCAAAACGCCGTGGCCCTGCTTCAACTGTCGAAGAGCGCTCGAGACGCTTCGCGCGCTCGGGCTTCGCGCTTTCTCCCGACCACGAGAGAGGAGATGAACGCGCGCGGCTGGGACGAGCTCGACGTCCTCATCATCTCCGGCGACGCGTATGTCGATCATCCGGCCTTCGGCGCGTCGCTCATCGGGCGCTTTCTCGAGAAGCGCGGCTACAGGGTCGGTGTCATCGCGCAGCCCGATTGGCGCACGCCCGACGACGTCTCCCGCATGGGCAAGCCGCGGCTCTACGTCGGGGTGACCGCGGGCAACCTCGACTCGATGCTGAACAAGCTGACTGCGCAGAAGAAGATGCGCAGCGTCGACCAATACTCTCCCGGTGGACGCACGAACCTGCGACCGAACCGCGCGAGCATCGTCTACGCGAACCTCTGCCGACAGGCCTTCGGTGGAGAGACGCCCATCGTCCTCGGCGGCATCGAGGCGTCGCTCCGTCGCATCGCGCACTACGACTACTGGTCCGACCAGGTTCGGCGCGCGATCCTCCTCGACGCAAAGGCGGATCTCTTGATCTTCGGCATGGGCGAGCGTCCGTGTTGGGAGCTCGCCGATCGCCTCGCGAAGGGAGATCGAATCGGCGACGTCAAAGACCTCCGCGGGACGGCGTTCGTGATGCAAAAGGGCGAGTGGGAGTCACTCCCGCGCTCGCGCTTCGTCTCCGATGGAAAGGTCCTCTTCCTGCCTAGCTACGAGGACGTCCTCCGCGACAAGCGCGAGTTCGCCGAGATGTCGCGCGCGTTCCAGTACGAGACGAACCCGGGAAACGGTCGACCGCTCTTGCAACCGCACGGGGCGCAAGCCGTCTACTTCAACCCGCCGGCGATCCCGCTCGACACCCCGCTGATGGACGAGCTCTACGATCTGCCGTTCGCGCGCGCCGCGCATCCCTCTTACGACGCGCCGATCCCTGCGTTCGAGACGGTGAAGCACTCGATCGTGACCATGCGCGGCTGCTTCGGCGGCTGCACGTTCTGCTCGATCACCGAGCACGAAGGACGCGTCATCCAGTCGCGCTCGGCCGAGAGCATCCTGCGAGAGGTCCGCGCGCTGCGCCGCATGGACGACTTCCGCGGCACGATCAGCGATCTCGGCGGTCCGACCGCGAACATGTACCAAATGACGTGCAAGGACCCTCAGATCGAGTCCTCGTGTCGTCGTCTCTCGTGCGTGCACCCGGGCATCTGCGAAAACCTCGTCACCGATCACGCGCCCCTCATCGACGTGATGCGCCTCGTACGCAAAGAGCCCGGCATCAAGAAGGTCTTCATCGCCTCCGGCGTTCGCTACGATCTGGCCGAACGGTCGAAAGAGTTCGTCGAAGAGCTCGCGAAGCACCACACCGGCGGCCAACTCTCCGTCGCGCCCGAGCACAGCAAGAAAGAGGTGCTCGACAAGATGAAGAAGCCCGGCGTCGAGAGCTACGAGCGCTTCGCGAACACGTTCCAGTGCGCGAGCGAGGCCGCTGGAAAAGATCAGTTCCTCGTGCCGTACTTCATCTCCGGACACCCGGGCTCGACCCTCGGCGACATGGTCGATCTCGCGCTCTGGCTCAAAGCGCGAAACATGCGGCCGCGGCAGGTGCAGGACTTCATCCCGACGCCGATGTCGATGGCGACGTGCATGTACTTCACCGGGATCGATCCCTTGTCTCGCGAGCCTGTCTATACGGCGCGGGAAATGAAGGACAAGCGACTCCAGAAGGCGCTCCTCCTCTATTGGGATCCAGCGCATCACGACGAGGTCCGTGAAGCGCTGACGGCCGCACGACGCACCGATCTCATCGGCAGCGCGCCACACTGTCTCGTCCCGCCCGCCCACGGCAAGGGCTCACTCCCGGTGCGCGCCAGGCTCGGCCACCACAAGGCGCCGATCCGAACGCGCCGTCGCTGAGTCGCGAACGACCGTCAGCGCTTCTTGCCGCCCGGCTTCTTCGGTTCCGGCTTCAGCGGCTCGGGTGTCGGTTCGGGCTCGGCTTCAGGCTCCGGCTCCGCGACCTCTTCGACCTCGGGCTTCGGCTCGACCTTCGGAGGAGGCTTCACGGGCGGCAGATCGTCGTCGTCCGGGATCGCATGCGCGGGCTTCGGCTTGTCGAACGTGTACGTAAAGCCGACGCCGACGACGTCCACGTTCCACGAGTAGTAGCCCGCGTTCACGTAGTCGGGCTCCTTCGAAGGGTTCGCCGAGAGCGGCACGGTCTGCTCGATCCGCGCCTCGTCGATCGGCACGGTCACCGCCGGGTAGAACTGGTGCGCGTAGACGAGATCGAAGCGCGCGTCCTGGTACTGCAGCGACGCACCCACGGACGGCGTCGCCTTGCCCGCGTCGAGCGTCAGCACCGTGAGCGACTCCTGGGGCACGGCGCTCGTCTCATAAGAGAACCCAGCGCGCGGCGTGACCGTGACGTCCGCGCTCGCCTTGATTGCATATTCGGCGCCGATGCGACCGGCGACCGTGCTCTGAAAGTTTCGCTGAATCGTGATGTCGGGGAGCAAGTACTCCTTGGGAAAACCGGGAAGGTTCGTGAGCGCGATGCCGTCCGGCGTCACCGTGATGGCGTCGTGGATCGCCCAGTGATGATAATCCGCGCCGACCTCGATGCGCAGGCCCGGGACGAGATCCCGCATCTCGACGCCGATACGAACCTCCCACGGCAGCTTGAACGAGAGCGACGCGTCTTCGCCCTCTTGCGTAGAGTTTCGAAATACCGGCGACGACGGCAACCGCGTCCTGATGGTCGCGGGCGCGTCGATCCAATACGGAAGATGAAACGACGCGCCGGCGCGCCACCCCGGCGAGAACTCCCAGATCGCGCCCAGGTTGCCAGAGGGCGCGATGATCGGCGCGGCCGAGATCTCTCCAGCGACATCCCATGCGGGGTCTTCGGGCGCGCAAAAGAACCGCTCGGGCAGGCACCCCGACAGATAGGTGCGGCTCGTGAAAGCGCCTGTCATGACCTCTACGCCGAGACCGAGGCGCAGCTCTTCGACCGGCCGCCACGCGACGTAGCCACCGATCACGACGAGGAGCGAGCCGTCGAGCGTGACGAGCGAATAGCGTTGCGGCGCCGCCGAGCCGTTCTCGAGCTTCTCGGGATATGTCGGGAGGACGGCGTTCGGGGCATACGCGCCAAAGGCAATTCGCCAATCCGGATGCGGAGAGAACGCCCCGGCGAGCGTCGGAATCGGCAGAGGCGCGCCGGAGCCGTTCACCGGATCGAAGGTCTGCTCGTACGTCGCCACCGTCTCTCCCGAGTTCGGATCGACCTGCCGCAGAAGGGCCTGGCGCGCGTACGTCGAGCTGAAGAGGACGAGGTTCGCGTCGATGAGGATCGAATCGCCCGCGTCGAAGATGCCCGCTGGGTTGTACGCGATTGCGCCCAGATCATCGGCGCCGGCGACGAACGCACCGCCGCGGCCGAGCGGACGCACCCCGCGATCGGTCGCGTAGAGACCGCCCGCGAAGCACGCTGTCGACACCGAGCCCACGATCGCCGCGGCGAACCCTGCCGCGACGAAGGAATGAATCCTCACGATTTCCGACGCCTCGCCACGATCGCGTAGAGCTGCTCCAAGCCGCGCGTGTCGTCGGTGAAGAAGTCGCGCACGACGCCAAAGATATAGCCGTAGTCCTCGGGTGAGAGAGGCTCTCCACCGAGCGACGCGTCCTCGCGATCGACCTCGGCGACGACGTCCATCACGACCTCGATCGGCGACAGACCTGGATTGCCGTTCTCGTCGACCATCGGATTGACCAGGTTCTGAAGCAGGAAATCGAGCGCGTGGTAGCGATCGTAGTCGTCGCTCGAGAGCGCCTTCAGGACGCGGATGGTCGTGTCGGCGCAGCCCGGACCGTCCGGCGCATCGTGGAGCTTCATCGTCACGCTCGCGGCGCGAAGGATCGGCACCATCTTCTCGTCGTCCGCGAGCACCTGCATGACGTCGACGAGCGACGCGAGCGTGCCCTGCAGCGACTCGCCCGTCCCGGCGTTCTTCAGGAGATAGGTGAGGTATCGCTCGAGCGATCGTCGCGCCGCCGGATCGTTCTGCATCTGCTCGCCGAGGTCGACGATCGCCGCGAACAGCGGCGAGCTGAGCGTCTCGCCGACCTTCTTGCCGAGCTCTTGGCGAGCCCAATCACACTTTCCGTCGGTCTCACGCGTCTTGCAGTTCGCGTTGAGCTGCTCGCGCATGAGCTTCAGCGTCGTCACCAGAATTGGCACCAGGGCGCGGTTCTTGAAGTGCGTCGTCGCGCCCTCGCCCTCGGTCGCGAAGAGGGAATCGACGAGCTGCGAACGCGCGCGCCGCCACTTCGCCTTTCGAACGTCGCCGTCAGCTGCGTTCGCGAAGGCCACGTCCACCTCGTGGAGCGCGTCGGCGAAGAGCGTGTACCCAGTCACCTGCGCCTGTGGCGTACCGTCCGTCCACGTCGTGCCCTTGTTGCCGAACCGGTCCTTCATGCCGACCTGTCCCGCGTAGTCCTTGCTGAACAGGATCTTCGCGGTCGTGCCGAGGACGTCGGCGCCGGTCATTTGCTGGCCGGCCTTGGGGCCGCGCGCGATCGTGATGACCGAGTCGTTCTTCGCTGCGATGGAGAAGGCGTGGAGCGCCGGGATCAGATCCGTGCTCATGGCCTTCTGAATGATGGGCTCGTAGCGGTTGATGCCCGCGCCGCTGCAGTAGCGACGATTCGTCTGCGGCGTGCCGCTCGAGTCGCACTCGGCCCCGTGATCGGGGCCCGGGTAGTTCCACCAGAAGGCGTTCCCGAGATCGAGGAACATGTTCTCGCCGGTAAAGTCCGTCTTGTCACAGATCGAGACGTCGTCCGAACAGCTGACGTTGACGAATGTCGTGACGATGGGACGGAGATACGCATAGAAGCCCCGCCGCTCCCACGCGAACATCGACTGGCGCGTTCGAATGCGAAGCGTGTCGGCGGGCGAAGAGCAATGGCCGACGCCGTTCGCGTTCGGCGGGCAGACGTATGACGGGGCCGGATCCATCAGGTTCGAGATGAACTTGTCGGTTTGACTGCCTTCGTTCAGCGAGTCGTGGTCCGGCATGTTCGGGTATTCGGAGCTCGTCGCGCCGAAGTAGACCAGTCGATTGAGGGCCGACGAGCTCGGGTGCGTCGTCATCCCGTTGATGCCGCTCGAGTCTTGCATGACTTCGTCGGCCGACGCGATGAACGACGTGTAGTTCAAGATGTCGTTCAGCGTGTTGTCTTTGAGGACGAACTCGCTGCGCTTCGGGTGGGCGGGCTGCAAGATCGAGCCGAAGTAGAACGCCGCGAGGTTCGGCAGCTCGAAGAGCTCGCACTCGTCGTACGAGCCCGAGAGTGGCCAAGTCAGGTTGATGCCGAGCACCTTCGATTTGACGACCGCGCCGGGCTTGTTGCAGGCCTTTGCGTACGCGGCGTCGTGAATGAGAAGGATCGACTTTTCGAGCACCGAGCGGTTCGCGCCGGTGCGCGGCGCGTTCCAATCGACGAGGTTGTGGGGATCCGCGGTCGAGAAGCCGCTGTCGGTGACGTTGACAGAGGGACCGTTGAGGTCGCCGTGGTCGTAGTCGAGACCGTCGCGCGTGCTCGCGAAGAGCGCGATCGTCTCGCCCAGGTGATTCGACCCGTCGGTCGGCGTGGTGATCGCCGGATCGGCGAGCGCGCCGACCAGCTTGGCCACCAAGTTCGGAGTACCCGCGACGCGAGACAGGACGTCGGCCGCTTCGTCCCAGACGGGGTTCTCGTAGGGGAGCTCTGCCGGAGGAATTTGGCCTTTCGCCGCGAGGTCGTCGTGTTGATTGGCAATCTCTTTCACGCGCAGCGCCGCGGCGACGACGCGCGCCAGCTCGTCCTCGTGGTTTTCGGCCAGGTCGATGAGGCCGAGCAAGAGCGCGTCCGAGTCCTTGTCCGCCAAGATCTGCCCGACCGAGTGCGCGAGCCCGGCAAACGGCGAATCCTCGCCCCGGAAGCGGGAGTACTTGAAGCACGAGGGGCATCCGGTGCCGGCGGGGACGACACGATCGCTCTCGAAGTCGTACTCGGCGTCCTCTCGCTCGCCGAAGAGCGCATACGAACCGGCGAGCGCGTACATCAGCGTCTCGTACTCTTGTTGGTAGGCGTCCGGATCGTCGGAGCTCGCATACTCCGTCGCATCGAGCAGCGGCGTCAGGATGTCGCCGAGCGCGGCCGCGGGAGTGCGTGAGGTGTCGACGTATTGGTAGAGGCCCCCGCTCGGGCGGCCGTACCCATCGACCGGTCCGAGCGGCGCAATCCCGGGGATCGAGAACGGCGTATCGATGGAGATCGCGCTTCCAGAGCCGTCCACGAAGCGCCCGAAACCGTCGACATCGGGGAGACCGTCGCCGTCGTTGTCGACGAAGCTCGCGCCGCCATCCGGGACTGCGTAACCACGCTTGTCGCGCAGCGCGATGAAGCGCATCGGCTCCGCGTCGCTCGGCGCGTAGCGATCGTTCTCCGTCAACATGAGCGTCTTGAAGATCTCGATGTCGGTGCGGGGCCGATTCGGCTCGCCGATCGGGGCGTTCACCGTGAGATCGGGCAGCGTCGAGATCTCGGGGTTCGCGTACTCCATCTCTTTCTCGGCCACCTGCAAGAGCCGGCGAAGCTCTGGCGTCGCCGAGCCGTTCGGACCGAGGAGGTTGCCCGTCGAGCTCGTGAGCTCACGCAGGCTGGGGTAGCCGAGGGTCGAGCGGATCGCGCCGAGGCCGACCGTGCTCGGTCGATAGCCTCGGCGTCCCCACATCCTGGCCATCACGCCGAGGACGTCGGGGTTCTTTCCCATCGAATCGAAGAGCTGCCCCAGGCCCTGCGTCGCCGCGGGGGCGAGCGGCTTCGCCATCGGCCCGACCTCGTAGGGATTCGTGTCGTAGAGCTCGGCGACGCGCTGCGACAGATCGAGCAAGGCGTCGTGATTGGAAATCTTGTCGTTTGGATCGGCCGTCGCGACGTTGTCGATGTCGACGTCGGGGAAGATCGCGTTGAAGGCCTTGACGAGGTCTGCACGCCGCGTCCCGAGGCGCTCCATCTTCGCGATGGAGAGGCGTCGAGCTTCGGCGGCGCGGCTGCTGGTCGTCTTCGGAAGACGAGAGACATCGACGGTATCGCCGTACCCACCCTTCGCGTCGTAGTGACAGAGGCCCTGGTAGGACTCGCCCGTCAGGTCTTCTTGCAAGATGCCGGCGCCGAGCCGATCGCACACGAGGCCGAAGAGATCGTCGCCGAGCGTCGCGCGCGGACCTTCTGTCCGTTGCGTGTCGAGCGGCTCGTTACACGACGTGGCGAGCGCCACCGCCGCCCCAAGAAGGACCGCGTGGGCCGCGCGGGGGCGTAGCAGGCGTCGGGCAAGGTGAAGCTTCATGGTGCGCGCCGTCCCGAGAGAAACGCGACGCGCGCTCCTACCTCGAGATGGAAAAGCCTAGACGAACCCCTACGTGGCGACGCGCGTCAAAAGGACTAGCGCGCCGCGTCAAATCGACTCCGGTCGCGTCTCGGACCCTGCTCCGCTCCGCTCCGCGGCGCCTTACGCCTCGCCTGCTAACCTCGCCCGCCCATGACTACGACGACCGCCATCGTTCTCGCCGCGGGCCAAGGCACGCGCATGAAGAGCCAGCGCGCGAAGGTGCTCTTCGAGCTCGCCGGACGGCCCATGCTCCACCACGTGCTGGACGCAGCTTTCGAAGCGGGTGCGTCGCGCGCCGTCGTCGTCGTCGGGTTCGACGGCGAGGCGGTGACGGCGTCGCTCGCGCGCTACGGCGACAAGGTGCAGACGGTGGTGCAGGCTGAGCGCCGCGGCACCGGCCACGCGGTCGGCTGCGCGCTGCCCGCGCTCGATGCGCGCGACGAGCTCGCGATGATCTTGTGCGGAGACACGCCGCTCGTCCGCGCGGCCGAGCTCGGCGCCCTCGCCGGCTCGCTCGCCGGGGTCCCGGACGTGTCCCTCGCGATGCTCACGTGTCGGGTCGCCGATCCTACCGGCTACGGTCGCATCTTGCGCGACGCCTCGGGGCGCGTGACGGCGATCCGAGAGCACCGCGACGCGAGCGAGACCGAGCGCGCGATCGACGAGGTGAACCCCGCGATGTACCTGGCGCGGACGAGCTTTCTGCGCGAGGCCGTCGCGAAGCTCGAGCCGAACAACGCCCAAGGCGAGCTCTACTTCACCGACGTCGTCGCGCAGGCCGCGAAGAAGGGCGGCGCCGTCGCGGTGCCGGCGCCGGACGCCTCGGCGCTCGTCGGCATCAACGATCGCGGGCAGCTCTTCGCCGCGGAAGAGGTCCTCTTCGAGCGCGTCGCCGAACGACATCGGAGTGAAGGGGTCACCGTTCGAGGCGGCGCGCGCATCGACGTCAGCGTGACCATCGAGCCCGACGCGACGATCGAACAAGCCGTGGTACTCCGAGGCGCGACGACGATCGGTGCCGGCGCACGCATCGACGTGGGGTCGGTCCTCACCGACGTCCGCGTCGGCGCGGGCGCGACTGTCCTGCCCTACTCGGTGGCGACGAAGTCGAGCATCGGCGAGAGCGCGCAGGTCGGCCCGTTTTCGCACGTGCGTCCCGAAAGCGAGATCTGCGACTCGGCGCACATCGGCAACTTCGTCGAGACGAAGAAGACGATCGTTCGCCGCGGTGCGAAGGCGAACCACTTGGCGTATCTCGGCGACGGCGACATCGGCGAGGGCGCGAACGTCGGCGCAGGGACGATCTTCTGCAACTACGACGGCTTCAAGAAACACAGGACCGAGATCGGCGCCGGCGCGTTCATCGGCAGCGACTCGCAGCTGGTCGCCCCCATCAAGATCGGCGTCGGAGCCTACGTCGCGACCGGAACGACGGTGACGATGGACGTCCCCGACGACGCGCTCGCGATCGCGCGGCTGAAGCAAGAGAACAAGCTCGGCTACGCGTCGAGGCTCAAGGCGCGGCTGAAGGCCGCCGCGAAGCCGAAGGACGACGCCGCGAAGAAGGCTTGATGGAACGCGGCGGGCCCGCCAAAGCGAGCCCGCATCGATGCCGCGCCGGCGAGTCCTTGCCGGCGCAGCGCGGAGCCCCTCGGGCTCAGCCGCACATCTCGCCGGCGTCGGCGTCGCAGACGACGTCCGCTTGCTGGCACGAGGCGCCCTGCGCGAAGCCCTCGGCCGGGGCTTGCTTCAGGCGGCCCTCGGTCTGCGGACCGTAGTCGCCGTCCTCTGCGATGACGTCGTTCGGGTGGTTGTCGTTCCACAGGCGCTGGAACGCGAGCACGTCGAGGCCGCGATGGTCGACGGCGCCAGTACCGACATAGTCGAAGTGCACGGGATCGGCCGAGCCGGCGTAATGGAAGCCGTGGTTGCCGAGCGAGGTCTTCCACGTCGAGGCCGAGCTGATGTCGAGCGCGAGGCCGGTCTCGTGGTTCGAGCGCCCGGGCTTGGCGGCGATGCTGATGCCGCAGCGTCCCTGGGCGGCCCACCGATAAAGGAGATACTGCTGGGCGACCGTGCGGAGGCCGGAGTTCATCTGCATGGTGCGCGAGGGGTTCGCGTCGAGCGTCGCGACCAGACGGTCGCGCGCGGGCTGCTCGAGGTAGGCGAACACCGCGGCGCCGACGGACAGGTTCGAGCGGTTCGGGATCTTCGCGTACGCACCGGGCTTGATGCAGTTCGCCTCTGCGATGATCTGAAGGCTCAGGCCCTTCACGCTCGTCGTCGAGCACGAGTTGCTGACGGCGGCGGCGACGGAGCCGGCCGTCACGGCGGCGTCGGAATCGTCGACCGACTCGGTCGCATCCGGCTCGCTCTCGTCAGGGCCGGTCGGCGCACATCCGGCGACCATTGCGGTGAGGCTTGCGAAACCCAGGGCGAGAGCAAAAGCGCGCGTTTGCATCGGCGCGGCCTATCGCAAGCCACATGCCCAACGCGCGTTGGGCCCGAAACGCGTCCCCGACGGGATTGTCCAATGTAGGCGTTTTCGCGCGTCGACCATCGCGCCGATCCAGGCGGATCCTTTTCCTTTCTCGGAAAACGTGGCCCCACGTAGGAGGCCGCGATGGATCAGATCTGGACCGGTGCGGATGTAGGACCTTGGCTGTAGGACTCAGCCGCCGCTCGCTGGGGTCGCCTCGACGATGTCGTAAGCCGGCAGCGTGTGGTTCATGCGCAGCCGCTTCGCTTCGAGGTAGTTCCGCGAGAACGCGTTGGGCCGAATGAGGCTCGGACGCCGCCCGTGCACCTCTACGCCGAGGGCGCGAAGCGCGTCGACCTTTGCGGGGTTGTTCGTCATCAGCTCGATCGACTTGGCGCCGAGGTAGTCGAGCATGCTCGCCGCGCAGTCGTACTCACGCGCGTCGTCGGGCAGCTCGAGGATGCGGTTCGCATCGACGGTGTCATGCCCGACCGACTGAAGTTGGTACGCCCGGATCTTGTTCGCGAGGCCGATGCCCCTGCCCTCTTGGCGAAGGTAGAGGACGATGCCGACGCCGCGAGCAGCGATCTCTTGCTGCGCGTTCTCGAGCTGCTCTTTGCAGTCGCATTTCAGCGACCCGAAGACCTCGCTCGTCAAGCACTCCGAATGGACGCGGCAGAGCACGCCCGTCTGGCCACGGACGTCGCCCATGACGAGGGCGACGTGATCCGGCGACAAGTTCGACTCGATCGAGCCGTCCCCCCCACCGTTTGCGTTTTGAGCAGGGGTGGCCCCGCCGAAGTTGAATACGATCGTGCTGAACTCGCCGAAGCGTGTTGGGACCTTCGCTTCGGCACGGATCCGGAGCAGAGGCCGGATTGCCGCATTGGCAACGTACATCTCTCTCTCGCTTTTCTTTGGGTGGTCGCCAGGCTCTACGCGTCGGTACTCCCGCAGGTTTCAGTCGACAGTAGGGCGCGTCCGCATGGCGGTGGCGGTCGGTTTCCCGACCTTCTCTCGGTTTAGTCTACCCCGCCCGCCTGTCAACCCCGCGGGAAACCGCCCCTTCCAGGCGAGCGTGGTCGAGAGCAAACCGCCTTGACGACGACGCGCGCGCGGCCGATTCACTGGCCCGTGCTCGCCGAGGAGCTGTTCGCAAAGATCGACAAGGACGGAGCCGCCGCGCTCCATCCGGTGATGCTCGTCCTCGGCGAAGAAACGTTCCTCGTCGAAGAGGTGTGCCGACGCGTTCGGGCCGAGGCGACGAAGGGCGGCATCCCCGGCTTCAACGAGGATCGCTACGTCGCGGGCGAGACCGACGTCGACACGGTGATCGGCGCCTCGCGGATGGTCCCGATGATGGCGCCGCGACGGTTCGTCCTGGTCCGGTCCGTCGAGCGTTGGGAGGCGAAGGGCGGCGACGAAGACGACAGGCCGCGCGCGTCGGACAAACCCGAGAAGACGAGGAAGCGCGTCGATCCGCCGCTCGACCGGCTCGCCGCGTACGCGGCCGATCCGGTGCCGTCGACCGTGCTGCTGCTTCTCGGGACCAAGCTCCACGCGCAGCGGCGCGTCGTGACGACCGCGAAGAAGCAGGGCTTCTTGGTGTCGTGCGATCCGGTAAAGAGGGGCGCCGTCCCTTCGTGGGTTCAAGCGCGCGCGCGGGTCCGCGGCCACGCGATGGGCCGTGACGTCGCCGATCACCTCGCAGACCTGGTCGGGACGGATCTCGGCGCGCTCGATGACGCCGTCGAGCGGCTGTCTCTCTACGTCGGACCGCAACAACCCATCGGAGACGCCGCGGTCGCGAAGCTCATCGCGCCGGTACAGGCGACCGCGATCTGGACGTTGACGGACGCGATCGCCGCGCGCGATCTCGGGACGGCGCTGCGCGCGCTCGGGACGATGGAGCTCGGCCGTGGAGAGGCGCTGCCCACGCTCGGCTCGATCGCGGCGACCGTTCGCCGCCTCGCGAAGTTCGAGGCGGCGCTCACGAGAGGCGAGTCGCCCGAGGCGGCGGGTCAGGTCGCGGGCATCGTCCCGTTCCGAGTCGGCGCGACGCTGAGCGTCGTCCGGCGCCTGCCCAAGGGGACGTTTCCGAGGTGGCTCGCCCTGGCGACGCAGGCCGACTTCGCCCTGAAAGGCGGCTCGAAACGCGGTCCTGCCAGCGTCATCGAGACGATGGTCATCGAGATGTGCCGGCGCTGACGGCGTCGTGGGGACCTGCTAAGTAGATTCTCGGTGGCGGGCGTCGACACCCTCGTGAAGCGCTATTTCCCCGGTGTGGTCCTCGGACTGCTCGGGTCGGTCGCGTTCTTCCAGGGACGTGGCATCGCGAGCCTCATCGGCGCCCAGCTCCCCGCGCCCGCACCGCCGCTCGAGGCTTCGCACGTCGTCTCGCTCGACTCACTCGAGAGCTCGAACAAGAGCGCAGCGATCGTGCTCAGCCGCAACGCCTTCGACTCGGTGACCGGGCCGATCAGCCTGGTGAAAAAGAAACCCGAGCCGACGGCGCCCGTCGAGCCCGTCCGCACGAGCGGAGAAGCCCCCGAGTGCACGACCGGCTCGGTCGTCCTGATCGCCGGCTCGGACGATCCCTCGTTCGCGTTCGCCATGATCAAGACGTCTTCAGGCCGTACGAGCTCGGGCTCGACGATGCGCCGTGTCGGTGACGACGTCGACGGAAAGACGATCGAAGCCATTGGTTGGGATCAGGTAGTCCTCGGCACCGGCAGCGAGCGATGCCGTTTGCTCATGCACGACGTCAAGAAGTCGGGGGATGCCGTGAGCAACGGTCCGATGGCGCCGAGCTTCAACGCGCCGATCACGCCCGCTCCCATGGCGGCCGGGAAAGATCCGACGATCGTGAAGGAGAGCGACACCTCCTACACGCTGACCGAGAACGGGCCGCAGAAGCTCGGCGAGATGCAGCAGGCGTTCATGAAGAGCGGACGCGTCGTGCCTGGCAAAGGGCTCCGATTGCAACGCGCCGCGCAGAACACGATCCTCAGTCAGCTCGGGCTTCAGAAGGGCGACATGGTCACGACCGTCAATGGCTTCGACATGACCCAGCCCGACAAGGTCATGGAGGTCTACGGCAAGTTGAAGACGTCGAAGAGCGTCCAGGTCGTCGTCGAGCGTGACGGCAAGCCGATGACGCTCGACTACAAGGTCAAGTAGCGCGCGCTCAGCTGAGGCCGCTCTTTCGACGCGTGAACCAGTGCGCGCCCACCAAGCAGGCAGCGATCGTGGTCCACGCCCACGGCGGGAGGACGGGGCGCGTCTTCTGCTCCGTGCTGATCCGCGTGGGTAGAGGCAGCTCGAGCTTGTCCACGTCGGCGGCGGCGACGGCGATGCCGCCGGTCGCTTTCGCGATCGCGGCGAGTCGGTCCGCGTCGGGTCTCGGATCCGCCCACTCGTCGCCGCCGGTCTCGCATGCAAAGTCGCGCCGCGTCGCAGGCGTGAGCGCGCGCTCTTCCGCGCTGCCTTTGCCGATCTGGACGCTCGCGCTGTAGCCGCCCGGATCGAGCGACGGCAGCGTGACCTTCGTCGGCTTGCCCGGACCGTCGAGCGGCGTCGTCTTCTCGAACACGCGCGCGCCGGTCCCGAGCGCGGTCACGACGACGGTGGCGTCGCCCTCTGTCCCAGGGAGCGGACGCAGCAAGAGATCGTTCGGCTCGCCTGCGACGCAACCGTTCGGGAGCTCGACCACGGTCGACTCGAAGCGCGGATCGCGCATGAGCCAGCCCAGCAATCCGTCCCAGAACGCGCCGTGCGCGCGGCCGGCTTGCTCGGCCGCGAAAGAACTGAAGAGCAGGCGATGCGAGCCGTCGACGGTGAGCGCGATGGTGCGCCCCGTGCCGTATTCTCCGAGCGCGAGCACGGGCATCGGCGCTCCCGAGGACGTCTTCAGCGTCGGGTGTGTGAGGAGCACGGTCGCGCCAGGGTTCGCGTCGCCGACGACGTTCGTGCCGGGCATGTCCGGAAATACGTCGCCGATGACGTCGCGCAGCGGCGCGAGGACCGGCGCGACGTGGCCCGCGGGCGTCAGATCGGGCTTGAACCAACCGAGATCGATCCCGTTCGCGGCCTCGGCGGCGCCGAGCTTCACCGGGAGCGCGTCGGAGATCGGCGTCCCGGCGTATCGGCCGGGTCCGAACGCGTCGGGGCCGCCCACCATGATGAGGCCGCCGCCCTTGTGCACGTACTCGGTGAGGGTGCCGAGGTGCTTCGCGAGGCCGTAGAGATCCGCGTTGAAATCCTGAAGCACGACGGCGTCGAAGCTCGGCAGGTGGACGGTGAAGAGCTCGTCGACGGGAAACGGGATGAGCGCGAGCTCGCTCGGGCTCGCGCCGACGTTGTCGGTCGGCGTGCGCAGAATGAAGAACGCGACCACGTCGACGGAGGCGTCGGACTTCAGCCACATGCGCAGCGCACGCACGTCGTAGGTCGGGCGCCCCGCGATGTGCAGCACGCGGACCCGATCGCGCGCCACGTCGAGCGTCACGAAGCGCCGATCGTTGTCCTCGATCGCGTCTCCGTGAGGCGACTCGATCGAGACCTCGATGACGCGGGGCCCCGCGCGGTTCAACGTGATGCTGAGCTCGACCGTCTCTGTGGCGTCGAGCGGCACGTCCGCCTCGCCGCGCGCCAAGATTTCCGCCGGGCCGTCGTCGACGAGCTCGCGCGCGACGACGGGGATCTTGTCGCACTTGAGCCCGCCGGAGCAGCCGACCTCGACCCGAAGTGAGAGGGGCTGGTGCGCGACGGCGGCGCCGGCGACGTGGACGCTGCGCACGCTTGCGTCTTTGGGCGAAGCGGTACCGAGGTGCACCGTGGAGACGGGGACGCCGAGCGCGCCGAGCCCGAGCGACGACTCTTCGCCTGCGTGCTCTGCGGTGGGTCGATCGAGTCGGCCATCCGAGATGACCACGATCGCGCTCGGTGGCTCTTCGGCACCGCTCGAGACGGCCTCGAGCGCCGCAACCAGATCCGACGTGTTCGCCTTTCGAGGCCCGAACGCCGCGCCGTTCTCGAGCGTCGCGACGTCGACCGAGGTCGCCGGGCCGCTTCCGAAAGCGCCGAACGCGAAGCGCGCATCGGCGCTGCGCGCGGCGAGCGCCTTGGCCGCGGTGAGCGCGACCACGCGGCGCGCGGCGCTCTTCTTGGCGTCGCCGCCCTCCGAGAGCGCGGGCAGATCCATCGACCGCGAGTCGTCCATGAGCACGAGCACGCGGGCCCCGACCGAGATCCCGTCCGTCTCGACGGAGACGGGGCGGAGCACCGCGCCGACGAGCGCGAGCGCGGCGAGGATGCCCGTCGCAGCCACGATCACGGCGCCGCGTCCGCGCGCCTCGGAGCGACGGATCTCGATGATGAGCAGCGCGACGCCGATCGCCGCGATGACGCAGGCTGCGATGACCGCGCCCGTCCCGAGGTCCGTGGACGGTGCGAGCTCGGTCTTCATGCGCGCCCCACGCTCACTTCGCGACTCCGCGGCGTCGCATGATGTGCTCGGCGTGAACCTGGTCGTCCTTGTAGTTGGAGCAAAGGACGTAGAGCGCGACGTTGACGGCCAGGCGCACGGCCTGCTCGCGCTGAGGCTCGCCACCGGGCGTGACGTCCATGCTGCCGCCGCCGTCGGCATCGCGCGCGAGCGCGCCGAGGACGTCGTGGCTCGAGAACAGGACCTGCACCGCACCGCCGCGGACGATCCCGTCGAGCGTCGCCGGGCCGAGGACGCGGCCGTTGGCGCGCTTCAGGAGATAGAACGAGCGAAAGACGACGTTCTCGGGACCGATGGAAATGGGAACGAGCTCGGGGAGCGCGCGGGCGATCTCTCGACGCGCCGTCTTGCCGAAGGCGCCGTCGTCGGGCTCGAAGTCGTCGACGAAGAGGATGCCACCCATCCCGAAGAACTGCTTGAGCCCGGAGACCTCTCGCGTCGTGAGCGCGGGCAGCTCTCCGGCTCCGCACAAGATCGCGAACGGCTCGGCGAGGAGCTCCTTGTCGTCGGCGTGGACCATCGACGGACGCAGGCGCCCCGGCGCGCTCGTGCGGCGAACGACCTCGTCGGACCAACGCGCCGGCGCCGTCACGCGAACGCCCTCGAGCTTGCGATCGCCCGTCAGGAGAATGCGCGGGTTGAACGCCCCCTCTTCACCGAACGCGAACGCAGGAGTCGGCGCGCCGAGCGTGCCCGCGACGGCGGCGCCGACCGCGCCGGCGAGGAAGCGCCTGCGATCGGGCGTCGCGGGGGGCGCTCCGATCAGTCGAAATCCTCGACGTGCCACACGCCTCCTTCACGGCGGAGCCGAACGAAATGCCCGCCGGGCACCTCGACCGTCGCGGTGTCGCCGTTCGTGTCGACCTCGAGCCCATCCGGAGACTCGAGTCCCTCGACCATGGTGCGAAGATCTTCTTCCATCGCAGCGCGAGCCCGAGGGACCAGGACGCGAATGAGCCCGGCGTAGCTGCGCCGCGCGAGGACCCGGCGCAGCTGATCGAGCGCCTCGGTCGGTGTCTTCGCCTCTGCGGGGAGGGCGTCGGCGGCGCTGATGCGAAACTCGCCCTGCTCGATCGCGAGCGCCGCGTGCTCGCCGTCGCCGTACGCGAGCGACGCCTCGGTCTTGAAGCGGACGCCCGGCGCCTCGAGGGATTTGCCTCGCTCCGCGAGCTCTGCCTTCTGATCGCGAACGAGGGCGTCGACCTCTTGCCGGGTGAGCGCCTTCTTCCCGTCGGCCCCGAGCATGTCGTAGAGCGCCGCGGCGTCGCCACGCTTCGCGGCGTCGGCGTACGCGAGCGCCGCGTCTTTCGGCTCGGGGATCGAGCCCACGCCGCACCCTGCCGCGAGAGCGGCGAGCAAGAGGGCCGGGAGCGCGTGCTTGGTCGACAAGATGCCTCGGGGTTCGGACACTAGCAGGCGTTTTGCGAGAGGTCAGCGAGACGGCGGCGGCGGCGCCGACCGAATGGTCGTCGGCTCGGCGATTCGAACGTCGAGACCGAGCGCTTCGCGCAACATGCCGCTCTTCGCGCGGACGGTCCATTCCTCGAGCGAGCGCTCCTTCTGGCCCTCGACATCGAGCCAGAGGAGTCCCCCCTCGACGCGGGCGTGGACGGACGTGACGACGCCCTGGTGCTCGCGATCGAGCGCATCGGCGAGGCGAAGGATGCCCGCCATCATCTTCACCTTCGCGCGCGAATCGCGAGACAGCGTCCTGAAGTTCTCGTGGTCGAGCGAGGGCGGGCTCTTCCGGTGGTAGCGCGCGATGTTCGCGACGATCTCGCGCTCCTGTGGCGACAGCCCCATGAGGTCGGAGTGCACGATGATGTAGTAGCCGTGCTTGTGGTGGCCTTCGTAGCGGACGAAGTCGCCCACATCGTGGAGTAGTGCCGCGGCCGTCAGGATCACGCGGTCGCGCGGCTCGAGGCCGTGGAGCTTCGCGAGATCGTCGAAGAGCTGGATCGCAAACCTCGCGACGACACCGCCGTGCGCCTCGTCGAAGCGGTAGCGCCGGCCGAGGCGGATGCACGCGTCTCGCACCGCGGCCGCGTCGTGGCTGTGATCGCGCGGGACGAAGTGCTCGACGGTGAGGTCGACCAGGACGCCCTCTTTCAGGCCGACGCCGGGCGCGAGCAGCGTCTCTGCGCCGACGGACTTCGCGATCGCGTCGAGGATCTTCGTCGCGGGGACGATCGTGTCGGCGCGATCGGGGCGCAGGCCGAAGCGTTGGATGCGCTCGTCGACCGTGAGACCGCAGAGCACGTCGAGGAGCTTCTGCATGCTCTTGACCTCGATCCCTCGCGATTCAGGGAACGCGAGCGGTAGCGGACAGAGATCGGCCAACGTCTCGATGTTGCCGCCAGTCGCGACGACGCAGTCGATCTTCCCCTCGCAGACGACGAGAAGCTCTCGAATCGCGTCTTTCGACACGCGCTCGATGTACTCGTCGAGGAGGCGCTCGCGGACGCCGTCGAGCCGCCCGCCACCATCGAGAAACGCCTCGATGAGACGGACCGTGCCGACCGGAAGCGACCGCGCGAAGACGGCCTCGAGGTCGCGCATTACGGTCACCTCGGTCGAGCCGCCGCCGATGTCGATGAGCACGGCCGTCCGGCCCTCGAGGCTCATGCGCTCGCGAACGGCGATCTGAACGAGCCGCGCCTCTTCGACGCCTTCGATGATGTCGACGATGACGCCCGCCTCGCGCTCTGCGCGCTCGACGAAGACGTCCGCGTTCTTCGCCTCTCGCGCCGCGCTCGTGGCGACCGCGCGATACCGATCGACCTTCACCTGGTCCATCGTCATGCGGAAGCTCTTCAACGCCTCTACGGCCTGCGCGATCATCGTCGGCTCGATGCGCCCACGCGTGAAGACGTCGTGTCCGAGGCGCACCGGGACGCGCTCGGCCGTCACCTCTCGGAAGGGACGGAAGCGCGCGCCTCGCGGACCCGAGTCCGGCGCTTCGACGTCGACGATCCGAAGTCGTATCGCGTTCGAACCGATGTCGATCGCGCCGAGTCGGGCCATGGGCGAGTTCCTACCCTCGTGTCCCGCGGTTGTATACCCTCTCGCGTGTGACTGCGCCGAAGCGTCGAGAGAGAAAGCCTCGCCCTCGAGAGGACGAAGAAGACGACGACACCGTCGATGCCGATGCCACCGCCGCGTCGATGGTCGCGCCGCCACGAAGGTTCTTCTCCGAGCGCACCGGCTTCGCGATTTTGGCAGGCGCGTGGGTGGCGCTGCTGTTCAGCGCCGGGTCTCCTGCGGGGACGACGCGGGACATGCTCCGCGCGGCATGCGGCGTCTTGGCGTTCGTCGGCGGCGCGATCGGGGCCACCGATCCTCGCCGGAGCGCGATGGGCTTCGCGATCGTGGCTGGGCTCGGCTTGGCGATGGTCGGAGTCGGCCCTGCCACCCTCGACGCCACGACGGGCCTCCTCCACCGCCTTCACGAGCTCATCGAACATCGGGACCTCGGCGTCGGTCTGACCATGCTCGGCGTCCTCGGGCTCGGCGGGACCATTCACAGGCTCGGTCGGTTGGGCCCTGCGTAGCCCTTGAAGAGCGGCCGCATCGCGGGCAGGATGCGCGCCCTATGAACCGCCCGGAACGCAAGCTCAAGAACGTGGAACAGAAGCTCGCTACGAAGCAGAGCCTGGGCAAGCGCCTGGGCAAGAAGGCGAAGCGCTGGCGCAAGGACGTCACCACCTACAAGCCGCTCGTCGAAGCCACCGCGGCGAGCTGACCTCGGGGACGGATCGAGGCTGGGGGGGCGATGCGCCACAGATCCGTCCATCGCCTTTCTATCGTCGCAAGCGCGAGCCTCGCGCTGTCGCTCTCATGCGGGACCGAGGCACGCGCCGACGAGCCGACAGCGCAGGCCACTGCTCCTGCGCAGACCACCGCTCCTGCGCAGGCCACCGCTCCTGCGCCCGAAGTGTTGGTGCTCGTCCTCGACGAGAACGGCCTGCATCCCGCCGATCCTGCGTCGCTCGGTGCCCCGAAAAAGAAACCGAAGCTCTCCGCAGCCGAGCGCGGCGCCGCCGCCGCGCGCGTCGGACTTCCTCCTCGCAGAGACGCAGAGCCGCGTCCCCTCCACCTCGAATGGGAGCCCGGAGAGGTCGTTCCGTTCGGGTACAAGCCCGAGTCGCAGCCGAGCTCCGGCTTCCGAAGCGCAGGCATCGCGACGTTCTCCGCTTCGGCCGGCGTGAGCGTCCTCGCGGCCATCCTCAGCCTGACGAGCGACGGCGATCTGGGCCCACTGGCGATTCCAGTGGCCGGTCCCCTGATCACGATCGGGACGGCAAACAGCGACGGTGGCGGCACGTTCGTCCTCGTCGCAGACACGCTCACGCAGCTGACCGGCATCGCGCTCTTCACGATGGCATGGGTCGACGACGACACGCATCTCCGCCGAATGGGACCGCCTCCTCCGCGCGCGAAGGTCTTCGCGGGCGCCACGTCGACCGGGCTCGAGGTGACATTTTGAGCCGACACCTCTTCGCGCTCACGGCGAGCTGCGTCCTGCTCGTGACCATCGGAGCCCCGTCCGTTTCGCAGGCGGACGAACCGCCGCCTTCGGGCGTCGCCGTCGGGACGGCGCCTGTCGCGTCGGCCTCCGACGCGACGCCTCCTCCCAGCGGGGGTACCGCGCCGGCCGAGCCGACGCCTGGCTTTCAAGCTTGGACGCTCCCGGAAGGTTGGCCGACGCTGCTCCCTCCCGGCGTGGCGGCCATGCCGCCCGGCTTCATGGACAGCCCTGGCTATTGGCCCCGCAAGCTCGCCGTGGACGACGCGCGCCTCCCGCCTCCGCTCGGATATCGACTCTCGTCCGAGCCCCGCAGAAACCTCTGGGTCGGGGGCCTCGTCACGCTCGCATCGAGCTACGGCCTCGCCGCGCTCATCGGAGCGGGCGTCATGTCGTCGGGCGATGACGCCATCGCGACCGGTGCGACGCTTTTCATCCCGTTGCTTGGACCCGCGATCTTCTCCGCCGCCGTCGAGCCGATCACCACGCCCTCGGGTCGCGTGGGCTTCGTGTTCGGAGCACTCGCGAGCGCCGCAGAGGGCACCGGGCTCGCGCTCCTGATCGCCGGCTTCATGTTCCCGCGCGCCGTGTATCTGCGGAACGATGTCGACGGCCCTCCGTCGCCGGGCATCTCGCTCGGTCCTGCACCCGGTGGGGTGGGGCTCCATGGGACATGGTGACCGCGCGAAGGTCATTTGACCGGTGAGCGGGATCACTTGGGTGGTAGGCACCCAGCGCACATCTCGATAAACGCGCGCGCAGGCCTTCCTTCCGCTAGCGGGGAACCCAGAGGCGCGTTATTGCAGTGACCACTTCTGATTGCCGCAAAGTCGCGGCAATCCCCCGGGCGCGCCCCCCATCCGGACCGCCCCTATCTAACCGGCAGCGAAATGGCGGACCTCAACTTCGGCATCAACGCAGGGCTCGTCGAGGAGCTCTTCGCGCAGTACCAAGAAAACCCCGAATCCGTCGACGCGAGCTGGCGCTCGTTCTTCGACGAGCAGACGGGCGGCGGACGGCGCGGGGCCAATGGGCACGCAAAAGGCTCGAACGGAGCCGCGTACGGCTCGAACGGCGGCGGCTCGAATGGCAGCTCGAACGGGGTCGCGCTCACGCAAGCGGTCGACCGAGCGTTCGAGGCGACCATGCAGGCCCGGGCCTTCGGCGGAACGAACGGCGTCGCGACCGTCGTCGAGTCGGCCGTTCCAGAGGTCGGCGTCTCAGAGGCCGCCGTTCAGGCGCGCGTCTACCAGCTCCTGAACGCCTACCGCGTCCGCGGCCACCTCTACGCCGACATCGATCCGCTCGACAGCGATCCTCAGCGAACCGCCGGGCAGAAGCTTCGCACCGGGACCGAGCTCGATCTGTCGAACTTCGGGCTCGGTGAAGCCGACCTCGACAAGACCTTCCCCGCCGTCGATCTCCCCGGCGCCCCGGTGCGCACGCTCCGCGAGATCATCGACCAGCTCGAAGAGACGTACTGCCGATCGATCGGCGTCGAGTTCACGCACATCGAGGACCCCGAGGCGCGGGACTGGCTTCGCGTGAACATGGAGGCGTCCAAGAACCGCTTCGCCCTCGGCCGAGCGAAGCAGCTGCGCATCCTCACGAAGCTCACAGAGGCGGAAGCGTTCGAGCAGTTCATCCATGGCAGCTACGGCGCCGGGACCAAGCGCTTCTCGCTCGAGGGCGCCGAGAGCATGATGCCGCTCCTCGACATGCTGATCGAGCGCGCGTCCGAGGACGGCGTCGAAGAGTTCGTCCTCGGCATGGCCCATCGCGGACGCCTCAACGTCCTCGTCAACATCATGCACAAGAGCCTGCGAGAGGTCTTCGCGGCGTTCAACGACGTCGACGCAGGATTGAACCTCGGCCGCGGCGACGTGAAGTATCACCTCGGCTACTCGACCGATCGGGTCACCGAGAACGGCAAATCGATCCACCTGACGCTGACGTTCAACCCGAGCCACCTCGAGTTCGTGAACCCCGTCGTCGAGGGTCGCGCGCGCGCGAAGCAAGATCGTCGACAGAAAAGCACCGGCGCGCTCACGAGCCCGCAGCCCGAAGCAGCGCGCAAAGTCATGCCGCTCCTCATCCACGGCGACGCGGCGTTCATCGGCCAGGGCATCGTCCCCGAGACGCTGAACCTCGGTCGCCTCACCGGATACTCGACGGGCGGCACGCTCCATCTCATCGTGAACAACCAGATCGGGTTCACGACCGATCCGACCGACTCTCGCTCCACGCAGTACGCGAGCGACATCACGCGCATGCTGAAGATCCCCGTGCTCCACGTGAACGGAGAGGATCCGGAGGCGGTCGCCCAGGTCGCGATGCTCGCGATCGATTACCGCCAGCGCTTCGGTCAGGACGTCGTCATCGACATGTACTGCTACCGACGCTACGGCCACAACGAGGGCGACGAGCCCCGGTACACGCAGCCGCGCATGTACCAAAAGATCGACAAGAAGCCGACCGTTCGGCGCATGTACATCGATCACCTCGCGGAGCTCGGCCACAACACCGCAGAGACGGCAGAGCAGATCGGCCGCACCGAGCGCGACCGCCTCGATTCGATCTTCAAAGAGGTCAAAGAGAAGGGCTGCGTCCCGGGCACGTACTCGATGGGCGGCGTCTGGTCGCCCTACAAGGGCGGACCCGACGCCGAGACGCCAGAGGTCCCGACATCGATCGCCCGCGAGCGGCTGATCGCGCTCTCGGAGAAGATCACGTCGGTCCCCGAGGGCTTTCAGATCCACCCGAAGGTCGCGCCGATCTTGAAGCACCGCCACGAGAAGCTCGTGAGCGGAGAGGGCTTCGACTGGGGCACCGCAGAGGCGCTCGCCTACGCGGGCATCCTCGACGACGGCTACGCGGTGCGGTTGAGCGGCCAGGACGTACGCCGCGGAACGTTCAGCCATCGCCACGCCGTGCTCTTCGACACCGAGACGGGCGAGCCGTACGCGCCACACGGAAAGGTGTGCCGGGGAGCCGCGCGGTTCGACGTGCACAACAGCCCCCTCAGCGAGGCCGGCGTCCTCGGCTTCGACTTCGGCTACAGCCTCGACTACCCCGACGCCCTCGTGATCTGGGAGGCGCAGTTCGGCGACTTCCTGAACAGCGCGCAGGTGATCGTCGATCAGTTCCTGACGTCGAGCGAAGACAAGTGGCACCGCCTCTCGGGCCTCGTCCTCTTGTTGCCGCACGGCTACGAGGGCCAGGGCCCGGAGCACTCGAGCGCGCGCGTCGAGCGATTCCTCCAGAACTGCGCCGAAGACAACGTCCAGGTCTGCAACCTCACGACACCGGCGCAGCTCTTCCACGTGCTGCGGCGCCAGGTCCTTCGTCCGTGGCGCAAGCCGCTCGTCATCGCGACGCCGAAGAGCCTGCTCCGCGTGCCTGCGACCTCGAAGGGGCCGCACCGCCCCATCTCGACGATCGACGATCTGGTGAACGGCTCGTTCCAGCGCGTCATCCCTGACTTGCTCTCGGGTCCCGGCGGCGCCGTCGATCCGACGAAGGTCCGCAAGGTCCTCTTGTGCACCGGCAAGGTCTACTACGACCTCGCGATCGAGCGCGAAGCACGCGGAGTGGACGACGTCGCGATCTTGCGGCTCGAGCAGCTCTATCCGATCGGGGACGCCATCATCGAGGCGCTCTCGCGCTACGCATCCGGAACCGAGCTCGTCTGGGTCCAGGAAGAGCCGAAGAACTACGGCGGCTGGTACTTCATCAACGCGCTCCTGCCTGATCTCATCGCCGATCGCTTGCCGCTCTCGTGCGTCGCACGCGACGCGAGCGCGAGCCCGGCGACCGGATCGGGCGCGTCGCATCGTCTCGAACAGAAGACCCTGATCCACGCTGCGTTCGGCTGAGCGCACCCGGGGTCGGCCCGCGATGACCACTCCGGCGCGGCCGCTCGCCGCGCCGACGGAGACCGAGCTGTGACCGCCGAGCTTTCCCTTCAAGAGCAGTACGCCGCGAAGAGCATCTGCTTCGGCTGCGGCCCCGCGAACGCGAGCGGGCTTCGCATCCGAAGCTTCGTCCGCGGCGACGTCCTCGAGTGTCGCTTCACGCCGTCGGCGCACCACCACGCGTTCCCCGGCGTCTTGAACGGCGGCATCATCGGCGCCCTCCTCGACTGCCACTCGAACTGGGCGTCGGTCGCGTTCCTCATGCGGCTCTTGCCGATGCGCGGGACGCCGCACACCGGCCCCTTCGCGATCGTGGCGCCGTGCACCGTCACGGCCGAGTTTGCCGTGAAGCTCAAGCGCCCGACGCCCATGACAGAGGTCTTGCTCCGCTCGTGGGTCGTCGAGTGCGACGGTCCGAAGGTCACCGTAGAGGCGTCGCTCGAAGCGGGCGGAAAGACGACCGCGACCTGCCGCGGCGTGTTCGTCGAAGTCGACGAGACGCACCCCGCGTATCACCGCTGGTAGCGCGCGCGGGGCCGCGTGCGCGCGTCGAATTCTCGCGGCTGACCGCGTTCCGCGTTTAGGATCCCCGCCCTCGCGAGCCAGCGCGCGTTTCGCGCGGCTCGGACCTGGAGCCCTCGGTGACCGACAAAGACAAGGACGCGAAGAACCCCTACGCCCCGCCTGCCGATGCCGATGCGTCCGCAGCCGAGTCCTCGAGCGCAGAGGGCGCAGACCGCCCGGTGCCGATGACCAGCTTCGAGCGGCGCTTCAAGCACCCGCCGGGGCTCGTCATTTTGTTCTTCGCCGAGATGTGGGAGCGCTTCTCCTACTACGGCATGCGCGGGCTCTTGAAGCTCTACATGGCAAACTACCTGTTCGTCACGATCCGCCAGCGATTGCAGGGCGGCGAGTACGGCGCGACGGGAGACCCCAGCACGGTGTTCGGCTGGAGCTTCATCGAGAAACATCTGATGAGCGCGCCTCCTGCCTCGGAGCTTCAGGAGTGCATCGGGCCGAAGGTGGAAGCGCTCATCGCTGGCGACCCGGCGCACCACGTCGCGCCGATGGCTTCGGACATCGCGCACAGGATCGCGGAGCAGACCTGCGTCGCGAACACCCACGGCTCGATCCTCTACGGCTGGTACACGGGCCTCGTCTACCTGACGCCCTTCTTCGGCGGCATCCTCGCGGACCGCTGGCTCGGCCAGAAGAAGACGGTGCTCGTCGGCGGCGCGCTCATGGCGCTCGGTCACTTCGTCATGGCGATCGAGAGCTCGTTCTTCATCGCGCTCTTCCTCCTCATCATCGGCAACGGCGCGTTCAAGCCGAACATCTCGACGCAGGTCGGAAACCTCTACCCCGCGGGAGATCCGCGCCGCGACGGCGCGTTCACGATCTTCTACATGGGCATCAACCTCGGCGCGTTCATCTGCAACTTCGTCTGCGGAACGCTCGCCGCCGTGTACGGATGGCACTACGGCTTCGCCGCGGCCGGGGTGGGCATGGTGATCGGCCTCATCACGTACATGTTGAACCAGCGCATGCTCGCGCCGGACAACCTCGCGAAGAAGAAGGCCGCGGCCGCGAGCTCGAAGACGCCCGACGTCGCCGAGGACAAGCGACCGCTCGACAAGGGCGAGTGGACGCGTGTCTGGGCGCTCTGCGGACTCTGCCTCTTGAACGTCGTCTTCTGGGCCGTCTACGAGCAGCAGGGCAACACGATGCAGACGTGGGCCGACGAGCAGACGAACTGGCCGTCGATCTTCGGCTGGCAGCTTCCCTCGACGTGGTTCCAGTCGTTCAATCCGGCGTTCATCTTCTTGCTCGCGATCCCCCTCGACATGTTCTGGCGATGGCAGGCCAGGAAGGGCAAAGAGCCATCGAGCGTCTCGAAGATGGCGATCGGTTGCTTCATCCTCGGAGCCAGCTTCATCGTCATGATCGTGGGCGCCAAGATCGTCGGGTCCGGCAAGGGCAGCCTCTTCTGGCCGGTGTTCTGCACGCTGCTGCTCACCGTGGGCGAGCTCTATCTGTCGCCGATCGGCCTGTCTCTCGTGACGAAGGTCTCGCCGATCCGGATCGTCAGCATGATGATGGGCATGTGGTTCCTGTCGAGCTTCCTCGGCAACACACTCTCCGGCTACATCGGCGTCCTCTATACGAAGTGGTCCCACGAAGCGTTCTTCGCCCTGCTCACGGTGCTCGGTGTCGCCGCCGGCGCCGCGATGTGGGCGTTCAACAAGCCACTGAAGAACGCCATCGGCGATCATTAACGCCGCCTGTCTCGAGCGGGCGACCACCACGTCGCTCGCTCGGCCTCATCCGGCGCGTTGAAGGCGTCGACCGTGCGACGTGATGACGTCCTTCAGCGCGGTCGCCGCCTTCGTCTTGTGAAGGTCGGCCCGATACACCAGGCAGATCCTGTCGGCGTACGAAGGCAGCTCGGGGTGTAGGCGGACGAGCTTCCCATCGTGTCCGTAGCGGGCGACGCGGCGTGGCAAGAGCCCGATGCCGACGCCGGCCAGCAAGATCGATTTCACCAGCTCGAAGTCGCCGCACGAGAGCACGCGCTGTGGCACGACCCCGCGAGGCTCGAGCTCGCCGAGCAGCGCCTGACTCTCCGAGACGCGCCCCGCGTGGACGACCGGCCCGCGACGAATGCGCTCGAACGCGACGTCGAGCGTCCGGGCCGCGCCGAGGGTCTGGTCCGCTACAGCGCGACCATCGCGCGAGCTCTTCGGCGCACTGCCGGACCTCCGAGACGCGTCGGTCGGCGCCGCGAGCGTGAAAAAATCGATCGCGTCGTCGAAGAGGTCGACCAACACGAGATCGGGATGCGGCTTCGGATTGACCACCAAGCCGAAGTCGATACCTCGGTCGATCGTGAGGTCGCGCACGGCCGCCGAGGCACCGTTGTGCACGGCCACCTCGATCCCGGGATGCGACTCGAACAGGTCCTTGAGGAGCGACGGGAGAAAGTACGCGCCGAGCGACTCGTGGCAGCCCACGACGAAGCGCCCCGACTCCGCGTCCTCGAGCCCGAGCACGCGTCGCTCGGCTCTCGCAGCGATCGCGACCATCTCCTCTGCGTCGTGCGCGAGCGCCCTTCCAGTCACGGTCAGCTTCACGCCGGTTCGTTCGCGAAGGAGCAGCGTCGTGCCGAGGTGCCGCTCGAGCCGCTGCATCGCCGTCGTCAGGGAAGGTTGGCTGATCCCGAGCGTCCGGGCGGCTGCCGTCAGGCTCCCGCGCGACCGAACCTCGAGGAAGTACCGGAGATCTTGGAGCTCCATAGCCATAGTTTTTACCTATGGTACCCATCTTCCCAATCGGGGTTCATCTATTCATCGCGAATGGTTTCACTGAGGACCGTGGGCCCCCCCGCGGTGGGGGACGCCTTGCTTTTCCGTCCGGCCGAGCGCCGGCGCTTGGTGATGAAAGGAGTCGTGATGGCGACCAATCAGAGAACGACACGAGGAGGCGCGCACAGAACCACGTTCCTCGGCCTTGGCTTGGTGGCGCTCGCGGCGATCGCGGCGTGGCCCGGCTGCGGCGACGACACGACGACGGCCGCGGGCACGGCAGGCGGTGGTCCCGGTGCCGGCGGCGGCGGCGGCACGACCAATACGGGTGGCAACGTCACGAACACCGGTGGCATGACCGGCACGGGCGGCGACGGCGGAGGCGTCGTCGGCCCGGTCTGCGACAAGACGCAGCCGGACGAGTCGCGCGGCAGCGCCATCGCGATCTCTCCGGACGACTCGATCGTCGTGGCCGCGAACCGAGACAGCGGCTCGGTCACCATCTTCAAGGTCGACTATGCGGACGGTCTCCCCAAGCTGACGAAGTCCGCCGAGGTCGCGACGGGCGCGGGCAGCGAGCCCTGGCAGGTCGTCATCGATGGTTGCAACGACAAGGCGTACGTCGTCCTTCGAAAGGATCAGAAGCTCGTCGAGATCGAGTCGCTGAAGAGCAACCCGACGCTCGGCTCGAGCGTCGCGGTCGGCAGCGAGCCGACGGGCGTCGCGCTCTCGCCGAACAACACCGAGGCGTACGTCGCGAACTGGGTCGAGGGCACCGTCAGCGTCGTCGACACGGAGTCGATGACGGTGAAGAAGACCGTGGACCTCAACGAGGTGCTCGCGGCGTCGGGCCGGCTCGGACCGGGGCTCACCTCGCGGCCTGCCCTGGCGCATCCGCGCGCGATCGCCGTCACGAACGACGGCGATGCCAACGACGATGACGAGAAGCTCGTCGTCACCGAGTTCTTCGGCCAGCGCGTCGCGCCGGACGGAGCGAGCGGCGTGAACGCCGACGTCGCGAAGGTCGGCATGGCGTACGTGGTCGACACGAGCGGCTTCGTCGCGACCTCGGTCGACCTCCCGAACGTCGCGGACACGGGGTTTCGCGACCACAACAACGGCGTCACCGGGTGCTACCCGAACCAAGTCGCCAGCGTGACCGTGAAGGGCGCGTTCGCGTACGTCACGAGCACGTGCGCGTCGCCGAAGGGCCCCATCGGCGTCTTCCAAAAGGCCACGTGCACCGCGACCCCGAACTGCACCGCCGCGAACGCGGCGTCGGTCTGCAACGCTGGCTCATGCACGCTCGCGTGTACGCAGGACTCGGACTGCGGCTTCGGCGCGCCCGCCGGCACGTGCAACGTCGCAGCTGGCGGCACGTGCGGCGTCGTCCCGACGGACGTGAAGGCGACGCACCACCCGGCGCTCTCCGTCGTGAACCTCGACAGCGGCTCGGCGACGACGACCGTCCTCGACGCGAAGTTCGCGGACCCGAGCGTGGCGTCGTCGCGCATGCCGCTCCTGCCGACCGACGTCGGCTTCTCGGGAGACTTTGCGTATCTGACGGCGCAGGGGGCGGACGCTGCGTTCCGAATCGTGACGAACGGCGCGAGCATCGTGTCGGTCGGCGGCTCGGAAGACTTCATCGACATGCGCAAGGATCCGACGACCGACGCGGTCATCAAGCTTCCGATCGGCATCGCGATCGGACACGCGCAGACGTCGTTCGCGTTCGTGCTGTCCGAGGGCTCGCGCGAGGTCGAAGCGGTGAACCTGTCGACGCAGAAGATCGCCGGCGCGAGCGCCGCCGATCAACGCATCGCTCAGAGCGCCGGTCTACCGACCGCGGGAAGCGAGGCGGACAAGGTCCTGCGCGGCAAGCGCTTCTTCACCACTGGCCTCGGTCGGTGGTCTCTCGGGAAGGCCGCGTGGGGCTCTTGCGCGGGTTGCCACTGGGATGGCCTGACCGACAACGTCACCTGGTACTTCGCGCGCGGACCGCGTCAGTCGACGAGCCTCGACGGCACGTTCGCGTCGACGCACCCCGACGATCAACGCATCCTCAACTGGACCGCGATCTTCGACGAGATCGCCGACTTCGAGGCGAATACACGCGGCGTCTCCGGCGGACTCGGCGCGATCGTCGACTCGAGCGGCGTTCGCATCAACACGGGCGCCCAGAGCCCGCCGCAGCAGGGTCTGCAAGGCTCGTCGAAGGACGTCGCCGACAAAGAGGGGACCTCGACCCACCCGCACTCGGCGATCGACGACTGGGAGGAGATCGAGCTCTGGATCAAGCAGATCCGTTCGCCACGCAAGCCCGTGGGGCTCGACCCTGTCGACGTCGAAGCGGGGAAAGCGCTCTTCAAGGGCAACGTCGCGAACTGCGTCGGCTGTCACAGCGGCGAGAAGTGGACGATCTCGAGAGTGTTCTGGGACGTCGGGGATGACGCGAACGAAGCGACGGCATGCCCCGGCGGCGACGGCGACTGCCTCGGCACCGTGTCTTGGAACACGGCGCTCAATGGGTTCCCCACGAGCCTCTTGCCCGTCGACTCGGCGAACCTCGCGACCAACTCGAGGATGCGCTTCGGCGCGCCCCCGGGTGCCGAGCAGATGCAGTGCATCCTTCGGCCCGTAGGGACGTTCGGCGTGAGCCCCGCAGCGGTCGGCTTCTCGGAGCTTCGCCAAGACATGGTGACGCCGGGCCAAGGCAACGCGGCCACAGGCCGCGGGTTCAATCCGCCGAGCCTCCTCGGCAACCAGGTCGGCGCGCCGTTCTTCCACGCTGGTGGAGCCCGCACGCTCGAGGAGCTGTTCGACGACTCGCTCTTCGCGGGCCATCATCGCTCCGACGTCGCGCAGGTCTTCAATCCGACGGCAGACCAGAAGCGCCAGCTCGTCGCGTATCTCTTGTCGATCGACGAGGCAGAGACGCCCGTCGCCATCCCCGCGAAGGGCGCGACGGGCGGCGATCTGTGCTTCTGGACGGACGTCCCCTAGGCGAACATCGAGTGAGGTCGGGTGGCACCGCGCCGCCCGACTTCACTGCTTCTTGGGATAGCGAAAGAACTTTGGTTAGACTCGGTCGCGAGGAGATTCGACATGGAGCTTACGAGAAAAGATTTTTTGGTCGGCGCGCTTGCTTCGGTGGGTGCCGTAATTGCAACGGCCTGCGGTGATTCCGGAACCACGTCCGGCGGTGGCGGGGGCGGCACGGGCGGCGGCGGCACGGGCGGCGGCACGAGCAACACGACCTCCTCCAACACCGGCACGACGACCTCCACGGGCGGCGCAGGCACCGGCGGCGCGGGTACGGGCGGCAGCGCCCCGACCGGATGCACCGAGACGATCGCGGCCAATCACGGCCACACGATCGAGGTGACCGATGCGGACGTCGCCGCCGGGGCCGACAAGACCTACGACATCATGGGGACCGCACCGCACACGCACGACGTGGTCGTGACGGCGGCGGACTTCACGATGTTGGCCGGTGGCTCGACGGTGACCATCACGAGCAGCACGACGAACGCGCATTCGCACGACGTCACCATCACCTGCTGACCGCGCCGTCCGTAAGGACGATTCGCTGAGCCGCCCTCCGATGGACACATCGGAGGGCGATTCGCATTTCGAGCACGAACGAGGTCGAACGAGACACTTGCCAGCGAATTCGGAGCGCGTCAGGTGCGCATGAGCTGCGCGACTGCGTCGAGGAAGACCTCGCTCGAGAACGGCTTCTGGAGGAACGCGTCCCCCGCGACGGCGCGGTCCTCTTCCGTGTAGCCGGAGATGAAGAGGACGCGCAGTCCCGGGCGATGCGCACGCAACCGAGTCGCGAGCTCGGTGCCTCGCATTTCGGGCATGATGACGTCGGTGACGAGCGCGTCGACCTGGTCGAGCCATTCGAGGTTCGCGAGCGCGGCGTCCGGATGTTCGAAGAGCAGCGCCTCGTGCCCTGCCTTTTCGAGGACGCGCCCGAGCGCTCGCCGAACTGCGTCGTCGTCCTCGACGATCGCGATGCGTGCGCCGGAGCGACGCTCGGACGTGACGCTCGGCGGCTCGACGTCCGCGACGGGTGCCTCGGGCAAGAGCACGACGAAGCGGGAGCCCTTGCCGACCGCGCTCTCGACCGAGATGCGCCCTGCGCTCTGCACGACGATGCCGTGCACGATCGCCAGGCCGAGGCCGGATCCGACGCCGTCACGCTTCGTCGTGAAAAATGGCTCGAATGCCCGCGACACCGTCTCGGTGGTCATGCCAGTGCCGTCGTCGGAGACCGAGAGCGACACGAACCCTGGCGTGCTCGATTTCTCCGTCGCGATCGTGAGAGTGCCGCCCTCTGGCATCGCGTCGCGCGCATTGATCGATAGGTTCGTCAGCACCTGAAGGAGCTGATCCGGATCGACCTCGACGACGCCTGCGTCTTCGGCGAGCGCGGTCTTCAGCTCTACGGTCGGCGCGACCATGCGTCGAAGCAGCCACGCCATCTCGTCGACGGTGGTGGAAAGGTCGACGCGCTGCGGTCGCATGACTTGGCGCCGCCCGAGCGCGAGGAGGCGGCGCGTGAGATCGACCGCGCGCTCCGTGGCGCCGCGCACCTCTCGAATCAAGGCCGTCTGGGGCTCGTTCGTGCATGCGCGAGCGAGAGACTCGAGGCCGAGCCCCATCACCGTGAGGAGGTTATTGAAGTCGTGGGCCACGCCTCCAGCCAGGCGACCCAGCGCCTCGAGTCGTTGAGCGCGAGCGAGCTCCGCGCGCAGAAGGTGCTGCTCTGCCTCGAGCCTCTTGCGAGCCGTGAGATCGCGAAGCACCCATTCGGATCGCCCGGCCTCCGTCCGAACCGCCGCGACCTCGACCTCGACGGTCGTTCCGTCGCCGCGGACCATCCGACGTTCGACGACGCGACCTTCGCGCGTCGACTGCGGCGGCGACTCGAAGAGCGAGGGCTGGTCGTCACCTGGTGGGGAGACCAGCGCCCGGGCATCGACGCCGGCCAACGCCTCGCGACGGAGCAGGGTGCGGGCGGCGGGATTCGCCTCGACGATTCGATCGTCGGCGTCGAGGATCAGGATGCCGTCGATGGCGCCCTCGAACAACCCGCGGAACCGCGCCTCGCTGCTCCGTAGCGCGTCCTCTGCGGCTTTCTGGATCGTCAGATCGCGTACCGCCGTCGCGCGACCCGATCGCCCCTCGATCTCCACACGTTGGCCGCGCAGCTGAGCCGGGAACGTCGTCCCGTCGGGTCGCAGCGCGGTGACCTCGAACCACGAGGCGTCTTCGTTCCGGACGCGCTCGAGGATCTGAGCGTGGTGCTCGGGCGCCGCCAGCTCGAGGATCGATCTTCCAAGGACGGCGGTTCGCTCTGTCCGAAACAGCGTCTCGGCCGCGCGGTTCATGTCGACGAAGCGGCCGTCCACATGCAGACACACCGCCTCGAAGGCGGCGTTCGTGAGCACGCGGGCACGGTCGCGATCCGCGCGCGTCGTCTCGAGCTCGGCGCGAAGCGCTTCGGCCTCACTCGCCGAGTCCGACCGAACATCGGACGGCGACGACTCCCCTGCCACTGCCTCCGACTCTGTGACCGCCTCTGCGGCCTCGTCTTCCCGCATCTCTTCGTACCCCGACTTCAGCCTGCCGAAACGCTGAAGCCACCATCGACGACGATGGTCTCGCCGGTCAGATAGCTCGACGCATCGCTCGCCAAAAACAACGCCAGTGGACCAATCTCGTCGGGTCGTCCGACGCGTTTGAGTGGAGTGCGCGCGAGATACCGGTCCATGATGTCGTCGTTCGACACGAGCGACGCCGCGAAGCGCGTCTCGACGAGGCCCGGAGCGATCGCGTTCACGCGGATTCCGCTCGGGCCAAGCTCGACCGCGAGCGTCTTGGTGAGCGAGATGACTGCAGCCTTCGTCATGCCGTACACGCCCATCAGCGGCGACGCGAGGATGCCCTGCGTGCTCGTGATGTTGACGATCGAGCCAGGCGCCCCGCGTGCCACGAGGTGCTTCGCCGTCTCACGGGCGAGCGCGAAGTAGGCGCGCGCGTTCGTCTCGAACGTCTTGTCGAACACCTTGTCGTCCGCCGTCACCATCGGTCCGAAGTGCGGATTCGTGGCCGCGTTGTTCACGAGCACGTCGAGCTGTCCGAGCTTC
>Ga0164241_10001100_pt1 | contig 36608 bp, 33 predicted proteins | sample OricomyardsoilBY_FD_108780 | JGI IMG/M metagenome (GOLD analysis project Ga0164241, IMG submission 108780) | Backyard soil microbial communities from Emeryville, California, USA - Original compost - Back yard soil (BY) | ecosystem: Environmental > Terrestrial > Soil > Unclassified | place: USA... | reverse complement strand
TTTTAGCTTTAGCTGGTTTAGCAGCTTTCGCTTTTTTAGCTTTAGCTGGTTTGGCAGCTTTTGCTTTTTTGGCTTTAGCTGGTTTGGCAGCTTTTGCTTTTTTGGCTTTAGCTGGTTTGGCAGCTTTCGCTTTTTTAGCTTTAGCTGGTTTAGCAGCTTTTTTAGCTTTAGCAGCAGCTTTTTTAGCTTTAGCAGCAGCTTTTTTCTCAGCAGCTCTTGCTTTAGCAGCAGATTTCTTAGCGGCTTTTTTAGCAGCAGCAGCAGCTTTTTTCTCAGCAGCTTTAGCTTTAGCAGCTTTCTTTTTAGCAGCAGCTTTTGCTTTAGCAGCAGCTTTCTTTACTGCAGCTTTAGCTTTAGCAGCAGCTTTTTTCTCGGCAGCTTTCGCTTTAGCAGCAGCTTTCTTCTCAGCAGCTTTAGCTTTAGCAGCAGCTTTCTTCTCAGCTACTTTAGCTTTAGCGGCAGCTTTCTTAGCAGCAACTTTAGCAGCAGCAGCATCTTTTTTGCCTGCAACAAGGGCAGCTTTGGCAGCAGCTAATTGTTTCTTGGCAGCTAATACCGCAGCTTTGGCAGCCGCAACAGCTTTTGCACTTTCAGGAGACTTCTTCTTCTTTTTTGCCGCTGCTGCTTTCTTGCTGGCAGATTTAACTGTCGCAGATGCTTTAGCAACATTCTTGGTTAAGCCAACTAGTGCCTTGATGGCATCAGCAGCTTTCTTCTCTTGCGCTTTTGATACAGATGCTGCCGAAGCAGATTTAACAGGTTTAGATTTAACAGACTTGGATTTAGACTTAACAGTGGTTTTTTTACGTGCAGCCATGGTGAGCTTCCTTTATAGTTTTCAAAGGTTAATAAATGGATTTGGTAATCCAACATGTATAAGCTAAATCTTTATTAAAAAAATTCAAGTTTTTTGCGCAAAAAAACAACGAAAAAATGCATTTTTCATCATTTTTTTACTAAAAAATGGTTTTAAAGAGATTTTTGGGGAATTTTTTCTAAAAAAAACTCGTAATCAACGCCCCAAAATATTTTGAAAAAAGAATTATTTGTCATGTTGAATATGGGTATTTTTGACTGAAAATCTTTTTTTGAGATGCCATTTGGAGTATTAAAACTCTTTCATGCCTCCATGAAATAACCCGGATAAAACTTTTTCAAGTATGGTTTTGGTGTTCACCTCGACCTCCAAATACCCGTTTTAGTGTAAAGAAATTCGACCTCAGTCCCGACAAAATTATTTTTCGTGGCTCCTGAGTCTGCCTTTAGTTAAGGTTAATTCGATATTGAAATGGGTAAAAACTCATTTTTGGTATTCGATAAGTAGTACTCATAACCTTTCAAGCAGACATTAAATATCTTTGTATCCTCCAGGATCGACCAAATTAAACATGCGAATTAAATTATTAGATGGCAATTTGGATTCATCTTTAAGATCTGAATTCCGGAATTGGCTTTGGGCTGAGGGGCATTATTTAAAATGCTTGGCGACCTCATGTGTAACTCTGATAGTTACCCAACACACTTTCTTTGCTTTAGCGATTTCTGACTTTTACTGCATAGATGCCGGTGAGTTCATAAAGCATAATTTAATTTAGAGGTGGACACCTGATGGATGGATCACCCTCCCATAAAGATTATTTGGTATCCAAGCGACGATCGTCTCGTTACTGAGTCTCCGGATTGTGATTATTGTTTTCATTGGCGGGTTTCCACCAAGTCAACGGTGGCGTAAACGGGGTCAATAAGTTTTTTTATTGGTTTGGGATTAGTTTTATGATTGCTACCTTGGAGTAAGTAATCACTTTCAACTGAGGCGTTTAGACAAACCATTTGCAGCTAAGAAATAATGATGTCGCCGGAATTATAAAAAAGAAACTGAATTTAAAACTGGGTAAGTAATCCTTAATTTGGCATTAGCGGCATTTATATAGGCCCACCTTCTTGTGGGCTCTTTAATATTAATCATTTTATTATCCGGGTTCCTCTACTCCTTTCGATGAGATAAAAATTTCTCGTGGCTCGGCAATACGAAAATAGGAGAGTAGGACGAGCCTAAGTCTTTACTCCGCGAACTACGAATGGTGTATTCATTTTATTAGTAAAAAATCCGGATCTGTACATCAGGCTTTTAAGGTGATCTGATTTACTTACGAGGCTTTTGTTATTGGGGGGAGAGCTCAAGTGTAAAGATTAATCAACACCCCAACTTCATACTCTCTCAGATCTGCTTATTCAATATCTATATTCTATATATAGAAAGAAGACTTTATGGTCCATATATCTCGATACAGCTAGTGCTTGGCTCCCGGCAGAATATCTCTACCTATATAAAGAAGAAGTAATATTTCGCTACCAGAGTCAGCACCCATACAAAATTCGTAGAGTTTTGGGGGTGAAAGCTGTTAGAATCGCGCCTCTTAGACTATCTTTACCCTAGTACGAATAACGAGAGGAGTGCTCATAGTGAGTCGCATGAAAAAGGCCGGTGGCGGCGATGATGCCAATGATATCGACTTAACACCTATGCTTGATGTGGTGTTTATTATGTTGATTTTCTTTATTGTGACTGCTTCTTTCGTGAAAGAGCAGGGGCTTAACCCTAATGTTCCACCGCCCAATCCAAATCCGCCAGATGAGAATGCTCCCAAAAATATTCTGGTGCGGATTTCATCAGATAACCAAATTTGGTTTTTGGAAAAGGATGGTGAGCGTCGAATAGATTCACGCGCTATACGTTCTGTGATTGAACGTGCCAGGGCGGAGAACCCTAAAGCATCTCTTATCATTCAGACTAGCCCTAAAGCTGATACTGGGACTTATGTGATTGTTGCTGATGCAGCCAAACAAGCAAATGTAACGCCTGTCTTGATGCAAAAAGATGATTGATTAATCGTTAAATACAAAAGCCGCCCTGGAATTCCTCGGCGGCTTTTTTATTGGGCAGTGGATGCCTAGAGTTCGTATTCTTGTCGAATATATTTTTTAGGTAGCGATGTATGGCGCTTGCGGTCGGCACTGAATTTTTCGTGCATGGCATTGGTAAGGATTTCGGCAAAGCTGGTACTGGGTATTTTAATTAAATGTATATGGTCACCAGCTTCTATATAGAGTTCGGGTTGACTAAGTAGATCATCATCCCAAATCACATCAATTCCATAAGCAGTACCAAGGGCAGGAACAGCACCAGGTGCACAATCCATAAATACTTTCTGCAAATCCTCTTCATCGGCTAACTCGAGATGGCGATCAAATATTTGGTTGAGGGTATGGCGGAGAATTTTGTTGTGGGAAGGCAGTGCACACAACATGAAATGAAAATCTTCGTCGCGTAATAAAACAGCTTTTACCAAGCAGTTGTCATCTATATTGGCAACTTTCGCAGTGTTAAAAGAACCTTCTGCATATTGATGTTCCAATAGAGTGAATGGAACCTGTTTTTCCTTAAGAAACTTTTCCAGGGTAGCTGCAACGCCCATATCAAGCCTCCAGAAATGTAAAAAACATTTGCTCGCAGCTTGAGTATAGGAGTAATTAATACAAGTCAATCTGCTGTTTTGGAATCAGATGTAAGTTTTTAGATTAATAAGATCCAAACAATAAATTTCACACCTGTTCACCATAGCTATAAAAAAAGCCGCACAAGTGCGGCTTGGCATTCATAAAAAATACTTAATGGTGATTGGCTATAGCCTCGCGAACACTGGCTAGTTTTACGCAAGTGACAAACACTTCCATCGCACCGACTACTTCGGGAACGGTAGGAACTGACGGTGCAATACGAATATTACGATTTTCCGGATCTTTTCCATAAGGATAAGTAGCGCCTGCAGGAGTTAACTTCACGCCTGCTTCTGCAGCCAGTCGAACAGTTTCTTTTGCGCAGTTTTTGCGTGTATCGAAAGAAACAAAATAACCACCGACTGGTTTTTCCCAGTTACCTAAATCAGTTCCATCAAATGCGTTGCTGAGTGCAGTCAATACTGCATCAAAACGTGGATTTAATAAATTCGCATGTTTTTTCATGTGATTCATTAGCGCAGCACGATCTGGTAAAAATCGTGTATGACGAATCTGATTCACTTTATCCGGGCCAATTGTACACGTGCTTAGTGCTTTTTTGATTCCAGTTAAATTCGCCGCACTGGCAGCAATAAATGCAACACCTGCCCCTGCTTGTGTGATTTTAGATGTAGACGCAAATTGAATCACTGAATCTTCAGTTCCATTACGACGACAAGCTTCTAAAATTGAAGCGAGTTGCGGAGCCTTGTTAATTAGATCGTGAACTGAATAAGCGTTGTCCCAGAATATACGGAAATTTGCGCTGGCAATTTGGCCTAATTTTGCAATTCGTTCAACAGTTTCATCATTGTAAACAACGCCGGTTGGATTGGAATATTTAGGTACACACCAAAGGCCTTTAATAGATGAGTCTGCTTTGATCATGGCTTCAACTTGATCCATATCAGGACCTGTTGATGTCATGGGCACAGTAACCATTTTTATTCCTAACTGCTCACAAATGGTAAAGTGACGATCGTAACCAGGAACCGGGCATAAAAATTTTATATCGCTTTCAGTTTTCCACGCACTGGCTGCATCTTTGAGACCAAATAAATAAGCCGTCAATGCGACTTGAAACATCAAAGTCAAACTGCTGTTGCCGCCGACTAAAACATTTGCAGCATCAACATCCATAATATTGGCGCCGAGTTGTTTGGCTTCAGGCAATCCATCAATGCCGCCATAGTTTCGTGTGTCGGTGCCATCAGCAGCAGTGTAGTTACCTTTTAAAATGCCATCCAATGCATCGGAAAGATCCAGCTGTTCAGATGATGGTTTACCGCGGGTTAAATCCAGATTTAATTTTTTCGCTTTGATAGCGTCATAGCTACTGGATAATTCTTTTTCCCATGTGCGGAGTTGCTCGAGAGATGCGGTATTGAGTTGCAAAGCAGTGTCCTCTAACGGTAGGTGGGGATTCAGGTTGCGCATTATAGCGTTTTTGCGGATTGGTTGAAGCAGTAAACACGATGATTGGTCTGGTTTTGCGATGATTATGCAGCGATTTTGGGTGAAGTGATAATCGGCGGTATTGGACAATCAAGTGCTGCTGCCATAGCCCTCAAAAGCTCGGCCTCACGTTGCGTAATCTGACCATCTGCCATCACACATTGGCTGAGCGCTTTTAATAGCATAGGTTTTTGCAGTGGTTTTAATTGATTGAGCTTTTCAAGAGCGGTATCAACATCGGTTAATGTGAGTTTTTGTTTCTCCACCAGACTTAACCCCTCCATCTTTAATTCTATTACTGCAGCAGAAAAGGCAGCTTCGCATTCACTCAAGTTTTTGCTTCCAGCATAAGCCAGCATGGACAAGAGTTGAGACAATTCACTGCCAAGATCTGCTAATACATAGCGCTGAGAACCTTGGGGTAAAGCTAGTAAGTGATGACGCAATATATGATTGACTGCCCATTCCATGCCACTGACACGATTGTCCGCATAAATTAATTTGTGAACAGTAATCAAAAAATTCTCTACCGATTTTTGAGGTAAGGTCTTTAATGTGGGCAAACTCAATTCAAGTAGTGGCAAGCGAAAGCTTTCGTCGGCTTGGTTTGCCAAATTAGCAATTACAGATAGTTCGGTTAATACTTGCTCGTTAATAATGTCAGCCAATAATTTTATTTGAACAGCTTTTTCTGACTCTGTTTTACTTAAGAGTAATCCAAATACTATGGCTTGTGCTTTTACAGGGTGACGTGTGGCTTCGCGCAGGTCACCATCAAGTTGGCTCAATGTATCCTGGGCATGAGCTAAATGCTCGGCAGAAGGTTGGCCAATTTGACTCAAGGCGGCAATTACAGTCATGGCTTGCTGGGGCGATATCTTTTTGGGAACGGGTGGCTCATGGATTGCTGTAGCTTCACTTGTTTCAGCGGCAGAGGTATAAATAAATTTTCCATCCCAATAAGGATCAACACGTTTGATTCGCTCTTCCAATTTCGGATGGGTCGCCATTAAACTTAAAAAATGACTGATGCCATCAGCAAAATAAAAATGAGAAAATTCTGCTGCATGTGGGCTGCTGAGTTGGGAGCTGCCAGAATGTGCGCCTAATTTTTTTAGCGCATTGCCTATACCGGTTGGATTTCGTGTGTACTGCACTGATGACGCATCAGCCAGAAACTCTCTTTGACGACTCACTGCGGCTTTAATTAAATTACCAAAAAAAGTGCCTGCATAACCTATAACTATCAGTCCAACACCTAAAGCGATAATAGCGGCTTTACTATTATCTTTACTGGAGCTACGTCTGGAATAAAGCCCACTGCGAAAAACAAATTGACCAATTAAACCTAATAATAAAATACCGTGCAAAATAGCGATTAAGCGCATATTGAGCTTCATATCGCCATGAAATACATGGCTGAATTCGTGGGCGATTACCCCTTGGAGCTCTTCGCGATTGAGTAACTCTATTGCCCCACGGGTAATACCAATAACGGCATCGCGCGGGCTGTGTCCTGCTGCAAACGCGTTGACACTAGCCTCGTCAATTAAGTAAACGGGTGGCACAGGTGTACCGGCAGCTATTGCCATTTCTTCAACTACGTTGAGAATTTTTCGTTCGATAAAAATTTTGGTTTCGCCACTAATCAAACGGCCACCTAGAGCAAGAGCAACTGATTTTCCGCCTGATTTAATTTGAAAAAATTTATATAGACTACCTGCGGCAATGACCAAGATCACTATCAGACTTATCGCTACCAACATTTCAGGACTGATAGCATCAAAAATACTGCTGAATGCGGCAGGCTGATGGCGAGAGTGTTGTTGGCCAAAAAAAAACAATGCGCCCACAAATAAAGTTGTAATTGCTATTAAGGATACAACCGCCATACAGAGTAAAAAGACTAAATAGCGCGTTTTTTTACGCGCTATATCTTGCTGCTCAAAAAAATTCATCAGACCATACTCGAAACAAGCGAATTAAAATTGAATTTTGGGTGCGGCTTGAATTTCAACTGTGTCAGTAAACTCTAACAATTTGGCATCGGCTGAGTGACCAAAGGTATTGGCAACAAAGACTGGAGGGAAAGTTTGTTTGTAGGTGTTGTAGGCCGTGACTGCATCATTAAATGCTTGACGTGCGAACGAAATTTTATTTTCGGTGCTGGTAAGCTCTTCTGATACTTGCATCATATTTTGTGAGGCTTTGAGATCAGGATAGGCTTCCATTACAACATTCAATCGGCTCATGGCACTGGTCAATGCACCTTCGGCAGCACCTAATTGGGATATGGCGGCGGCATTAGTCGGGTCTGCAGCAGCAGCTTTTAATCCAGTCGCTGCTTGATTCCGCGCAGAAATTACGGCTTCCAATGTTTCGCGTTCGTGTTTGATATAACCTTTTGCGGTTTCTACCAAATTGGGAATTAAGTCGTAGCGTCGTTTCAGTTGTACTTCGATTTGAGCAAATGCATTTTCAAAACGATTTTTTAAGGTCACCAATTGGTTGTAGATACCAATGAAGTAAAACACCACAAGTGCAACAACTACCAAGGTTACAATTATCGAAATCATAATGTCATCCAAATTCGTTAGTGGTCAGAATGTACGCAGATGCGCAGCGCGATAGTAACAGTAAGTTTTATCCAGAGTAAGCACCAAATAACTGCTGATCAATTAAATCACATAAACAGAAAATCGATAATAGGTGAACTTCGTGAATACGGGGTTTGGAGTGGCTGGGTACGCGTAATTCTATGTCTCTGGTGTCCAGAAGTGCTGCTATATCGCCACCATCACCACCTGTCAGTGCAATCACCTGAATATCTTTGTCGTGTGCTGCACTAATTGTTTGTAGCAGGCTGCCGCTTCTGCCTTGTTCAGTCAATAGAATCAATATATCGCCTGCTTGTCCCAGCGCGCGCAATTGTTTCGCATAGGTGTCATTTAAGCCATATTCCTGGCTAATGGATGTTTGTGTGGTGATGTCCGCACCTATATGCATAGCCGGTAAGCCGGGTCTCTCTTGCTCGAATCTATTGATCAGGCAGCTGACCAATATTTGCGCTTGCGCAGAAGAAATGCCGTTACCGCAGCAAATAATTTTTTTATCATTCAACAGTGCATTGACCATTAATTGACTTGCTGAAACCAGTAGCGGAGGCAGGTGTTCTCCTGCGTTCATGCAAGCCTCTATGCTTTCATGAAAAATACTAATAAGTCGTTGTTCCACAGAGAGGCTCCATAGAGAAGTTTCCGTTTAAATTGAAAAAATTAAGCATCAAATGCATTTTGAATCCAGTCAGATGATTTGATTGCAATATTATTCTGCATTGCTATGACATCAAATCGACAAGCCACCTTGTCTACCAAGCCTGCTTGTTGCAAATAAAATCGTGCAGTATTAATTAATTTGCGCTGCTTGCGAAAATTAACGGATTCGGCAGCCTGTGTAAAAAAAGAATTAGTTCGCAAACGTACTTCGACAAATACTATGGCATCCTTGTCTCTCATAATTAAATCAATTTCTCCCAGTTTGCATCGAAAATTCTTGAGCAAACTACTCAGTCCCTGAGATCGTAAAAAGGACTCAGCTAAATCCTCAGCTTTTTGTCCACTTATTAAGTGATCATTGTTCTTCATCATTTTTGACAATAGTCGGTAGGGGTGAAGCAATTCCATTCACAAATTTAACCCAAATCTGTTCGCGTTCAATGCGTGAGTTATCGGCAAGATGTAAAGTGCCGGTGGCGCCATTAATTTTCATATCCGGCGCCTGAACCATCTGCGGTAATCGCGCATAAAGTCGATAGGCATCAATACCCATTGCATGTAGTCGGCCATAAACCGCAGCAGAACTACTCACTTTTGCAATGGCAATTTTTTCGGCGCTTTGCTCGTCAAACAGCCAGGGCATAGCGGTAAATATAACGTCATTCAGATCGCGATCTGCCTTGGGGTTAGGGGTCCCGGAATAGATTTGACTGGTGGAGTAAATCGGAATATCACCTGCGTAGTGATAAGCGAACATAGGTTTAATTTGTCGAGCTTGGCTAGGGTCAGCGATTAAAAAAATCATATCAACATCGCTGCGACTGCGTGGGTTGGTTTCCAATGACATGCCTAAAAAATTTTCCATTTGACGACTGCGAATTTTACTGGATTCAATCAGCATGACATCTTTTACTAAATTGGAAAAATTCATATTGGATTTGAATTGACTTCGATTAACAACAAGGCCACCCAAGGTTTCCCATTCCTGAGTGAAAGCCGTTGCCGCGCGTTGGCTCCATTCTTGTTCGGGAATAATAAGCATAGCCTGACGTTTTCCTTCGGAAAATGCCTGACGTGCAACTTGACGTGCTTCGTCTTCTACCGCTAAACCAAATTGATAATATCCAGATAGAGAAGCATTAAGGGATCCCTCTGCATAATTTAACGCAAGTACAGGTACATCAAGTGATGGCATCAGTCCTAGCTCATTGACCTTTTCTTTTTCAACCGGACCAATAACTAACTCTGCACCATCATCCACTGCATGTTGATAAAGTTGTAAAATATCGCCACTGGAATCGTAAAGTATTACTTCAGGAACTGAGCGTCCGGCATTAAGTGCTTGATAATAAGCCGCAAAAAAACCATCACGCAAAGCTTCACCAGCTTCAGCAAGTTTTCCTGTTTGTGGTAAAAGAATGGCAATTTTCTTGGGCTGGTTTAACACCAGAGTCTGCAAGAGTTTAAGTTCAGGCGGTAAATTATTTCGCGCGGGATGACGGCGCCACTCACGAGTCCATTGTTGCAATAGTTCCTGTTGAGTATCTATATCAATTTGATTATTTTTAGCGATAGCCGCCAAACTGTACCATCCTTTTTCTGCATCTCCAGTCTGTTCATGTGATTGAATTTGTAATTCAGTGAAGCTCATTTTCATTAAGCTTTGCCAAAGAGCATCTTGGTTATCAGCTTCTTCCTGTTTGTTAGTTAACAATACCGCAAGTTTAATCCGTTCACTCACACTAGCTTGGATATTGCCCAGTTTGTCGTACGTTTGTGCACGAACATTGCGTAATCTTTTTTCGGTCCCTATGGGAAGGGTGCTCCATTGTTGTTCCAAACGGCTAGTGGATAAAATATCCAATGCTTGGTGATAATCATTTTCGGCGAGTGCAATTTCTGCTGCAACATAGGAATATTTAGCGAAATTTTTCTCTGTTTGTTTATCTGGGTCTAGCGTGCGTAATAACTTTTTGGCCTGTTTGGTTTGTAGCTGATCCAAATAAGCTTGCACTGCATCAATCATTAAGGATTCTTTTTCCGGCGAAGCTTTTTTCTCCGCCATTTCCAATAATTCTTGAGCGGAAAGCGATTTTGTGTGACCTTTGTCGGTCTTGTTGGGGGCGGTGCCACAGCTGACCAGAAGAAGAAGTAGTGATAGTGACAAAAGACTAAAAAACCGTTTGAGCATAGTATCCTCAATAAATAAGCAATGACTTACAGGAATCATCGATGAGCGAGTTTCAGCAAAATTCTTCACCTAATCAGGGGGTGCTTTACGTTGTTGCTACGCCTATAGGCAATCTGGGCGATATGGTACCGCGAGCCATAGAGACACTACAAACGGTAAAACTGATTGCGGCTGAAGATACGCGGCATAGCGCACATTTACTCCATCACTTCGGCATCAAAACCCCTTGCGTTGCCTACCATGACCACAGTGATGACAACCGCATTGAACAAATAATCCTGCGTCTGGAGTCTGGCGAATCCGTTGCACTGATTTCAGATGCCGGCACACCACTGGTATCAGACCCAGGTTATCGCTTGGTTAGAATGGTCCGCGAGAAAAATATCAAGGTCATTCCCATTCCTGGCTCTTGCGCCTTAATAGCAGCTTTGTCGGCTTCTGGATTGGCCTCAGACAAGTTTATCTTCGAAGGATTTTTACCCGCCAAGCAACAAGCGAGACAAACTCAATTAGCCTCATTGACAGACGAAACCCGCACCCTGATTTTTTACGAAGCGCCTCATCGTATTCTGGAAACTCTGCAGGATATGCAATTGATTTTTGGTGCCGACCGCCACGCCGTTATTGCACGGGAAATCACCAAAACCTTTGAAACAATTCATGGCGATACATTGGCTGAGTTAGCTAATTGGGTCGCCGCCGATAGCAATCAACAACGCGGTGAAATTGTGTTGTTAGTGGAAGGGACCAGTAAAGTTCAATCGACAGAAATTACACCCGAACAAATACGCGTAATGAACGTCTTGCTGGAAGAATTACCTGTTAAACAGGCCGCAGCCATGGGCGCTAAATTAACTGGCTTGAAAAAGAATTTTTTGTATCAGTGGGCGTTGGAGCAAAGCTAAAAATTTTGGTTTTGATTCAATATAAAGAACGAGTCGCGAACAAAATCCCACTTTTATGCGCATAAAAGTGTAAATTGTTGCATTTTAATGCGCATAAAAGTGTTCTATACTGACCTTCTACATCAATAGCCAGCGGAAATCTCATGAAAAGGTTACTACTCGAAAGCTTGATCACATGGAAAAGGCAAGCCAAAAGAAAACCTCTCCTCATTGATGGAGCAAGGCAAACTGGGAAGACCTTTCTACTAAAGGAATTGTTAGGTGGCGAGTTTGCTAATGTTTTACGGGTAGACTTCCTCGAAACCCCAGCATTTGCAGATGCCTTTGCCGGGTCGCTATCGCCAGATGATGTGATATCCAATATTGAGTTGCTGACTGGGAAAATCTTTAACTCTGAAACTGATCTGCTAATTTTGGATGAAATCGGTGAGTGCCCAAGAGCAGTTACTGCATTAAAATTCTTTGCGGAAAAAGCCCCTACCTACTTTGTTGCTGCTAGTGGTTCCAACATAGGCTTGCTCAATTCCTTTCCAGTTGGAAAAGTGGAGCAGCACAACTTAAGGCCGCTCAGCTTCAGAGAATTTTTATGGGCTTCAAATGAAGACATATTGATCAAGGCATACGAAACACAAACTAATACTGCTGCTGCACATACAAAACTCTTCGACAAACTGACTGATTATTATTTTACAGGTGGCATGCCTGAAGCTGTTGCAAGCTGGTTTAATAATAAAGAAAAAAGCATTGTCGAACGAGTGGATGCCGTCAGTAAAATTCATGCCGATTTAATTGCAGGTTACCAAAGAGATTTTGGTAAATACTCCGGCAAACTTGATGCACAATTAATTGAAGCCGTTTTTAACAATATTCCCTCACAGTTATCTGCCGTATTAGATGAGTCAGTTAAACGATTTAAATTCAAAGGTGTGCTTGAACCTAAATCTCGTTATGCAGAATTTGAAAGCCCCATTACCTGGCTGCATCAATGCCGATTGGTACTAAAAAATTACCCTATAGAAGGGCAACCCAAATCTCCGCTAGCGGCCTATCAAAAAGACAAAATGGTGAAATTGTTTTTATTTGATGTGGGTTTACTTAACAGCATGCTAAACACCAGTTACAGAGAAATTAAACTTCAAGGTTACGAATACAAAGGCTACATTGCCGAAAATTTTGTGCAGCAAGAATTTGCAGTGAAGGGAGTTGAGCCAAGTTTTTCTTGGTATGACTCACGCGCAGAAATAGAATTTATTGTTACCAGTGAAGAAGGTTTAGTCGTGCCGATAGAAGTAAAAAGTGGCAAACGCACGCGCGCAAAATCCTTACAGTCCTACATTACCAAATGTGCTCCGCAAAAAACAATTAAACTCACAGGAACGCAGGGCTCTGGACCAGAAGAAAAAACACATATAGTTATGCCGCTTTATTATGCTGAATTTGTCTTGGGGCGGATTTAATTAAATCCGTTTTAGGTTAGGTGTAATCTAACTAAAGAATTTAAGGGCTCTGATGCTTGAGTCTTTTATTTTATCAAGGAGTCTGACCCTTTGATTTTTTGATTTCTTATTAACCCAATTGCAAAGCCTTGAACAAGAAACCCGAACCCTGATTTTTTATGAAGCTCCGCATCGCATTTTAGAAACCTTGCAAGATATGCAAACTGTATTTGGTGGCGAGCGCCAAGCCGTAGTCGCCCGCGAAATCACCAAAACCTTTGAAACCATTCACGGCGATCAACTCGCCAATTTAGTAAACTGGGTCGCCGCCGATAGCAATCAACAACGCGGCGAGATTGTGTTGATAGTAGAAGGAAGCAGCAAGATCGCCTCAACCGAAATTAACGCCGAACAAATTAACATCATGAAAATTTTGTTAGAAGAGTTACCCGTAAAACAAGCTGCCACAATCGGCGCAAAAATTACCGGCCTGAAAAAGAATTTTTTATATCAGTGGGCGTTGGAGCAGGGGAAATAAGTGTTATCGATTAAGATCGGTAGCCCGTATGAAGCAAAGCGGGTTTTTCAAATTAATTTTACACTGATAAAAATTTTGTTATACGTATGCTTATAGTTCAAATAATTCTTCAATCGTACTTAAAGTTTTTGACCCTACACCTGGAATTTTAGAGAGTATTTCTAGATCCAACTTACCCTCTTTTACTCGAGCTCTTACAATTTCCTTTGCGACCGTTCGGGTGACATTTAGTAAGGACTCCATTTCATCTAAAGTAGCAGTATTTAAGTTAATTTTTGAACTTGAGTTATTTGATGGCTTTAGAAAATTCAATAAATCAGCCAGCGCCAAATATGTATGGAAAACAGCTTTGACGGCCTCGATTTTTTCAACTTCGGCATGAACACCCTTGTGGCTTAATTTATTAATATTTTCTAACCATGCGCCCAAAAAGTTAACATGAGCCTTAGAAAGCTCCTTGTTAGTCTCGGATGTTATTGTTGAATCCATATATGCCCATATTCTATTGATGTACTGGGCTTGCCCTACAGATCTACCATTAAATTTTTCTGTTGAGGCGGGATAAAGTTCATCTGCAATATTTTCCAATAAGCGCCTGCATGTAGTTAAGGCTTGAGACCACTCTTCCTCTTTACTGGATGATATTGATTTAAACGCCTGCATTAACTGCTCTGCAATAACGGGATTTAGATCAAGCAACTTATCATCGACTTCTAGCCTCATGAGATCAAAGCAATTACTAACGGTACCAGAAAACTTAAGCGTATTAAAAAGATCAGACGCAATTTCATGAGCTTTCTTTTTTACAAAGTTTATGTGGCTAAGCAAATTTGTTTTATAAAATGTGCCGTCATTTCCGTCCTTTAATCTCACTAAATCAGAATATCGCTGTTCTATAAATCCTATATTCCTGTAGCCGCCACCACTTTCATTTTGCTTAACTCGTAGTTCTTCATTGGAATAATGAAACTCATAATCAAGCCCCAATTTTTCTAGCTTGTCCATGTGTTCTTTAAGGCCATCTGCATATTTTTTTGAGTTGGTATCAGTATCTTCTATTAAAAACTGAATAAGCTCCTCAAGCGGAGTTGTATATATAGGATCGCCAAGTTGAATAAGACACCATAGTCGCTTTTTCACGTCATTAACTATTCCGGAAGCTCTCTGTATTTTTTGAATTGCTGTGAGAAGAGTCCCCTTGGGGGATTCTAGTTCCTTTAATGCTTCTTCTATTATCTGCAATGCAATTTTCTTTTGTGGCATAGATTTCTCAAATTATGATTCGTATAAAAGTTTATTCAAAGGTTTGGGCTATATATTTACGGAGAGACTAACTCTGCCCATTAAAAACTCCGCATGACAATACCTAACAAACGCTTACATAAAGTTGGAGATATACAGTTAGATAAATCTAGAAATATGCGGCTCAGATACATAAAAAAGCGAATCAAAATCGATTCGCTTTTTTATTTGTAACTTGAAAAATTTTAGATTTAAAACCTCAGTGTGCCCTGCAGCGCAATTGTTCGTGGTTTCTCGTAGAAAGCGTAGTAGCCAGAGCTGGTGCCGCTGGTAAGAAGATTGGCGACAGGCAAACCGTTGGCGTAAGTGACAATGGACTGATCTGTTAGATTTTTTCCGATCAAGGCAATTTCCCAAAGATCATCGTGACCACTGAGTGCAATGCGTGCATTAATTTTGGTGAAGGCATCTTGTTCGAATTTTGGATCGAGTGATGGAGTGGTTAAGTAATCTGAACTGTAAATGACATCTAAGGTGCTGACTAATTTCATGCTGCCAAATTCTATGGTGTAATCCACGCCCACATTGCCTTGAATTTCAGGAGTGAATTCGCGGCGTGCTCCGGTGGCATCGCATACACCATCACCTGCTACGCCGATGTTATCTACCTGACCAAAATAGCATTGTGAATTTTTAAAATCGGTGTATTCGAAATCAATAAAGGCAACACCGCCACGCAATAAAACATCGTCGACAACTGCCCAACGTGTATCCAGTTCAACACCTTGCACAACGGCTTGACCCGCGTTGGTGACATTAAAACTGAGCGAGCCGTCAAATTGACTGGTTTGCATATTGTCGAATTCAGAGCGGAAAATGGCGGCATTTAATTCGGCTACACCACCAAATAAAAACTTGCCGCCGAGTTCATAATTTTTAACTTTTTCGTCTTCGAATTCCCATGAGCCTTCAATATTGGGAACACCTGTAGCTTGTCCATTATAAATTCCTCCCAAGGCATTTGGAGCGGCATTTGAGCGAACGTCAAATCCACCAGATTTAAATCCAGTGGTGTAACTGGCGTAGACCATATCAGTTGAGTTCAAATCCAATTGATAAGTAATCAATGGCGTAAATGCGGATTCATCACGATCGCCATCAACAGTATGTGGATCAACTTTAAAAATACTCCAAATACCATTGTAAGGATCTGTGATTGCCCCTTCTGGCAAAACAATACCTGATGGCGTTACATGATATTGATGGCGGGAAGCCTTTTTGGTTTCTTTGGTATAACGTGCACCGAGAATTAAGCGCGATGCGTCAGTAAAATTCCAAGTGCCTTGCGCAAAAATTGCACTCAAATCAGTGTCCTGACTAAAGTCACGCTGCGTTGATGCACCACGTAAAGCATTGGCTGCTGTAGCGCCAATTCTTGAAGTAAATGCAGTCGCAATAAAACTATCAGTCGGTACACCAACTACGTCATGAAAATCCAATGTGCTGCTTTGAAAAAATAGGCCACCCAAATAACTGAATGTTTGGTCTTCATCTGACGCAATCCGAATTTCCTGACTGACTTGATCATAGTCTTCGTCAGATAAAATGGTAAATCCTGATCCACCTGTAAAATCACAATCACATAACTCTTGATAGTTGTAAGCGTTGTGACCTGTGACTGAAGTGAATGTGTGATTACCTAAATCATATTCAATACTGAGTGTTTGATTTTCAGTGTCGTTATAACTGTAGTCGCCATTTGACTGACGTTTGAAATCATGTGCTGTATCCAATAAATAATTACCACCGGTTAGATAGGACAGCATGGTTTGATAGGCAATAGGTGCGACTACATTACTGTTGGTGTCATAAACCGCATTTGGATTAAAAACGGGTTTTACAACTTCGATATTACGTCCATCACTATCAAAAGATCCGTCTTCAACTTTTAAATTAATATCCCAATCATCTGTAGGTTGCCAGCGCAAACTGATGCGAGCAACTTGATTATCATCGCCTGCTTCATCGCGATTCAACGTGGTGTTTTCAAAATAGCCATCAATGCTACTTTTTAACACGGCGATGCGGCCTGAAAAAGTATCGCTTAATGGACCAGACAATACCAAGCGAACGTCTTGTTCATTGTATTCGGGTTCATAAAGTGCAGAGAGCTTTCCTTCAAAATCATTTGTTGGTTTTGCCGTTGTAATACTGATTGCACCTGCAGTCGAATTTTTGCCAAAAAGAATACTTTGTGGGCCGCGCAAAACTTCAATGCGTTCCAGATCCAAAAAAGGTGCGCGTGCCAGTTGAGCGCGTCCGTAATGTACGCCGTCTATAAATTGCGCTGCCGATTGTTCAAATCCCTGATTCACACCTGAACTGATTCCACGAATAGCGATATTGGTACCAATACCGGTTTGCGTCATATTAAAACTGGGAATGTAGTCGGCGATGCGTTCAATGCTGGTGATACCGGCATCTTCAATTTTTTCACCGCTGAGAGTGTTCACTGAAATAGGAACATCCTGTAATTTCTGAACACGTTTTTGCGCGGTGATGATAATTTCTTCCAGTCCCCTTTCTTCTGCAATTGCAGCACCTGAAATCAGGCCGGAAATGACAAGGCTGAGTAATTTTAGGTTGGAGTTCTTCACTGGGTTAATCTCCTTAACAGACAGAAAGTTTGTGTGCGTGTTGTTATCTTTAGATTAGAGAGCTGCAGCTTTATCTATAGCTGAGAGTTGTAAAAATACCAGTAAACAAAGCAAAAGCACAGGTAATGGTCGCTCAGATTGAATGTTAGATCTCTTATGTCACCAATATCACCCGATTTGATTGTGTTTATTGGGTTGAGGCTATAGAGTGCCGCGCGAAGTTGGCCAGACAGTCGCTCTTGTGATGTCTCAATTATTTGCTTGCAGGTAAAAGGGTGCGCAGGGGAGGAAAGTCCGGGCTCCATAGGGCAAAGCGCCAGGTAACGCCTGGGGGGTGTGAACCCACGGAAAGTGCAACAGAGAGTAGACCGCCTAAGCTTTATTCTTCTTTTCACCTCTCCCCTTGTGGGAGAGGGTTAGGGAGAGGGGGATAAAGACGGTAAGGGTGAAAGGGTGCGGTAAGAGCGCACCGCGCAACTGGCAACAGGCTGCGGCATGGTAAACCCCGCTTGGAGCAAGACCAAATAGGCCCTCTATGATGCGGCCCGTATCGAGGGCGGGTAGGTTGCTTGAGGCAAGTGGTGACACTTGTCCCAGATGAATGACTGTCCACGACAGAACCCGGCTTATGGCTGACTTCAATTAATTCATAAACTAAAAACCCTGCAGTTGCAGGGTTTTTTACTGTTTAATTTGGTCATTCATTTTTTGATTGGTGGATACTCTTGCCTTGCGTGAATAACATTCACAACTTCTATTGATGCCACTGCAACTCGATAAATCAAAACATAGTTGGGGTGCGCGACCAATTCTCTTAAGCCTTGAACTCTATCGCTTGGGCGATGAAGGTAGGGATGTTCGGAAAGCGGTAATAACACATCTTCAAGTCTATGTTTTAGCTTTCTTGCCGCTGTAGGATTCACTTCTGCAATATAGGTAATAATTCCTTCTAAATCTTCAGCTGCAGATGCAAGCCAAACAATAGGTAGCATTAGGCCGATTTCCTTCTTTGTTCAGCAGCAATAATTATCGCTTCCATTTCAGCCATTACTTGATCGTGAGGTATTGAAGGGCGAGGGTCTTCCAAGCTGGCATTAACTTTTGCGATAAACCAATCGTTATAGCTGGCTTCTTGCTCCGCTGATTCAAACTCAGACACTATGGGTGAGAACTCTTTACTCATGGCAAATACCTCTATGTAGTCAGTGAAAGTCTAGCAAATTATGTATGGCAAACAAAAGCTCCTTCTTATTATGTTTAATTTGGTTCTAAGCTCAGATTTACTAATTAGAATCTAATCCAACGCATGTGGTTTGCTGAATTACACTCAAGTTAGTAGTAGTGAATGGAAATTCGGAGTAATTCATGCGTGCATATATTCGTCATCCCACCTCTATCCCTATTCAAGTTTGTGCTGGCAGTCATGAAGAGTCGCAAGTGAAGGCTCGAAATTTGAGCTCTGGCGGTTTATGTTTTATGACTGACGTGCCAGTGAAGGTGGGTACTGTGGTTGAATTTGAAATACCGATTACCAAACCGGATTACCACGGACGTGGGGTGATTGTTTGGCGTCGTGAAAAATCACCAAAACAGTATGAAGTCGGTATTCGTTTCACTAGCGATAATGAATTTTTTCGCACGCGAATGGTTGAGCAGGTGTGTCAAATTGAAGATTATCGTCAGCGGCTGGCATTAAAAGGAAAACAGTTAACCAGTGAGCAGGCTGCACTGGAATGGATCGAGCGTTTTTCAGGGACTTTTGATAATTAGAATTTATGTTGTATGAAATAAACACTTAGAGAATAAAAAATCCCCGCTGTGATGTGAACTGCGGGGATTTTTTTAAGGCAGAATTTTATTAAACGTCGTGCTTTTGATGAAATGGTGCCAGCTTGCAAACAATAAACGACGGAATAGTGGCAATCATGACAAAAATAAAATAATGAATGTAGCCCAGATGAACTTGTAAGTGGCCACTAATCGCTCCTGTTACCATCATACATAACCCCATTAAGCCAGTTCCAAACGCATAATGAGTTGTGGTGTATTTTCCCGGAGCGAGCTGTTGCATTAAATAAATCATGAAGCCGACTGAGCCGAATCCAAAAAAGAATTTTTCAATGGCAACACCAAGCGTAATCAAAATAAGATTCTCTGGGAGATAAATGCTCATGATCAAGAAAGTTATATTGGGAATGTTGATCGCACAGCAAAGTAAAAACAGCGTTGGTTTTAATCCACGTTTTGCGACAAAAAAGCCACCCAGTAATGAACCGACTACTACAGCGATCAAGCCATAAGTTCCATAAATTACACCTAGCATTTCGTTGGATAAACCCAAACCACCTTTGCTGGCAGGATCAACCATAAAGAAAGGCCCAATTTTTTCAAGGAAACCGATACTTAATCGAAATAAAAAAGCAAACGCCAACATTAACCAGATATCTTTCTTTTGAAAAAGTGTGACGAAAGAGTCCCACAAAATTAATAGAGCGCTTTTTACATTGGTTGGTGTGTTTTCTGCGCGCGCGCCATCTGGCATTACCTTGGCGTGCCAAAAAGCCATAACAATAGTGATTCCCGCCACAATGAAAAATATAATTCGCCAAGAATCTATCCAATCTGGCCCGAAAACCGTTGCTTCATGATTGAAGAAATTTGTATGAAGTTTTCCGCTGAGATATACCAATCCGCCCATAGCAACTATAGGTCCAATATTCCAGCTTAGACTTTGAACGCCACAATAAAGTGATTGTGATTTACTATCCAAAGATGTGACATAAACACCATCAGAGGCTATGTCTTGAGTTGCACCAACAAATGAGAGAATCCAAAACAACGCCATCAATATGACCATATAATTGGGTAGACTCATAGTCAATGCGACACCTAGAAATCCTAGTCCTACAGTGAGCTGAGCGAACAAAACAAAAAACTTTTTGGTTCTATACATTTCAACAAAGGGTGCAAAAAGTGGTTTGATGGTATAGGCAAGAATTAAATAGCTTGCATACTCGGCAGCGGTGCCATTATCCAAACCAAGATTTTTAAACATAATTGCACTGACGCTGGTGAGCGTCATGTAAGTCAAAGCCATCGTAAAATAACCCGTTGGCACCCAAAGTAAAGGATGTTTAGTTGATGGGACGGAGTTCATGTGAAATACCTTTATGGATTCTGTTGTTATTTGCAGAGCAGCTTATTTGACGATGTATTTGTCAATAGGTTACATACTGCCGCTGGTTTTTATTATTTAATCTATTTTCCGAGATTTTTAACGCTGTTCTTACTCAACAGGTCAGCGTGTGGCTGACCTGTTGTATCATTTATCGAGCAATTATCTTAATCTTGTTTTTGTGCTTTGTAAGTCTCAGCTGCCTTTAAAATTTCAGTGCGCGCTTCTTCAAGATCGCCCCAACCAGCTACTTTAACCCACTTACCTTTTTCCAAATCTTTGTAATGTTCAAAAAAATGTTCGATTTGTTTAACGGTGATTTCAGGTAAATCGCTCAGGCTTTTGACTTTACTATAAACAGTAGTCAGCTTGTCATGGGGTACGGCAACAATTTTTGCATCTTCACCGGCTTCATCGGTCATTTTTAATACGCCAAGCGGACGGCAACGGATAACCGAACCTGCTTGTACCGGTTGTGGGAAAACTACTAACACATCTGCTGCATCGCCATCACCACAAAGTGTGTGAGGGATATAGCCATAGTTGCAAGGGTAATACATGGCAGTGCTGACGATACGATCGACAAACACAGAATTGCTGTCTTTATCAATTTCGTACTTGATACCGGAATTCATTGGGATTTCGATTACTACGTAAAAATCATCGGGCAAGCTTTTGCCTGCTGGGACAAGGTCAAGACTCATGGTAATTTCCTGATAGGGTTAATAAAAATGAGGCGCGAATACTACCACAAGAGTGCAGTAGCAATAATGGCTGCGGCAGCTATTAGTAATCCAATCATCATAAACAATTGTTTCTTTTGTTCGTTGTAAGTGGGTTCTACGCGGTTGCCGGGTGAGGTTGGGCGGGTTTTCCAGCGTTTTGGCTCATCGCTGACTTCTTTGCGCTGAATAGTGCGCACCATTTCTTTCATGGGTTTGCGTACCTGGGTTTTATTTTCTTCCAGTTCCGGGGCGACTACCCGAAAGTTATAGACATCCAAACGCAGTCTGTCGCCATTGCCTGCTGTGGCTATATCTATCTTCATTTCATTGAGAAAGGTTCCGTTTGCGGATTTCAAATCCTTGATGCGCAAAACATTACCGTCAATCCGAATTTCAAGGTGGCGACGAGATAAATGTGACCCGGGGATGACTATGTCACACTTCTGGTCCCGTCCTACAATCATGGGTTTGTTCGGGCTAATAATAAAATGTTTGCCCGATAACCAACTGCTTTCGGATACCAAACGCCATAAGCCGGTACTGCTTGGCTTGTCGGCAAGGCTGCGAGGGTCAAGGACTATAATTTCCGTTTTTCCTATGCGGATCATATCGCCAGGAAAGATTTCTTTCTGCGTGACTCGTTGGCCATTCACGAAGCAGCCAGTAGTGCTGTTATTGTCTTTTAGGAAATAGCGGTTATTTTCCTGAACCAATTTTGCATGAACCGGGTCTATGCCAGGCTCTGTTAAAACCAAATGATTCTCTGTAGCACTGCCAATGTGGTAGCGCTTTTCGACCACCCAAAGTGCAGGGTGTTGATTATCCTTGAAGTGTAGTTTCAGCATGGATGGATAGTTCCGTAAAGCGCATTGGTCTGAAAGTGGATTGTTATGACTGCCATTTATAGTCACTTATTGACAGTGTCGATTGTATTCAGTTCTCTTGGTTTAAGTCCAGAGTCTCAGCTGGCATAATGCCAAAGCTATTCAATAATGCTCCTTTGTTTGAGCAATTGCCCAAGGAATTCCATTTTTAGGTTAACTTCATGTCACGAATTATTTCTCGTTTATATCTCGCCAGCGTTATTAATCGCCCATTTCATGTCATTACCAGTATTATTATTTTGGCTTTAGTTGCTGCGTTTGGAATGACCAATTTTAAATTGGATGCATCCGCGGATTCCTTAACGCTTGAACATGACAATTCTATTGATTATTACCGTGAAATCTCCGGGCGCTATCAATCGGGAGATATTTTGGTATTAACTTATTCTCCCAAATCTGACATGTTCTCTACGGAATCTATTAATACGCTCAAAAAGTTGCACGATGAACTCGCCAAGGTTGATGGCGTTGCCAGCGTATATTCGATTATTGATGTGCCCTTGCTCTACAGTCCTATGCGACCACTAGCCCAGGTTAAAGAATCACCTCGCACTTTGCTAAGTCCTGGCGTTGATTTCAATCAAGCCAAACAGGAATTTTTGAATAGCCCCGTTTATCGCAAAACTTTGTTAAGTACTGATGGAAAAACCTCAGCAATTTTGTTGAATTTAAGAGTCAACAATCAATACCTTCAAATGGCACGCCATCGTGATGCTTTGCGTGAAAAACGAGACACTCAAGGGTTAACAGATGCTGAAGAAAAAGAGCTCAAAGAAGTGGCGGCACAATTTTTAGCTTATCGAACTGCAGTTGCGGCAGACGATTCAGCTCGCGTAGATATAGTTCGCGGCATTGTTCGACATTATCAGGATAAAGCGCAGATTTTTCTTGGCGGCGTTACTATGATCACCAGTGACATGGTGACCTATATTAAAAATGATTTAGTGGTCTTCGGTGCAGCGCTGCTGGCATTTATTATTTTTATGTTGGCAATTTTATTTCGTCAGTGGCGTTTTGTGGTTTTACCTTTATCCGCTTGTTTATTGTCCGTCATATTGATGCTGGGTTGGTTGAGTTGGATTGATTGGCGGATGACGGTTATATCTTCTAACTTTGTTGCCCTCTTATTAATTATGGTATTTGCTTTCACTATTTATTTAGTAGTGCGTTATCGCGAAATTCATGCATCTAACCCGGAATTGAGCCAAGCTGAATTAGTCATTGAAACTGTTCGCAACATGGCGGTGCCTTGTCTCTATTCTGCATTAACCACCATAGTGGCTTTTTTATCTCTGATTATGAGTGGTATTCGTCCTGTTATTGATTTTGGTTGGATGATGACCATTGGATTGGTGGTGGGTTTTATCATTACATTTATGGTATTACCTGCTGGGCTAATGATGTTGCCAAAAGGAAAGCCAAAAGATAAAGGTGATAGTTCTGCGGCATTGACTTTAATTTTTTCGCGACTGGCGGAATTTCACGGCGGAAAAATTTTATTTGTCAGTGCTGCTGTCATTGTAATTAGTGCATGGGGTATTACCAAGCTAGAAGTTGAAAATCGTTTTGTTGATTATTTTAAATCTGACAGCGAAATTCATCAGGGTTTAAGTGTGATCGATACCCAGTTGGGCGGAACAGTTGCACTGGATATTATTTTAGATGCTGACAAAACGCCTCTTGTGATAGAACCAGCTGAAACTACGACAGCTGAAGTATCGTCTGAAGCGCCGGTGGATGAATCCGGGTTATCTGATTTTGCCGACGATCCGTTTGCAGAAATGGGCGATGATGCGTTTGCAGATGGCGATGAAAAATCGGCTCCACAAAGTTATTGGTATAGCGTGAGTGGATTGGATCAAATTAAACAACTTACGGATTATCTTGAAACCTTGCCAGAAGTTGGGAAGGTTCAATCACTCGCTATTGCATATCAATTAGCGAACGACATTAATAAAGGCAAACTAAATGAGTTTGAATTAAATGTTATGCGCAATATGCTGTCGGACGAAATCAAAAAATTTATGATTACACCTTATCTTTCGGATGAAAATCAACAAACGCGAATTACGTTGCGTGTTATTGAGACTACGCCAAATTTAAAGCGCGCAGAATTAGTGAAAAAAATCCACGACTTTGCAATTAATAAAGTGGGTTTGAAAGAAGAACAAGTACATTTCACTGGTATGTTGGTGCTGTATAACAATATGTTGCAGAGTCTATTCAAATCTCAAATTGCTACTATAGGTGTGGTATTCGCATCGATATTGTTAATGATTATTGTGTTGTTCCGTTCATTTAAAATCGCCATTATTTCAATTCTGCCTAATATGATGGCGGCGAGTGCGGTATTGGGCGCTATGGGTTTAATCGGAATTCCGCTGGATATGATGACAACTACCATTGCCGCTATTGTTGTGGGGGTGGGTGTCGATCAGGCAATTCAATACTTCTATCGTTTCCGCGAAGAATTTGCAGTCGATAAAAATTATATAGCCGCCATGCATCGCTCTCATGCATCTATTGGTCGCGCCATGTATTACACCTCGACAACCATTATCGTCGGCTTCTCAATTCTAATGTTGTCAGAATTTATTCCGTCAATTTATTTTGGTCTATTAACTGCCTTCGCCATGTTTATGGCAATCATAGGTTCCTTAACACTTTTGCCTAAATTAATTTTGATGATGAAACCCTTTGGGCCAGAGAAAGCCTGATTTTGCGTAGGTTGGGGTGCAAACCCCAACAAAATTTTTTAATCAAGATCCAATGTTGGGGTTTGCACCCCAACCTACCAATCCATCAGTTGTTTAATTTGTTTCGTCAATTCCTTCGCCATCAAAGCATGTTGTTCTTTGGTGGGGTGTGCATCGCTCGCATCACCAGAATGATAACTGGATTTCCCCTGATGTACTTTTGGATCGTTAACTCGCTTCACTGTTTCTGCAAGATAATCCACCAAAACCGATTTATTTTCTCCATTCAAAATTGAACCTTCGATTAACAGAATTTCTGCTTGGGGGTGACTGTCTCTTAATTTTTGAATAAATTTTACATAAGTGGTGACATAAGTTTCGTGATCGGGAATGCCCGAGCTGAAATCATTGGTGCCTATGGCGCTGACAATGATATCTGGTTGGTATTGCGTGTGATCCCATTTTAAATGTGCATCGCTGTCGCCTGCTGCATATTCATAAAAGTCAGGAAGATTTTGCTCATCGGTTTTTCCGTTCCAGCTGCGAATTAATCCTCGACCACCCCAGCAAACCAAATTGACTTGTGCATTAACAGCATGGGCTGTTAGCAGTCCGTATGATTCGCGCGCGTTCCACCAGCTGGTTTGCTTTTGTTCGCCCGCAACACGATCAATGGCTTCGCCACAGGTCACTGAATCACCAAGGATCATTAATTTACGTTTAGGCAATTTGGGCGCAGGTAAAAATTTTTCACCTACCAAATTGAATTGTTTGAGTGTGACTTGCCCATGCCAATTTTCTGATCTGTGCGTTAGTCGTACTTTGTGAGTTCCTGATATTTCAAACGAAAATAATGCAATGGTTTTTGGCAGATTACTAATCTTCATGACTTTTGCAGGTTGGTCATCGACTATGACATCAATCCAGGAGTTGCCGTTGTTGCTTTGAATATCCGCAGTTAGTTGTTTGCCTTGTGTTTCGAGAAAAAAACTCACGCCGGGGAAACCGAAAAGAACACTTTTATCTTCGTTAACGTGAGCGCGTCCCATAATACTGATGTGAGAATCGTCGGCAGAAATCTGAATCACTTTGTTGGTCTCTGATTGAAAATGATGACAGGATGTTAGGAAGAGAATGCTGATTAGGGGGATTATTTTTTTCATGGGTTTGGCTCTTGATTTGAGGTTTTCACCCCCTCCTAGCCTCCCCCTTCGCAAGGGGGAGGGACTTTACTCCCTGCTTAATGCAGAGTGGAATGCTAGTCTCTTGCGAGTAACGGTCCCCTCCCCTTGCGAAGGGGAGGGTTAGGGTGGGGTGAATTTACTTCATCAACTCCACAATATCCGGCGTCATAGCATCTGCCCAAATTTGATAGCCTTTTGCTGTGGGGTGTAAAAAATCACCCATAATTTCCGGGGAAATATTGCCGTTTTTTTCCAGGAAGAGATCACCATAATCTTTGAAGATAACGTTTTTTTTATTCGCAAGTTTTGCAATTAACTGGTTCACTTTTTTGACTTTTTGTCGCTTAGGGGATTTCGCATCCTGCTCATAAGGAAAAATAGCATTTAATAGAATTTTACTGTTTGGCCATGCCAATTGAATTTGTTGGACAACTTTGGATACGCCCGCAGCGACTTGTTCAGGGGTTTCATTCAAATGCCCAAAATTATTTACGCCAACTAACAACACAACAAGTTTGGGTTGAATATTACCAACATCTCCATGTTGCAATCGCCATAAAACATTTCCGGTGTGATCGCCACCTATTGCAAAATTGGCGGCTTTAAACGGAGCAAAGTTTTTCTGCCAAACGTCCCAATTCCAGCCGGCGGTAATTGAATCGCCTAGAAATAAAAGATCGACTTGATCATATTGAGCAGCCAGTACATCTTCGGCATGCATTTTTTCCCATGTGTTGATCGACATCCAGGAGTATTCAATGCTGCGTTTTGATGGAGTTGTTCCAGGCGTCAGGGCAAAACAATGAAAGCTGAAAAATAAAATAGTTAAACAAATAGAATATATTTTCATTGATGACTCCAGATTAGTATTTCAAGCTCAGTTTTTCGTTTTGATTATTTAAACTTTGGACACCAGCAAGATTGAGAACTAAATCCAGCAATTCATCCCAAGGTGCTGCGTTGCGCATACCCTTTATTGATTTATCAATGGCGTTAGCTTTACGCAACATTTGTTGTAACTGTGCGGGCTTTAATCGGCGCAATGCATTTTGCATCAGTGGTTGTCTTTTTTCCCATACGCCTGCTTGTTTTGCTGCCCACTCGAACGCTTTGCCTTGTGCCTGCGCTTGCGCAATTTGATTCAGGCAACGAACGTCACGTAATACCGCCCAGAGAATACTGATGGCATCTGAGCCTTCGCCTTTTAATCCTTGAAGGGTTTTGGCGGCGGCGCGCGCATCGCCGTGTAAAGCTTTATCGGCAAGACTGAAAACATCATAGCGAGCGCTGTCGGCAACTGCGCTGGCCATTAATTCATAACTAATATGTTTATCGGGTGTCAGCAAAACCAGTTTTTCAATTTCCTGTACCGCCGCCAACAAATTACCCTCGATGCGAGAGGCGAGTAAATCTATAGCGGAATTATCAGCAGATAATCCTGCTTGTTGTAATCGTGTGAAAATCCAGCGGGACAATTGCGCGGGTGGAATTGGCCAAATTTGAATATGAGTTCCTGCGGACTCTATAGCTTTCACCCACTTACTTTTTTGTGTGGATGAGTCCAGCTTTTCAGTCACCACTAACAATAAATTATCAGGTGATGGATTTTCCAGATACTCAATGATTGCTTTGGTACCTTTGTCGCCAGGCTTACCTGATGGCATGCGTATTTCAAAAATTTTCTTGTCAGAAAATAAAGACAGACTGTTTGCAGAAGCCAACAGCTGATTCCAATCAAAGCTGGTATCTATATGATAGATTTCTCGTTCAGTAAAACCTTGTGCGCGAGCGGCTTTACGAATTTGGTCGCAGCTTTCCTGTATCAACAAAGCTTCGTCGCCTGATACCAAATAAACCGGCACAAACGATTTTGTTAGTGCGGCAGATAATTGGTCGGCGCGAATTTTGGGCATTTTATTGAGCTTTTTGTGTTTGGGATTTTTGAGTTAATAGCAAACGCGTACGTCGTAAAATTTGTTGCGCCAGTTCACGATGCATCTCTTTCAGGACTAAGGCTTCTTCCTGAGCGGCGCCACCAGCGTTGTTTAAATCGTAATTGTAAGTGCGAGTGACGCTGGCATGAGTAAATTTATCGAGAGACTGGATATCATTGACCAGTCGATAATCAACACTCAGATTTAATTCATAAGCGCTAGTCAAAGCATCTGCACCCACGCCAGCCGTTCTTTTATCCAATTTTAAATTTTGAATTTGTAAACTGTTAGCAGCAGAGTTATCAGTTGATTCTATTAGATGGTAATTACCAAGAAGTGGGCGCAAATAAGTGAAAAGCGGAGTGTAATCATCATCGGCATTGATGTTGATATTGCTCCAATCAGCGTTTGAAGAGTATTGCGGGTCGTTGCCACGCAGGTGCCATCCGCAAGCCGTCACTAAGAAAATACAAATAAGGATTGAGAACTTTTTCATTGATTAGCTCGCTACAATATTCACTAATTTATTTGGCACTACAATAATTTTTCGAACTGTTACGCCTTCTATAAATTTTTGTACGTTTTCTTGCGCAAGTGCTTGTTGTTCCAACCAATCTTTTGGTGCATCAACTGCAGCATCCAATTTCCCACGCAATTTCCCATTCACTTGCACAACCACTTCGATGGTTGAGCGAACTAGAGCGTTTTCATCCAATACTGGCCAGGTCTCGTTGAGTGGAATCGTGCTATGACCCAATGCCTGCCATAAATGTTGCGTGATGTGCGGAACTATAGGCGCCAATAATAAAATTGCTGCTTCCAAAGCTTCACGTTCAACGGCTAAACCTTGCGGGTTGGCGCGATCAGCGAGCTTGCTGGATTCATTTAATAATTCCATTGTGGCGGCAATCGCCGTATTAAATGTTTGGCGGCGGCCATAATCATCACCCACTTTTTGAATGGTTTCGTGAGTTTTACGACGCAAATCTTTTTGCGCTTGCGGGAGATTTGTTACATCCAATTTTCCAGGACAGCCAGCATTCACGTGTCCTTCAACTGCTCGCCACAAGCGACGCAGGAAACGGCTGGCACCATCAACACCTGAATCACTCCATTCCAAGCTTTGCTCTGGCGGCGCTGCAAACATAGTAAACAAACGAACCGTATCGGCGCCGTATTGGTTGATAACACTTTCAGGGTCAACACCGTTGGATTTGGATTTGGACATTTTAATCACGCCACCAAATTCCACTGCTTCGCCGGTTGTTTTGTGTTTGGCAGAAATTAATCTTCCTTTGTCGTCACGTTCAATCACAACATTTTCTGGTTCTATCCAATTTTCTTTACCGTCTTTTTTAATAAAGAAAGATTCGGCATTGACCATGCCCTGACAAAGTAATCGCTCAAATGGTTCATCACCACTAACTAAACCTTCATCGCGCATTAATTTGTGAAAGAAACGTGAATAGAGAAGATGCAAAATAGCATGTTCAATACCACCCACATATTGATCGACAGGTAGCCAATAATCAGCAGCGGCTTTGTTGATCATACCGCCGGTAAAATCAGGGCAGGTATAGCGTGCGTAATACCAGCTGGATTCCATAAAGGTATCAAAGGTATCGGTTTCCCGTTCAACCGCTTGGCCATTCAATTCCGCTTTGCGCCAATTCGGATCGGCTTTGATAGGCGATTGAACGCCATTCATAACTACGTCTTCAGGCAAAAGAACGGGAAGTTTGTGTGCTGGAACGGGGATCTCGCCGCCTTCAGGCAAATTAAACATGGGGATAGGTGCACCCCAGTAACGCTGACGTGAAACGCCCCAATCGCGCAAACGGTAATTGGTTTTGATCCGGCCTTTATTGGCCATTTCCAAAGTGCTTGCTATGGCATCAAACGCGGAATTGAAATCCAGGCCATTGTATTCCCCCGAGTTGATCAATATGCCTTTTTCGGTGAAAGGTAAAGTACCATCGCCCTGAATAACCTCATCAACAGGCAAATTATATTTTTTAGCAAATTCATAATCGCGTTCGTCATGTGCGGGCACAGCCATCACCGCGCCTGAGCCGTAATCCATTAACACATAGTTGGCGACCCAAACAGCGACAGGCTCGCCGGTAATTGGATGCAAGGCTTTAATGCCGGTATCCATACCTTTCTTTTCCATAGTAGCCATATCGGCTTCTGCAACGGATTGCACTTTGCAATCGGCGATAAACTGCGAGAGGTCTGCATTGCCTTTTGCCAGATTTTGTTGGGCAATTAATTTGGAAATAGGGTGTTCTGCTGCAAGGCTGACATAGGTCACACCCATTAAAGTGTCCGGACGAGTGGTATAGATTTCAAAGCCGGTAAACTCGCCGACTGGTGACTCCAGATCAAAACGCATTTCCAGACCGCGGCTTTTACCGATCCAGTTGCGCTGCATGGTTTTGACTTGTTCTGGCCAATAGACCAGCTTATCCAAATCGTTCAATAATTCTTCTGCATAATCGGTGATTTTAATAAACCATTGCGGGATTTCTTTGCGTTCTACCAAGGCGCCAGAACGCCAGCCTCTACCGTCAATGACTTGTTCATTGGCTAATACGGTTTGATCAACCGGGTCCCAGTTAACTGTGGACATCTTTTTGTAAACCAGGCCTTTTTCATACAGGCGGGTAAAGAACCATTGCTCCCACTTGTAATAATCAGGCTTACAGGTGGTAACTTCACGTGACCAATCAAAGCCAAAACCCAGCTGTTTCAGCTGATTGCGCATATGGTCGGTGTTGGAGTAAGTCCATTTTGCAGGCGCAGTGTTATGTTTCAATGCGGCATTCTCTGCCGGTAGGCCAAAGGCGTCCCAACCCATGGGATGAAGGACATTTTTGCCTTGCATGCGTTGGTAGCGGGCGATTACGTCGGTAATAGTGTAATTGCGCACATGGCCCATATGCAGCTTGCCACTGGGGTAGGGGAACATGGCCAGACAGTAGAATTTTTCTTTGCTGGTATCTTCAGTGACTTTGAAACTTTGGTGCTTATCCCAATAAGTCTGTGCTTCAGCTTCAATTTCAGCGGGATTGTATTGTTCTTGCATGTATGGCCTTCACTAACCCTAAGAATAAAAAGAAGCAGGATTATAGAGGTTGTTGAGGCCAATTCGCTATGCGTTTAGACCTATAAAATTAAAATGCCTGATTGTCCGCGGGTGATTTCAGATGGTCTGAGTGACTTGAGAAGTTGGGAGGCAGTTAATAAATATGCCGGGACAGATCAATTTCAGGTGATAGTTAAATCATTTCTCTTTTAAGTGTATTCAGGCTAGTAAGATCAAGGAATTGATCTGATACAGTCTATTGATATCTACTAAAGGTCCATTTGTTTTGTAAATAATTACATTTTATTTTAATGCTATTTTTTCGTATCAATTGTCGGGTTTAACTATTCAATCGGATGGTTTCATGTTAGAAAGGGCACCGATATAAAAAATCAAAATAATTTAAGGGATAAAAATGAATTTTTTTAGAAATATAATTGTAGTATTTGTTTGTGCTTTATCTCCTCTTGGTTATGCGGAAACAGACTTAAACCAGTTGATGCAAAAATGGATTCAACTGGAAAGTCAAAAAGGCAATCTTCAAATTGAATGGGCTGAACGAAAAACCGAATTGGATCGTCGGCAACAGCTTCTTACTACTGAAAAAGCTTCACTAAAAGAAACCTTGGCTCAGGCTGAAGGTTCAACATCTGATGTTGATCAACGACGAAATGAATTGCTCTCCAGACAAGAAAAGTTGGAGAAAGAGCAGGCCACTCTTTCATTGCAAATAAACAAAGCTGCAAGTTTTTTGGAAATCAAAAAAAATCAAATGCCGCCTCCTCTCGCTGAAGAAATTACACAGAAATTAGTTTTCCTGAATCAATCAGGACTTAGTCAAAGCGAACGACTGGAAAAGTTATTATCAATTTACAAACTTATCAGTGAGTTTGATCAGCGAGTCGCTATTAATAAATCGAAGCTAGAAATTCCTGCTGAAAATGAAGGGCATAAAACGCTTCAAGTGACGCAAATATTCTTGGGGCTAAGTCAGGGCTGGTACCTTAGTGATGATGCCAGCCAATATGGCTATGGCCGAGCAACGGAATTAGGGTGGAAATGGTGGAGCAATGAAGAAGTTGAGCAAGAGCTGGGACAAAGAATGGATTTAAGTGAATTAAAAAATCTAATTGCGATCGCTGAAAATCCGACATTAGCCGATTTGGTCACGCTTCCCATCAAGCTTGATAATAAGGCGCACTAATATGAAATTTACACAATTGATATTTATTTTGATTTTAACCTTATCCGGGTATGTGGTTGCCAGTCCGGATGTGGAGCAAAAAATACTTTCTCGAATTACTCAGTCGCAATCTGAATTGCAAAATCTGCAGAAAAAAATGATGCAGGAGAGCGCTGTATATTCCGACAATCTGAATCGCAGTCAACGTGAGCTTGAAGCCTTGCGTGAAAAAGCGGCAGTCATAAGGCGTCAAAAAGATGAGCAGTTGTTGAGTTTGGAGCAAATCAAGAATCGAGTAGATCAGTGGTCAAGTCAAAGTAACTATCAAAAGAGTTTGATTACCAATTATTTGGAAGCCAATAAGCTAATGTCATTTCAGTCAGGTGATGTTGATGTCGAACCAGATGCATTGGAGATGGTCTCGTCTGATATAGAAAAAAAACTGAATCCAACCTGGTCGGATATTGATCTTGTTGTGCCATCGGGCGAAATTTTAAAAAGTCAAATGCTTGTGTTAGGTCCGGTAAAACTTGCTGTTGATTCAGAAAAAAATCTTGCAGGTATTGTCTCCGCTAGTGATAAAGAAGCAGAGCTGAACTTCGAATATAGTTCAAAGCAAAAGAACGGATTTATCGATCTACAATCAAATGGTGTTGGCGATATTAGCTTTGATCCTACCCTTGGCAAAGCATTTGAATTGCGAAGTCAAGACGGCAATCTGATTAATCACATACAGAAAGGCGGTGCATGGGCTATTCCAATAGTTATTTTTGGTGTGGTTTCACTGATTATATCTTTGATAAAAGGATTGGAGTTTATTCGATTGCCGAAATTGGATAAATCTCTAGCGGATGACTTAATACAAGTAGAGACTAGCGGAAGTCAAAATCAATTTGAAATAAAAAATAAAATAGCGAATGCGGCACTTCCTCAAAAAGCGCTACTTGAAATTGCCCGAACTACAAGAGCGTCTCAGCAGCGAGATGATTTGATGGTGGCTTATTTGATGGCTCATAAACATAAAGTTGAGAAATTTATGGGAGTTGTGAGTATCAGCGCAGCCATAGCTCCTTTATTGGGGTTATTAGGAACTGTCTCAGGAATGATTAGCACTTTTAAAATGATGACAATATTTGGTACTGGAGATGCATCGACTGTATCGGGAGGTATATCTATTGCGTTAATTACTACTGAGCTAGGGTTGATTGTTGCTATTCCATCATTAGTTGCCAGCGCCTTGCTTTCTCGTAAGGTAAAAAGTTATACCCATGAATTGGAAAATTTCGCCATTAAGATCAGTAAGATTGATTTTAAGTAATCGAGAAATAAAGAATGATTGAGATGAGTGAAGGTTATTTTTGGGCGGGAAGTTTGGTTGTATGGGCCATTTTTCTTGTTGCATTTTTCGCTTACGCCTTATTAATTGATCTGTGCTTTATTCGGTCAGTTAGTAGTGAATGGCAGCGCCAGTGTACCTTTTGGATGCCCACACTCAAGACTGTTCTATCTGCCTTACCTTTATTGGGATTATTGGGAACCATTACAGGGTTATTGAATACTTTTTTTAGAATGTCCATTCAAAAATCATTTAATGTTCAAGAAATAATTACCGGCGGAATCGCCGAGGCAATGTTTACTACCCAGCTGGGACTGGTGTTGGTTTTACCTGGGTTGTTGATGTTGAGGTATTTGAATTTTCGCAATGCAAAATGGGAAGTGAGCAATAAATGAGATCATCTATTGAACAAAAAATAGAGGAAGCAAAAGGTCAGGAAATCGATCTGACACCTTTATTAGATGTGGTATTTATTTTGTTGATATTTTTTATTGTGACTACTGTTTTTGTGAAAGAGACAGGTGTTGAAGTAGACAAGCCCCAGGCTGTTTCATCGAAATCGTTACAGAATTCAGTAATACTGATTGCGATCACACGAACGCAAGAGGTGGTATATGGCGGTACTAATATTGGTGTTGGTGGCGTTCGTAATACTTTGGCGCAATTGATTAAATCGGATAGTAAACCACTGGTGATTCAAGCAGATAAAGCTGTGCCGACAGAGCTTTTGGTAAAAGTTATAGATCAGGCAAAGTTAGCTGGTGTTCAGAAAATTAATATAGCGACTTCAAGCGCGGATTAATTTATGTATTATTTTGCAGACAACAAAAAGCCATTTTTACGAATTTCTATTTCGTTGGGGTTAAGTTTTTTGTTGGTTTGTCTAATGACATGGGCAATGTTAAACATGGAATCGGGAATGATACCCAAGGAAGATAAAGTTGAATTGCGGGAGTTAGATGCATTTGTGCCACCGCCACCACCACCGCCACCACCGATAAAAATGGAGATGGAGCCTGTCAGCCAAAGTATTCCATCAGTTAATTTGTTGGCGAATAGCGAAGGACCGAAGTTGAGCTTTAGCGACAATCCCAATTTGTCATTTGGGAATTTGGAAAAAGTGACCGTCCCTAAATTCAATTTAAACGATTTAGATTTACGAAAAAATTTAACTTTGGATTTTCCGCTATTTGATGTGCAAGAGCTTGATGAAAAGCCTCGTTTGGTTTCTAGCAATCACATTAAATTTCCAACAGAATTACAAGAAAGAGGAATATATAAAGTTAATACCAAAGTTGAAATTATCATTGATAAAAATGGTAGAGCTTACGTTAAAAAAATTGTTGATCCTGTGTACCCGGAAATGATTTCTGTTATCAGAAAAGCCATTAACAATTCAAAATTTACTATACCAATGAAAGATGGTCGTCCGGTTCAGGCAGTTTACTTATATTCGTTGAATTTTGTATTAAGGATCTAGGAAAGATGAATAAAAATAGTTTGATAAAAATACCCTTGTTGGTGTGTTTGTTTTGTTTTGTTTCTTCCTATGCGAGCAGTGATGAGGTCTTTGAAATAAAAGTTGATAAGCCTGTTTTTGTTATTCCTCAGTTTAGTGGCACTTATTCGGATCGAGAAGCAACAATCTCGCTGGAGGAATATGAAACCGCTGAACGATTACGAGCATTGTTGGATTCAGGAAATAAAAAAGACGTTTTGGCGGAGTTGGACAAATTCTATGATCTTGAATTAAGTCCTGCTATGTTGATGCTCAAGGCGCAGGTATATTTTTCGCTTGCAATGTACGATCAAGCAGAGACGACTTATTTAGCTGTGCTTAAAAGGATGCCACAATTAGTGCGCGCCTATAGCGATTTGGGGCAATTATATTTATTAAAAAATGATTATCAAAAGGCGAGAGATTATTTTGCAAAAGCGGTCGCTTTTGGTTCAAATGAAGCCATTATTCATGGGCAATTGGCTTATCTGAATTTAACACTCTACAGTGCGACATCGGCAATTAGTGAATATCAAACAGCCTTGGCACTGGAACCACAAAATGTCCAGTGGCAGCGTGGTCTTTTAGCTGCACTGACTCAGGCTAAAATGTACGAGGCATCGCAAGCGTTTCTTCGGGAACTCATACAAAAAAATCCAAATGATCCACAGGCATGGTTAAATCAGGCAATACTAGCTATTCAGCAGGATGATAAAAAACTTGCCTTGGCAAGTATGGAAATGGCAATTTTGTTGGGTGATGATGACGTCAAAAATTTAAAGTCTGCTGCGCAACTACATTTACGATTAAATAGTTTTGATCGGGCTACAGAATTGATTGAGCGTGCTCTCAGCAAAGGAGGTTTGGATTTCACATCAATCATTGATTATGCAAATTGGTTAATTCAAGCTAATCGACTTGAGCAGGCAAGAAAGCTATTAAATGCTGCGTCTGCGAATATTGCCAGTGTGTCAATAGATAATCAGTCGACATTTTATTTGCAGCTCGCATTGTTGGATGAAAAAAATAAGAGCTATCCCGCTGCCGTAGTGAATTTCAAAAAGTCATTAGATAGAAATCCAACCTCTGGTTCAGCGTTACTTGCTTATGCTGAGTTTTTATCCTCCAGGAAAGATTATGTGCAGGCTGAATTCTATTATCTTCGTGCTGAAGTTGTACCTGCTGTCGAAAAGAAAGCTATGCTGGGGCGTGCGCAGATGTTTATTGATTCACAAAATTACAGCTCTGCAATTTCAGTTTTGCGAGATGTTTACAAAAAATACCCGGAGATGTCGGATTTACTAGACACTATTACCACGTTAGAAAATATTATTCGTAATCGAGAAAGTGCTTAAGTTGTGTGTTTTTCATTTGGTAGGTAATTAGTAAGTGTTTAGTTTGTTGTTGGTTAGGGTAGTTTTTGTATTAAAGGTTAGACTCCAGATTTGATTTAATTGATAGTTAAACGAGGATTTAGAAAATGTATAAAATAATCATGGTTGCATGTTTGGGTTTGCTGTTATTTGGCTGCGCCACTACTGGCAAGCAGGAAACGCTGGCTTGTGAAGGAAAAGACTGGGCCGCTTTTGGTAAATCGACGGCCGAATCCGGTATTGAAATACGCACTATTGACAAGTATAAGAACGGT
>Ga0164241_10001099_pt1 | contig 36653 bp, 30 predicted proteins | sample OricomyardsoilBY_FD_108780 | JGI IMG/M metagenome (GOLD analysis project Ga0164241, IMG submission 108780) | Backyard soil microbial communities from Emeryville, California, USA - Original compost - Back yard soil (BY) | ecosystem: Environmental > Terrestrial > Soil > Unclassified | place: USA... | reverse complement strand
CCGCCACCGGCCCGGCTCCTTCGACGAGGTGGTCGGCCAGCAGCACGTCGTCCGCACCCTGCGCAACGCGGTCGAGCAGGGCAAGGTCCACCACGCCTACCTCTTCGTCGGCTCGCGCGGCACCGGCAAGACCTCGATGGCGAAGATCCTCGCCCGCTCGCTCAACTGCGAGCGCGGCGGCCCCACCGTCACCCCCTGCGGCGAGTGCGAATCGTGCCTGACGATCGCCGCGGGCAGCTCGATCGACGTGATCGAGATGGACGCCGCCTCGAACCGCTCCGTCGACGACGTCCGCGACCTGCGCGAGCGCGTCGCCTACGCGCCGACCGGCGGCCGCTGGAAGGTCTACATCCTCGACGAGGCGCACATGCTCACCAAGGAGGCCTGGAACGCCTTCCTGAAGACGCTCGAGGAGCCGCCGCCCAACACAGTCTTCGTGCTCGCCACGACCGAGTCGCACAAGGTGATGGCGACGATCGCCGATCGCTGCCAGCGCTTCGACTTCCAGCGGCCCTCGCTGGAGCAGATCTCCGAGGTGCTGAATCGGGTCGCCGCGGCGGAGGACATCGAGGCCGAGGACGCGGCTGTAGCGATGATCGCCCGCTCGGCCTCGGGCAGCTTCCGCGACGCGCTCGGCACGCTCGACCAGCTGGTCGCCTTCGGCGGTGCTCAGGTCAGCCTCGACTCGGTCTTGGAACTGCTCGGCGCCGCCGATGCGGAGTTGCTCTTCAACGCCGTCGACGCGGTGATCGCCGAGGACCCCAGGGGCGTCCTGCTCGGAGTCGAGAAGATGGCCCGCTCGGGCCGCGACCCGGCCCAGTTCGCCCGCGATCTGCTCGCCCACCTGCGCCACCTCCTCGTCACCCAAACGGTCGGCGAGGTCCCCAACACCTTCGTCGTGACTGCCACGGATGCCGACAGGCTCTCGGCTCAGGCAAGCTCGATCGGAGCAGCGACCCTGGTCCGCACGATCGACGAGCTGGCCAATGCGCTGACGGCCGTTCGCGAGGGAGACGACGCGCGCATGGCAGTCGAGATCGCACTGCTCAAGGCAGCAAGGCCGGATCTGGATCCATCAACTGAGGGATTGCTCCGGCGTATAGAGAAGCTCGAGCAAGGGACGAGTGCGCCCCGGGCCGCGGGTCCTGTCGCCGCAGGGGTCCCACCGCCCCCTGCGGTAGCTAAAGCTTCCTCGGGGGCGGTCCCCCCTGCGACGCCACCCGCGGCAGAAGCGCCACCAGCTGACGAGCACGAGCCCGAGGCGCCCCCGCAAGAGCCGAAAGCCACCGAGTCCGAGGCCGCCGCCGAGGTTCCGCAAGCTGTTGAGTCCGAGCCAGCTCCACAAGCACCGGCGCCGCCTGAGTCTGAGCCGTCTGCTGAGACGGACCCTCCCGCGGGTGGCGCGGACTCGGGGGGGCCGAGAACGGAGGCGCAGCCCCCGCCCGCAGGCCCCCCCGAGGTCGCGACAGGCCCCGCGGGCCAAGCCGGTCTGAGCCTGGAGGAGATCGTCAACACCTGGCCCTCGGTCGTCCACAAGCTGGGGGAGACGAGTCCCGCCCTTGCTGCCACGTTTGAGGGCGCCCGCCCAGTGAGCCTGGACGACGAGGGCCTCAAGGTCGGCTTCCCGGCCGACTCGACCTTCAACAAGCGCAAGGCGGAGGCGCCCGACAAGCGCGAGCTGATGGCCGATGCGCTCGAGGACGTGATGGGGGAGCGGATGCGTCCCATATATGTGCTGCTCGATGGCGAGCCCGAGTCGGCAGAGGCCCAGGTGGCGCCAGCCGCCGACGAGGTCGATCACGATGCGCTGCTGGAGAAACTGAAGAGCGAGTTCGACGCGGAGGAGGTCGGTTAGGTGGCAAAAGGTGGAATGCCCGGGGGCTTCGACGTGAACGCCCTGATGAAGCAGGCACAGCAGATGCAGACCGAGATGCTGCAGGCGCAAGAGAAGCTCAAGGACGAGGTGGTCGAGGCTAGCGCCGGCGGCGGCATGGTCAAGGTGAAGATGGGCGGCGACCTGACCCTGCGCGAAATCGTCATCGACCCCGAGGCGATCGACCCCGAGGAGCCGGAGTTGCTCGCCGAGATGGTCCAGGCGGCCGTCAACGAGGCGCTGCGCGCCGCCCAGGAGCTGGCCAGCTCGAAGATGGGCGGGATCACGGGAGGCCTTGGCGGCCTCCCCGGGATGTGAGCGGCGAGGGACCGGCACCGCTCGCCCGCCTGGTCGCGGAGCTATCGCGGCTACCGGGGATCGGCCAGCGCACCGCGCAGCGGCTCGCCTTCCACGTCCTCCGCGCTCCCGACGAAGAGGCGGCGGCGCTGGCGGCGGCGATCGTCGAGGTGAAGGAGAAGGTCGGCCTCTGCGAGGAGTGCTTCAACCTCTCCGAGGGTCCGCGCTGCCGCATCTGCCTGGACTCGAGCCGCGACCGGGCGCTCATCTGCGTCGTCGAGGAACCCGCTGACGTGATTCCGATCGAGCGCACCCACGAGTACCGCGGCCTCTACCACGTGCTCGGTGGTGCCCTCTCGCCGATCGACGGTGTCGACGCCGAGGACCTGAAGATCGCCGAGCTGCTGCGTCGGGTCGAGAACGGCGGTGTCAGCGAGGTCGTCCTCGCCACCAACCCGACGACAACCGGCGAGGCGACTGCTCTGCACATCGCCGACCGCCTGCGCGGCCAGGTCTCCGTCACCCGTCTGGCCAGCGGCCTGCCGGTCGGAGCCGATCTCGAGCACGCCGACGAGGTCACCCTCGGCAAGGCTTTTGCCGGCCGCCGCAGCCTCGATTAGCGGCAAAAATCCGCTTCCTGCTGCGGTAAGACAGAACGTTTCGCCAAGTCCGCTATTTGCGGACGAAATAACTAGACGTTTATCGGGCCGCAAATAGCGAGCATTTGCGGCCCTGGCGTCCGTTGCTTTCGAGAAGGTCTGCGAGTGGCGACGGTGACGACGAAAGAGAACGGCAAGGGACCCGCGTCATCGGCGGGACAGGTCGCGCGCGAAGTCTCCTCTCTTCAGGCGACGCTGCTGGCAAAACTGCGCGAGGAGATCTCTGGCAGCGACCGCGAGCCCTTTGCCGACGCCGCGGAGCAGCTGGCGGAGGAGTTCGGCTCGGTGACGGCCACCGCGGTGGCGGCGGTCTGCGCGCCGTCGGTCGTTCCCTCCCCGATTGCCCCCGAGTCCGAGACGCATCCCAGCCTCTTCCAGCCCGGCCACATGCGCCGCCGGCTCGACCAGCTGATCGAGACCAACAAGCGCTATGGCCACCCCTTCGGCCTGGTCGTATTCGACGTCGAAGGCCCCGGTACGCGCCAGGGCGATGGGGACGAGGGCCAGGAGACGATGCTGGCTGTTGTCGGCGCCGCCCTGCGCGACAGCGTCCGGCTCGTCGACGAGACCTTCCGCCTCGAGGAGGACGCGCTCTGCGTGCTGGCGCCGAACCAGACCACGATCGAGGGCGTGCAGATGGCCGAGCGGTTGCTAGGCATGCTCGACGAGCTGGAGGCGGCGGGGGGGCTGAAGATCACGGTCTCCGCCGGGGTTGTCGCCTGTCCCGAGCACGGTAGCGGCGCTGAGGCGCTGCTGCGGAAGGCCGACGAGGCGATGTGGCGAGCCCGGGCGGTCGGCCAGCCGGTGGGCGTCGGCGCCTTGGGAGAGCCCCGAGCAGAATGACCGCGGCCCGGCTCGGGGCTCTTGCAAGATCCTTGACAGATTCCGGAAATCTGTCCATAACTTGCGTAAACCTGGATTTTGCGTGGGAATATGCCGATGCCTGGCGAACGTCGCTAGCCAGAGCAAGAGGAGCCATCTGAGATGCCGGGAATAAGAACCAACGCCGCCGCCGAAGTGCTTGGGGTAAGCCCCAACACACTGCGCAGCTGGGAGCGCCGCTACGGCTTCCCGAAGCCCAAGCGCACCCAGGGCAACCACCGCAACTACGAGCTGGTCGAGCTGCAAACCCTGCGCGACGCGATGGCGCAGACCGGCAACATCTCCTCGGCAATCGAGCTGACCCGCCAGCGCCAAGCAGCGCCGGCCAGCGGCGGCAGCCTGCGGGTGGCATTGGAGAGCTTTGACGAGGATGCTGCCAACCGCGCCGTCGAGGAGAGCCTTGCCTTGCGGCCACTGGAGCGCACCGTCGAGGAGCTGCTCCTGCCGGCGATCGACGAGCTCGCCGCCGATGCCGACCGCGAGGCCGAGCTGGAGTTCGCCTCGCGCTGGGCGATGGGCTGGCTGCACGGCGCCCGCCGCCTCGCCTCTGCCGCCTCGCGACCGGCCGGAATCCTGCTGCTCGACTCCAGCCAGGGCTCCGAAGCCGAGGCGGTCCACGCTCAGGCGCTCGACCTGACCCTGCGCCGCGCCGGCTTCCGCGTGCTGATGCTCTCCAACGAGCTAGGCGACGAGCGGCTCGAGCGCGCCCTGCGCGCCCTCGACCCGACCGCGATCGTCCTCTGCGGCCCCGGTGCCGACACCGCCGGCGCCGTCAAGCTGGTCCGCAAGATCCGCGAGGTCGGCTTCGACTCACCGCTCTTCGGCTTCCGCGCCAGCGGCCTGATCGGCGACGCCGTTCCCTCCGCCGGCAACGCCCCCAGCGAGGTGACGGGAATGCTCAACGCGGACCTGCGTCGCCGCGCCGTTCAGGCCTTCGCCTAGCCCCTTTCGCCGCGCCCGCTCATGAATTCGTGATTGACTCGCCGGCAATGCGCCTGAGCATTCCGTCTCTGCTGAGCCTGCTTGGTGTGCTCCTCGTCGTGCCGACGGCGGACGCTGTCCCCGATCGGCAGCGCCCGACTGTTGTCGCCGGGACGCAGGCCGCGCTTTCACTGCGAGCGGATGGGTACGCGGTGTCGGTTGAAGGACGCGGGAATCAAGTCTCGCTCACCGTCACGCGTGGCCCCTCGGCTGCCTCCTACCTGACTCGGGGAAATGCCTCGCCGGGTGGCATCAGGGCACGGCTCGGCCGCTTTGGCCGGATCGCGGTTCGCTTCAAGCCCTCCGGCAGGGTCAGTCGTCGCAAGCCACCTAGGGGTTGCGATGGCAAGCCGTCGATCGTTCGCTCCGGGGTCTTCGTCGGCACGATCCGCTTCCGCGGTGAGGACGGCTATGTGTCGATCGACGCGCGCCGGGCCAAGGGCCGCTCCACCACGCTGCGGCGCTGGCGATGCGGGACCCGCGGCCGGGAGCGGGCAAGGATCTCGGCCCGCCTCAAACGGGCTGGATTTGAGGAGGCGAAACTGGAAGCCACGACCCCCAACGACCGGGTGTCATTTCTCGCCTCGGGACTGCACGTCAAAGACGGGCCGAGCCTGATCTTCTTCGCCGCCAGCACGACCGAGCGGCGGGGATCGGTGCGGATCGCGCGCTTCGTCTTCCGGATCAGCGGCAAGGGACGGACGTTCTCCTTCAGCCGCAGTCCCCGCGCGGCAACCGTGCGGCCGCCAAAGCCGTTCCACGGCAGCGCCGAGTTCGGCGCGGACGGCGGTACGCCGAGCTGGACGGGCAATCTCAGCGTCTCATTGCCGGGAGCGAAGCTCGACCTCACCGGACCGGTCTTCAAGGCCAAGCTGATCCAGCCGAAGTCGACCAAGGAAAGCTTTGGGCTCCGCGGGCAGCCGCTGCCGCTTGACTTTCACCACTTGGTAGCACCCTAGTTACATCTTTGACACCGCTGGGCGGCAACGTCTGGCCCTATGCGCGGCCGGCCCTTGTCGCATCTCCGCTTGCGGCTCGAGGTCGCAGCTGCCGCTTGCGGGCTGATGCTCCTCGCTCCGGCGACGGCCGGAGCGGTCGTCTCCGACGTGCACCTGATCGACGGGCCGAGCGCCGACGTAATCGACGTCGCCGACGCGGCGATGTCGGAGGACGGCAGCGGTGGGGTCGTCTACCTGAAGAAAACCGAGAATCACAGCCACGTCTTCGTCGCCCGCTTCAGCCGCGGTGCCTGGGCGGCGCCGCAGCGAGTCGACGTCGGCCAGGGCTTCGACTCGAGCTGGGCGCGGATCGGCGCTGGCGACGGCGGCAAGCTGGTCGTCACCTGGGTGCAGGAGTTCGGGGTCGAAAGCGACCGGATGTTCTCGGCGACGCTCGACCCGGGCGCGACCGGCTTCCAGGTGCCGGTGCCGATCGACTTCAACGTTGGCGAAGCGAACTCGACCTTCCCGGACCTGGCGATGAACCGCGGTGGACAGGCTTACCTCGTCTACCGGGTGATCACCGACACCAGTCCCTCCAATCCGCCGGGATACGTCGGCGGCGACGTACGGGTCGCCCGTTACAACGGCCGACTCTGGTCGGTGCTGGGCACGCCGATCGACCGCAGCATCACCGCCCCGGTGCGTGAGCCGACTGCGGAGAACGCGCCCGAGGTTGGCATCGACGTGCAGGGCCAGGGCGTGGTCGCCTGGCAGGAGCCCGACGACGAGTTCGTCGACCGTGTCTGGGCGCGGCGCCTCTTTGGCAGCAACGTCGGCATTCCCCTCCAGGTCAGCCCCTCCTCCTGGGAAGGGGCGCCGCTGCGTGGCCCCGCCGACAGCTTCTCACTCGACGTCGCCGGCTTCGGCCAGGCGGCGGTCGCCGTCCGCCAGCAGCCAGGTCAGGCCAGCAAGCTCGACGCGCCACGCGTCCTCGTCAACGAGATGCCCGATGTCTTCTCGCAGAAAGCCGGCGCCTTTGGCCAGGCGCAGCTGGTCGACGGCGGAGCGCGGGGCGGGCTTGGGGCGCCGAGCGTGGCTGTCGATCCGCGCGGGCTCTTTATCGCCGGCTTCGGCGCCGGCTCGGTGACGCTGCTCGGCTCCGGCGACGATGCCTCGGTGCGGCCGGTCGAGCGTCTCGACGAGGGGCTCAGCTCGGCGCCCGGCGACCCGCTGGTCGACCTGGCGGAAACCGGCGCCGCCGTGGCCGCCTGGCGCGAGCAGCGGGCGGCCTCCGGTGTGGTCGGCGTCGAGGAGCGACGCGCCGACGACGTCGTCGAGCCGACCTCGCTCAGCGCTCCCCGCGGCGGCGCCGTTGGGCGGCTGACGATGGGGGCCTCCGGCCTCGGCGACGCGATTCTCGCCTGGGCTCAGGGGAGCGGCGCCAATACCCAGATCGCGGCGGCGGTCGTCGACGCCCCTCCCGATCCCTTTCTCGTCCTGCTGCCAAGCGGCTGGCAGCGCAAGGCAAAGATCCGCATCGCCTGGGACCGGACGCTGAACGCGATCGGCGGGGTGCGCTACTCGGTCAGCGTCGACGACGAGTCGGTGGTCGAGAACCTGCGCCGCTTGCACACCCAGCTCAGCCGCGACGCCGTCGAAGACGGCAAGCACAGGATCCAGATCTTCGCGGTCGACGAGGCGGGCCAGGAGACCGGCAGCCGAACGGGCCAGTTGCTCGTCGACCGCAACGGCCCGCAGGTGCGCATGCGCAAGCGCGGACGCAGATTGACCGTCGTTGTCAGCGACGGATCACGCAACGAGGGCTCGGGCTTGCGCCGCCGTTCCGTCAAGGTCTCCTTCGGCGATCGCCGCGAGCGTGGCTCCGCGAGCGTGGCTCGCGCCATGCGGAAGAACGGTGGCAAGGAGAAGCCAGCCGCGGTCCGTGTGCATCACACCTTCGATCGCCCCGGGCGATTCCGCGTGCGGGTGCAGGCGCGTGACCGCGCCGGCAATCGCGTCCTCGTGACCCGGAAGGTGCGGATCGGGTGAACGTCCTGCTCAACACGGTCAGGTGCCTCTGCCTTGCGGCGCTCACCGCCGCGCTGACGCCCGCCGGCGCCGCTGCCTCCTATGGCAATGGAGCAGACGACCTGCCCGGCGCGCAGCTCGTCTCCGCCGACTACGGGAGGCTCGAGCAGGGCGACGACGCGACCGATTTCGCGACGATCTCAGCCGACGGCCGCTACGTGGCGATCCAGAGTCGCGCTCGCAACTTCTTCGCCGACAACGATCCTGACCCGGCCGGCATGTACCGAGCCGGTGGGATCTTCCGCTTCGACCTGCAGACGAAGGCCCTGGAGAAGGTGGCCGACGGCAACGTCTTCGACGAAGAAGACCCGGCGCATCCCCTGGTGCGCTTTGGCGCCACCAAGCCGTCGATCAGCGCCAACGGCCGCTTCGTCGCCTTCACCACTCCCGAGCCGCTGGTCGCGAACGACAGCAACGAACACTTCGACGTCTACGTGCGCGACATGCAGGTCCCCGCTGCCGCGCTTGGCGCTTTCGATCTCGTTTCCGCCCGGGACGGAAGCGACGCGCCGGCGCACTACGGCGCAGCGGCCTTCCCGTTCCCCGGCAGCCAGCCGGGCGCCGATGTCTCGCGCGGAGTGGCGATTTCGGCCGATGGCCAAAAGGTCGTCTTTCGCACCGAAGTCCCCAGTGACCTGCCGGCGAGCGCGGCCGTCGATGTGCCGGCTGGACAGGTTTTCCTCCGCGATCGCGAAACCGACACCACCGCTCTCGTCACCGCCAGGCGAGACGGCGACTCGGGGACGATGACCGAGCAGCCGGCTGGCGGCGCCGTCGGGGCCGCGCTCAGCGCCGATGGCACGACGGTGGTCTGGACCGGCGGCAATGCCGCCTCTCAGGTCAGGTTCCTCGGCGGCGAGAACACGGACCCCGGCTTCCTCTATTACCTCTGGCGCCGGGTCGCCGACGGCCCGAGTAGCCCCTCTCGGCGCATCACCGGACTCGCCGACCCCGACGACCCGGCCTGTCCCGCCGCCGCGGTCACCTTCTTCGATCGCATCTCCACCGGCCCCTGCTACGGACCGCTTGCCGACCAGGAGGGGACGCTGGCGAACATCAGCGCACAGCTTCCGGCGCTGAGTGGCGATGGCTACACGGTCGCCTTCCTGACCGGTTCGGGACCACGTCCGCTCGGCTCGACCAACCCCGGCCTCGATCTCTTCCTCACCGACATGCACGCCGGCCTGACCCGCAAGGAGGCGACGGTCGAGCTGACCCGCGACACCCTCGACAACGACCCGGCGACAAGCTCTCCGATCGGCAGCATTGCGATGTCGAGCGGTGGGCGCTACCTCGCGCTTGCCACGGTCCGCACCCGCTTCACCCTGCCGGCCCTGGGCTTTATCGGCGAGCCACGCGCTCAGCCGGTCGCTCGCGAGCTTTACGTCGTCGACCTTCACGAACGGACGCTCGAGCGGGCGACGCGGTCCTACGTCGCGGGCGACATCGACAGCGACGTGCAGAACGGCCTTGGCATCTCGGCCGACGGCGGGCGCCTCGCATTCACCTCGTTCGCCGGCAATCTCTTCTTCGGCGACGCCAACCAACGACCGGACGCGTTCGTCGTCACGCGCCAGCCCGATCTGCCGACCTCGACAGTCGAGGGGGCCAGTGAGGCCGGCCCTGCCTCCACGGTCGAATTCGACCGCGAAGGCCCGCGGATCGGCGCCCGGGCGAGATCTAGGCTAGACGGCACGATTCTGCTGACCGTCTCCGTTCCGGCTGCCGGTGGTGTCAAGGCGGTGGCCCGGGGAGGGGCCGGGACTCCCCGAAAGACCCGCAGCCTCGCGAGTGGATCGGCGCGGGCCCGCGGAGAGGGGCGCAGCGAGGTGCGGATCCTGCTGCGGCCGGTCTCCCGCTATCGCGGCGAGCTGCGCGAGCGTGAGCGAATCGTCACACGGATCTCAGTTGGGTACGTCGCCTCGCGCGGCGGCAGGCGGGCGAGCACTTCGCTCAGAGCGGTTTTCCACTCGAATTCTGGTGAAAAGAACACACACGGTTCGACCGGGAAGTGAACTGCCGGTAACTGCCCGGTAACGATTTGGAGAAGCCGTTGATAACGCCATGTAACGCAAACGTAGAAGTCCTGTGAAGCGGCTTGACAGAGCCATATCCAGCCGACAACCCTGGCGCCGCAAGGTTCAGTCGATGAAAGGAATGACTCTTATGAGCCGTACACTCGGCGCCCCTCGGAGGGGCTTGAGCGCCGTCTGGGTGGGGGCATTTGCCTTCGCCCTGATCGCCCTCGCGGCGGTAGGCCTGGCCCCCCGGGCCGACGCTGCGTTCAGCCAGGGCCCGTGCAGCGGGGTCGAAATCACCGGTCGCGGTGCGTCCTTCGCTCGCGATGCGCACGGCGTCTTCAACACTTACTTCCACGCCTCCGCATGTCCAGGCGCGTCAGCTGATGTCGCCTATGAGCCGCAGGGCAGCGGTGCCGGCAGGACCTCGATGAAGGTGCGCAACGGCCAGCCTCGTTTCGGCATGAGCGACGAGCCGCCGAGCGCCGAAGAGGTGCTGCAGATGAACAAGGGCACGATCGGAGACCCCAACGATCCGCTCAATCCCGACGTCATCAACACCGCCGATGACGGGGTAATGCACGTGATTCCGGCAGCGGTAGGTGCTGTGGCACCGCTCGTCAACCTTCCCAACGGCTGCACTCAGGAAAAGATCAACCTGGTTCCGACCGACCCGACGCAGGCGGTGTCGAGGACCGATGAGCAGGACCGCACCACCGATGGCATCCCCGACGGCGTCGTCCGGCTGCGCTTCAAAAAGAGCAAGTACGAGGAAATCTGGGCGCAGGGCGCAGGCGGGCCGTCGACCTACATGAAATGGGAAGACCTCGTCCCTGCCTTCGTCGGTACCGGCGCGACCTGCGGCGAAATGCCGGTCATCCGGGTGGTTCGTTTCGACGAGTCGGGAACGACCTTCGCCTTCAAGGATTATCTCCACACGATCAACGAAGGGCGAGGCTGGAAGACGACGTTCGCGACGACCAAACCAGCTCTGACCCGCGCCTGGCCGGGAGCGACATTCGGTCCGCGCACGGATTGCAGCAACGCCGAAGGACCCGGTGGCGGCGCCACCGAGGCGGCCGATCAGCTGACCAGCTCGTGCTCTGGCAACGCGGCCAACCTGGTCAGCAAATTGATCACCACCGACGGCTCGGTCAGCTACGCGGACATCTCGACCGCTCGTATCGCGGGCCTGGAGATGACGCCCCGCACAGCCGCCAGCGGCAGCGGATCGACGTTCGACAACGACACCTACTGGTCGCAGGTGCAGAACGGCTCCAACGCGTTCACCGAGCCGACCAGCAGTCAGTTCGGTTTCCGCACGGATGGCGCTCCGGGCGCAAACTGCACGCAGACAACGTTCAAAAACGTGCCGGCCACCACGCTGGGCAGTTGGTTCAACACCAGCGGCGTCAACTCGGCCGCTGGCTACGGAATCTGCACGCTGACCTACGGCCTGGTCTTCGAGGACAGCTCGGACATCTGGGGCTCCTCCGCAGCAGAGCAGGCCAAGGCGCGGACAGTCAAGGACTACTGGACCGGCATCGTCTCCGACGGCGCTCAGGCCCAGCTGCCGATCAAGGACTACAGCCCCCTGCCCGATGAGATCCAGGCGATCTCTGCCGTTGGAGTCGCCGCGGTCGAATGGGAAAAGGGCGTCGGTGGTGGCGGTGGCGGTGGCGGAAACAACACTCCGCCCACCGGCAACGAGAACAAGGGCGGCAATCCGCAGCCGGTGAAGCCGAGCAACGTGTTCTCGCTGCTGCGCAAGTCGATCTCGTCCAAAACCGGTGGGGCGACCGTCTCGGTGAAGCTGCCGGGCGCGGGCTCGCTGGAGATGGTCGGCACGGCCAAGAAGGGCAAAAAGCAGATCAAGGTTGGGCGCACCGTCCTGAACGCAACTCAGGCCGGCACCTTCAACCTGACGCTCAAGCCCAGCGCTGCGGCGAAAAAGGTGCTCAAGGAAAAGGGCACGTTGCAGGTGAAGCTCGAGTTGATCTTCACACCGACTGGTGGCGAGGAGAACGACTCGACCAGCTCGCTGACTCTGAAACTGACGAAAAAAGGCAAATAGCGAGAAGTCGCGTTCAAACATTCCGGCGCGAACGGCGCCCGGGCTCGATCGGAGCCCGGGCGCCGTGCCGGTGATGGGGACGCAAAGAAAAAAGCGATTGGAAGGGGCAGATGGACGATCAGAAACAGAAAGCGGGTAAGCGGTCCGGGCGCCTCCGAGCGCCAAAGGTGGACCTGCGCGAAGTCGCCGGCTCCGTTGGCGAGCGCCTTGGCGCGGTCGGCCGGTGGTTCGCCAAGGACCCGCTGAGCACGGGGTTGATCGTCGCCTCTCTCGTCCTCACCTTCCTCTTCTTCAACCTGCTCGGTCAGATCCAGCCGCAGACCAACGGCGAGCGTGTGCCGCTCAGCCGCGTCTTCAAGCTCGCCGACGAGAAACAGATCTCCGAGGCGACTCTGCTCGACCAGGACGCCCGCGTCCTCTTCGAAACCAAGGCTGGACTGCTGCTCTACGCGTCCTACCCGGAGTCCGACGCGCAGACCTCCTCGCTGGTCCGCGAACTGACCAAGAGCGGCGCGATCGTCCAGGTCGACCAGCAGTGGGACAAGCCGGCGAAGCAGATCGTCGTCCAGTTCCTGATCCCGATCCTCCTCCTCGTCTGCCTCTTCGTGCTCTTCACCAGGATCGGCCAGGATGCCGGCGCCGGCGCCTTCGCCGGCTTCTCGAAGTTCACCGGCAAGGGTCGCAAGCGCGGTGCCGATGCGCCCGACCGCACCACCTTCGACAAGGTCGCAGGCGCCGGCGAAGCGGTGGCCGAGCTGCGCGAGATCCGCGACTACCTCGCCAATCCGGGCAAATACGCTGCGGTCGGCGCGCGGGCGCCGAAGGGCGTGCTGCTGGTCGGGCCTCCCGGCACCGGCAAGACGCTGCTGGCCAAGGCGACCGCCGGTGAGGCCGACGCGGCCTTCTTCTCCCTCTCGGGCTCGGACTTCGTCGAGTCGCTAGTCGGCGTTGGCGCGGCTCGTGTCCGCGACCTCTTCGCCAAGGCACGCAAAATGGCCCCGGCACTGATCTTCATCGACGAGCTCGATGCCGCCGGCCGCAAGCGCGGCGCCGGCGTCGGCCAGGGCAACGACGAGCGTGAGCAGACGCTCAACGCGCTGCTGGTCGAGATGGACGGCTTCGGCGGCGATGCCGGCGTCGTCGTCCTCGCCGCCACCAACCGGCCCGACGTGCTCGACCCGGCGCTGCTGCGGCCGGGCCGCTTCGATCGCCAGGTCACCGTCGACGTTCCCGACGTGCACGGCCGGCTCGACATCCTCACCCTGCACTGCGGCGGTCGCCCGCTGGCGCCCGGGACCTCGCTGGAGGAGATCGCCAAGCTGACCTCCGGCTTCAGCGGCGCCGAGCTGGCCAACGTGATCAACGAGGCAGCGCTGCTGACCGTGCGCGAGGGCGGCGCCGAGATGGACCAGCCAACTCTGGAGGAGGCGATTGACCGGGTCGTCGCCGGCCCGGCTCGCAAGAGCCACCCGCTCACCCCTGACGAGAAGTGGGTGATCTCGATCCACGAGTCCGCCCACGCGGTTGTCACCACCTCGATCGGCCAGACGGTCGCGGCGCAGAAGCTCTCGATTGTTGCCCGTGGCCGCCAGCTCGGCACCGCCGCCAACATGCTCACCGACCGCGACGCGACCGTCATGCAGGAACCCGACATGCGCCGCCACCTGCTGGCGATCGTCGCCGGCTTCGCCGCCGAGAAGATCGAGTTCGGCGTCGTCTCGACCGGTGTCCACGACGACCTCCACACCGCCACCGGTATCGCCCGCGAAATGGTCACCTCCTACGGCATGTCCGAGGCGCTGGGCCCGGTGACGATCGGCGAGAAGGCCGGCGAGGTCTTCCTCGGCGCTTCGCTGCAGGAGCTCGGCTCGGTCGGCCCGGCGACGCTGGAGCTGATCGATCGCGAGGTCGAGCGCATCATCGGCGGCTCGGTGGACACGGCAGAGGAGATCCTGCGCGCCAACTGGAGCGCCGTCTACGAGATCGCCAACGCGCTGATCGAGCACGAGACCCTCTCCGGCGTGGCGCTAGAAGCGCTGCTCTCGCCGGTCAAGCCGACCCTGCTCGACTTTGGCGGCACGGCGGAGGCGCCCACTCAAGAGCACGAGTTCGAGCGCGAGGCGCAATCAGAAGGTGAGTAGACGAGCGACACTGGCGTTCGCGGCGATTGCCGCAGCCACCGCCATGGCGCTCGTCTCCCTCCCGGCGCGAGCCGCGGAGCCGATCTGGCACCTGGAGCAGCCGCCTCCGCCCGCCGGCGTGCCTTTTAAGGTGCCGCTCGGCGCCCCCGGCGACCTCCAGTTCTGGGCAGCCAACCGCGGTCTGCTCACGGTCGAGGGCAACGAGACGATCCCCCCCGGCATCTACAGTTGGGACGGGCAGAGCTGGCACCAGCTCGCCACTGTTTGCGGCGGCCCCGGCGACACGGCGCGGATCGCCTGGGCTGGGCCGACCGAGTTCTGGGTGATCAGCGAGCCCAGCCTGCCGCGGCACGGTTCAGGACTGGCGCTCTGCCGCTTCAAGGACGGCCAGGTGGTCGGCTCCTGGAGCACGCGGCCGGACGCCGCGGACCCCTTCCATCAGATGACCTCGGCGACCTGCAACGGGCCGAGCGACTGCTGGTTCGGCGGCGTCGGCGCCAAGGACGCGCTGGGGGAGAGGGTCGGCGCCTTCCACCTGCACTGGGACGGCACCGGCCTGAAGACGTTCTACGGGCCACAGGGTCGTGGCGTCAGCGACATGAGCTTCCACGACGGCGAGCTCTTCGAGAGCACCCTGGTCGGGCCCTCGGCCGAGAACCGCACCGACCCCGTGCTTGCCGAGCCCGAGAAAGCGCCGCGGCTGATCCACAGGATCGCCGACGGATCCTTCGCCAACGACTTGTTCTTGCCGGCGCTGGGCGCGCCGCCCGCTGGCGGCAGCGAGCTGCTGGCGCTCGACAGCGACGGCACCGACCTCTGGGCGGTTGGAGGTGGGGCCGCATCCGGACCCGTGGCGCCGGAGGGCGCCGCCGTGCCACGCTTGCCGCTGGCCGCCCACCTGGTCGACGACGAGTTCGAGGAGCTCAGCCTCAGCGGCGTCAGCTTTGGGCAGACGGACCGTTTCGGCGACGTCGCCGCGATTCCCGACAGCGGCGAAGCGATGGTCACCCTGGTGCCCTTTGCCGAACGGCGCAGCGTCAACAGCAAGGCGATCGTGGCGCGGATCGCGGCCAATGGGGCGACGAGCGCGACGCGCCTGCCGGCCGCGGGGGCCGGGCGTGGCAGCGCCGCTCACATCGCCTGCCCGGCCGCTAACGAGTGCTGGCTCGTCACCTGGGCCGGCTGGCTCTTCCACTACAGCGACGGCACGGTGCTGCCGCGTGACACCGACCCGGCCTTCCAGGGGACGATCGAGTTCCGGCCCAACGAGGCGGCCGAGCAGTTCATCCCCGACCGCCTGCCCGTCGACGACTCCCAGCTCTTCGCGCCGCCACCGCTGGAGTTGACGCCCAACGTGGTCAAAGCGCCGAAGGTGCGACGGTTGCCGCCGCTGCTGCGCAAGGTGCGCTCTGAGCTGCACGAGCTGCGGCTGACGGTCAGCTTCATCCTCACCCGCCGCGCCCGCGTTCAGCTGCTCGCCAAGCGGGGCGGGCGAACCGTCGCCCGCACTCCCGACGAGCTCCTCGCGCCGGGGCGGCGCAGCCTCGAGCTTCGCCTCAGCCGCGAGCAGTACCCGACCAAGCTCGCTTTTCGGACCAGGGAGGTGAAGAAGTGAATGGGCGGGCGCGTCACCTCGCCGCCTTCGCTGCCGTCCTCATCATCCTCCTGGCTTTCGCCTCGCCGGGCAGCGGGTTGGCCCCCGCCCCGGGAGTAGGGCCGCTGCCGCTGCTGGGAGTCGCCGATCCGGGAACGACGCTGATCGGCGCTTCACCGGGCGGAGAGCCGGGTGAAGCCTGGGGGTACCGGCAGCTTCCGGTTGCGGTTGGCAGCGTCCGGGTCGGCACCCGCCAGCTGTCCTTCGGGCCGGTTGCCAACCCTGCTCAACCGGACCTCCAGCTCGCCTTCCTGCGCCATACCGACGCGACTGGATGGCAGGTCTTCGACACGCCGGTGGACGAGGCGGGACAGCCCTACCGGGGACCGGACCCGAACCGGCTTTCGGCCCGCGTCACGCACGACGGCGGCGCGGTTCTCGTCGGGCGCGACAGCCACCGCCCCGCCGGCGAACGGCTCGTCGTCCTGCATCACGATCCGGGCGGCAGCTGGCGCGCGCTGCCGGACCCCCCGGCCGACGTCCTTCTGCCTGCCGAAGGGGGCGCTCCGGCCGAGGCGCTCGCCGCGGACCAGGGGCAGGGAGCGGTCGCCGTCGCCGCCTTCGACGAGGCCGGTCACACCGGCCTGCTCTTCGGCCCAGCCGAACGCTCGGTCGCCGACGGGATCGTCCACTTCGACGGCCTGGAATGGGGCCCGCGCGAGCCGATCGAGATCCCGCCCGGCTCGGAGAGCAAATTCCACATCCTGGCGCTCGCCGCGACCGGTCTCGAGAACGCCTGGGCCCTGGCCGAACCCGATCCAGACGCCGGGCTCAACCGCTCCGTCGTGCTGCTCGAGCGAACCTCGACGTCGAGCGGCCCGCTCTGGGTGGAGCGGCCGCTGACCGGGACCCCCTTCGCTGCCAGTGACGATCCCGGCGCGGAAATCGTCGGCGCGGCACCGATCGGCGGGGCTGCACAGCCGCTGACCGTGACCAGCGACGGCGTCTGGATCGACCTCACCGCGGTCATCGGTGGCGTCGAGCGCGACGCCACCCTCTTCTACGACAGCGGCGCCGACACGGTGACCGGCGCCTGGTGCGATGTGGAAGCGCTTTGCCCCGGCCACCCGCTTGGCGTCAAGCTCTCACGCCAGGGGGGGTACCGCAGCTTTGCCTGGCCCGGCGGCGAATTCGGCACGCGGGTGATCACCAACCCGCTCGACCCGGGCGCCGGCGAGGAAAGCAATCGAGGCACCTACCTTCGCTTCGCCGAGGGAACGTTCGCCCGTCTCACCGGTGGGGGCGGCAATTTCCACCCGAGCGCGGCCTTCGCCAACAGCGAAAGCGGCTGGCTGGAGGGCCCGGTCGAGATCTCGGCCAAATCCCCACCGGCGCAACCGCAGCCCTGGCCGGTTTCGGTCCGCGCTCCGCTCACCGACGTCGCCGCGGCGCCCGGCGGTTCGCCGGGCTCGATTGGTGCAGGCGCGCTGGCGGTCGGGGTCGATGGCTCGGTCGTCCGCTACGAGCCCGGTCACGGATGGCAGCGGGAGTTCCTGCTCTCCTCGAGCGGCAGCGTCAACAAGGCGACGCTGCGGGGCGTCGCCTGGCCCGAGCCCAGGCGCGCTCAGGCGGTTGGCGACCAGGGGGCGATGTGGCAGTGGAACGCCGCCGACGATCTCTGGATCCCGGACCCCGGCATCCCGGTTGGCTTCGAGGGCAACCTGCTCGACGTCGCCTTCGATCCCGCCGACCCGGATCGCGGCTACGCGGTCGGCAAGGGCGGCGTCCTGCTGCGCTATGGCAAGAGCTGGGATCAGGAGGCGCTGCCGGCCGGCTATGAGGGCGCCAACCTCACTTCGATCGCCTTCGCCGGTAGCCAGGCGATCGTCGCAGCGGGCGGCGACCTGCTCGTCAACGACGGTGGCGCCTGGCGGGTTGACCCCCCCGCGCAGGCCCTGCTCGACAGCGTGCGCGCCGGCAATCCGCAGCTGCTTGCGGTCGCCGGCCTCCCCGACGGCGGCGCGGTGGCGGCCGGTCGCGACATTGTGCTCGAGCGCGACAACGCCGGCGCGCCCTGGCGCTTCTCGAATCAGCCGCTGCTCGGCTCGACCGCGATCGCCGCCGCCGCGGTGCGAGACGGAGGTTCGGTACGGGCGGTCGTCTCGGTCATCCCGCAGCTCACCTATCCCCTCGCCGACGACCTGCCCGAACCCGACCCGACCGTGCCGCCGCCGATCCCGCCGCCCTTCGGCCTGCCCGGCGACGGATATCTGCTGCGCGAGACCGCAGCTGGCTGGGAGGACCAGCAGCGAACCTCGTTCACCACCGTCGGCGACGACCGGCCGCTGAAGAGTGACCCGGTCCTCTCGCTGCTGCTCGACTCAGCCGGCAACGGCTGGGTGGTCGGCGGCTGGAGCGGCGACGCCGACTTTGCCGGCCGCGGCTCCTCGGCTCGCAACACGGGAGGGCGGGCGATCCGCGCCAGGGTTCGCACGGCGACCGTCTTCCGCTACGGCGCCGGGGCGAGCCCGCCAGCGGCGACCAGCGTCCAGCCGGTGTCGGTGCCCGCCGGGTCGATCCGGCTTGCGGTGGCCGGCAACGCCGAGTGCGACGCCTCCTGCGCCGACGCCGCCCGGCACTCGCTCGGCCCCGATCGCACCCTGGCCGCCGCCCTGAAAAGCGTCGCTGCGATGCGTGGTGGCGCTGGCCCGCGAGCCCTGCTCTACACCGGCAACCGGGTCAAGACCGGCCTCGGCGAAGCCGACGCCACCCGCTTTGCCGAACTGCTCGGATCGCAGCCCGGCCTGCCGGTGTTCCCGGCGCTGGGCGCGGACGACGCCTCGAACGGGGCTGGTGCCGACGGCTTCCTGGCCGCCTTTGCCGCCTTCCCGGCGCCACTCGGCAGCGGCGCGGCGCCCGCAGGCATATCGACAGCCGGCATCCCCGGCGCGGCGCCCGCTCCCGTGGCCCGAACCCACTACGCGTTCGACAGCATCGGGCCGGAGGGCACGGTGCGCGTCGTCGTGATCGACAACTCGCTCGGCTCGCTCGCCGCCAGCGACCTTCACCAGAATCCGGATGAGGATCAGCTGCCATGGCTGGAAGCTGTGCTCGCCGATGCCCGAGCCAAGGGGATCCCGGTCATCGTGATGGGCAACCGCAGCCTCAACACCAGCTTCACGCCAACGCTCAACGTCGCCAGTGACGGTGACGAGGTCGCCCGCGTGCTGGTCGCCGGCGGCGCCTCGGCCTATCTCTTTGATCGCCCGGAAGAGAACCGGTCGATGAGGATTCCCGCTGGCGCGGCGCAGACGATTCCCAGCTTCGGCACCGGGACGCTCGGCTACCGCTCACCGGTCTCCGGCGTGGTCGGAGGCGAGGCGGCGGACTCCCTCTTCGGCGACAGCGGCGTGCTGCTGCTCGAAATCGGCGACCCTGCCGCCGGCTCCAACGTCGCCGGCGTCTCCGCCCGCCTGATCCCGGTGGTCGAAGACCTCTCGCTGGAGGCGACCGACGGCACGCTGCTGCGCCGCTCCCGCCCGGCGCTCTTCCGCGGGCTGGGACGGCGGCCGCGCGGAGGCGATCGCTGGGGCCGTGCCTCCGCCGGCTCTGGCAACCCCGAACCTTCCGGCAGCAGCCCCTATGTCTCGTTCCCGCCCGACCAGTGCCTGGTGCCGGGCTGCGCCACTCGCATCTCCCCCGAGTACAGCTTCGTCTCCTCCGATCCCGACATCGCCGATTTCGTCCGCCAGGACCCCGAATCGACCAACCTGCGCAAGCCCTTCCTCGACGCCAACGACAAAGTGGTCACCGACAGCGTCTCCGGCCTGCTCTGCCCCTTCAATGCAGGGACGACGACTGTCACGATCAGCGCCGGCGGCTTCTCCTACTCCGAACGGGTGACCGTGCTCGACGGCAGCGTGCAGCGCCCCTGCGGGACGCGTCCGCTGCGGCCGGATCGCTTCAAGCGCGCCGCCGCGGTTGCCGCCCCGCCGGCGCCGCCCCCGCCGCCGAACTCGCCGCCGGGTAGCCCACCGGTCGACTTCACGCCGCCCCCGCCACCTCCACCCGCGCCGCCCGCCGCCGCGCCGCCACTCCCCAATCCACCCGCGCCACCAGCTCCGCTCCCGCAGCCCTTCCTGCTGCCACCGACGCCACCCCTCGGCGTCGTGCCGGCGATCGTCCCACCGCCCCCGCCGCCGATCGTGCGTCCGCTGCCGCCGGGCGGCGCCCCGGCCCGCACCTACCAGGTCGAGGAAAAGCGCGAGGAGGAGGCCGCGATTGAGGAATCGCAGGCCTTCTCGCGCTACCAACCTGGCGCCCGCGCCGGTTACCGGACGGCCGCCGCCCACTACCAGGCGGGCGAAGGCGGCTTCACCGTGCCGCCCTACCTGCTGGCCTTCGTCCTGCTCGCCGCCCTGGCCGGCGCCTCGGTGCGCGGCGGCCCCGGCGCCCGCCGCCGCACGCGCCATATCCCGGCCCTTGCTTCCACCACCACTTCTCCGCTGACTTCGTCTTTCTTCGCCAATAGCGCGAATAAAGACGAAGTCACCCCCCTAGACCGCGACCGAAGGAGTCGACGATGACGTCTCACAGCCGCCTCACGGGGGTCGCCGCTTGGGCGGCTCTCGCCCTTTCGCTCTTCGCCCTGCTGCTTGCCGGCGCCGTGATCTCCAACGCCGCGAAGCGCCTGCCCGGACCGAGCCTGCAGCCGCGCAAGTTCGGCCTGCTGAGGCTCAACAAGAAAAAGAAGTTCCCGGCCAGCGTGCTGCCGGCAAAGGTCTTCGACCGTTGCTCGCCGGAGACGGTGAAGATCGGCACGGTTTGCATGATGACCAACCCCTATCCGCTGGAAAAGGGCGACATCGGCCGCAACGACTTCTTCTTCGCGACCCAGAAGTGCGCCGAGTTGGGCGGCTACCTGCCGACGGCAGCGCAGCTGATCGGCGCTGCGCCCTACGTCAAGCTGGCCGGGCGGGTCGACGACAACGAGGTCACCGCCTCGACCGACTTCGACCCCACCGACGGCCTTAAGGATCGCCGCGAGATGAGCGCCTCGCTGACCACGACAGCCTCAGGCGGCCGCGCCGCCGGTTCGCAGGGCGTCAGCGAAGGCTCGCGCGGCGACCCGAAGGCGGGAGAGCCCGACCCCGCCCCGCTGCCCGCCGACCCGGCACCGGAAACCCTCCAATACATCACCGTCTACGACAACGCCGACCACGGCGGCTTCGCGGGCGCCAAACCGGTAGGTCAGCCGGAGAACTTCCGCTGCGCTTTCAACAAGGCGCAGGGGAAAGCCGGTGAGCTTGACTAGGTTGGTGGGGGAGGAGGCTGGTCGGCCTCCAGTCGAATTGATGTCGCACGCGAGCTTTGCTCGCTTAGCGACTATGTCGGAGCGCGGCTGCGCCGCGCAATAGACAGATTGCATAGGCCGCTTCGCGACATTCGCCTGGAGGCCGACCAGCCTCCTCCCTCGAAAGCTCAATTAAGCCCCGGGTTGGGCTCGGCGCCAGGTCCAGAGCTTCGCTTTGAGCTGATGCGGCTTCGAGGTGAGGAGCTTTCGAAGCTTGGTGTGGCTCGAAGGGTTGCTGGTGCCCCTCCCCGGGAATGTCGCGAAGCGGCGGAAATGCAATCCGATTCCTGCGCGGCAAAGCCGCGCACCAACATAGTCGCTAAGCGAGCAAAGCTCGCGTGCGACATCAATTCACGGGGAGGGGCACCAGCAACCCTTCGCGGGTCACGATCAATCTCTAAAGCTCTTCGGGTGTAAAGCGGTATCCGATCCCGAAGTGGGTGTGGATGTACGCCCAGCCCGGGGCGACCTGCTCCAGCTTGGCCCGGACCTTACGCACGAGCACGTCCACCGAACGGTCCCGCCGCGGCATCTCGCCGCCCCAGATCAGCTCGTAGATCTGCGGTCGCTGGACAACGCTGTCGCGTCGCTCGGCGAGCAGGAAGAAGAGCTCGAACTCGCGCACAGTGAAGCCGGCGCGGGTGCCGTTGACGAGGACTTGTAGCTCGGCGGGGCGGATCTCCAGGTTGGCGATCCGACGCTTTGCGCTCTCGGGGGACGAGGTGGGGAGCACCGCGAGCATTGCCTGGGAGCTTCGCCGCTGCCGGTGTCGAAGCGGTAAACGAGCTGTATCGAAGTGGAGAAGATTTGGATAACGGTCGTTACCAGTTCTTCTCCAAACAGTCACGTTGCGTTTACCTTGCTGGCGCGGGCCGAGTCGAGACTGGCGATGCACAAACTTCTCGACCAGCTACCAGGAGCGAGCACAGATGATTCGCATGCGTTCCCTGGCCGTCGTCGCGCTGGCCCTTTGCGCCTCGCTGGCGACCGCCGTCTCAGCCACAGCCGCCACGATCACCCTCAGCGGCTCGACCTCTGTCGCGCCGCTGGCGACCAAGCTCGCCAAGGCCTTCGTCAACCAGCCCGGCAACAAGGGCAAGGTCAAGTTCGTGATCCTGCAGGGCGGCTCCGACATCGGCATCACCGACGTCTCACGCGGCCGCGTCACCCTCGGCATGTCCTCGCGCGACCCGAAGCCCGCCGATCCGGGCGGAATCGTCTTCAACAAGATCGCCCGCGACGCGGTCTGCCTCGTCACCAACCCCTCCAACCCGATCGCCAGCCTCAGCCAGCAGCAGGTCCAGGACATCTTCTCGGGCCGCATCCGCAGCTGGAGCGAAGTGCCGGGGGCGAGCGCCTCGGGCCCGATCGACCTCGTCGTCCGTACGGCAGCCTCCGGTACGCAGGACGCCTTCCAGAACATCTTCATGGGACAGACCCTGAGGGTGGCGGGAAGCGCGACGACCAAGTCGTCCAACGGCCTACAGGCGCAGACGATCAAGTCGGACCCGAACGCGATCGGCTACGCCTCATTCCACTTCGCCGCCGGTCTGTACTCGATCCCATATCTGGGTGTGCCCTGCACGCTGCGCAACGCCAAGTCGGGCCAGTACGCGGGTAGTCGTAACTTCTACCTGGTCAGCCGCGGCGCGGCGACCGGCGCCGCCAAGGAATTCATCCAGTTCGCCCGCGGCCCCAAGGCGCAGGCGCTGGTCTCCAGCGACTGGGTGCCGCTGCACTAGTGCCCGGCGAGGGAATCGCAGCTCGCCTGCCCGGCCGGCGCCCCCGCCAGCCGGGTCCGGCGAGCGCCGGCGCGCCTGGTGGCACCGGGTTTTGGACCGACGCCCGCGTCGAGCTCCTGCTCGGCGCGGTCGCCTGTTTCGTGCTGCTGATCATCCTCGGCATGATCGGCTTCGTCTTCAGCAAGGCGCTTCCCTCCTTTACCCACAACGGCCTCGCCTGGTTCGGCTCCGGAGGCGACCTCGATTTGCAGCTGGAGGACATCTTCAGCTCGCCCTCCAACCCGGCGGACTACGTCTACTCCCTGCGGGCCTGGCCACTGCTTTGGGGCACCTTCGTGGTCACTGCCGGCGCCGTGGCGATCGGCCTCGTCTTCGCCCTCTTCTCGGCGATCTTCATCGTCGAGTTCGCGCCGCGCCAGGTCAACCGCGTGCTCGAGCCAGTGGTACGGCTGCTCGCCGCGGTGCCCTCGGTCATCTACGGCCTGATCGGCATCCTCGTCATCGTCCCCTGGGTCGGCGAGCACCTGATCAGCCTCGACCGCAAGGAATCGGTGGCCAACCTGGTACAGCTCGACGGCGCCAGCATCGGCGTCGGCATCCTCATCCTCACGGTGATGATTGTGCCGATCATGATCGCGATCGTGGTCGATGCGCTGCGCGCCGTGCCGCGCGGCTGGATCGAAGGGGCGTCGGCGCTTGGTGCCAACCGCTGGCGGGTGACCTGGACGATCGCGGTGCGCACCGCCCGCCCGGCGATCGTCGCCGCCGCGGTGCTGGCGACGGCGCGGGCGCTGGGCGAGGCGATCATGCTCTCGATGGTCGCCGGCTCGGCCAGCTTCGCGCCCAACCCGATCGACGGCATCACCTTCATCTTCGAGCCGACCCGGCCGCTCGCTTCGGCCCTGGTCGAGAACGTCGAAGGGCTCTCGGTAGTGCCCTTCGGCCAGACGCTCTTCGCCTTCGCCGCGGTGCTGCTGGTCTCGAGCATGTTTCTCTCCCTGGCCGGCTTCGTCGCCAAGCAGTCGATGCGCAAATACGGGATCCGCCCATGACCAAGCCGATCGACAGCGTCAGCAGCTGGCCGCTGCGCGACCGAGTCGCTTTCTACGCCGCCTGGGCTGCCGGCATCGCCCTGATCGTGATTGCCGGCGCGATCGTCGTCTACATGGCTTTCCGCGGCGCCCAGTACTTCGACTTCGGCCTGCTGCTGGAAAGCCCCAGTTCCTCGCTCAACCAGGCACAGAGCGGCGGCTTCAAGGACCCGATCATCGGCACGGCGCTGCTGCTCGTCATGTCGACGGCTATCGCCGCGCCGCTGGGCGTCGTGATCGCCGTCTGGCTGACCGAGTACGGCCGCCCGACGGGCCTGGCACGGGCGGTCGAATCAGCGGTCGAGGTGGTTGCCGGCACGCCCAGCATCGTGCTGGCGATGTTCGGGCTGATCCTCTTCCAGGAATGGTTTGGCTTCCTCACCTTCGATGCCGAGGGAGCCGTGCTCGGCCGCTCCTTCATTGCCGCTGCCTCGATGATGTCGTTGATCGCCTTGCCGCTCGTCGTCGGCGCCACGCGCGAGGCGCTCAACTCAATTCCCGGCCACGTGCGCGAGGCCTCCTACGCGCTCGGCAAGACCAAGGCGGCGACGATCCGCCGCGTGCTGCTGCCGGCGGCGCGGCCGGGTATCGGCACCGGCACCGCGCTCGGGATGGGGAGGGTCGCGGGTGACACGGCGATCGTCGTTGTCCTGCTCGGCGCCACCCTGCAGATCCAAAACGGTGCCGACGGCAGCGTCTTCGGTCTCTTCCGCGGCACCGGCAGCACGTTGACCAGCTACGTCTATTACAACTCGCCCGCGGGTGAGGGCCTGGCGCCGGAAAAGGCCTATTTCGCTGCCTTCGTCCTGCTGCTCGTAGTCATCGTGCTCAACTTCGTCGTCACCCGCATCGCGCGGGGGAAGGAAGAGCTGTGGACACGATGACCACGCCGGAAGGGACGCGCGACGAGCGCGACGTGATCCTCGCGCCGCCTCCTCCGGTGCGCCGCATCGTCATCGACGGCGAGCCGACCGTCGTACAGCCTCCGCTCGGCAACGGCCACGCCCCGCAGGCCGGCGTCGGCCTGGCCGCGCCGGTTCGCCGAGCCGAGCCGAGCAGCGCGCCGAAGGTCGAGCGCATGCGCATCGAAGGCGTCTCGATCGCCTACAGCGAGAAGCTCGCCGTCAACGAGGTCTCGCTGCCTGTTCGCCAGGGTGAGGTGCTGGCCCTGATCGGCCCCTCCGGCTGCGGCAAGACGACGCTGCTGCGCTCGCTCAACCGCCTCGTTGAGATCACCCCGACGGCGATACGCAGCGGCACGATCTCACTCGACGGCGAGGACATCGACCGCATGGAGGTGACGGCGCTGCGGCGGCGGGTGAGCATGGTCTTCCAGCAGCCCAACCCGTTCCCGATGAGCGTCTTCGACAACGTCGCCTACGCGCTGCGCGAGCAGGGCTCGGGCCGGCCGCGCAAAGAGGCGCTGATGGATCAGGTCGCCGACGCCCTCGTTCGCGCCGGTCTCTGGGACGAGGTCGGCAGCACGCTCGACCACCCGGCGCTGCGCCTCTCCGGTGGCCAGCAGCAGCGGCTCTGTATCGCCCGCGCCCTCGCCGCCCGGCCCGAGGTGCTGCTGCTCGACGAGCCCTGCTCGGCGCTCGACCCGCGCTCGACCCAGGTGATCGAGGAGCTGATCCTCAAGCTGCGCGAGGAGGTCGCGGTGGTGATCGTCACCCACAACATGCAGCAGGCGCTGCGCATCGCCGACCACGTCGGCTTCATGTACCTGGGCGAGCTGGTCGAGTACGGGCCGGCCGAGCAGGTCTTCGGCTCGCCCCGTGAGCAGCGCACCCGCGAGTACGTCGGGGGAGCGTTCGGATGAGGCCCCTCCCGCCGATGCCTTTCGCGGTTGCGCTGGTCGGCGTCGCGCTGGTCGTCACCGGCTGCGAATCGACCCAGGACAAGAGCGCCAAGATCGGCGCTGAATTGGGCCCGGTTGCCCAGGAGAAAGGCCTCAGCATCAGCAAGCGCAGCAAGGAGGTGAAGGTCGTTTCGACGACCCTGCTCAGCGACGCCAACGGCAGCGCCGTCGTCGTCGAGCTGCACAACAGCTCGGCTCGCGACCTGGCCGAAGTGCCGATCCTGATCGACGTACTCGACGCGAAGGGGAAGAGTGTCTACCGCAACGACATCCCCGGGATCGAGCCGGCGCTGGCAGCCGTTCCCTTCATCCCAGCCGGTGGCGACGTCGCCTGGGTGCACGACCAGGTCCTCGCCACCGGCAAGCCCGCCAAGGTCAAGGCGACGGTCGGCGAGGGGGGCGAGGAGTTCTCCGGCGAAATCCCCGAGGTCGCGGTCGGCCAGCCGAAGCTCGAGGGCGACCCCTACACCGGCGTCGCAGCCGGCGGCGATGTCGTCAACGAGAGTGGCGAAGACCTGGCGCGGCTGCTGCTCTATGCCGTGGCTCGCCAAGGCGACAAAGTCGTCGCCGCCGGCCGCGGCGCGATCGAACCGCTGAAGGACAAAGCCAAGCCGGTTCCCTACAACGTCTTCTTCATCGGCGACCCGAAGGGAGCCAAGGTGACGGTGACTCAGTTCCCCACCCTGCGGGGGATCGAGCCGAGATGAGCGAGCTGACCGAACGCACTGAGGTGCTGGGCGAGACAGGGGAGACCTGCCGCGAGTGCGGCGCCCCGCTCGCCGTCGACCAGCGCTATTGCCTCAATTGCGGTCGCCGCCGAGGCGCGCCCAGGGTTGACTTCCGTGAGCACCTGCCAAGGGACGGTGCGATGAACGGCAACGGGGCCACTCCCGCTCCACCGGCGACTACGCTCGCTTCCTCCGCCCCCACAGCGCCCAGCGCCGAGAAGCCCGGCCGCGACTACGCGCCGCTCGCTGCCGTCGGCGGCATCGCGATCCTTGGCCTGATGCTGCTGGTCGGCGTCCTGATTGGCAAGGGCGATGGCGGTTCGGCAACCGCGCCGCCGCCGCAGGTCGTCCGCCTCGGCGACGAAGGCGCCGGCGCGACGGCAAGCGAAGAAGGCGCCGGCGGCGAAGCCGGCGCCGCGAAGAAGGCGAAGGCGAAGGGTTCCGGCAAGGCCGCGAAGAACGCCGGGAATCTGACCGGCGCCAAGGGCGGCGGCGCGCCGGTCGAAGCCAGCGACGACGCACTGCAGGAACTGCAGGAACAGAGCCCCGAGGAATACCAGGAATCGAGCGCCAAGCTGCCGGACGAAATCGCCACCGGTGGGGCGCCGCCGCCGGAAGACAACAAGACGCCGGGCGGCGGCAGCAAGGGCACGGCGATCGAATGAGCGACCTTCAACAGCGCCGCGACAGCCTCGCCAAGCAGCTCGCCGAGCTGCAATGGGATCTCGGCGGCCTCGCCTATGAGATGGCTATCCGCGACCACTTCCGCCTCGACGTCCTCGCCCGGCAGGCGGCGAAGCTGCAGCAGGTCGACGCCGAGCTAGCCGAGGTCGAGCGGATGCTGCGCCTCGACCAGGCCAGCGCCGCCGGGGCCTGCGGCTCCTGCGGGGCGCTCTACGCGCGCGGCTCGGTGTTCTGCTGGCAGTGCGGCAAGGACCTGATGGAGCGCAGCTCGGTGGGAAGTAGCCCGGCGCCGTGATTCAGCGCCTGACCGGCTCCCTGCGCGGGGTCGTAGACCTGACGGCTCGTGGCGCCTCGCTGATCGTCACCGATCGGCGCTGGGGCGTGACGATGAGCGCCGCGGCGCTCGGCTTCGGGCTCTTTGTCGGCGTCGCGATCGGCCCCGGTGCGTCCGGGACCTTCGCGACCGGCCCCCAGCAGCTGATCGAACTGCCCAGCTTGGTGGCGGATGACGGCGGTGACGAAGAAGAGCTCGAAACCGGTGGCTCATCCCCCGTCCCCGCTGCCCCGAGCAGCCCGCTGGCCGTCGGCGGGGAATCGAGCAGCCTGGAAGCGTTCCCCTCGGCCGCTCCGCTGACCAGCGAAGCGAGCGAATCGCCGCCTGCTGATGAAGAACCGGCATCCGAACCCAAGCCGACCGCTGGCGAAGAACCAGAAGAGGTGGAAACGACGGAGCTGGTCGGGGCCGTGGTCCACGCCAACCCGGCCGCCGGCAGCTACACGCTGGCGACCAAAGGGGGCGAACTGGTTCCGGTGCACGCCGCCAAGCTGCCGCAGCCGGGCATCAAGGTGAGCATCGAGGCCCGCCAGCTCGCCAACGGCACCTTCGCCGAGGAGGGCACCCGCAAACGGGAAGGAAAGGCGACAAAGGCGACCTTCCGCGGCGTCGTCACCCACCTCGACCCAACCCCGGCCGCCCCCGCCTACACGCTCTCCGGCCGCGGCGCCTCGATCGTCGTCCACCTGCGTCCCGATCCGACCGGCGCCGCACCGCAGCTACCCGTGATCGGTACCTACGCGACCGCCACGGTCGACATCGAGAAGCCACAGCCACCTGCGCCAGTCGCCGAACCCCCGGCGGAACCCACGCCCGAAGCGGTGCCGGCACCGACCTGCGTCCCCGACCCGACCCTGCCGGCAGCGGTCGGCCCAGCGTCTGTCGTCTGGCAACGTCAGCTGAAAGTCGAAGGCGAGCCCGCCGCCTACATCGACCTGGCCGGTGTCGTCACTGCCGTCTGCCCCGACACCGCCCAACTTCTCATCTCCGCGGACGACACCCGCGAGAGCGCCGAGCACCTGACCTTGGCGATCCCAACGAAGATCGATGCTTCGAAGCTGGAGCTCGGCGACTCCGTCTTGGCCACGGCCGAACTCGCCGAAGACGGCACCCTCACTCTCGCCGGCCTGGCCAGCGATGACCAGATCAAAGGTGCCGACGACGAGGCCTTGGCGCAGGGCGACCTCAAGCGGTAACTGCTGCTCGGTTTGTGGCCCCAGCCGCTCGGCCGCGGGTCCTGTCGTCGGGGAAGAAGCCGGCAAAGGCCTCAAGGTTGAAAAGCTCTCCCAGTGGGTCTCCGCGGCGCTGGTTTTGGAGCTTGAAATGGGGCTTGAGCCCTTGGCGTGAGACAGAGCGGCTTCTCGCGGGGGGTGGGGGGTCCCCTGCGGTGACAGGACCCGCCGCGCCTAGACCTTCTCGGGCTCTGGCAGTGTTGTCTCGCTAATCCCAAACCGTTCATGCAGCCGCCGCAGCGGTTTCGGCGCCCACCAGTTCCATTTGCCCAGCAACTCCATCAGGGCGGGGACGAGCAGAGCGCGGATGATGCTGGCGTCGATCAGGACGGCGAGGGCGGTGCCGACGCCGAACTCCTTGATGAAGATGATCTGGGAGGTGGCGAAGGCGCCCACGGCGACGGCAAAGAGGAGCGCCGCGGCCGTGACGATGCGGCCGGTTCGCTCGAGGCCGATCGCGACCGACTCGGAGTCCGAGGCACCGTTGTCGCGCGCCTCCTTGATTCGCGAGAGCAGGAAGACGGCGTAATCGGTGGAGAGGCCGAAGGCGACGGCGAAGAGCAGGATCGGCTGCGTCTGCTCGATCGCCGCCTGGCCGGTGTAGCCGAGCAGGCTTTCGAAGCGCCCGTCCTGGAAGATCAGCACCAGTAGGCCGAAGACGGCGCTGAGGTTGAGGATGTTCATCAGCAGCGACTTGATCGGCAGCACGACCGAGCCGGTCATCAGGAAGAGGATGGTCAGGGTGGCGATGACGATGATCGCGAAGGCGATCGGCAGGTGGCGGACTAGGCTGCTCTGGAAATCGACGAAGTCCGCGGCGGCGCCGCCGACCAGAACATCGCCCCCCGGCGGCGGTGGCAAGTCGCGAATGCGCTCGACCGTCGATTGGCTCGCCTCGGAGTTGAAAGGCGCTGCCGAGATCGCCTCGATCATCGTGACACCGTTTCGCAGGCGCTGCGGCGGGGTGGCCGCGGCGACCCCCTCGGTATCGCGCACCCGCGCCGCGAGCACGGCTGCGGCCTTGGGCCCGCCGCCTTCGACCGCGACCCAGATCGGTGTCTCTCGGTAGGGCGGGTATTCCTCGCTGACCGCGTCGTAGGCCTGGCGGGCGCTGGCGCTCTCCGGCAGCACCGTTGGGTCGACAGTGTTGAACTTGATGCCGAGGAAGGGAAGGCCGAGCACGATCAGGAAGAGCGCGCTTAGCGTCGCCACCGGCAGCGGGCGCCGCATCACGAAACGCGAAAGCCGGTACCAGAACCCCTGCGCGTCCGGCCGCGCGTCAGCCTCGGCACGGCGCTGCAGGGCGCGTGGCGCAAGCGAGTTGACACGTGTGCCGAGCAGGGTGAGGACTGCCGGGAGCACGGTCAGCGCCACCGCCGCCGCGAGCAGCGCGACCAAGAAGCCCCCGAGCCCCATCGAGTAGAGGAAGCGCTGTGGGAAGACGAGCAGCGAGGCGAGCGCCGCCGCGACGGTCAGCGAAGAGAAGAAGACGGTTCGCCCGGCGGTTGCCATTACTCGCCGCATCGCCGCCAGGCCGGGACCGTCCTTGGCGATCTCCTCGCGGTAGCGGGAGACGATGAAGAGGCTGTAGTCGATCGCCAGCCCGAGCCCGAGCGCGGTCGTCAGGTTGAGGGCGAAGACCGAGATCGAGCCGAGCTCGCTGGCGACGCGGAGGATCAGCAGGGTTCCGACGATTGCCAGCAGCCCGATCATCACCGGCAGTAGCGCCGCGACGAGGCTGCGGAAGAAGACGAAGGAGAGCAGGAAGAGCAGCGGGAAGGCGATCATCTCGGCCATGCGCAGGTCCTCTTCGACCTGCTTGTTGACCTGCTCCTGGGCGACCGCGAAGCCGCCGACGACGACACCCGGCTTGGTCGAGAGCGAGTCAGCGATCTCGGCCGCGGCATCCTGCAACTCCTTGTCATCGGTGGGATGCAGGGCGACGGCGAAGTAGGTCGAGCGCCCGTCCTTGGCGACGAAGACCGGCGAGCGGGTGTCGTAGTAGCCGGTCACCGATTTGACGTCGGAACGCCGGCGCAGCCCCTGCTCGAGCGCCACGACCCGCGCCCGCGTCGCCGGCGCGGCGACGGGCGCGTTCTCGACGACGACGATCACCGCGGGAGGCCGCATGCCGGCGTCGAGTAGCCGCTCCCTCGCCTCGACGGTCTCCGTCGCGGGATCGTCGGCGCCGTAGGGGTCGAGGCGGTCGGCAACCGAGCCGCCGAGCGCCCCGGCGAGCAGGAAGAAGGCGATCGCGAGCAACCCGACGCGGCGGGCACGGCGATCGGCGAGGCGGGCGAGGGCGTCGAACATCAGCTGCTCCTTCTTGTCTGGGCGGAGCCGAGGAGACGCGTCTCCATGCGCTCGCACCACTCTGCGAACCACTCGTTGAACTCGATCCCTCCCTGCAGCACGATCAGCGGGTAGGGGTCGTCTTTCTCCAGCTTCTTCTCCTCCGCTTTCGCTTCCATCGCGCGCAGCCGCTCGGCGACGCCGAGCCGGTGGGCGCGCATCGCGCGCAGGGTCTCGGCGGCCTCCTCGGCTGGCAGCACGCCGGCGAAGAACAGCTTCAGCAGCCCCTCCTCGCGCATCTCGAAGGTCTGCGGCGGCTGGCGCAGCCATGCCTTCAGCTCATCCTCGCCGTCGGAGGTGATCGCGTAGACGGTGCGCTTGCGCTCACCGCGCGGCGCATCGATCCCCTCGACCAGCCCCGCCTCGGAGAGCCGTTTCAGCTCCGGGTAGATCTGTCCGTAGCTGGCCGCCCAGAAGAACCGCGTCGTGTCGTCGACCAGTGCCTTGATCTCATAGCCCGAGCGCGGCTCACGGCTGACCATGCCGAGGATTACGTAGGCGGTCGGGTTCAGCTCCATGTCAGGCAATCTATCAGTCAGATATATCCTAAAGCGTGATCAGGATCACATGTAGTCTGCAAGGCGATGCCGATCGACCAGAGCAAGATGGGCCAGGTGGTTACCGCCCAGATGGAGGCGCTGGAAGCCGACTACGGCGAGGATTGTCAGATCGGCGACGTCTGCACGATCGTCGAGGTGATCGGCCCGCACGGCTCGCACGTACGGGTGCGGACCAGCGACATGCGCCCCCACATGGCCCTGGGCCTGATCCGCATGGCCGAGCACGCGATGCTCGGCAATCTCGGCGGCACCGAGTAACTCTGCGTCGCACGGTCTAATTCCGTAGCGAAGCCTTGACACCCTGCGCACCACTGGTGCGCCAGGCCGATCCAGGATCGGCCTGTGAGCGCTTGCTACGAAGAGTTCCTCGACGCAATGCCCGATGCAAGACTTGCTGTCGACTTCACAACCATGCAGAGTGAAGTGGTCGACTACTCGATCGTCCTCATTCTGGTGACTTCTGACGGCAGAGAAACGATCCGGGTCTATGACGGGGCGCACGGGTTCAACGAGATCCATCGCTATACCCGTGTTGGTGGTAAGCAGAATGGAAAGGAGTTTCACAGCGGTACTCTGGGCGAAGGAATGCGTGTCGCGATAGCTGCGATCAAGAAGAGCTACCGGGAGATGATCGAAGGATGGAGGAACCAGTGACGGAGGGTTACACGCAGTCACCGGCAAGCAAGGTGATGGATGAAGCGGTCGAGCTCGCCATCGCCGAAGAATCTCCCTACCCAGAACAGTGCGCATTCGTCAACGCCGGCACGCCCCATACTGAGAGCCAGATGGAGAGCGCCGCTCGACGTGGCTCATCCATCGTTCTCGTTTCGCCAGAGGGGGGGATTCAGGTCATCCCGCCAGAGGAGGTCGTCTCTCCAATCGAGATCGATGTTTCCCATGCGGCTCGACCTGCTCGGCAACCGAGACCCTGACCACGGTCGGGTCGAGCTGGTGCCGGCTCGGCGCATCGGCACGGTGGCAGCCACCCTTTAGGGCCGACTATCCTCAATCGCCATGGCTGTAGACGCCTCGAAGACCGTGGTGATGAAGTTTGGCGGCACCTCCGTCGCCGGCGCCGAGGAGATCAAGCGCGCGGCGCGACGGATCGTCGCCGCGCGCGAGGCCGGTAACCGCGCTGTCGCGGTGCTCTCGGCGCGCGGCAAGACCACCGACGAGCTGGTCGCCCAGGCAATCGAGATCTCCGCCCGGCCCGACTCGCGGGAGATGGACATGCTGCTCTCCACCGGCGAGCGGATCTCCTGCGCGCTCTGCGCGATGGCGATCCACGACATGGGCCACAAGGCGATCTCGCTGACCGGCTCGCAGGCCGGCATCGTCACCGACTCCTCGCACACCAAGGCGCGCATCATCGACGTCCGCGCCGAGCGCATCGAGGAAGCGCTGGAGGAGGACAGGATCGTCCTCGTCGCCGGCTTCCAGGGTGTCTCGACCGAGAGCCACGACGTCACCACGCTCGGCCGCGGCGGCTCCGACACCACCGCCGTCGCCCTGGCGGCGGCACTTGATGCCGACGTCTGCGAGATCTACACCGACGTCGCCGGCGTCTTCAGCGCCGACCCGCGCATCGTTCCCGATGCCCGCAAGCTGCAGATCGCCTCCTACGAGGAGATGCTCGAGATGTCGGCCTCCGGCGCCAAGGTCCTGCAGCTGCGCTCGGTCGAGTACGCCCGCAACCACGGGGTCCGCATCCACTGCCGCAGCAGCTTCGAGGACGGCCCCGGTACCCTCGTCGTCAGCGAAGCCGAGACCGAGCAGGAGACCGTGGAGCAACCGTTCGTAACAGCCGTGACCCACTCCGACAACGAGGCGCGCGTGACGCTGACCGGCATCCGCGACGAGCCCGGCGTCGCCGGTGAGATCTTCAATGCCCTGGCCGATGCCGGCATCAACGTCGACGTGATCATCCAGAACGAGCCGGTGCGCCCCGACGAGCTGGCGGACCTCTCGTTCACGATCGATCGCTCCGAGCTGACCACCGCCACCGACGCGATCGCCGCCCTCGGCGGGGTCAGCCAGGGCGTCCGCACCGACGACCAGATCGGCAAGGTCTCGATCATCGGTGCCGGTATGCGCTCCCATCCCGGCGTTGCCGCCAAGGTCTTCGAGGTGCTCGGCGCCGAGCGGATCAACATCGAGATGATCTCCACCTCGCCGATCAAGATCTCGTGCGTGATCTCGGCCGAGCGAGTGCCCGATGCGGTGCGGGCGCTGCACCAGGCCTTCGAGCTGGGCGCCGACGCGGTGCGACCCGAAGATCCAGCCGGCACCGAGCACCGCCCGACGATCAGCTCATGAGTGGCTACCGCGTAGGCGTGCTGGGCGCCACCGGCGCCGTCGGCTCGACCATCCTCGCGGTGCTCGCCGAACGCGATTTCCCCGCCGCGGAGGTCGTGCCCTTTGCCTCCGAGCGCTCCGCCGGGCGAGAGATCGAGTGGAACGGCTCGGTGCTCGAGTGCCGGTCGCTGAGCGCGGAGACGATTCAGGGCCTCGACGTCGTGCTCTCCTCGGCCGGCGGCGCGGTCAGCGCCGAGTGGGCGCCGCAGCTGGTCGAGGCCGGCGCCGTCGTCGTCGACAACACCAGCTACTGGCGCATGCACGAGGACGTGCCGCTGGTCGTCGCCGGGGTCAACCCGGACGCCGCGGCGGCGCACAAGGGCATCGTCGCCAACCCCAACTGCACGACGATGGTGGCGATGATGGCGCTGGCGCCGATCCACCGCGCCGTTGGCCTCGAGCGCCTCGTCGTCTCCACCTACCAGGCCGTCTCCGGTACCGGCCAGCGGGCGATCGAGGAGCTGCAGGCTCAGTCGCGGGCGGTGCTTGCCGGCGAGGAGCCGCCTGCGCCGGCGATCTACCCGCACCGGATCGCCTTCAACGTCCTCCCTCAGGTTGAGGTCTTCAAGGACGGCGACGACTACACCACCGAGGAGCGCAAGGTGATGGCCGAGACACGCAAGATCCTCGGCGTTGGCGAGGAGGTGGCGATCTCCGCCACCTGCGCCCGCGTGCCCGTTGTCAGCGGCCACTCCGAGTCGGTCAACGTACGTACGCGCGACGATCTCTCGCCAGAGGACTGCCGTGCCCTGCTAGCCGAGGCCCCGGGAGTGATCGTCGTCGACGACCCGGCTGCGGGCGCCTATCCGATGGCGATCGACGCGGCCGGCCGCGACGAGGTCCTCGTCGGCCGCATTCGCCGCGACCCCGGCCAGGAGCGCACCCTCAACCTCTGGGTCGCCGGCGACAACCTGCGCAAGGGCGCCGCCACCAACGCCGTGCAGGTTGCCGAGCTGCTGATCGAGCGCGACCTGCTCAACGGCGGGGAATAGCCAGTTGGACATCGGCTTCGGCGAAGCGCTGCTGCTGTTCGGTGGGCTGCTGACCGTGGTCGCGGCACTCTCGGGAGTGATGCGGGGGACGGTGCTCTCGGCCTCGGTTCTCTCGGTGGCGCTGGGGATCCTGCTCGCGGCCACCGACGTCGTGAGCGTCGACGCCACCAGCGAGTCAATCGTCGAGCTGGTCGAGCTGGCGCTGATCCTCACCCTCTTCTCCGACGGGATGTTCGTTGAGCGCGAGCTGCTGCGCAAGCACTGGAGTCCGGTGGCGCGGGCGCTGGTGATCGCGATGCCGATCACGATGGCGCTGCTGGGGTTGGCGGCGAAGGCGCTCTTCCCCGAGCTGAGCTGGGCGGAGGCGCTGCTGCTGGCGGCGGTGCTCTCGCCGACCGATCCGGTTGTCACCTCCGCGGTCGTCACCTCGCGGATCGTGCCGGCGTCGGTGCGCCACACGCTCAACCTCGAGTCCGGTCTCAACGACGGTCTCGCCCTCCCATTTGTCCTCTTCTTCCTCGTCCTCGCCGGCCCCGGTGGAGACCCGGGCGGTGAAGCAGCCAAGCTGGTCGGAGAGGCGGTCTTCGGCGCCGCGGTCGGCATTGGCCTCGGCACCCTCGGCGGACGCCTGCACCATCGCCTGCCCGGCGGCGGCATCACCGCCCGCTACGAGGGGATCTATGCGGTCGGCATCGCCCTCTTCGCCTTCGGCCTCGCCGAAGTGACGATCGGCAACGGTCTGATCGCTGCCTTCGTCTGCGGCATCGCGATGGCGGCCACCGAGAGGGACGTGCCGCAGGGCTTCGTCGAGTTTGCTGAGAATGCCAGCGCGATCTTGCAGGTACTCACCTTCTTCGTCTTCGGCGCCCTGATCGTCGCCACTGGCTTCCACCACAGCGTGCCGCCGCTGATCCTCTTCGTCGTCCTCGCCCTGCTCGTTGCCCGCCCGCTAGCGGTACTGCTCTCCTTTGCCAAAACGGGCATCCCGCGTCCCCAGAAGCTCTTCATGGCCTGGTTCGGGCCCAAGGGAGTCGCGTCGATGCTCTTCGCCCTCTTCGTGCTCAAGTCCGACGTCGGCGAGGCGACCTTGATCTTCGACGTCGCCGCCATAGCGATCATCTGCTCAATCGTCGCCCACGGCCTAACCGACACCGTCGGTGCCCAGTGGCTGGCCCGCCGCGTCGGCCTCGACCGGCCCACCTGAGCGTTTCCGCTTCAGCGATTTGGCCGCATTCTTTTGTCTGCTAGACTAAAGGATGCATGGAGACCTGGGAGGAAGCCAGAATCAACCGCCTCGAGGACCGTGTCGACCGCCTCGAGCGCAAGGACTGGGAACGCCGAGATTTCATCCTCCGCTGGATCGTCAACGGCCTCACTGCCGTCATGATCGTCCTGTCGATCGCGGCGGTCGTCCTCAGCGCCACCCATCCAGGCCACTGACCTTCGCTCGAATCCCCAGAGCTTGAGCTTCGAGACCTGGTGGACGCGGGCCTCAGGGCCGTTTTCGTCTGATCACTCCCGAATCGGAGAAGGACCAGCGCCTCAGGGTCTGCGGACACTCAGCGCGAAGCGCGTCCGCAGACCCTGAGGCGCTGGTCCCACCCACGCTTGCGCTGAACGGATCAGGCGGGAACCGCGGCCAGCCGCTCCTCGACCCACTTGGTCGAGGCGATGTGCTTCTTCATGCCCAGTTCCTTCGGCTCGGCGCCGAGCGCGAGGGCGACCAGCTGCGGCAGGTGCAGGACGGCGAGGCCGAGGTCGCGGTTGACCACCTTGGCCGCCTCGGGCTGCTGCATGTCGAGGTTGAGGTGGCAGAGCGGG
>Ga0164241_10001098_pt1 | contig 36653 bp, 29 predicted proteins | sample OricomyardsoilBY_FD_108780 | JGI IMG/M metagenome (GOLD analysis project Ga0164241, IMG submission 108780) | Backyard soil microbial communities from Emeryville, California, USA - Original compost - Back yard soil (BY) | ecosystem: Environmental > Terrestrial > Soil > Unclassified | place: USA... | reverse complement strand
GGCATCGGCGGCCCGCGCGACAAAGTCTGCGCCCCGCTCGATGGCACGGCGCAACCGGGCGGCAAAGGCGATAGTGCGCTGACCGTCGTCGGCTCGTTCGGCCTCGGCGGCGATGGCGGCACCGGCGGCACCGAGTGCGGCGCCACCAAACCGGGCAGCGCCGGCGCGGTCCAAAACGGCGCCGGCGGCACGAAATCCGACGCGAGCCTCGCGTTTCTGACCAACTTTCTCTACGCGCGCACCGGCGTGACCGGCGGCGCCGGTCAAAACGGCGGTGGCGGCGGTGGTGGCGGCGGTGGTGGTGGCTGTGACGCCACGCCCATTGACGCGCGCGGCGGCGGCGGCGGCGGCGGCGGCGCGGGCGGTTGCGCGGCGCGCAGCGGCGGCGGCGGCGGCGGCGGCGGCGGCGGCAGCTTCGGCATCGTCAGCATCGGCTCCACGCTACAGCTCACCAACGTGAGCATCGCGCTCGGCGCCGGCGCCGACGGTGGCAAGGGCGGCCAGGGCGGCCAAGGTCAATCGGGTGGGCTCGGTAACGCCGGCGGCGCACACCCCGCCAGCGCCGAGCCGGGTCGCGGTGGCGACGGCGCGCACGGCGGCCACGGCGGCGGCGGCGCCGGCGGCAACGGCGGCTCGGCGATCGGCGTCTACGCCAAGGGCGGCAGCCTGACCGGAACCCCGACCGTGACCGGCGGCAGCGCCGGCAAGGGGGGGGCGGGCGGCGCCTCGGCGCCGAACGCGCCCGCCAAAGAGCGCGACGGCAACCCCGGGCAGGACGGCGCACCCGGCAGCGTGAGCGTCGGGCTCAGCGAATGAGCGGAGGCGGCGCGGGGCTCAGTCGCTGCCGCTGAGCGTGATCGGGATCCAGGCCGCGCGCACCTTCGTCGTCGCGCCACGCCGTGAGTAGCCGGCCAAACCGTAGAGCAGATTCCACCAGTGACCGTTCGGCGTTTCGCCGTACGAGAAGGCAGGGAAGATGTGCACTTCCCACTCGTGGCCGGTGCTCTTGGTTTCCTCGTGGTAGTAAACGTTGCCGACGAGCTGCGAGACGCTCTTGCGATCGCTGAAGCGCCAGTAGAGCGGGAACGCCACCGTGGCGCGCGACGCCGGGTCGGCGAAGTCCCAGAAGAACGGCGCCACCACCGTGTGCGTCGCCTGGCCTTCGCGGCCGATGTAGACGAGCGGGTGAATGTTCGTGTGAAAGCCGCGCAGATCGGTGCCGTGATTGAACAGCGGAGTGATCCACGTCGACTTGCTGATGCCGAACCGCTCGAATTTTCCGTAAAATGGGAAGAACGCCCAGCTCGACTCGCGCGGGCTCGTACGCTTGTAGAAGAACGGAAACAGCAGCTTCTGATCGAGACCAATGTCCGGATCGCGGAACGCCCAATACAGGGGCGTGATCATGTCGAGCTCGGTGCGACCGCGGTAGCGCGCGTAGCCCCACGTCGCGAACGTCGATTCGCCGTTCTCGCCACGGCGGGCCAAGAAGAGCGGATTGGCGAGTAGCCACTCGCTACCCTTGTAACCGTAGTGGAAGAGCGGGAACACCGTCGTGTGCCGCTCGTTCTTGCCCCAGATGCTGTAGTACAGCGGCAAAAGGTGAAACATTTCACGCTTTTGCGTATGCTCGCGGTAGTACGGGCCCCAGATATTGAACCACGACAGATCGCGATCGTTGTAGCGGTAGTAGTGGAGCAGCGGGGGGATGACCTCGTACTTGCGCTCGGCGCTCTGTCCGAAGAAGTACAGCGGCGCCACGCCCATATCGATGCTTTCGGAGGTGCGCGCGTCGCAGCCCGCGCCGCCCTGCCATGAACAGAACAGCGGCCCCACCAGGTTGAAGCCGCTGCGTCCGTCCGTATTCATGTACGTGAGCAACGGCGGAATGATGGTGTAGCCGCCGGCGGCGTGCTTACCGGTGAAGTAGAGCGGGGCGAGCCAGTTGTCGTGGCCGTCCGGCGTCACGCGGTTCAGGAGCGGCCCGGCGATGGTCGTGCGCGTCTTGTGGGTGAGATCGCGCAGGTTCCAAAACAACGGGAATGCCACGTCGTCGGCGCGCTCGGCGCTGCGGCGGTTGTAGTAGATGCCCGCGAAGAGCGAGGCGCGGTCGAGCTTCAGCTTGTCGGTGCGCGATGGCTGCGTGCGCTCGGCCCACACCGGGAACGCGAGCTTGAAGCTGTAGTCGCCGCTGCGCTCGGAGTAGTAAGGGCCGTAAAATTTGCGATCGAAGCGCGCGTTCTGCCCGCGCTCCTCCAGCTCCGGGCTAAGATCGCTGCCGATCCGCGCGTAGGCCGACTTCTTGAGCGCGAGCGGATCTTGCGGCAGCGCCGGCTCGTTGCCGGGCGCGTTCAGCGAGTCGTCGGCGCCCGAGGCGGCGTGCGTCTCGGGCGTGCCGGGCGGCGCCTTGGGAGCGGCTTTCTTCTTGGATTGACCGCCGCCGCTGCCACCCGGCGATGGGCCGAAGCCCGGTGACAGGCCAGGGCCGTACGGATCCATCGCTCGGGCCTGGGTGGGCAGCAGCGTGGTGCCGAGCAGCGCCGCGGCGTAAGCGAGCCGATTCACCATCTTCAACGCGCGGCCTCGTTCACTTTCGGGGCGCTCGCCAGGATCGCGGCGACGCGACTGAGCACGTCGGCGCGCGGGCACAGCGACTGGCTGTGCGAGGCGAGATCTTTGATCTGAACCTGATCCGTTTCGACCTCGGAGTCGCCGAGCACGAGGCACACGCGCGCTCCCACCGAATCGGCGCGGCGGAGCATGCTCTTCATCGAGCCGCCCCGCCCATCGAGATCGGCGCCGATGCCGGCGCGGCGTAGCTCGCGCGCCAGGCCGAGCGCGACGCGGAGCCCGGCCGCGCCGAGCGGGGCGATGAAGCAGCGCGGCGCCCGCTCCGGCGTCGGCAGCGGGGAGGCGAGCAGCAGGCGCTCGAGCCCGATCGCGAACCCGACCGCTGGCAATTTCGGGCCGCCCAGCTCGTGCACCATGCCGTCGTAGCGGCCGCCGCCGAGCAGCGTGTTCTGCGCGCCGAGCTCGCCCTGGTTCGAAACGAGCTCGAACAGCGTGCGTGTGTAGTAGTCGAGCCCGCGCACGAGCCCCGGCGTGACGACATACTGGGTGCCGAGCGCGTCGAGCGCCGCCAAAAATCCGTCCCAATGCGCGCGATCGTCGGGCTCCAAACAATCCAAGATCGACGGCGCGTCGGCCACCGCCGCGCGATCGCGCGGATCTTTCGAGTCCAAGATGCGCAGCGGGTTGTCGTCGAGGCGCTTTTGAGCGTGCTCGCTCAGCGAGTCTTTGCGCGGCGTGAGGTGAGCAAGCAGGGCTTCGCGGTATTTTTGCCGCGTCGTCGGGCCGCCGATCGAGTTGACCCGCACCTCGACGTCGGAGATTCCAAGCTCGCCGAGCAAGCCCACCAGCATGTCGATCATCTCGGCGTCGACGACGGGACCGGCATCGCCGTACACCTCGCAGCCGGCTTGGTGAAATTGCCGCTGGCGCCCGCGTTGCGGCCGCTCGGCGCGGAACATCGGCCCGATGTAGTACCAGCGCGTGACAGGCTCCTTGGCGTGGACCGAGCCGTTCAAAAACGCGCGCGCCACCCCTGGCGTGCCTTCGGGGCGCAGCGTGAACGACTCCGTCTCACGCGCGAGCGTGAACATCTGCTTCTCGACGATCTCGCTCGTCTCGCCGGTCGAGCGCAGGAACAGCTCCGTGGGCTCGAGCACGGGCGTGCGGACCTCGGAGTAACCATGCAGCTCCACCACACGACGGAAGGCAGCCTCGACCAATGCGAAGCGCCGGGCTTCGTCGGGGAGGATGTCGTACATCCCCTTGCTGGCGCGAAATTCCATGAGTTTTCGGAGAGGTGGCAGAGCCGGCTCGGCGTTCTTCGTCGAAACGGCCACGGGCTTATGCTCGGGGCCAGCGATTGGGTCAAGCTCGGCGCTCATCTCGAAAATTCCCCCAACGGATTCCGAAGGAACTAAAACATCGGCCGGTGCGCGCGGCCGCAATCGATCTGGGAGCCGTTCGAGTCGGCCTCGCCGTGACCGACGATCTCGGCCTGTTGGCCCATCCACGCCCGTTTCTCGACGGCAAGAACCAGGTCGCGCTGCTCCGACAGCTGAAGGAGCTGCAGGCCGCGGAACAGCTAGCCGTGTTCGTGCTGGGGCTGCCGCGCGAGCTCAACGGTCGCGAAGGCCCGGCCGCGAAACGGGTCCGGATCTTCGCCAAGAAGCTGGCACAGGCCACACCCGCTCGCATCGAGCTGTACGACGAATGGCTCTCGACGCGGGAAGCGGCGGGTCGGCTCCGCGCCCAAGGTTTGAACGCCAAGCAACAGCGCGGGCGCATCGACAGCGCCGCGGCGGCGATCCTGCTCCAGAGCTGGCTCGATCGGGCCGCGACCTCGAACCGCGACCGCCACGGCAGCGACGAGGACTGAGCGAGTGGCCAAGCGTCGACCCCGTCGATCGAGCCGCGGCTCGCCAGAGCTCGCGGCCGCCAAGCGCCCGCGCAAGGCGTCGCAGACGCGCGTGCGCGTCGCGGCGGTGGGGCTCGGGCTGGCCGGCGCGTTGGTGGTGCTCGCGGCGCTCTTGTTCGGCTGGAGCTTCTTGCGCGCGCCCGGGGTGGGGAAGGTGCTGCGCTTCGACGTCCGGCCGGGCGAAAGTGAAGGCTCGCTCGTCGGTCGGCTCGCCGAGGCCGAGCTCACGGGTAGCCCACGGCTGCTGGCCGCCTACCTGCGGCTCTGGCGCGGCACGGGCGATCTCGTCGCCGGCCGCCACGTCGTGCGCGACGATCTCTCGGCGCGCGAGCTGCTACGGCGTCTGTCGCGCGCGAAAGGCCGCGGGCGCGCGCGCGTCGCCGTGCCCGAGGGCTTCAACCACGTGCAGCTCTCGCAGCGGCTCGAGCAGCTCGGGGTGTGCGACGGCGAGGACTTTCGTCGCGCGGTGCGCGACGCGGAGCACGCTCGAAGCCTGGGGCTACCCGCCGACAGCGCCGAAGGCTACTTATTTCCGGCTACCTACGAGCTACTCGCCGACAGCATGCCGAGCGCGGTGGTCGACGTGCTGGTGCAAGAAGCGCAGCGACATCTGGCCGCGCTACGAACCGAGCTTGCGTCCGGCTTCGCGGCGCGCCAGGCGCAGCACGGCATGTCGGCGCACGACGTCGTGATCCTGGCTTCGATCATCGAAAAAGAGGCGGCCAGAGCCGACGAAAAACCGCTCATCGCGAGCGTGTTTTTGAACCGGTTGCGCGACCCCACGTTCCGGCCGCTGCGCATGCTGCAGTCGGACCCTACCGCCATCTACGGCTGCCTGATCGGTCAGCCACCGGCCGCGAGCTGCAGCCCGGGGCGGCCGACGCCGGCGATGCTGCGTGACGCGACGAACGCCTACAACACGTACCGCCACCCGGGCCTGCCGCCAGGACCGATCTCGAGCCCGGGCGAAGCCGCGATCCGCGCCGTGGTCGCGCCCGCCAGCACCGACTACCTTTATTTCGTCACCCAGGGCGGTGGACGCCACCGTTTCAGCCGCACTTTTGCCGAGCATCGCGGGGCGATCGAGCAGTCACCTTGAGCCGTGGCGACAGCAGCGGTAAGGCTTGCTCGCCGTGACGCTCCCCGTCATCTTGATTCCGCATCCGCACGTGCGCGTCGATAAGAACGTGCTCGGCGGCAGCCCTTACGTGGTGGGCTCACGCGTGCCGGTCCGGCGACTTTGGGCATTTTTCCGGAACGGGACGAGCGTCGAGCGGATCTTGAAGCGCTACCCCCAGCTCGGTCCGGCCAAGGTCTTCGATGCGCTCGCCTTCGCGCTCGATAACCAAGAGGTGGTGGAGGCCGACCTGGCTCGCGAAGAGTCGTTGCTATCAACCCGCGACCGGCCGCCGCGCGGAGATTCCGCTCAGATTGAATTACCGTTCGCCGCGGTCGAGGGCGCGCCCGCGTCGCCACGACGGCGCCCCTAAACGAGACGCCCCTAGGTAGGTCTAGGTAGGTGCGCCTGCTCCAATTCTGAGCCCGGCCACCTGGCTTGACCAAATTGAGGGATTTGCGCAAGCAATTCAGTTGGGCTACAAGTGCGGTTGCCACGCCACGTTACTCGAGACGATTCGCCGCTCTCTCGTTCTGTTCGGGACCGCGTCAACTAGTCAAAGAAGACCAGGGTGTGGAATGCGATGAGATTCTTTCATCGCGGCCTCCTTTCCGATCCCGAAGGCTCATTGGATGGCAGGCAGAGTCCGCGACTAGCGGCACGGTTTGAGAGCCTCAAAGAACGAGAAAAAAGCAAATGGGCAATCGCCTCTACGTCGGCAATCTATCTTTTCACACCACCACGGACGTCCTTCGCCAAGCGTTCTCGAGCGCAGGCGAAGTCACCGACGCACACGTCGTGACCGATCGCGAAACGGGTCGCTCGCGAGGCTTCGGCTTCATCACGATGGCTTCCGAGGAGCAGGCTCAAGCGGCCATCTCGGCCATGAACGGCGCCGATCTCGACGGTCGTCCGCTCCGTGTCAACGAGGCTGAAGAGCGTCCCCAGCGCGGTGGTGGCGGCGGCGGCGGCGGCTTCGGCGGCGGCGGCGGTGGTCGCGGCGGCGGTGGCGGCGGCGGCTTCGGTGGCGGCGGCGGCGGCGGTGGCGGCGGTGGCCGTCGCGGCGGCGGCGGCGGCGGAAGCCGGCGCGGCGGTGGCGATCGCGACCGTGGCGGCGGCGATCGTTGGTGAGATCTCGTCAAGTAGGTTCGGTTTCCAACCAGTGACTTCACCACAAACGGTGGGCGTGCCTGTGCATGCCCCTGAGCGGGGGGCCGCGTTCGCGGCCCTCGGCCTTTCTCCTGCCCTCGTGCGTGCCGTAACCCAAGAGGGTTACGAGACTCCCACGCCCATTCAGGCGCAGGCAGTCCCCGAAGTACTCGGCGGACACGACTTGCTCGCGACGGCTCAGACCGGCACGGGCAAGACAGCGGCATTCTTGTTGCCGATCCTTCAGCGCCTCTCGAGCAAGAAATCCCCGGCGATTCGCGCGCTGATCCTCTCTCCCACGCGGGAGCTCGCGGCGCAGATCGCCGAACGAGCCGACGCTTACGGGAGACACCTCGGCCTGCGCAACGCCGTGATCTACGGCGGTGTGGGGCAGGGCGCGCAAGAGCAAGCGCTCAAGCGCGGTATCGACGTGCTGGTGGCAACGCCCGGGCGTTTGCTCGACCTGATGAGCCAAGGTTTGGTGCGGCTCGGCAACGTGGAGCACTTCGTGCTCGACGAGGCCGATCGCATGTTCGACATGGGCTTCATCCAGGACGTGCGGCGCGTGGTGTCGGTCCTGCCGAAAGAGCGCCAGACGCTGCTGTTCAGCGCGACCATGCCGAAAGACGTGGTCGCGCTGTCGCGCAATATCTTGCGAAATCCGCGGCGAGTCGCCGTGGCTCCGCAGGAGACGAGCGCGAAGACGGTCAGTCAAAGCCTGTACTTGGTGCCCAAGCAACAGAAGGGGCAGCTGCTCCAATATGTGCTCGCGGGCGAGCAAGTGACGCGCACGATCGTGTTCACGCGCACCAAGCACGGCGCCAATCGCGTGAGCGACGCCCTCCAGCGCCGCGGCATCGGCGCAGCGGCGATTCACGGTAACAAGTCGCAGAGCGCGCGCGTGCGTGCCCTCGACGCCTTCAAGCGCGGCACCTTGCCGGTCTTGGTGGCGACCGATATCGCGGCGCGCGGCATCGACGTCGATGAAGTGAGCCACGTCATCAACTACGACTTGCCGAACGTGCCCGAGAGCTACGTGCACCGCATCGGTCGCACGGGGCGCGCAGGAGCGAGTGGCCATGCCATCTCGTTCTGCGAGCCTGACGAGCGGTCGGAGCTGCACGCGATCGAGCGCTTGCTCGGTCACCGCATCCCGCTGCTCAAGGCCGAGCTGCCCCCGCTGCCCCCCGAGCCTCCGCGCTCGGAGCAGCCCGAGCAGCGTCGCGCTGACGGCAGCCGTGACGGTAGACCGAACGGAAACGGCACGCGTTCGTTTCGCCCTGCCGGTCAGGGCGGCGGCGCACGTCGTGGCGGCGGCGGCGGCGGTCAACGCCGGCGCGGCCCCGCTCGCTAACACCTGCGGCGACAGAAATCGGCCGTGATGACCGGCTCGGCGCGACAGCGCGCAGAGCTCTGGTTATCGCGGCCGTTTGCTATTGAGCAAGCAGTTGATTCTGGAGGCGGAAAGTCCGATAAACCGCGTTAACCAAATGACGAGCGAGCTCAATAAAGACATCCTTTCCAGGGCGGCGACCGAGGCGCGAGGCCTCGCGATCGACGCCGTGCACGCGTGCCAGAGCGGGCACTTGGGCTTACCGCTCGGCTGCGCCGAGATCGGCGCGGTGCTGTTCGGTAAGGCGCTCAGCCATTGCCCCAAGCATCCCGAGTGGCTGAACCGCGACCGCTTCGTGCTGTCGGCCGGCCACGGCTCGATGTTTCTTTACAGCTGGCTGCACCTGAGCGGCTACGCGAGCTTCACCCTCGACGAGATCAAGAGCTTCCGCAAGCTCGGCTCGAAGACGCCCGGTCACCCCGAGCTGATGCACGCCCCCGACGGCGTCGAAACCACGACCGGCCCCCTCGGTCAGGGCGTCGCCAACTCGGTGGGTATGGCCGTCGCAGCCAAGATGGCCGAAGCGCGCTTCAACACGCCCGAGCACGCCATCTTCGATCATCACGTCGTGTGCCTGTGCGGCGACGGCTGCTTGCAAGAGGGCGTGGCGCTCGAGGCGGTGGAGTTTGCCGGCCACCAACAGCTCGACAACTTGATCCTGATCTACGACTCCAACGCGGTCACGCTCGACGCGATGGCCAAGGAGACGCAAAGCCAGGACACGGCCAAGCATTTCGAAGCGCTCGGCTTCGACGTGCAGACGATCGACGGCCACGAAATGGACGCGTTCTTGGCGGCGTTCACTCGGGCCAAAAACGCCGGCAGCGGCAAGCCGCAGCTGATCATCGCCAAGACCTTGATCGGCAAGGGTATCCCCGAGGTGCAGGGCACTCAGAAGGCGCACGGCGAAGGCGGCGCGAAGTTCGCCGACGCCGCCCGCAAGGGCCTGGGCCTGCCCGACGAGCACTTTTACGTGTCGAGCGAGGTGCGGAGCTTCTTCGCCGCCCACGAGAAGGAGCTCGACGCCGGCTACGCTGCCTGGTCGAAGAAGTTTTCGGAGTGGCAAACCAAGAACCCGAAGCTCGCCGACGAGCTCGCGACAACGCGCGCGTCGGCCCACACGCTGCCGGCCGACACCAAGCGCCGCACGCCGGACGTGGCGGCGTTGCTCGCCAGCGTGCCCGAGTTCCCGGCCGACACCAAGGTCGCCACACGCAAGGCGGGCCAAGACGTGCTGCAGCCGCTGGCCGCGCTCAATCCGCTGCTGATCGGCGGCAGCGCCGACCTGTACGGCTCGACGCTGAACTACATCGGCGATCTGAAGGCCGGTAACGACGACTTCAAGCCCGGCCACCGCTCCGGCCGCAACATCCGCTTCGGCATCCGCGAGCACGGCATGTGCTCGATGATGAACGGCATCGCCGCCCACGGCATCTTCCGTCCGAGCGGCGCGACGTTCCTGGTGTTCGCCGACTATTGCCGCGCCGCGATCCGTCTCGCCGCGCTCAGCCACCTGCCCGTGATCTACATCTTCACCCACGACAGCGTCGGCGTCGGCGAAGACGGCCCCACCCACGAGCCGGTCGAGACCATCCCCGGCCTGCGCGTCATCCCGAACCTCGACGTGATCCGCCCCGCCGATCCGGAAGAGACGGCGGGCGCCTTCGCGGCCGCGCTCGACCGCACCGAAGGTCCGACCTTGCTCGCCCTCAGTCGCCAAGCGGTGCCGCTGCTCAGCGAAATCCCGGTCAAGGCCCGCCGCGAAGGTGTGCAGAAGGGCGGCTACATCGCCAAGAAAGAGACGGCCGCCCTCGAGCTGATCCTGCTCTCTGCCGGCAGCGAGCTGCAGCACGCGCTCAAGGCGGCCGAGCAGCTCGGACCCGGCACGCGCGTCGTCAGCATGCCCAGCTTCGCGCGCTTCGATCAGCAGCCCGACAGCTACCGCGAAGAGATCTTGCCCAAGTCGTGCCGCAAGCGCGTCGCGATCGAAGCGACAGTGAGCTCCACGTGGGCGCGTTACGTCGGCCTCGACGGCGCCGTGGTCGGCATCGATCGGTTCGGCATGTCGGCGCCGGGCGGCACCGTCATGAAAGAGCTCGGCATCACGCCCGAGAGCGTCGTCGCGGCCGCCAAGCGCCTCTGATCGCCCGAGAGCACTCTGGCTCCGCCACGTATTCGGACGCGGCGGGCTGGCGAATGATAGGGGTGGTGGTCAATTGCCAAAAGCCACCATCCCGATCACGCGCTCGGAGCTTCGCCTGCTGCCCGATCCGCGGCGAGTATTGACGAAGCCGTTCCTGCCTGGAGGCGAGCCCTTCCCGGACGGTCGTAGCCGCATCGAGCGCATCCTGGGCCGGGTTCTGGCGCTTTCCGAGCAGAGCGTCGTCGCCGAGCTAGAGGCCACCTACGCCCGCTTCTCGGTGCGCCACGTCGATTTACTCGGGGTTTGGGAGCGGCATTTTTCCGCCGTTTCGCGCTATCTCGAGCCATCAGCGCCGCTGTCGACGGAGCGACGGCGCTTGATCGGCGCGTATTTCAGCCAGGAGTACGCGGTCGAAGCGGCGTCCCTCAGCAATCCGTCGTTGGTGCGCGCGCCTCACCAAGATGGCGTACCCGCCGATTCACTGCGCTTCGTGATGAGCCTGCGCGCGATCGGCGAGGGCCACCTGTCGTCGATCGAGCTGCGCTCGGGGGTCATCGACGGCGAGGGCAAGATCGCGCTGGATCGTCCCAGCCCCTTCGCCAGGACCGCGACCCATCGCCCTCCCACCTACGACAAGGACACGTTCCGCACCAAGCTGCTCGAGCTCGATGCCTACACCGAGACGGCGCAGCGCGTGCTGGAGCCGCTGCCGGATCGCTTTTCCGCGGAACGGCTCGACCGCGCGCTGCTGGAGATCGAGCAGACCAGCGCCAGCGATCAGGGCGCCGCTCAGGTCATCCGCACCATCCATTGGCTGGCGTCCTCCAACTACGAGAGCACGTTTCACGGAGACTCCCAGATCTCCGAGCGCGTGATCTTTCCCGCCGGCCCGACCGAGAGCCAGGGCATGGAAGACGCTCGCTTCGTGCGCTTCACCTACGACGACGGCAGCGTCACGTACTTCGCGACCTACACCGCGTACGACGGCTATCGTATCTTGCCCCAACTGATAGAAACGCGAGACTTCGTGTCGTTTCGGGTGTCGACCCTCAACGGCAGCGCCGCCCTCAACAAGGGCATCGCGCTGTTTCCGCGCAAGATCGGCGGGTCTTTCCTGGCGTTGGCGCGGCTCGACAACGAGAACAACCACCTGATTCGCTCCGAAAACGTGCGCTTCTGGTACGAGCGCGTCACGCTGCAAGAGCCGGAAGCGGCGTGGGAGGTCGTCCAGCTCGGTAACGCCGGCTCGCCGATCGAGACCGAGGCGGGTTGGCTGGTGATCACCCACGGCGTGGGACCGATGCGCCGCTATTGCTTGGGCGCGCTGCTGCTGGATCTGAATGATCCGGCGCGCGTGATCGGGCGGCTGCGTGAGCCCTTGTTGTCGCCGAGCGACGACGAGCGTGACGGCTACGTTCCCAACGTCGTCTATTCGTGCGGGGGGATCGCGCACGGCGAATTGCTGGTATTACCCTATGGCTTTTCGGACGTGGGCGCGCGCGTCGCGACGCTGCCGCTGCCCGCTCTGCTCAGCGCCCTAGTAGCCGACGGTACAGCCTGAGGTAGTCGTCGACCATCCGCTCGGCGCTGAAACGGCGCTCGGCGGTGGCGCGTATGCGCCTGCGATCCAGCAGCGCCGCCGGCTCGACCATCGCGACAGCGGTGTCGACGTCGACGGGCAAGAAGCCGGTCACGCCGACGTCGATGATCTCCGGCATCGACCCGAGCGGGTAGGCGATGACGGGCGTTCCGCAGGCCATCGCTTCGACCACCGACAGCCCGAAGGGCTCGGGGAACGCGATCGGATGCAACAGCGCCGCTGCCGCTCCCAATACCTCTGCGCGCTCGGCGGGGCCGACGGAGCCCAAGTAGCGGACGCGATCACCGTCGATGTGAGGCGCCACTTGCTCGCGGAAGTAGCGTTGATCTTGGGTGATGCCGCAAATGTTCATGCGTCGCCCGGCACGCCGCGCGATGTCTATGGCGACGGCGGTGCCCTTGTCGGGGTGGATGCGACCGAAAACTACGAGCTCATCGCGCGCCCGAGGCGAGAAGGGCAAGACCTCGAGATCGACGCCGTGATGAATCGTAGCGGCGTAGTCGAGCCCTTCGGCGCGATCGGCGTCGGAGATGGATACGAAGTGGCTGTTGGCGGCGCTGGCGTAGGCAGGCCAGGTATTTCGGCCAGAAAAGCCGTGAATCGTGGTGAGGAGCGGGGCCCGGCAGTGCGCGGAGAAGGCCAGCGGCAACCAGTCCAAGTGGTTGTGCACCAGCTCGAACTCACCGGAGCGCGCCAGTGCGTGGGAGACGTGCAGCGCTTCCCAGATTCGCCCGTCGAGCGCCGCGTCTTCTTCGTATCCGGTGCGACAGACGCCGGCGAGAGTGGCGGGCGTGAGCGAGTCGAGGGTCGCGAACAAGGTCACGTCGAGCCCGCGCCGGACGAGGCCGTCGGCGAGCAAGCCGGTGACCTGCTCCCAGGGTCCGTAGTGGCGGGGCGGGGTGCGCCACGCGATCGGTCCGAGCAGCGCGATTTTCACGAAGCGGGCGCGCTGCCTACGCGCGCCGCGTCCTGACTACGAAGCTCGGAGAGCGCGAGCAAAAACGACAAAGTCGACTCGGCGCCCTGGTTCTCGTTGCGGCGCTCGCGATGTAGAGCGTCGCGGCAGCCGCCAGTGGCGGCGTCGTAGAGCGGCAGCCGCAGGTGGTTGTGGCCCAAAAACCAGTCGAACGCGCGGCGGCCGTATTTGGTCCAGCGTGAGTCGCCGCTCACGCGTAGGGCGTCGAGACAAGCCGACACCATGGCGCCCGCCTCGACCGGCTGCTGATCGAACTCGGCCTTGGCCATGCCCTTCAGCTGAAAGCCGTTCGAGCCAATCGGGGCGAAATGGCCCTCTGCAGAGATCTGCGCCTCCGCCAACCAGCCGAGCGTCGCGAGCCCCAAGCGCGTCAACTCAGGATCGGCCATCGCCTCTCCGGAGACGATCAAGGCCTGTGACAGCCGGGCGTTGGAGTAGGTGAGGAAGTCTTCGAACCAGGGCCAGTCGGGCGTGGCGTGTAAGCGATGCAGCGCCGTGAGCTTTTCGACCAGGACGTGCCGGAGCGACTCCGCGCCGCTATCTCCGCGGAAGGTCCGCAAGTATTCGTTGATGCCGAGCAGGCCGTAGGCCCAGGCGCGCGGGCTGGAGAAGCCGCTCAACGGCGGCAGGGCGGCCTCGAACAGCTCTCGCGCCAGCCCCTGGCGGCTTGGCTCCGCCGAGCGCCCGACCACCGCGCCGAGCGCCCAGACCGCGCGGCCGTGGCTGTCCTCGGACCCCACCGTCTCCGTCCATTGGCGGCCGTAAGACATGAAGTTTCGGAATCGACCCGACTGGCGATCGAACGCGTAAGCGACGAAGGCCAGGTAGCGCGCGACGGCGGCCCGCGATGACCGCGGACGCGCGGTGCTGGCCTCCTCCACCAGCGTCATCAGCAGCAGGGCGCGGGCGTTGTCGTCGAGACAGTAGCCTTCGGCGTAGCGTGGCACGTCGAAGGTAGCGTGTTGAATCAAGCCGGTGTCGTCGGTCAACGATCGCAGATGCTCGAGGTTCACCTCCGGCAGATCGGCGGGTGGGGCGAGCTGCAAGCTAGAGGGCAACGTGCGCCGGCGTCGCTGGCCTTCGAGCGCGTGCTCGAAGCTGCGCAGGTAGCTGCGAGCCACCACCGGCCACGAGCTGCCCAGCGCGTGCTCGGCGGCGCGCCGGCCAATCGCCGCCCGCTCCGCCCCGTCAGCGAACAGCCGGTTGGCGGCCTTGGCGATCGCGAGCGCGTCGCGTACCGGGACGAGCAGGCCACGACCGTCGGCGAGCAGCTCGCGCGCGTGCCAATACGGCGTCGAGATGACGGCGCGGCCCGCCGCCACCGCCCGCGCGAGCGTGCCCGACGTGCTCTGCTGCGCGTTCAAGTACGGCGTGACGTAGATGTCGGCCGCGCTCAAAAAATCGGCAAGCTCGCCGTCTTCGACGAAGCGGTCGTGAAAAACCACGCTAGCGTCGATGCCCAAGCGCCGCACTCGGCTCTGCAGCTCGAGCCGATAGGCTTCGCCGTTACGCTCTTTGACGTGGGGATGGGTCGCGCCGACGACCACGAACAGCGTATTCGGGTACTGCTCGAGGATGGCGGGCATCGCCTCGAGCACGAACTCGATGCCCTTGTCGGGGGACAGCAAGCCGAAGGTCAAAATCACCCGTTGGCCCGCGAAGCCCAGGTGACTTTTACCCCGCGCCCCTTGCGGCGCGAGCGGTATCCCGTGCGGGATGACGTCGATTTGCTGCTTGGCCACTCCATGCAGCGTCTGGAGCGTGCTTTGGCCATGCTCGCTCATCACGACGACACGCTCAGAGAGCTCGATGACCTCGTCGAGCGTGGCGCGCTGCAGCGCCGATGGACTGGTCAAGATCGTGTGCAGCGTCGTCACCACCGGCATGCGGAGCTCGCGCAACAGCGTCAGCACGTGGTTGCCGCATTTTCCGCCAAAAATGCCATATTCGTGCTGAAGCGACACCACCTCCACGCCGCTCGCGTTGAGATATTGGGCGGCGCGCCGGTAGGCGGCGATCTCGTCTTCTGCCACCTCGAACCGCACCTGCTCGGGATAGGCGTGGCTCTGGCCAGCGTCGTTCATGGCCACGACCAGCGACTCCATATTCGGCGCGGCTTGCGCGACGAAGCGGCTCAGGTCCGTCGTGAACGTCGCGATTCCGCACTGACGTGGCAGGTGGTTGCCGACGAACGCTAGCTTGCGAGTGGTGGTTTGGGTCGAGGCCGATAGCAATATCTCAGTCTCCTTGGACGATGCGCGCCGAGACGGCACGCGCCGCCTGGGTCAGGTTCTTGAATAGGCGCGCCAGGTTCTGCATCGTGGTCGCCTCCGTGTCGCCGAACGCCCAGAACGACAGCATCAGCTGCTCGCCGAGCTGGGCGTCTTCGGGCAGCGCCAGGTACCGCACCGGAACCAGGGAGGTGCCGATCATACCCAGCGCGAACTTCGGGTCGAGGTGCGAAAGCTGGTGATGAAACGCCGTCTTCAGCCAAGCCACCCGATTTTTTCGCGTGTTTTGCGCGAGGTCACGGTAGAGCAGCATCAATCGGCCGGAGCACTCGAGGGCGGCCTTGACCTGGTTGCCTGCGTTCGGGTGGGGGGCGCTGAGCGCGCAGTCATTCGACGCCAGCAGCGACTTTTGATGATTCACGCGCTCGAGCAGCCCGTAAAACTCCTCGATCGCTGGGAAACGCTCCAGCGGCCTGAAGTCTTCGAGCGCAGTGCGGATCAGCTGCGGGCAGGCCGCAAAGTCATAGTAACGGGCGGAAGGGTCGCCGGCGACATCGGTCCACGGGTGCGAGCGCGGCTGGCTGAACGGAGCGCCAGCGTACTCGTACGTCTTCATTCCTACGCAGACAACGCCGCGTTGGCGCCTCGGTCGCTCGGCGACGGCTGGCCTTGAGCGCGCGCGCGGGGGCGCGTCGCGTCGAGCGAGGGCGCGCGCACCGACAGCACCGGGATCGAGAGCCGGTTGCGCAAGGTCGCGACAACACCCCGCGTGATGCGGGTCGGAGTCTGCGGCTCGCCCCCCAGGCCCAGCACGAGCAGATCGAATTCGCCCTGCTCGTTGTAGCTCTCGATGCCGTTGGCGACGCTGCCCGCCACCAACACCTGACACCCGACGTTGATCTTCAGCGAGGCGATGCGCCGCTCGAGGGCCGCCAGCTCAGCGCCGTCTTGAGTGCCGACCACGCTGCGCTCGCGGGACACCACGTGCAGCAGCCGCACCTCGGCTCCGAACCGCGTCGCCAGGGCGCACGCCCAATCGACGGTGGAGCTGGTGGCGGGACCAAAGTCGACCGGCACCAAAATACGCTCGAGCACCGCCGGTGTGTCGCGCTCGTGCACGGTCAGAGTCGCGCAGTCGGCCAACGCCGATACGTCGCGGACGACGTCGTCACGAAATTGCCAGCCCAGATCCGAACGTTGACGGGAGCCGAGCACGATCAGATCGCAGCACCGGCTGCTGGCGCGCTCCAGGATCGTCTGGGCGGGGGCGCCCGAAGCGAGCTGGGCGGTAGTGCCGAGGGCACCCAAGCGTTCGACGACTTGGTTGAGACGCTGCACGACCGCCGGATCGCCGCTGGTCGCGGTGGGACCGACGTAGAGCGCTTCGAGACCGGCCCCGAAGCGTTCGGCGATGAAGCTCGCAAGCGATAGCGCGTTGGGGGTCGGCTGCTCGAGGTCGACGGCGCAGAGGATGCGCTCCAAGCGAGGCAGCTCGCGGCGCGCCGCGGAAGCCTGAGATGGCATGTCCATGAAATGTTTGTTCAAAGTGGCTGCGACGGGCTCGCCGTCGAAGGCGCCGGCACGCGAAGCGGGCGCGAAACATCGCCCAGCCTGCGGAAGCGCAAAGCCAGATGCTTCTACACTCAGATGTCCGGCAAGTCAAATCGGGCCGCCCGCAGGACCGACGCCAGTCGCTCCGCCCACGCCTCGCGACCGGCCGCCTCTGCCAGCAAATCCTGGCGCACCTCGAGCTCGACGTACGGCGCGCCACGCCGCTCGCCGTATTCGATGATCGCGTAGTCGGTCTGCTTGCTCGCCACGTAGGGCTCGTTTTCTCCGACGATCAGCCCCGGCTCTTCGCGCAGCCGGGCGAGCACGCGCGACGCCAGGAGCGCGTCACGCTCGTACAAGACACCGGCGTGGACGCGCCGGGCGACGCCGTAGAGCACCGGGGTGAAGCTGTGCATCGCGATCAGGCACGGGCTCGAGCGGCTCGCTACGTGCTCGGCGATCTGCGCGTGATACGGCCTGAAAACGGCGTCGATCCGCGCCTCTACCGACTCCGACCCGAGCCCGCGATTGCCGGCGATCGCGACGCCGCCGCTGGCCTCGGGGATGGAGTCGGGCGCGCCGAGCGGCCGATTACAATCGATGACGAGCCGTGAATAGCGCTGCAAGAACACCGGCGCGTCGAGCAGCTCTCCGAGGCGACGCGCGACGCCGGCCGCCCCGATGTCCCAAGCGATGTGGGAGCGTAGATCTTCGGCCGAGAGCCCCAAGTCGCCGAGCGCTCGCGGCAAAGCGTGACCGGCGTGATCGCAAACGATCACGAGCGGCGCGCGCCCCGCCGCGTTGTGGACCTCGCAGGGCGGCGGCTCGTCAGCGTCGAGCAAGCAGCGGCGCGTCATATCACCCTAGTTTAGGCCGATTCGCTTGCTCGCGGGCGGCTTCCGTGTCCTCTTGAACGCCGCGCCATGACCAAAAACGTTCCTGACGAGGTGATGGTCGCGAAGCTGAGCATCGAAGCGGCGCGGATCGCGCTCGACGCGCTGCTCGAAAAGCTGAAAGCGCTGCCGCGCTCCGAAAAGACGATCGTCACCGAGACGGTCCACGAAGCGTGCACGCGACTCAAGGCGGCCCAAGACGTGCTGCTTCAGCTCGAGTCCGCGTCGATCGACGACACGCCTCGCTGAGGGCGGCGCTTCGCGCGGCGCCGCGCCGGCCGGTTTGGAGATTGGCCTGCAGGCCGCTACGGAAGCTTCTGCGTGGCAGGGTGCACGTTGGCAGCCCCCGCTCAGCCTTCGAGGGCGGTGTCTTTGCGGGCAGCGTCGGCCATGTCGTCGACGAGCATTTTGAGGACGGCGGGGTCGGGGCCCTCGACCATCAGTCGGAGCTTGGCCTCGGTGCCGCTCCAGCGCACGAGGACGCGGCCCTCGCGGCCGAGCTTCTTTTCTGCCGCGCCGATGCGTGAGCTGAGCTCGAGCATCTCGGCGAGCGGGCGGCGCGCCGGCAGCTTGATGCTCTCGAGCAGCTGCGGCACGCGCTCCATCACGTGGGCCAGGTCGCCGAGACCTTTTTGCTCCGCGACCATGATCGCCAGCACCTGGAGCGCGGCGACGGTGCCGTCGCCGGTGGTGGCGTGATCCATGAAAACGAGGTGGCCCGACTGCTCGCCGCCGAAGCTCAGCGACTCGGCGCGCAGGGCCTCCACCACGTAGCGATCGCCGACGTTGGTGCGGATCACGCGGCCGCCCGCCGCTTCGAGCGCGCGTTCGAGCCCCATGTTGCTCATCACGGTGGTGACGAGCTTGCCGCGGTTGAGCTTGCCCGCCTTGTGCATGCGCGTGCCGCACAGGGCCATGATCGCGTCGCCGTCGACGATCGCGCCGTGCTCGTCGACGAAGATCACGCGATCAGCGTCGCCGTCGAGGGCGACGCCGATGTGGGCCTTCTTCTTCTTGACCTCGTGGGCCACGTGCTCGGGGTGGAGGGCGCCGCAGTTGCGGTTGATGTTCACGCCGTTGGGCTTGCAGCCGAGCGTGATGACCTCGGCCCCCAGCTCCGCGAGCACGGCGGGAGCCACGCGGTAGGCGGCGCCGTGGGCGGCGTCGACGACGATCCGGAGACCGTCGAGGGTGAGCTCCTTCGGAAAGGTGTTCTTGGCGAAGACGATGTAACGGCCCACGGCGCTGTCGAAGCGCTCGGCGCGGCCGACGGAGGCGCCCGTCTTGCCTTGGGTATCGAGCTTGGGATCCTGCAAGAGAGCTTCGATCGCGGCCTCTTCGCGATCGGGCAACTTGAAGCCGTCGGGCCCGAACAACTTGATGCCGTTGTCGGCGAAGGCGTTGTGGCTGGCGCTGATCACGACGCCGGCGTCGGCGCGCATGCTCTGGGTGAGGTTGGCGATCGCCGGCGTGGGGATCGGTCCGGACAGCAGCACCCGCCCGCCGGCAGCGCAGATCCCCGCCGAGATCGCCGTCTCCAGCATGTAGCCGGAGACGCGCGTGTCCTTGCCGATCACGATGCGGGGGGCGCGAGACTTGCCGCGCCCCGCCACCAAGGTGATGGCGCGGCCGAGACGCAGAGCCAGCTCCGGCGTCATCGGGTCGACGTTGGCGCGGCCGCGGATACCGTCCGTACCGAAAAGCTTGCGTTCAGTCATGGTTCATCAGGCCGGGGCTAGTCGCGAAAGTTCTTGAATTGCAGATCGAGCTCCAGGTCCTCGGCGGCCCGGAGCAGGCGCATCGCCTCCTGCAAATCGTCGCGCTTCTTGCCCGTCACCCGCACCGAGTCTTCGTGGATCGAAGCCTGCACCTTGAGCTTGGAGTCTTTGACCAGCTTCACGATCTCTTTGGCCTTCTCGGTCTCGATGCCTTCCTTCAGCTTGACCAGCAGGCGCACGGTGCCGCGCGGCCCCTTGCCCGGGTCCTGCTTTTCGAGGTGCTTGAGGCTGACCTTGCGCTTGACGAGCTTCTCTTCGAGCACGACCAGCGCCGCCTTGGCGCGATCGACGGCGTTTGCCACGATCACGATGCCCTCGTCGTTCTTGTCGAGCGTGGTCTCGGTGTTGCGGAAGTCGAAGCGCTGACCGATCTCTTTTTGGGCTTGGAGCAGCGCGTTTCCGAACTCCGCCCAGTCGATCTTGGAGACCACGTCGAACGACGGCATGAGGGGCTTACAGGTCGATCGCCGGATCCGTCGGCAGGTTGAGGAGCGACGCGCGGGCGGCCCCGACGAGGAAGATCGAGCCCGTCACCACCACCAGGCCGCGTTGTCCGACCAGCTGCCGACCGCGAGCGAGGGCGTCGGGTACGCCCTCCGCCACCTCGCCGGTAAAAGCGGCGGACATCTCGTACGGATCGACGGCGCGGCGGATCGGCGGAGCAACGAACACGCGGTGACCGGCGACCGACTCGAGCCGCTTCAGCATCGCGCGCCAGTTCTTGGTGTTGATGGCCCCGAACACGAGCGCGATCTCGCGGCGCGACTCGATATCGCCGAGCACGCTGGGGTCGAGCGCGTGCGACAGGGCGACGGCGCCGTCGGGGGTATGAGCGCAGTCGAGCAGGGTCAGCTCCTGGCCGTTGCGATGCAGCAGCTCGTTTCGACCGGGCCACACCGTTTGCTCGACGCCCTTGGCGAGCACCTCGGGCGCGTAGCCGAGCTCGCGACCGATCGTCACTGCCACGGCCAGGTTCGAGCCGACCAACGCCACGCGCGGGTAGGCCAGCGGTGCCCCTGGCACCGGCTCCGGGCTACCGAGCGGGACCTCACGCGCGCCGACCTCGGCGATGCGTTTTTCGATCTCGGCGCGCGCGTGCGGGTGGAGCTTGCCGAGCACCACCGCCGAGCCGGCCTTGATGATGCCCGCCTTTTCGATGGCGATTTTGCTGATCGAATCGCCCAGCTCCGCCATGTGATCGTAGGAAACGCGGGTGATGGCCGCGACGCGGGGGGGAGGGATGACGTTCGTGGCGTCGAGCCGCCCCCCGAGTCCGGTCTCGAGCACGGCGAGCTCGACGCGCGCGTCGCGGAACGCCAGAAACGCCGCTACCGTCGCCACCTCGAAGAAGGTCAGCTCGGGCCCGATGTCCATGACCTGGTTCAGGTAGTGGACGAGCTTGTCGTCTTCGAGCGGCGCGCCGCTGATGTTGATGCGCTCCGCGAAGCGGCACAGGTGCGGCGACGTGTAGACACCGACGTTCTTGCCGGCGGCCCGCGCCATCGACCCCACGAAGGCGGCGACGGTGCCTTTGCCGTTGGTGCCGGCCACGTGCACGCACTCGAACGAGCGCTCGGGGTTGCCGAGCTGGTGGCAGACGGCTTGCACCCGCTCGAGACCCAGCTTTCGCCCGCGTTGAGCCAGCGCGTACAAGCGCTCGAGCGTGGTCTTGAGATCACTCAAGACGCCTCGACACCCAGGTGCAGGAGCAAACTGCTGAGCTTCTTCTTCATCTCGGTGCGGGGCACGATGGCGTCCACCATACCGTGGTTGAGCAAGAATTCTGAGCTCTGAAAGCCTTCGGGCAGGGTGGCGCGGATGGTGGCCTCGATCACGCGCGGGCCTGCGAAGCCGACCAGCGCATTGGGCTCGACGAGGTTGATATCCCCCAGAAAAGCCGTGCTGGCCGCGACGCCGCCGGTGGTCGGGTCGAGCAGCACGCTGATGTACGGCTTACGCCGTTCGCGAAAACGAGCCAGCGCCGCCACCGATTTGGCCATCTGCATCAGGCTCAAGATGCCTTCTTGCATGCGCGCGCCGCCCGAAGCGTGCAGTAGGACTACCGGCAGGCCCGTATCGGCCGCGCGTTCGAACATGCGCGTCATCCGCTCGCCGACGACCGAGCCCATGCTGCCGCCCATGAACGAGAAATCGAAGAAGCCCATCGCGACGGCAAGGCGGTCGAGCTTGCCGCGACCGACTTGAATGGCTTCCGTGACCCCGCTCTGCTTCTGCGCGCGAGCGACGCGTTCGGGGTAGGGCTTGTCGTCGACGAAGAGCAGCGGATCGGCCGGTACGATGTGCTCGTCCCACGGCTCGAACGCGCCGTCGTCGAGCAACAGCGCCTTCCACTCGCTGACGCTCATGCGGTGGTGGTGACCGCAAGCGGGGCAGACGTGAGAGCGCGCCGCGAAGTCGGGCGCTGTGAGCACGTGGCCACAGCCAGCGCACTTCTTGAAGAGGCCTCGGCCAACGGAGCGCTTTTCAGCGCTATCGGTTTGGGTTGGGTTGCGTTCGGGCAGTGCCACTGGAAACCGTGACTCTAGCAAAGATCGGCGGAGACTCGATCAAGCTGAGCGCCAGCGCAAGGAGAAGCCCCGGATTTTGTGCAATTCATTTACGCTGCGCTGCGCAATCGCCGCGTCAATTCGACGTTAGCGCGTCATTGCGCGCCAGGCCAGTGGGTCGGGTCAGCAAGGGCTTGAGACTCGGGGATCGTTCGAGCCAACATCGCGCCCCATGACGCAGCCGACGCCGCCCGCGCTCCGCGCCCCGTTGATCGGCCGCGACGCCGAGCTGGCGGTCCTGCGGCGCGCCGCTCGAGTCACCCTCGAGAAGCGCGAGGTGAGGGCGGTGACGCTGGTCGGCGGCCCCGGCGCCGGCAAGGCGCGGATCGTCGAGGAGTTTTTGCACGACTTTCTCGCCGAAGCGCCGGGCGCGTTCCGCGTTTTTCAAGCGCGCGTGCGGCCGCCGGCGCTGAGCCACGGCCTGATCGAGCGCTTGCTGCGCGCCCGTTTCGGAGTTCAAGACGGCGAAGACCGTGACACGTTGGTGCAGCGCGTACGTAACGAGGTCTCGACCGTGCTCGACGATCGTCGGGTCGGCGACGTGTGCTTTCTGCTCGGCTCGCTGATGGGGGTGGCGTTCCCGGAGACGCCGCTGACCAAGGTTTTGGCGGAGGACGCAGTGCAAGCGCGGATGCTGCGGCGTTCGGTGGTGCGCAGCTTCTTCGAGGCCGACGCGGCGCGCCGCCCGTTGTGCTTGGTCCTGGAAGATCTCCACGCCTCGGACGGCGACTCGCTCGAGCTCATCGGGCACTTGCTGGAGTACGGCAAGGGACCGCTGCTGGTGGTGTGCCTCACGCGCGCGGAGCTGCTCAGCCGTCACGAAGGCTTCCGCGATCTGGGCGGCCTCCGCCACGAGCTGCTGGAGCTCGGGCCCGTGTCGGCCGACAGCGCCCGGCTCATCTTGAACGCGCTGCTCGGGCCGTGCGAGGGGGGCGCGCCGCAGCGGCTCGTCGAGGCCGCGCTCGGCATGTCGGGCGGCACCCCTGGCCTGATGGAGGCGATGGTGCGCGTGTTCTTCGAGTCGGGCGTGCTCGCCGAATCCGGCCCCGGCCGGCCCTGGCGCGTCGATCTCGACCGGCTACAGAGCGCGCGCTTGCCGCTGACCGTCGAAGACGCGGTGCTCGCGCGCCTGTCCGCGCTGTCGGTGCAAGAACGGCGGGTGCTGGAGCACGCGGCGGCGGTCGGCAGCGTGTTCTGGCTGGGAGCGCTGGTCGCTCTCGGCCGCATCGACGCCAAAGCGCCGGAGTATTGGTCCGACACGCCCGCGGAAGACGTGGCCCGCATTCGCAAGCTGCTGGCGGGCCTGGTGGAGCGAGACTACCTGCTGCGCTTGCCTGACTCTGCGTTCGCCGACGACGAAGAGTACATCTTCAAGCACAACCGCGAGCGCGAGAAGATCGCGGAGCTTACGACGACGGGAGCGCTCCGCCGCTATCACCAGACGATCGCCGATTTCTTGTCGCAGAAGGACGCCGTGCGCAGCCAGGAAGAATACCTGGCCGTCCTCGGTCGTCACCTGGAGCAGGCCGGCAGCTCGACGCGCGCCGCTTTCACCTATTTGGAGGCCGGCAACGTCGCCCGCGAGCATTTTGCCGCGAAAAAGGCCCACGAATACTATCAGAAGGGGCTCGCGATGCTCGGCAACGACGACGCGCGCCGCCGCATCGACGCCCTCCACAACCTGGGCGACGTGCTGCTGTTGCTCGGGCGCACCGACGAAGCGCTGGCGGCGTTCCGAGAGATGCTGGAGATTTCGTTCCGGCTCGCGCTGCACGGTAAGGGCGGCGCCGCCCACAACCGCATGGGTCGCGTGCACCGCGACACCGGCTCGCTGGCGCTGGCGCAGGAGCACCTCGAGACTTCGCTCACGCTGTTCGAGCGCGCCGGCGATACGCGCGGCATCGCCGCGTGTCACGACGACATCGGCAAGCTGCTGTGGATGCGCGGCGAGTACGAGATGGCGCTCGAGGAGCTGCGGCGCGGCCTGGACATGCGAAAGACGCTCGGCGACGGTCGCTCGATCGCCCTCAGCCTCAACAACATCGGCCTCGTTTGGCGCGATCACGGGCAGGAAGCGCAAGCGCGCGAGGCGCTGGAAGCGGCGCTCAGGATCCGGCGCGAGCTGAGCGATCCGCTCGGTATCGTCGAGAGCTTGAACGACCTCGGCCAGCTGGCGCTCGATCAAGGCGAGCACAAAAAGGCCCTCGATCTCCTGGAGGAAGCCCAAATTTTGGCGCAAGACCTGGGCGACAGCAACCGCATCGCGGTCGTGCTGGCCAACATCGGCGAAGCTCACTTGCGCACGCGCGACACCGAAAAGGCGATTGAGGTGCTGACGAAGGCGGAGCAGCTCTGCGACGACTTGGGCGACAAGCTGCACCTCGCCGACGTCAAGCGCGCCCTGGCCAAGGCCTACTTGGAGCGCGGTGATTTGAAAGCGGCGCGCGACAGCATCAAGCGATCGGTCGACCTATTCGGGCAGGTGCGCAGCAAGCCGCACCTGGCGGTAGCGCTCCGCACGCTCGGCGAGGTCACGGGCGCAGGCGCCTGGGGCGACGGTCACGAGGTGAAGGCGGTCGACTACTTCATGCGCTCGATCGCGATCTGCAAGGAGATCGGCAACGAGCTGGAGGTAGCCAAGAGCTACCGCGCGTTTTCGGGCTACGTCGCCGGATCCGCGCATTATCAGAGCATTCCCGAGATCCAGCGCGAGGCCCAAAAACTTTCGGAGATGGCCGACGAGATCTTCGCCCGCCATCGCATCCGCGCCGCCGGTAGCAGCGTGGCCACGGCTCTCACATGACCCCCAAGCTCAAGCTGCGCCGCACCGGCGCGATCCTGGTTCCGCTCCCTGCCTATCAAACCTCCGGCTCCGCCGGCCTCGATCTGTGCGCCGCCTTGCCGGAGGCACTGCGTCTCGGCCCCGGCGAGCGCCGGCTGATTCCGACCGGCTTGATCCTGGAGATTCCGGAAGGGTACGAAGGTCAGGTCCGGCCGCGCTCGGGGCTGGCGCTGAAGTACGGCGTCACGGTCGTGAACTCGCCAGGCACGATCGACGCCGATTTTCGCGGCGAGGTCGGCATCGTGCTGATCAACCACGGCAGCGAGCCCTACGTCGTCGAGCCGCTTTCGCGCATCGCGCAGCTGGTGATCGCGCGCGTCGAGCAGGTCGAGCTCGAGCTCGTCGACGCGCTCAGCGAGACGTCGCGCGGCGCTGGCGGCTACGGCTCGACCGGGCCCTGACGCCCGCGGCCCGCCCCGCCTTCAAATGCCGGCGATTTGCCGCAAAAATAGCACGATTTCCGCGCGCACGGCGTGGCGTTCGACGTCGCGGGTCAGGATGTGGCGCGAGCGCGGGAAGATGACGGTTCGCTTGTCGAGCGTGCCGAGCCGGACCGCGACGCGGGCCGCGTTCGAGACGGGGGCGACCGCGTCGAGCTCGCCGTGCAGCAACAGGGTCGGCGCCTTGACGAGATGCAGGCGGGTTGACAGCGCCTCCCCGGCCCGCAAGAGCGAGATCGCGGCCCGGATCGGCTGGGCGTTGTACGTGAGGTGGAGCGCGCGCTGCTCGGGATCGCCCAAGTCGGGGCCCGCCTTGCCGAGCGAGAAGTCGGGCAGGCGCAGGCGCTCGATGAGCTTGAGGGGCAGGGTTGGCCACGGGCTTTTGAGCCACATCGCGTTCGAAAGCGCGAGCACGCCAGCGGTAGTTTCGGGGTGGTCGATCGCCAATTCGAAGGCGAGCAGCGAGCCCATCGACAGGCCGGCGACGATCACCGGCCCTTGCGCTGCCAGCCGCGCGTAGTGGGCTTCGGCCGCCGTGCGCCAATCGGCGAAGCGCAGCGGGGCCAGCTCGGAGACGCGACCACCGTGCCCGGGCAACAGCGGCGCCTCCGCGCCTAGGCCGAGCTCGCGCGCGACGTCGACGATCAGCGCGACCTCTTGGGGGGTGCCGGTGAAGCCGTGAAAGGCGAGCACGCGCGGCGCGCGGCCGGCGACGACCAGGGAGTCAGCCGCTCCTTGGCCGATCAGGGTGCCGAACGGGCGCTTTTTCTCGCTCATTTCAGGCATCGCCGCGCTTGATCCCGTAGGCGCGGATCTTCTTGTGCAAGTTGGTGCGCTCGACGCCGAGCACCACGGCGGCCTTGGAGATGTTCCAGTCGAGCACCTTGAGCGTGTCGACGATGTACGTACGCTCGGCGCCTTCGCGGTATTCGCGCAGCGTGAGCTGAGCGCCGGGCACCTTCGGCAGTGGCGTCGGCAGGGGGGTGGCGCCCGAGTCTTCGCTCTCGGCGTCTTGCTCGTCTTCGAACGGGCTCAGGTGCGGATCTTCGGGGAGATCGGCGACCGTTATCACGTCGCTCGACAAGATCGCGGCGCGCTCGACCACGTTCTTCAGCTCGCGCACGTTGCCGGGGAATTTGCGACGCTGCAGGGCCTCGTACACGCCGGGGTCGATCTTCTTTTCGCGCAGGCCGTTCTCGGCGCAAAACGCCAGCACGAACGAGCTTGCCAGAAGCGGCACGTCGAGGCGCCGCTCGCGCAGGGCCGGCACCCGGATCGGAAACACGTCGAGGCGAAAGAACAGATCTTCGCGGAAGCTGCCGTTTTGCACGGCGCGGCTCAGATCTTTGTTGGTCGCGGCCAGCACCCGCACGTCGACGTGGATCACGTGCTCGGAGCCGACGCGCACGACCTCGCCGTTCTGCAACGCGCGCAGCACCTTGGCCTGCGCGGTGAGATCCATGTCCCCGATCTCGTCGAGGAACAGCGTGCCGCCGTGAGCCTGCTCGAAGAAGCCGCGCTTGCGACCCTGGGCGCCGGTGAACGAGCCGCGCTCGTGCCCGAACAGCTCGCTCTCGATCAGCTCGCGGGGGATGGCGGCGCAGTTGACCTTGATGAACGGCGCGTCCTTGCGTGGGCTCAGCCGGTGAATCGCGCGGCTGACCAGCTCCTTGCCGGTGCCGGATTCACCGGTGATGAGCACGCTGGCCTTGGTCGGCGCGACCTTGTCGATGTCGGCGAACAGCTTCTGGATCGGGGCGCTCGTGCCGATCATCTCGTAGCGCGCCTCGAGCTCGGCGCGCATGCGCTCGACGGTGCGCGATAGGCGCGCGGTGCGGATCGCGTTTTGGACGCTGACGAGCACGCGCTCTCGCGACAGCGGCTTCTCGAAGAAGTCGCTCGCGCCGAGCTTGATCGCCAGGACGGCGTCGTGCACCGTCGCGTGGCCGCTGACGACGACGACGGGGATGTGCTTGGTGGCGTCGTCGGCGCGGAGCCGCTCGAGCGCCTGCAGGCCGGTCATGCCCGGCAGCTTCAGGTCGAAGATGGCGACGTCGACGGGCTGCTCCGGATCGGACAGCAGCTCCAGCGCGCGCTCGGCCGAGTCGGCCTCCAGCACCCGAAAACCTTCACCCGAGAGCACCATCGACAGCGTGCGACGGATGTTCTTCTCGTCGTCGACGACCAGCACCCACGGCGGCACTTCGGTGAGGGGTGGGCTGCCCGTCATGTCGCGTCGAGCTGGGCGAGAAAGTTCTTGGCCGGCACCGCGAAGGCGCTCTCGGGGTACTCGGTCAGCAGTCGATGGAGCGCATCGCGCGCCTCTTTCTTGCGCTTCTGCTTCATGTAGATTTCGCCGAGCAAGACCAGGCCCTCCGGCTCGAGCCCGGAATTTTTGAGCGACTTCAGCGCGTACTCGCAGCGCATCACGGCGGCGTCGAAGCGACCGTCGTCGAGGTAATAGCGGGCGACGTACAGCTCGTGACGCGCGAGTAGCCCGAGCACGACGTCGAGCATGTAGTGCATCTCTTCGGTGTGCTCGGACTTCGGGTAGTCCGAGATGTAGCTGCGCAGCGTCGCGAGCGCGTCGTTGACCGACGCCAGATCGCGCTCCTCGAGCGGCGGGAGCATGATCGATTGGCTGACGGAGTCGAACTCGCCCTTGGCGACGCGGTAGCGCGCGTACGGCACCTCCGGATCGTTGGGGTGATCGTGGACGAACTCTTTGTAGCCGCTGATCGCCTCCGCGAATTTATCCTGGCTGAAGTTGGCGTCGGCCAGGCGCAGCTCGGCCAGGCGCGCGTAGCGGCTGTAGGCGTACTTGCGCTTGACCTCGTTGAGTAGCTCGCTGGCAAGCTCCCAGTTTTTGTCCTCGAACGCCGCCAGCGCGACCTCGTAGTCTTTGCGCGCGTTGTCGGTGTAGTCGAGCGCGGTTTGCGGCGCCTCGGTCTCGGCGCAGCCCACCGCCCCGAGCGGCGCAACCAGGGCCAATAGGCTGACGACGCCGCCCAAGCCCAAAGAATGACGGGTCACCAGCTTCATTTTCCTCCGCTCGGTTAGCGTTCTCCGCCAGCGGCGGCAAGAGCCTGACGAGGCCGAGCACCCGAATCGGCCCCGCGCCGACTTTTTCGCACGAACTTTCTAGCCTGTCGTAGGGCTTGGGGTAATGATTGCCGCCTCATGGCCGAGCCCGTCCCGATGACGCCCCAAGGTGCCCAGAAGCTGCGCGACGAGCTCGTCCGTCTGAAGGAAGAGCGGCCGAAGATTTCCCGCGAAATCGGCATCGCGCGCGAGCACGGCGACCTAAAAGAGAACGCGGAGTACCACGCCGCCAAGGATCGCCAGGGCATGATCGAGGCCCGCATCAAGGACATCGAAGACAAGCTCGCGCGCGCCGAGATCATCGATCCGACCAAGCTTTCCGGCGATCGGGTGCGGTTCGGCGCGCACGTCAAGGTCACCAACCTCGATACCGACGAAGAGACATCGTACCAGATCGTGGGCGCCGACGAGGCCGACATCAACTCCGGCACGATCTCGATCTCGGCGCCGCTGGCGCGAGCCCTGATCGGCAAATCGATCGGTGACGAAGTAGTCGTGACGCTGCCCGCGGGCAAACGCCGCTACGAGATCGCCGAAATCGACTTTCGATGAACGTGAGCGCGGCTGACGGCTCGTCTCCCAGCGGGCCGGCGAGCAGGCGCGCCGCCGTGCCGGAGCTCGGTAAGTTGGCGGCCGCCGCCTACGGCTCGGCCGCCGGCTTCGGTCTGCTGCTGTTGGAAGCTGTGTGCGTGCTCTCGCTGCGCGGGGCCGAGGTCTCGAGCGTGTGGGAGGTGCAAACCGGCCTGTTCCTGCTCTTGCCGGGGTTCGTGATTCTGGCGGTCGTGGGCGGCAGCTCCGGCGGCCTGCTGCTGGAGCTGCTGACGCGGGCGGAGCGCTCCCGACCCCACCGGGTGATGCTGGGGCTGCTCGTCGCGACCGGCGTCGCGCTGGCGGCGTTCGGCGTCGGCGGCGGCCGGCACCTGGCGGCGCCGGGCGCGCGGCTAGGCTTCGCGCTGGTGGTAGGCGGTGCCGGCTACGCCGCGGTCGTGCTGAGCGCGCGGCCGCTCTCGGCGGCGCTGCGCCGCTCGCCGCGCGGGGTGGCAGCCGGCGCGGCGGGAGCCATCCTGCTGCTCGAGCTGCTCAATCACTTCGCGCTCGTGCGGCTCTATCCGGCATTTCATAGCGCGCTGGCGGTGGCGGCGCTGCTGCTCGCTCCGGCGGTGCTCGTGCCGCTGCTGGCGCGCCGACCGGCGGCGCGGCGCGACGCGCGGCTCGGGGCGCTCGCCGCGCTCGGGCTCGGGGCGCTCGCCGCGCTGGGCGCGCTGCTGCTGAAGCCGGCGGCGGAGCGCCTCGCGAGCTTCGACAACTTCCGGCTGATCTTGCTGGAGTCGGCCCCGCTCGCGGGCGAGGTGGTGACGCACAGCGCGCGGCTGGCTCCGCCCGAGCCCCTGACCGACGCCGCCGATGCGGCGACGCTGGCGGACGCGCCGCTCGGGCAGACCGGCCTGGATTTTCGAGGTCGCGACGTGCTGCTCATCACGATCGACGCGCTGCGCGCCGATCACGTGGGCGCCTACGGCTACCCGCGCAAGCTGACGCCGAACATCGACGCGCTCGCCGCGCGCGGCACCGTGTTCGAGCACGCCTACTGCCCGACGCCCCACACCTCGTATTCGCTGACTTCGCTGCTGACCGGCAAGTACTTGCGCCCGCTGCTGCTGCAGGGCGCGGGCGAAGACTCCGACACCTGGGCGGGACTGTTTCGAACGTACGGCTATCGCACCGCCGCGTTCTACCCGCCAGCCGTGTTCTTCATCGATCAGAGCCGGTTTAGCGGCTTCGAGCGGCGCGCGCTCGACTTCGAGTACCGCTGGGTCGAGTTCGCGGAAGGCGAAAAGCGCCTGAAGCAGGTGCGCGAGTACCTGGCGAGCGCCCCCCACGACAAGCCATTGTTCTTGTGGGTGCACCTGTTCGGCCCGCACGAGCCGTACGAAGCCCATCCGGAGCTCCCGCTATCGCTCGGCGATCGCGACGTCGATCGCTACGACTCCGAGATCGCGGCCGCCGACGGCACCGTCGGCGAGCTGCTATCGCTGATGGCAACCCGCCGCCCGGGCGCGGTGCAGATCATCAGCGCCGATCACGGCGAAGAGTTCGGCGATCACGGCGGGCGTTACCATGGCAGCTCGGTGTACGAGGAGCAGGTCAGGGTGCCACTGGTCGTGGTGGGGCCGGACGTCAAAGCTCAGCGCGTCAGCGAGGTCGTGCAAACCATCGATCTTTTGCCGACGATGCTGTCAGCCTTGCTGGTGCCGCGCCCGCCCCGGCTGCGCGGGCGCGATCTGGGCCCGCTGCTGGCGGGGACGCGCGTGTCGGGCCCTGGCATGGCTTACGCCGAGACCGAGGAGCAGGCGCTCTACGCCGAGGGGCCGCTACGGCTACTTTGCGCGCGGCGGGTCGGCGCCTGCAAGCTGTTCGATCTCGACGAAGATCCCGGCGAAACCCGCGACGCCAGCGCCGACCACCCCGAAGCCCTCGCGCGGCTGCGCGGCAAACAGCGCGAGCTTTCGGCGTCGCACGGACGCTACGAGCAGTCCGGTCTGCGCGCGGAAGGCAAGGGCTGGCCGGCGGCGATCTCGCGCGGCGCCGCTGGCGACGGCGACGCCGCCGAAGAGATCGCAAGCTTGCTGGAAGACGCCGACGCCTCGATCCGCCGCAAGGCGGCCGAGCTGCTGTTCGAGCTACGCCGTAGCGAGACAATACCCGCGCTGCGCTTGGCCCTCAGCCGCGCTGAAGACGAAGACGTGCGCCGCTACGCCGCGCTTTCGCTGACGCGGCTGGGTGAGGGCGCGCCGCTCACGGTCGAGCTCTTGCATAGCCCCGATCTCGAGTTTCGGCGGCTGGCCGCGCTCGCGCTCGGCGAAAGCGGCGACAAGCGCGGCGAAGATCTGCTGATCGCCTGGTGGCGGAGCGAAAAGGATCGCGACTTCCAACGCTCGCGCGAGCTGCTCGACGTGTTCGCCGCCCTGCGCACGAAAGACGCTGTCGTGCCGTTGGTGCAATCGCTCTCCGACGTGCGGCTCCGGCCCTACATCGCGCAAACCCTGGGCAAGATCCGCGACGAGGCGGCGGCGGGTCCGCTCTTGAACGCCTTGAACGACGAGCGCATGCAGAGCACGCGCGTGGCGCTGGCGACGGCGCTGGCAGATCTGGACGCTGGCCCGGCGCTGGCCACGCCGCTGGTGCGCTTCTTGGGTGTCCCCGATCCGCTGCCGGGCGGCCTGCTGCTCGCGCAGCGAGCCAAGATCCTCGAGCACGTGGGCGGCCCCGTCGGCCGCGACGCGGCCCGGCTGATGCGCGACGAGAACCTGGGGGTCAAGCTGACGGTCACGATTCCGCCCGGCGGTAACGGCAAGGGCGTTCGGCTGCTGGTTCGCGTGCGCAACCTGGGTACGAGCGCCGGCACGCTGCTGTTTGCGCGCGGCGCCGATTCGGCGGCGGCTCGACCCGGGAGCGCGGCGCCGACATTGCCCAAGCTGCCCGTCATCGACGAGGCTCGCGCCCTGCGGCTCAGCGTGCCGCCCTCCAAAGACCCGCTGGAGCTTGCCGCGCGTTTGCCCGACAGTTTCGGGGTCAAGGCCGCGCTCCGGGCCAGCTTTTTGCTGTACGCCGAGCGCGGGGTCGAGGTCGAAACGCTGGCTTTGGTACCGCTCGCCGACGAGCTGCCCCCGCCGCCGCCCAAGCCCTGGTCGGCTACGCCCGGCCAGCCATGACTTGTGGCGATGGTGATTGGCCTCGCGGCGGTCGGTGGTATAGAGCGGCGCCGTGAGCGAAACGAAGGAAACTGAGTCGGGCGCCGAAGCCCAAGCCGAGGCCGCCACCGAGGGTGCCGCGCCGTCGAAGCACGACGCGCCAGGGACAGCCCAGCTCGAGGCATCCGGCTCCGACGCGGACCAGGCAGGCGAGGGGGCTGACGCCGCGTCCGAAGCGCCGGCCGCGCCCAAGAAGAAGAAAAAGAAGCGCGAAGCTGCCGAGCCGGAGACGATCCGTGACCGCAACGCTCGCATCCGCGCCGAAGCCGCCGACAAGCGCCGAAGCCGCCGTGAGCGCGAGCAGGGCACCGCGCCGCGCCGCAACCTCGACGCCAGCGAGGTGATGGACGACGCGCTGGCGCGTTCGACTCACGCCGCCGCCGGCTTTTTGACGAAGCACTTCAATAAAGTGCAGTGGGTGATCCTGGCCGGGCTCGCCGGCTGGATTGCCTACGAGGTGTATTCGTGGCGTCACGCGCGCACCGCCGAGAAGACCAGCGAAGCGCTGTTCAAGGCGCTGGCGGCCGAGACCGGCAAGGTCGGGGCGGCGGAGCCGGACATGGGCGACGATCGCGGCTTGCCCAGCGATGAGCGGCGCAGCTTCGCGACCGACGAAGAACGCCTGAACGCCGCCAAGAAAGAGTACCAGCTGGCGCTCGCCGCCAACGGCAGCTCCGCGGTGGCCGAGCTGGGCCTGGCGGGCGTGGCTTACGACCTCGGCCAGTACAAGGAAGCTCAGGTTGCTTACGAGAAAGTAAAGCAGAACGCCGCGTTCGCCAAAGACAACGACGTCAAGGGTCGCACGCTCGAAGGCCTCGGCATGACGCTCGAGGCGCTCAAGAACGAAGACGGCGCGCTCAAGGCATTTCGCGAGCTGCAGAGCATGGACAACGCGAGCTTCAGCGCGCTCGGCATGTACCACCAGGCCCGTATCCTGAAGCAAAACGGCAAGACCGACGACGCCCTCAAGCTGCTCGAAAAGGCGGGCGAGAAGCTTCAGACTTTGAAAGAGACGCCGGCGTTGATTCGCTACGTCGGCCGCCAGGTGCTGGAGCTACTCGAGTCGATCGACGCCAAAAAAGCCGCCGATTTGACGGAAAAGCTGCTGTCGACGGAGGCCAAGAAGCAGCGCGACGAGATGGGCGCGCTCAGTCCCGGCGGCAAAAACATGAGCGCCGACATGCAGCGGCGCATCCAAGAGTTGATGGAAAAGATGAAGCGCGAGGCGCCGCCCGCCACCTCGGGCGCGCCCGCACCTGGCCCCGTTGCGCCGCCCGAAGGCGCGCCGCCCGAAGACGCGCCGCCCGAAGACGCGCCGATGCAAGATGCGCCCGCGCCCGCGCCATCGGGAGCGCCGTAAATGCGCGGGGCGCTCACGCTGCTCGGCCTCGCGCTGCTAGCCGGCAGCGCCGCGTGCAGCGCGCTGCGCGCCGGCGCCGATCCGGAGCTGCCGTTATGGATGCACCGCGGCAGCGGCTCGCTCGAGGTCATGTTCAAGCGCAGCGTCGTGGCCGAGTCGCGCCGGGTGGGCGAGCCGTACGAGCGCGGCCAGGTCGAGATCGATCCCGCGCAAGGCCGCATCTTCGTCGGCTCGTCCGACCAGGGCCTGTACGCGCTGCGCGCCGACGACGGCCAGAAGCTCTGGCGCTTCGAGACGCTCGGCTTCGTGCAGTGCGCGCCGCTCTACGACCCCGGCGAAGACGTCCTCTATTTCGGCTCCAACGACGGCGCGCTCTACAAGGTCGACGCCAAAAATGGCCAGCTTTTGTGGCGTTTCATGACGAACGCCGAGGTCTCGCGCCGCCCCGTGCTCGACTCCGGCACGCTGTTCTTGAGCAACGCCAACGACACCGTGATGGCGATCGAGCCCGCGACCGGCAAGCTGCTCTGGCACCAGCACCGCACGCCGGCAGCGGGCATGGAAGTCGCCGGTCATTCGGGCGTGGCCGTGTTTCACGGCAAGGTGTACGCCGGCTTCAGCGACGGCACGATCGCCGCCTACGACACGAAGACGGGCGCCGAGCGCTGGCAACCCGTCGATCTCGCGGCGGAGGCCGAGCAAACCCTCGGACAAGTGCCGGAGCAGCTCGACGTCGACTCCACGCCGATCCCCGATACGCTCCCGTCGGGCGCGGTCGTCTACGCGAGCAACTACGCCGCCGGCGTCTACGCGCTCGACGCCGAAACCGGCTCGCAAGTCTGGAGCAACCCCGGCGTCTTCGGGGTCAACGACATCTCGCTCTTCGATCAGCCGGCTCACACGCGCCGCGACGGCCGCGAAGAGCCCGAGCGTCGCGTGCTGCTTGCCGCCAGCGGCACCACCGGCCTGTGGGGCCTGGATCCGCAAACCGGCGCCGAGCTCTGGCGCCGCTCGCTCCCCGCGACCGCCGTCTCGCATCCCGTCGTCGTCTCGGGCGCGCTCTTGGTGTCCGCGTCGCGCCTCGGCGTCTTCCTCATCAATCCGCTCGGGGGTGAGCTGATCGACGGCATCCACCTGGCAGACGGCTCGAGCATGACGCCGGCGGCCTACGGCTCACGCGCCTACGTGATAACCAACGGCGGGCAGCTGCTCGGCCTGCACGTCGCGTCGCCGATCTGAAGCCGATCAGCGCGACTTGCCGGCCAGAGCGGCGCGGTATTCGCGAATGCCCTGGCTAGCGGTTGGGCGACCCACGAAGCTTGCCAGCTCGACCAGATCAATGCCCGACAAGGCGCGGCTGGTCATCGCTTCTTCGTAGCGCTCGCTTTCGAGCAGATGCACGGAGATCTGGCCACGCCGCCAGAACCACACCTCACGAACGCCCAATTTCGCGTAGATATCCAGCTTTCGCACGCCACCGGACGTCCACACCACCTCGATTGCGAGGTCGGGCCGTGTCGCGGCTGCAGCGCTATCGCCAAAGACGTAGCATTCGTCGGGCTCTAGGCCGCGCTCGGCCGCCTCGTCCTCGAGCGTCCACGAGCCGAAAGGCGAGAACTCGACGCCGTGGTCGAGGCACCAAACCTCGACGAGTGTCCCGATGCGCGACTTGATCGCCTCGTGGGGCTTGGACGGCGTCATGATCTCCAGCTGTCCCTCCAGGTAGGCGAAGCGCGGCACGGACGCGTCACCACGAGCTTCGAGCATGCGCTGGTAGTCGGACCAACGCAGGCCGCGCAGCACCACAATCTTGTCTTCGACGGGTGCATCGTCGTGCTCGGCCAGCTGCTTCGCCAACATGAACGCGTCCAGAATAGCACGCGAACCGCTTTGGCCCTGGCTGCGAAGGCCGAGGACTGGCTGCCACGCCGCAGCTAGACCCGCAGAAGCTTCCGTAGCGGTCCCGGGCCGCGGCGCGCGGGCGAAGCTGACAATGCGGAGGGGCAAGGCGCCGCGCCGGTTCACGCAGCGCGGCGGGTCACGGCGCGACCGCCAACCTCAACTGAAGCACCGCCCTACGAGTTAACATAATGTATCTTATGCGCTCTACGAGCCGGGCGCGGCAGGGCGTTTTAGGCGGCGTTTGCGCACTTCGCGGACGCGCCGCGCGGCGGTCGATAACGGATGCGCCGCGCGGCGGTCGATAACGCCCAGCCTCGGGGCTCAGAGCACGTATTGATCGCCGATGGCGGTCACGGCCAGGTTCAGGCCTTTGAGGCGCGCGCACTCTCGCTCGACCTCGCGCTGGAACACCGGCTTGATGTGATAAAGCAGCGTCGGCAGGTCCTTGGGCCGGCTCAGCTTCTTCAGGTCCTTCAGTAGCGTGCGCGGCGTGTGGTGGCCGCTGACCGTGGCGAGCTTTTGCTCGCGGTCCGGAAAGCTGACCTCGAGCAGCAGCGCCTTGAGGTTCTGCTCGGCGTTGAGCAGCTCCCACAGCCTGTCGGTCGGCCCGGTGTCGCCGCTGTACGCGATCGTGGCGTCGGGCGCTCGGACGATGAATCCGGCGGTGTCGATCGTGTGGCTCACGCTGACGGCGGTGACCTGGTAGCCGGCGATTTCTACCTGCTTCTCGGGCTTCAGCTCCTGGAACGAGATCGTTGGCCGTCGCTTGTTCGGGATCGCCGAAAAGTCGGGCCACAGGTGGTCGTTGAAGAAGTACTTCTTCAACGACGAAATCGTGTCTTTCGTCGCCGCCACGAGCAGCGGCGCGCAGTCGGCCTGGCAACGGTTGTCGGCGATGGTCGCGAGATCGCGGATGTGGTCGAGGTGGGCATGGCTCACGATGCAGGCTTGCAGCCGGAACTGCGCCCTCAGGTCCAAGCCGCTCGTCAGCGACCCCGCGTCGATCGCCAGCCGCTCGTCGATGACGAAGGCGCTCGTCTTGTGCTTGGGCGTCTCGCCGCCATGGCAACCGACTACTCGGAGCTCCATCCGTTCCTTGGCTCGGCGCCGGGCATGAGCTTCGAACATAGCGGGTCTGCCGGGGTTCTGCCAAAGCGGCGGGCCCGAGATGAAAAACAACGCAAACTGCTTGCGCTCCGTCACTTTTGAGGATAGTTAGCCCCCCGCCCTCGCCAATCCCCCTCCTGTGCAACCCCTGAGAATATCGTAACCCTCGAACTTAATTGGGGGATCGTCTAACGGCAGGACGCAAGATTCTGGCTCTTGCTATCTAGGTTCGAATCCTAGTCCCCCAGCAAAATTCCTTAGAAT
>Ga0164241_10001097_pt1 | contig 36664 bp, 30 predicted proteins | sample OricomyardsoilBY_FD_108780 | JGI IMG/M metagenome (GOLD analysis project Ga0164241, IMG submission 108780) | Backyard soil microbial communities from Emeryville, California, USA - Original compost - Back yard soil (BY) | ecosystem: Environmental > Terrestrial > Soil > Unclassified | place: USA... | reverse complement strand
GAATCCTGCGACGGTGGCGACGCGCGTCGCCGCTTCGGAGCCGCCGGCGATCATCACGTCCGCCTCGCCTACCTCGATCATCATGGCGCTCGTCGCGACCGAGTGCGTTCCGGTCGAGCACGCGCTCGCGATGTTGTAGCTCGGGCCCATGAAGCCGTACCGCATGCAGACGAGGGCCGGGACGACGTTCAGCATCACGGACGGGATGAAGAATGGCGAGACGACGCGTGGGCCCCTCTCGTGGGCCTTGAGGAGCTGCTCCTCGAAAACGTCGACCGCGCCCTGTCCCGTCGACATGAGGCAACCGATCCGTGTCGGATCGATGCCGAGTCTCTCGGAGAAGCCATCTCTCGCGGTCTCGCCCTCGGGCTTCGGCTTGTCGAAGCCCGCGGCGGCGATCGCCTCGACGGCCGCTCCGAGCGCAAACGGGACGACGCGACCGAAGATCTCGCTCTCCTTCGCGGACAGATGTGTCTTCGGCTCGTAGCCTTCGACCATCGCGGCGACGTCACTTCGAAGCTTCTCGGTCGAGAAGGCCGTGATCGGGCGGACGCCGCTCTGGCCGGCGCAGAGCGCCTTCCACGTCGACTCGGCGTCGTGGCCGAGCGGCGTGACCATGCCGACTCCGGTGACGACGACGTTCCGATTCATGACGGCTCCGTTTCGGCTCGACGAGCGCTTGCTTCGCGGCGCCGTTTCACGCCGAGCTTGGACGCGGCGTCGCCCAACCGCGAGGCGAGGGGGCGCACGATCTTCAGCTCGACGTCCTGTCGCGAGAGGAGGGGCGCCGTGGCGACGAACGCCGCCGCGACGCGCGTGACGTCCAGCGTCGTGCCGGCGGCGTCGTCCTCGGCGGTGATGCGCAGCGCAGCCTCGAAGAAGCGCGCGTGCGCGATGTCGTCGCGCGCGACGAAGTCGAGCAGGCGACGCAGACATGGATCGGCAGGGGTCGCGCTTCGCCTCGCCGCGCAGGCGCTGAACGTCGTCATCTCGGTGAGGTAGCCGAGGACCGCGCGCTCGCGGGGCGTCTCTGCGCAACGTGCCCAAGGCGGGCAGGTCGAGGAGCGGACCGACTCGGGCGGAGGCACGTCTCCAAGCTCCGTACGAAGCAACCAATCCGAGAGCGCCAGGCGGTGCCGCGATTCTTCGAACAACCACGCCGCACGAAAATCAGCGCATGCCTGCGATTCGGCCGCGATCGCAGGCCCGAGCCCGAGCGCAAACACGAGCGCCGACTTCACCCGGCCAAGCTCGTGGACGAATTGAAGCGTCTCGGGCGAGGTCGACTGTCCCCGTTCCCAAGGGAGGTCATCGAAGACGCTCCACCTCCGCTCGCGTTCGGCCTTCTGAAGAAAGCCGACGTACTCGGCGTGCAGGGCGTCCTCGATGGACATCGAACCGTCGGGCGCGCGCCGCGAGGTCGCGCTCAGGCGACGGTGCGGGTCTCGATCTTCTTGACGAGATCGCCGACCGTCCGCAGCTCGACGAGATCTTCGTCCGGGATCATGACGCCGAGCTCGGTCTCCATCTCGCCGACGATCTGCATCATCGAGAGCGAGTCGATTCCGAGCTCCGTGATCACCGATTCCCTCGTGACGTGATCGAACTTGCGCTTGTCGACCTTTGCGGCGACCGACTTGAAGAGAACGAGGAGATCCTGGGTGTCGCTCATGGCTCGCTAGCTCGTGATTCTTGAAAAGGGTTCTCGAAGGTCGACGCGGTAACTGCGTCGTCTCGGTCAGTCGATGCGACGAAGCTCGTACTGCGCCAGCGAGCTGTAGTGCTTCTCGAACGCGTTCACGCAGGTCGACAGGTAGCGCTGGTAGTCGAGGAAGAGCTTCTCGCCCCACTTCTCGGTGATCGTCCTCTGGTGCAGCTCGAGGCGGCGGAGCCACTCGCCCGTCGTCTTCTGATAGTGCTCGCGACGCGACGCGACGCTCATCACCTCGAAGTACGGGTTCACCGCCTGGATGATGTCCTCGAGGCGAGGGTTGAGCCCGCCGGGGAAGATGTTGTGCGTGACCCAGAAGATGTCCTCGAGATCCTTGCCGCGACGAGGTGTGCGATTTCGGAGGATTGTCTGAAGGCCGAACCACGAGCCCGGCGTCGTGATCTCCCAGCACTTCTTGAAGTAGTTTCGGTAGATGTCGATCGCCTTGCCGTCGCGCGCCTCTTGGGGCGAGCAGAGGTGATCGATCATGCAGATCGAGATCAACCCATCGAACTTCTTCTCGGGCTCGAACGTCCGGAAGTCGCCGGCGACGCAGGTCACGCCCGGGATCTTCCTCGCGTTGACCTCTACCGCCATCGACGGCGAGAGCGTGATGCCGACCGCGTCCTTCACCTTGCGGGTGGTGGCGAGGTACTCGACGCACGCGCCCCAACCGCACCCGATATCGAGGATGCGCTTCTCCGGCGTCACCTTCGCGAAGTCCGACAGGATGCGGAGCTTGTTGAGCTGCGCCGCCTCGAGGGACTGGTCCCACGACTCGTAGACGGCGCTCGTGTAGTTCATGCGTTCGTCCAGCCAGAGCCGGAAAAACTCGTTCGAAACGTCGTAGCTGACCTCGACGTCCGCCTTACTCGATCCCACGTGCGACCTCCGACTGCTGGTGCTTCTTCTCGCTGAGCGCCGCGAGGGCGGCCCGGCTCGTCTCTTCGATCATCGCCGGCGGCGGCAGGCTGTCTTGGCCCGTATCCGCGTCCGTCAGGAGCTCGAGCTCGTCGAGCTCGAGGCGGCGCTTCGCTTCGCGGCGGCGAACCTTGCCGCTCGATGTCTTCGGCAGCGTGCCGCGTTTGATGAGGTGAACCTCTCCCGGGACGATGCCGATCTCGGCGCGAACGGCCTGAATGATCTGCGCGATGATCTCGGCAGCGGTGCCAGCGCGCGGGCCGGGCTTCGCCTCGACCACGATGACGCAGTGCTCGGCGCTCTTGCCGCTGAGGACGCTGAACGCCACGCATTGGCCGTCGCGGACGCCAGGCACGCGCGAGACGACCGCCTCGATGTCCTGGGGGTAGTAGTTCTTGCCGTTCAGGATGATGAGGTCCTTAGCGCGGCCACAGATGAAGAGGTTTCCGTCGGCGAAGTAGCCGAGGTCTCCCGTCTTCAACCACCCGCCACCGAACGCTTCCTCGCTCGAGGCCGGGTCGCCGAAGTAGCCGACGGTCACGCTCGGGCCCTTGACGCAGATCTCGCCGACGCGTCGCTCGCCGAGCGATTCGCCGTCGACGCCCGAGACGCGGATCTCGTGCCCCGGAAACGGCTTGCCGCACGCGACGAGCTCCATGCCGTGTCCGTTCGTCGCCTGCACGGCCTCGCCGCGGCGCATGGCGTCGACGTCGACCACGTCCGTCGTCAGCTCACGGCCGAGATCCCAAAACGAAATCGCCAGCGTCGACTCCGCCATGCCGTAGCTCGGCAGCACGCTCTTCGGCGACAAACCGTTCGGCGCGAAGCGCTCGAGGAAACCGCGGAGCACGTCCGCCTGAATCGGCTCGGCGCCGCATCCGAGCGCACGCATCGAGCTGAGATCCCACTCCTTGGCTTGCGTGTCGGTGACCGCGCGGGTCGCGAGGGCATAGGCGAAGTTCGGCGCGAACGTGATCGTCGCGCGGTGACGATGAATCGCCTCGAGCCAAATCGACGGACGTCGAATGAACGACATCGTCGGCAGGAACATGACCTGGACCAGCGTGTAGAGCGGCGCGACCACGAAGCCGATGAGGCCCATGTCGTGGTAGAGCGGCAGCCACGACACGCCCCGATCGTCAGGCGTGGACTTCAGTCCGTCGACCATGATCGCGTGTGCGTTCGCGGCGAGGTTGCCGAACGTGACCATCACGCCCTTCGGCTTCGACGTGCTCCCGCTCGTGAACTGAAGAAACGCGAGGTCGTCGTGCGAGACCGGCTCGGGCGCGAGGGCGTCGTCTGCGGCGCCGCGGACGTCCTTCTCGACGAACACGCGGACGTCCGCGCTCGCGAGGTTCTCTTGCATGAGCGCGCGCAAGCTGTCGCTCGTGACCATGACCTCTGCGCCAGAGGCCGCGAGGATGTGGCGAACGGTGTCGCCGTACGCCTCGAGCTTCGCGAGCGTCTGGGGCGGGTACATCGGCACCGCGACGATCCCGGCGACGAGGCAGCCCATGAACGTCAGGACGAACTCGTCCGGCTCCGGAAGGACGAGCGCGACTCGGTCACCCTTCTTCAAGCCGAGCGCGTAGAGCGCTCGTGCGCGTTGCCGCGCCTCTTGCCAGAGATCGGGGAAGCTGACCTTGCGATCCTCGCCGCTCGCGCGGACGAAAGTCACGGCGCGGTCGGTGTGGACGGCGTTCTCCCGAAGAACTTCGACGAAGGTGCGCATGTAGGGCTTTCGGGGTGCGTCCGTTGGGTGGACGCCCGGCGAGCCTTAAGCGAATGCCGGGCCAGCTCCAAGAAAAAAGCAGGACGGGCACTGATTACGTATACTTAGCGTGGTATCTGGGGGAAGCGTCGAAGATTCGACAGCGTCGAATGCGTCGAAAGTTCGTCACCCAACACGGCTCACTGCGTCAACGGCTACGCGGCGCGCCAGCTGCGTGCCCGTGCTCCGTCGACGCGCTCGACCGCTCGACCGCTCGAGCGTGGCTCACCGCTTCGCGAAGCCGCTGCCGTTCCAGACGTAGCGTGCCGAGCTCGCGCCGGCCCACGGAAGAAGGAGAGGCTCGAGGCCGCCCACCGGGCTTGTGTCCTGGGCGAACGGGTAGTTCTCTTTGGTGAAACCCGTGGCGCGTCCGGGAGCGAGGACCACGGCCGCCGCGCCCTTCGCGCCGTCGAACGTGATCGTCGCGCTCACGCGCTTCTGTCCGATTGCGCGACCGATCTCTGCACCGAACACGCGCTTCACACCCGCGTCGGTGACACGGAAGACGAGCTCGACGTCGCGGTCGACGTCCTCGTTGCCCGGACCCTTCGAGTGGAGGACGCCGCGGACGAGGACGTCGGCCTTTCCGTCTCCGGTCACGTCCTTCAACGTCACGCTCGTGATGTCCGTGGTCGCGGCGAACGAGAGCGTCGTGAACGCGTAGCCGGTTCCGCCTTTGAACGAAGGGCCGACGACCACGAGATCGCGATCGAACAAAAGCACACGCTCGGCCTTCCCATCTGCGGCGACGTCGCCCGTCTGATCGAAGCGTGCGTTCGCCTGGATGCCGCGGTCCTTCTTGAATTGTGCGACGACCTTTGTGACGTCGGGAGGAGGCGGCGCCGCAGGAGCCTTGTCGGCGACGGGTTTCTGCGAAGTCTCTTGGGGGGGCGCCGTCGGTCGCGCGCGGCGCTCTTCGCCGGTGCGCGTGTACGACCGCCCCTTTTGGAGCTTGTAGGTCTGCGACTGGATGGTGCCCCACGGAAGGAGCAGCGGATCGAACGACGTCTCCGTGGCTTCGTCGTACGTCGCCTCTTCGAGGCCCTTCGCCGAGCCAGGGCGGATCGCGATGGTGACCCGGCCGGCCTCGTTCGTCAGCGAGACCTCGTTCGTGACGGAGCCCTTCGGGGTCTTGATCGCGATCTCGTGTTGGAAGATGGCGTCGGGGGTATCGCCTGCGCCGAACGACAGGACCTGGAGAGAATCGCGCGACGTTCGCTGACCGGACTTCGTGAACCGCTTGCGGAAGACGAGGTCTTCTCTGCCGTCCCCGTCCATGTCGCGAAGCTCGAGCCCTTGGACGGAGAGCGACTCGCCCGCGACGGCCATGTCGGCGAAGTAGTACTGCTTGCCGCCTCGGTACGTCGGACCGAGCACGACCACGTAGTGATCGAACACCAAGACGCGCTCTTTTTGGCCGTCGCCGACGACGTTCGCCGTCCCCTGAAAGCTCGGCGCGCCGAGGTGCTTGTCCTTGATGAGGCCATCGGCGAGCGCCTGCTCGGGCGTCGTCAGCAGCGGGGGAAGCGTGCTTGGGTCGGTGCTCGGCGCCGTGCCGACGATTGCGTCGACATCGCCGCCGTCGGCGTCGTGCACGAACAGTCCGCCCCGCATGCCGACGCGGGTCGTCGAAGCGCCGTTGATGGCGGACCACGGGACGGAGGCCTCGAGCGTCCAGCCGCCCTTGCGTGGTGCTTCGACGACCTTTGCGCCTTGGACGCTCGCGCCACCCACCATGGCCTTGCCCGCGCTCTTGCCGGGGTCTCCCGGGAAGATCGACACCGACGTCGTCTGGTTTCCGACGATCAAGACGAGCTCGACTTTGTCGCCAGACCCGCCGCCCTTCAGTGCGTCGTCGGTGACGTCGACGGCGACGTAGAGGTTCTTTCCGTCGTAGGAGACGGCGCCCTTCGCGGACAGATCGGCTGCCGAGGGCGCGCCCTTCACTCTGCCGAGCTTGCCGAGCTCGCGCTGCCACTCCCCCGGAACTCCGTCGAGCAGCGGCGCCTTGTCGACGACGTCCACGCGCAAAGGCGAGGCCGCGAGCGCGACCGTGGAACTTCCGAGGACCGCCGACAGGCCCAGGACGCCGAGCTTCCACCTCATGGCTGGCATTGGACGACGGTCCCTCTCACTCGTTCCAAAACTCGACTCGGCGCCGCCAAATGCGCGGGGCGGGGCGGTAAACTCAGCGCTTCATGCGCGCTTGCTCGCGTTGCTCTTCTGCTTCGAGCTCTTCGAGCGCCGCGGCGAGCTCGTCTTGCTCGGCCTTCGACATCTCGGCGCCCGGGGCAGCCTGGTCTTCGACGCGAACCTGTTGCGGCGCAGCCTCGACCTTCGCGACCGGGGGCGGAGCGAGGCCCATCTTCACCTTGAGCGCAGCGAGGTCGTCGTCCGCGCCGGCCTTCTGTTCGAGCTGGCTGAATTTGTGGGCGAGCGTGTCGCCTGTGTACTCCTCGTGGAGCTCGGCTGCGGCCTCGGCCTCGGCCTCGATCTGATCGATCTTCGAGGCCATGCGGTCGAAGGTCTCGAACGCCGAAGCGTTGTTGAGACCGCTCATCGTCTCTTGGATGGCCTTCTGCGCCTCTGCGCGCTTCTTCCGAGCGATGAGGACGTTCTTCTTCCGCTTCGCTTCCTCGATCTTCGCGTTCAGCAGGCGGAGCGCGGTCTTGAGCTGATCGACGGCCGTCTTCTGCTTCTGCCATTGATCCTTGTAGGTCGTGGCCAGCGACTCGTGCTCCTTCTTTCGCTGGAGCGCCTCCTTCGCGAGCGTGTCGTCGCCGGCCTTCACGGCGAGCATCGCGCGGCGCTCCCACTCGGCGGCGTTCGCCATCTCTTGCTCGGCCTGCTTCGCGAGGCGCTTCTCGTCGGCGATCGAGACGGCGACCTGCTTCTTCGCCTCGATGAGCTGCGTCTCCATGTCGGTGACGACTTGGTTCAGCATCTTCTCGGGGTCTTCGGCCTTGCTGATCAGGTCGTTGAGGTTGCTTTGGATGAGCGAGGCGAGGCGAGCGAAGATCCCCATGGTCGACTTTCCGTGTCCTCTCGAGTTGGGTCGGTGGCCTTGGAAGCGCGGTGGTTGCCGCGTGCGAGCTACTTGGAGCGAGCGGTGCCCGCGAGCTCGGCGGTGTGCTGGACGAGCGCGACGTCCATGTCGGCGAGCGTCGCCTCGAGCTCGTTCGTGTCGAGGTTCTCGAGCGCGAGCGCAGCCGACAAAACGATCTGGTCTTCTTCGATTCCGTACGCGGCGTGCATGAGATCGCCCGCGTTCAGCTCGAGGAGGCGACGGAAGAGCGGCAGCTGGTGGCTCGCGTCTTTCGGGACCGGACCTATCGCGGCGTTCACCGCGACGATCGGCGGAGAGACGCGGATGGCGAACGGGGGGCCGCCCTGCGTCTTCACGACGAACGTCATGGTGCCCGCTTCTTCGCTGGATCCTTCGGCTTTCTCGAACGGGCGGCCGAGCTTGAGGAGGTAGTTCTCGACGTCTTCTGCAGTGCGCGGCATTGGCGGCGAGACTAACCACGCTCGCCTTCTCGCGCTACAGAAGCCGCCTCTCGAGGAGCGGTCGATTTCCCTTTCGCTTTCGTGGAGAAATGCCGGTACGTTGCCGATCCAGGACTCGTGCCGATCCACCCTGGTGACATGCTCGCGGGCTATCGAGTCACGCGCCTTCTCGGGCGCGGTGGCATGGGAGAAGTTTGGGCTGCGACCAACGAACGCACCGGTCGTGAGGTCGCGGTGAAGGTGCTGCTGCAGCGCGCCGCCATGAAGCCCGATCTCGTGCGTCGCTTCGAACGCGAAGCGAAGATCACGAGGAGCATCCAGAGCCCCTACGTCTGCCAGCTCATCAGCGTGGAGCAGGCGGACGATGGCGCGCACCTGCTCATCTTCGAGCACCTCACTGGCGAGTCTTTGAGCGACCGGTTGAAGCGCGAGCAATACCTTCCGCTGGCAGAGGTCGGCATCATCCTGGATGACGTGCTCCAGGGTTTGATCGCCGCCCACGCCGCGGGTGTCATCCACCGCGACTTGAAGCCGGGCAACATCTTCGTCGAGCGCACGGGCGATCCGAACCGACCCGAGCGCGGGAAGATCCTGGATTTCGGGATCAGCAAGATCGCCGGCAAAGCGAAGGAAGAGCCGACACTGACCGCCTTCGACGCGACGCTCGGATCCTTTGCGTACATGGCGCCGGAGCAGATCCGGGGAGCCGCGCGCGCGGACGAGCGCGCCGACGTCTATGCGGTCGGTGCGGTCGCGTTTCGTGCGCTCGCGGGCAGGCTCCCGTTCGAAGGATCGAGCGCGGCCGTTCTCGTGTCACTCAAGCTCGATCGAAACGCGCCATCCCTCGAAGAGGCGACAGGAGAGAAATGGCCCTCGGGGATCGAACGCTTCCTCGAGCGCGCGCTCGACCGCCGGCGCGAGAAGAGATTCGGGAGCGCCGTCGAGGCGCGCGAGGCGTGGCGGTCGATTCAGCCGAGCAACATCACGAAGGTGAAGCTCCCGCCGACCCAGCCTCCCATGAGATCGCCGCCGGCGATGGGCGCGGCGAATCTGTCGTTCTCGGGGACTGGCGCTGCGTTCCCCGAAGACATGCCCACCGAGGTCGACGACTCGCCTCCGACGATGACCGGAGACGAAGCGACGAGTGGCACGGGCGCGCACCGCAACGGCGGCGCGCGAGGAACTGCAGCGGGACGGCCACGTGGCCGCAAGACAGGAGGCCGCTAGGTGCTGGACGCAACGGTCGCAGGTTCCAAAAATCGGCTCGAAGTGCGCGGCGGGCGCATCCGCGTCGGCAAGGGTGAATGGCACGAGGTCGGCACAGAGCCCGTCGTCGTCGGCCGAAACGCCGCCTGCCAGGTCGTGATCGACGACTCGAAGGTGAGCGCGGTCCACGCCGAGTTCGTCGCGACGCCGTTTGGTGTGCGTTTGCGCGATCTCGGTAGCCGCAACGGCACGCACGTGGGCGGCGTGCGCGTCGGCGACGTCTACTTGTCGTCGAACACGAAGCTTCGGGTCGGCGAGACCGAGATGAACTTCGAGCCGTTCCGACCCGAGAAGGTCGCGATCCCGGCCATCCCGGCGTTCGGGCCGCTCGTGGGGAGCGCCGCGCCCATGCGGGCGATCTTCGATCGCCTTGGCAAGATCGCCCCGACCGATCTCACCGTGCTGATTCAAGGCGAGACCGGCACGGGCAAAGAGCTTGTCGCTCAGGCGATTCACGGCGCGAGCACGCGTGCGAAAAAGCCGTTCGTGGTCGTCGACTGCGGCTCGATCCCCCCGACCCTCGCAGAGGCGACGCTCTTCGGGCACGAGCGCGGCGCGTTCACGGGGGCCGTCGACAAGCGGCTCTCGCCGTTCGAAGAGGCGAGCGGCGGCACGATCTTCCTGGACGAGCTCGGCGAGCTCCCGCTCGAGGTTCAACCGAAGCTGCTCCGTGCGCTCGCCGAGCGACGCGTGAAGAGCGTCGGCGGGTCGAACTATCGCGAGGTCGACGTCCGCGTCTTGGCCGCGACGCGTCGCGATCTGGTGCGCGCGGTCAACGCCGGCACGTTCCGAAGCGATCTCTATTTCCGCGTCGCGCAGGTGAAGATCGAGATGATGGCGCTCCGCTTCCGCGCGGAGGACATCCCGGTGCTCGTGCGGCGCATGCTGAAAGATCTCGGCGATGAGAGCGCGTACGACCGCGTCACGACTGTGACCCTCGAGCGGTTGATGCGACACGATTGGCCGGGCAACGTCCGCGAGCTTCGGAACGCAGTCGCCGTGGCCTTCGCGTTGCGCGGCGACGACGAAGAGATCGACATCGCGGCGCACCTCGGAGCCTTGAGCGAGAGCCCGGCGGCGACGGCGAGCGGCGCGGGCTCGATCTCGGTCTCGTTCCGCGGCAGGCAGTTTCAAGAGGCGAAACGCGACGTCCTCGCGCGGTTCGAGCGGGACTACTTCGCGGCCCTCGCGGACGACGCAAAGGGAAACGTCAGTGAGATGGCTCGACGCGCGGGCATGGAGCGCGCGCACGTTCGCGCCTATCTGCGCAGACACGGCATCGGGGCCAAGACCGATGACGATCGCTGAGCCGCGCGGCTCTTCCAGGAGGAATCTCCCGCGCGGCCTGCGGGACGAGCTGCTAAGGACGGCAACGTGAGCCTCCTCGTCAAGCGTGCGCTCGATCGAGCCGCCCTCTGGCACAAGGGCCAGTTGCGTAAGTACCCCTCTGTCGAGGTGCCCTACTCGAGCCACATCGCGGGGGTCGCGGCCATCCTCTCGCGGCACGGCTTCGCCGAAGAGGTCGTCGCCGCCGGCGCGCTGCATGACACGCTCGAGGATTGCGGCATCAGCTTCGGCGAGGTCGAGGCGCTCTTCGGCAAGCGCGTGGCCACGCTGGTGCGCGACGTCTCGGAAGAGGACAAGGCTCTTCGCTGGGAAGAGCGCAAGCGTCGCTACATCGAGCTCTTCCCCACGAAATCGTGGGAAGCGCAGGCGATCAGCCTGGCGGACAAGATAGACAACTTCGAGTCGATCGTCGTTTGCTCCGCGGAGTTCGGCGATCCGTGGAAGATGTTCCGCCGCGGCAAGGTCGCGCAGCTCGAGCGCTTCGACGCGCTCGCGGCGCAGCTCGGTGGGCTCGCACCGCATCCGATCCTCGACGAGTTCCGCGAGGCGCTCGAGCGCGTGCGCGAAGTCCCCGCCTGACACGCGTCGGCGAGGGTGCGGCGCGCGGTCACTCTTCTGCGATCACGGCGAGCGCGGCGCGGCGATCGAGCGGAATGCCCAGCGCGATGAGTGGATCGACCACGCGTTTCCTCGCGGAGCGGCGGGCGAGCTCGGCGTATGCGCCCGCTTCGAGCCAACCGAGCTCGAGCACGAGGTCGACGCGGTGGCCTGCGCGCGTGAGCCCGGTCTCTGCATTCGCGGGCGTGAGGCCGCGCCAGTACGAAGTGAGGAGCCCGATCTCGTCGAGGGCGGCGACGGCGAGCCTCTGGCGCGCGGCTTCGTCCAATCCGTCGAGCGCCCATCCCACGATCTCTGCGCCGGCCCGCGCGTGAGGCGCTTCTTCTCGCGCGATGCGAGAGAGCACGGCGCGGGGGAGCGGATGCCGAGATGCGCGCGCGAGCGCTTGCAACATCGGGAGGCTGAACGCCTCTCCGACGCAGGCGACCCGCAGCGCGATCTCGGCGACACGCTCGCGGGGGTCGTCCGCGGTCGAGGTCGCTCCGAGCGCGGCGTGATCGACCTCGGTGGGTGTCGCGCCGCCGAGCTCCATCGCCATGCGGGCGTTCTCACGGACGTGGATCATCTCGTCGAGGATGAAGTCCGCGACCATGCCGGTGAGGTCGATCGGGGCTCGCGCCTCGAGGAGGGCGCCCGCGAGCCGCGTGAGCGCCATGGCGGTCGCGTACTCGCTGATGGCGCCGTCGGTCCACGCGTTCTGTGCGGCCGCCAAGAGCTCGGGCGTGTAGCGACCGAGGTCGAACGTGCCCCACGGCACGTCGTCCGCGGCCGGGCGGCGCCGCGCGAGGACCTTCTCGCTCAGCCCGCCACACCACTCGAGCTCGAACGGCGCGATCATCGGCGAAAGCTGGGGTCGTCCATGGCCATCGCCGGGGTCATGTCGAAGCCCGACGATTTGCCGTTTCCGCTCGCGCGCCGACGGACCACGACCGGCGGCGCGGGCTTTCCAGCGGCGTCGACCGCATCGAGCAGGTCTTTCGCCGTCTTGGCGCCCGAGCGGACGGCCGAGACGAGCGTGAATTCGTGAGACACCTCGGTCGCCTCTGGGGACCTCGGCGCTTCGGTCGATTCGGCCTTGGCCGTACCAACGATGAAAAGCTGGGCGCTGAGCGCGGTGACTGCGAGTAGCGGAACGGTTTTCTTCATCACGGTCCTCCTTCGTTGGGGCTCGGAGGAATGTGACGTGGCCTCGAAGATCGTTGACCGACGCCTGTCGTTTTCTGAGATTGCGCCAATCGACGCGTGTCCGATGAACGGATAAGTGGGTGCGCGTGGGTGGTTCCTTAATGAGAACCCACGCGCTTCGACCCGTTTCGGGTGGACCTGCCCGGATTCGAACCGGGAACCGTCGATTTTGATCGTGAACCGTCTTGCTTCGGCCCCACCGGGGGCAAGGAATTGCGAGACGGATGCTGCTGCTCTACCCATTGAGCTACAGGTCCGAAGTGACTTCGTCTCCTACTGTGCGGCGGCGATAAGAAGGCGGCGGACAAGGAGCGTCGATCGGGGTGAACCGTTAGGGGTAACCGATCGACTCCGGCCCGCCGCCGGACGAAACATGGATGACGCTCTAGTGAGCGCGACCGCGGATGAAGTCGCTCATCACTCGAGGAACGTCCGAGCTGAATCCGACCACGTCGAGCATGTTCGGATCCTTCGGATCGGCGATGGTGAACTCGCTTGCCACCATGCCGACGACGATGAGCTTCGCTTCGGGCTGACTCATCGCTTGGCGATATCGTCGGAGCGCTTCGAACGGGTGGATGTCCCCGGCCCAAGTCTCCGAGTCCGTGTAGATGACGAAGGCGTCGACCTTCATCTTCCGCGCCGTGGCGTACAGCATCGGCAGCGCGCAGTCGGTGCCGCCCATCGGGACCGCGCGGACGGTGTCGACGACGTCGTTCAGACGTTGACGCGGTGAGATCGAGAGCGGCGTGAGCCCCGCTCGGAAACCCGCGTGCCGGCTTCGCCCACTGCTCGAGGTGAACTCGCCTGGTGCGCCGCTCGAGAACCCGACGACGGCCCAATCGCTCTCGGTGCGCGCGGTGACCATGGCCATCGCTGCCGAGCCCAGACGAGGTGTGATGCCCGGCATGCCGGCGATCTCGGGACCCTCCATCGAGCCCGAGACGTCGAGCGCGAGGAGGATCTTTTTGCCTGTCGGAACGATCGAGTCGAACGCGAAGTAGAACGCCGCATCGAGCGCGTCGACGATGACGCGATCCGGGGTCCAGCTGAGCTTTCCCTTCACGCCTCGGCCGCGCGCAAAGACGTTGTGCGCGACGAGGATGGAGAGTGGGTGCAGTCGGGCCTTACGGATCGCCGAGGCGTCGCCCAGACGCGAAGCCACGAGCTTCGACGCGTCCGAGAGTGGCTCGAGCAAGCCGACCTCGGCCATCTTGCCGAGGCTCCGCACCATCGCGGTCATCGGCATTCGGTCGAGGAGCGCCTCCCATACCTCGCGGTGGTTCTTCCACTGCGTGGGGAGCATTTCGTGGGTGAGCCCGTGCGCACGCACGAGCTCGACGACTCGGCGGACGTCGTCGGTGTGCTGCGCCTCTTCGAAGGCGCCGACGAAAGGCGAGAGACCGCCGACTGCGCCATAGACGCGCTCGGTATCGCCGCGCTTCACCTTGCGCTCTCCGAGCTCCGCGCCGAGCGCGTAGCGGAAGAGCGCCGCGTGCTCGGGAGTGGGCGGGACGGGATGCGAGAGACGCATCACGTCCTTGTGACTCCAACCGTCACGCTGTCGGTACTTCAAGAGCTGCAGCGCGAGATCGGCGGCAGACTTTTCGGTGTACCAGCGCGCGACCGCGCGGCGGAGCGCGCGACCCCAGCGACGGAAGCCCTCTGCGTCGGCGACGAAGTGGAACAGATGGGTGCCCGTTCGCGCGACCTTCGGGAGCGCCGCGAGGGCGGCACGCCGCGTCTCGACGTCGTCTGCGCCGCTCGCGATCGCGAGGGCGAAGAGGGCGGCGTCGTTCTTCGGCGCGAGACCGCGAACGCTCACCTCGGTGATGCGCGCGACCGTCGCGACGCCATCCGCGGCGACGCAATCGAGCACGACGCGAGCGTTCTCGATCGTGAGCGACTTCTCGGCGACGTAGAACGAGCCGCCTTCCGAGCCGAGCACGAGGAAGCGATCGAGTCGCTGCCAAAGGTCGATTCCGAACGTGTGCCCGCCCGCGTGGTTTTGCTTCTGATCGGCGCGCGCCGAGTCGAGCTGCGACGTGGCGACGCTGTGGAGGTGCTTCGAGTAACGCATGGTCTGCTCCTGTGAGTGACCGAGCGTTGGACGGGCCAGAGGCCGAGCTCTGACGATGACGCACGAAGCGTTTAGCGGAAGCGCACAGGAATCGAACCTGCCCAGGACCGCGAACGCGGCCCCACACCGGTTTTGAAAACCGGGGGCGGCGCCAGCCTACCGAGCGCTTCCGTGGGGGAAAGTACAGGCGGCCGCCACGTGGGTCCAGCGCTCGATCCTGCGCGGCGTTCGTGACGACGGCACGACGCGCCCGCAGCTAAAGGGGCCATCGTCGAAAAATCTCGGGGCTTAACTCCCACCCTCGACGGGCCGTCATCCCGCGGGAGCGCCCCTGTCGGCGCTCCTTTCGGGAGGACATATGAGGTCGAGTGGATTGAGATGGACGACGAGCTGCACGTGGGCGCTCGGCCTCCTCGGTAGCGTCGCGGTCGTCGGTTGCGCCGATGAGTCCGCGGCGCCGTCCGAAGGCGCGGTCGGTAGCGCGCACGAGCAAATTTTTTCCAACGGGAACTTCGAGTCGGGCTCGGCGAGCTCGCCGCCGCCAGGCTGGACGGTGACGCCGTACTTGAACCTCGGGGTGACCTCGACGACGCCCACGACGCGCGCGAATCTGCAGTTGCAAAGCGGGGGCTCGGCACAGACGACGTTGTTGACCGGCGCTCAGGAGTCGCTCGCCGACTCTGCGCTCGGGACGGGGGCGTCGCTTCGCTATCCGAAATACGGAAGCGGCGTCGCCGTCGTCAACGTCCCGGGCGCGAGCCGGAACGTGAACTCGATGAAGCAGTCGATGACGATCGTCGCGGGCGACGTCGATCCTGCGGACGGCAAGCCTCACGTGCGGTTCACCGTCGCACCGGTGCTCGAGAACCCGGGTCATGGGGCGAACGAACAGCCGTACTACTTCGTGCAGCTGACGAACACGACGCGTGGGACGGTCCTCTACAAGGACTACAACGCGAGCGCGCAACCCGGCGTCCCGTGGAAGGTCTCGAACGGCGTCTATTACACGGACTGGCAACTCGTCGACATCGCGCCTGGCAGCGCGGAGCTCGCGCTGGGTGATCAGGTCGAGCTCGAGGTGATCGCCGCGGGGTGCTCGCAAGGAGGACACTTCGGACGTGTCTACGTCGACGGCGTCGGCTCGACCGTGCCGGGCTTGTTCGTGGCGGCGACCGGGCCGGCCTCGGCGAACGCTGGATCGAACGTGACCTACACGCTGGCCTACAAGAACGGCGGAACGGGCGGAGCGAGCGCGACGAGCATCTCGTTCGCTACGCCTCCGAGCACGAAGTTCGTCTCGGTCGCCGGGGCGCAATGTTCGACGCCCTCGGCCGGGTCGACGGGGACGGTCACCTGCCCGGTCGGCGCGGTCGCGGCTGGGGCCACCGGGAGTCTTCAGGTGACCGTGAGCATCGACTCGAACGCGACTGGAAAGATCACGGCTGGCGACTATTCGATCAAGGCGACCAGCGTCACGCCGTTGCTGGGGCCGAAGGTCTACACGACGGTGACGTCGGGCATCTCGTACGCGGATCTGTCGATTAGCAAGACGAACGGGACCGGCGGCGTCGCGTGGGGCCAAGCGGTCACGTACACTATCGGCGTCTCGAACGCTGGCCCCTCTGCTGTGAGCGCGGTCAAGGTGACGGACACGCTCCCCGCGCAGCTCACCGGCGCGACCTGGACGTGCGCGGGCGTCGGCGGCGCGGCGTGTGCCGCTTCGGGGACGGGCAGCATCTCGGACGGCACGGTTTCCCTGCCGGTCGGCTCGACGGCGACCTACACGCTTCACGCGAACGTCGTCGCGGGGACGGGCAACGGGACGCTGCAAAACAATGCATCGGTCACCCTTCCGGCGTCCGCAAGCGATCCGGATCCGTCGAACAATGCAGCGGGCGACAGTGACCCGATCGGGCCGCTTCGCGCGCTTTCGGTGACGAAGGCCGGGTCGGGACAGGGAACGATCGGTTCGGTACCGGCGGCGATCGCGTGCGACGCTACGTGTGCGTCGGCGAACGGTTCGTTCGTCGATGGCTCCACGGTGATCTTGAGCGCGACGCCAGCCGCAGGTGACACGTTCCTCGGTTGGAGCGGAGCGTGCTCGGGCACGGGGGCGTGCAATCTGACGATGGGCGCGGACCAGTCCGTGGTGGCGACGTTCCAGTCGCCTCTCGCCGACAACGGCACCTCTTGCGGGCAAGCGAGCGAATGCGCGAGTGGGACTTGCGTCGATGGGCTCTGCTGCGACACGGCATGCGGCGGTGGCGCCGCGGACTGCCAGGCATGCAACCTGCCCGGGCATCTCGGGACCTGCACGCCGGTGTCGCAAGGCACGGAGTGTCGAGCATCGGCGGGTGCGTGCGACGTGGCAGAGAGCTGCGACGGCGCGAACGCGGCGTGTCCGGCGGACGCGAAGGTGTCGCAAGGTACGGAGTGTCGAGCGTCGGCGGGTGCGTGCGACGTGGCAGAGAGCTGCGACGGCGCGAACGCGTCGTGTCCGGCGGACGCGAAGGTGTCGCAAGGCACGGAGTGTCGAGCGTCGGCGGGTGCGTGCGACGTGGCAGAGAGCTGCGACGGCGCGAACGCGGCGTGCCCGGCGGACGCGAAGGTGTCGCAAGGCACGGAGTGCCGAGCGTCGGCGGGTGGGTGCGACGTGGCAGAGAGCTGCGACGGCGCGAACGCGGCGTGTCCGACGGACGCGAAGGTGTCGCAAGGCACCGAGTGCCGAGCGTCGGCGGGTGCGTGCGACGTGGCAGAGAGCTGCGACGGCGCGAACGCGGCGTGTCCGACGGACGCGAAGGTGTCGCAAGGCACCGAGTGCCGAGCGGCGTCTTGTGATGGTGGTGTCGAGGCGCACGCGGCGAGCTGCGACGGCTCGGCGATCTCGTGCCCAACGAGTACGACCGCGTCCTGTGGAGCGTTCGTATGTGGTGGCGCCGCCTGCCTCGCGAGCTGCGCTTCGGATGCAGAGTGTTCGAGCGGCAACTACTGCGCTGCGGACGGCTCGTGCCAGCCGACGCTCACGGATGGCGGCGTCTGCTCGATGGACCGGATGTGCGGCTCGGGGCACTGCGCCGACGGTGTGTGCTGCAACACGAGCTGCGACGGCCAATGCGAAGCGTGCAACGCCGACCAACACGTCGGGGAGTGCGTCGCGGTCTCTGGTTCGCCTCGTGGTGGGCGCGCGGCATGTGACGGCGAAGGTACCTGCGGCGGAAGCTGCGACGGAAGCAATCGCGAGAGCTGCGCGATGCCGGGCTCGGACGTCGAGTGTCGTGCGGCGAGCTGCGTCGCTGGCGTGGCGACCGTCGCGATGGGATGCAACGGCGCGGGGAGCTGCCCGGTCATCCCGACGCAGAGCTGCGGGGCGTTCGTCTGCGGTGCGACGCAATGTCTCGGCGACTGCCAGGCCGACGGCGACTGCGCCGACGGCAACTTCTGTTCGGCAGGCGTGTGCATCGCGAAGCGAACGGCAGCCGGGAGCTGCAACGGCGACAACCAATGCGCGTCTGGCTTCTGCACCGACGGCGTCTGCTGCGATGTGGCCTGCGATGGTCAATGCGAAGCCTGCGATGCCGAAGGCTCGGAGGGCACGTGCTCTCCAGTCGTAGGCGCACCTCACAACGCGCGGCCTGCGTGCGCTGCGGACGGCTCGGCGTGCGACGGAACCTGTGACGGTCTCGACGGCGCCAGCTGCACCTATCCGAGCACCGACACCTCGTGTCGCGCGGCTTCGTGCGCGGATGGCGTCGCGGTGGCCGAGGCGATCTGCAACGGCGCCGGTAAATGTCCGGAGGAGATCGACGTCGCTTGCGGGGACTACGTCTGCGGCGAAACGAGCTGCCTCGGTGACTGCGGCGCCGACTCGGATTGCAGCGAAGGGAAGTATTGCCTCGCTGGGATCTGCGCGCCTGTCGAGACGCTCGGTGAGAGCTGCTCGGCCTCGAACGAGTGCGCGAGCGGCTACTGTGTCGACGGGATCTGCTGTGACACGTCGTGTGAGGGCCAGTGCGAAGCCTGCGACGCGAGCGGCTCTCTCGGCGTGTGTGCACCCGTGGCGGGGGATCCTCACGGAGCACGCGAAGCTTGCGCCTCGGACGCGACAGTGTGCGGCGGCACTTGTGGTGGCGAGGAGCGAAATGCGTGCACGTATCCGGCGCTCGAGACCGAGTGCCGCGCGGCGAGCTGCTCGGACGGAGTGGCGACGATCGCGGCGTACTGCGACGCGAGCGGCGCGTGCCCGGCGCTCGAGACGCAGGGCTGCGATGCGTACGAGTGTGGCCCAGCGGCGTGTCTCGGGGACTGCGAGACGAGCGCCGACTGCGCCGAAGGACGCTTCTGCAGCGCGGGGATTTGCACGCCGACGCTCGGCGACGGTCTCGGCTGCGGCGGCGACGGTGAGTGCGCGAGTGGCTTCTGCGTCGACGGCACGTGCTGCGAGCGCGCCTGCGATGGACAGTGCGAGGCGTGCGACGCGAGCGGCTCCGAGGGGCGCTGCGTCCCCGTGAGCGGTGAGCCTCATGGCGGGCGCGCAGCTTGTGGCGGTCAGGGCAGTTGCGCCGGTGCCTGCGGTGGCGAGGACACTCAGGCTTGCGTCTTCCCCGGCGCTTCGACCGAGTGCGGCGCCGCGACCTGCGCAGACGGCATCGCGTCGATGGGTGCGGTCTGCAACGGTGAAGGCTCGTGCGATGCGCAGCCGTCCACGGCATGCGGCGCCTATCCGTGTGAGGGGCAGGCCTGCGCGACGTCGTGCAACGAGGATGCGGATTGCCAGACGGGCCACATCTGCATCGACAGCGCCTGTCTGAGCGGCGAACGTCCGAGCAATGAGGACACCATGGACGACGTCGACGTGCAGGGCGGTTGCGCGTGCGAGGTGCCCGCCTCGAACGACAACCCATGGCGCGCGCTCGGTGCGTTGGCGCTCGGCGCGGCCTGGGTGATTCGCTCGCGTCGTCGGCGCGCCTGAGCCTGGTCGGTGGGTGATGGGGCGGCGCCCTCGCGATTCGCGAGGGCGCCGCCTCGCTTTTGTGGGAGCCAAGCGTTGAGTCGACGCAGACACGAGAAGGCAGCGCCCCGGCGCTTCGATGCGTATGCTCTCGCGCGATGCGACGCTTCGTCGTCGGGACCGCGGGCCACGTCGACCACGGAAAGACCACGCTCGTCCGTGCGCTGACGGGCGTGGACACCGATCGACTCGCCGAGGAGAAGCGCCGCGGCATCACGATCGAGCTCGGCTTCGCGCCGCTCGTCCTGGGCGACGATCTGGACGTCAGCGTCATCGACGTCCCCGGCCATCGGAAGCTCGTGCACACCATGATCGCCGGCGCGGTCGGCATCGAGCTCGTCCTCCTGGTCGTGGCCGCCGACGAGGGCGTGATGCCGCAGACGCGCGAGCACGTCGCGGCGTGCGAGCTGCTCGGCATTCGCCGCGCAGTCGTGGCGCTCACGAAGATCGATCGCGCCGAGCCCGAGATCGCAGAGCTGGCGGCCGAGGACGTGGCCGGCCTTCTTCGGGGGCGCTTCGAATTCGAGACGGTGCCCGTGTCGGCGAAGACGGGGGAGGGGATCGCCGAGCTACGCGCGCTCCTCGCGAAGTCTCTCGCGTCGCTCCCCATTCCACCACGCGCTCCCCATGCTCGTCTCGCAGTCGACCGCCTATTCGCGGTGAGGGGCGCCGGAAGCGTCGTGACCGGGACCTTGGTCACGGGCGAGCTCGCGGTCGGCACGAAGGTGCGCCTCGTCTCTCCGACCGGTGAAGTCGCCTCCGAGGCCCGTGGCCTTCATGTGCATGACCACTCCGTGAGCGTCGTCGCTGCGCCGACGCGTCTCGCCGTGAATCTCGCGAGCGTCACGCTTGCCGAGATCTCCCGTGGCGACGTGCTCACGACCGATCCGCATCTCGCTGCGTCGAGCCGCTTCGACGCAGAGGTGTTGCTCCACTTCGTCCCGAAGGCCAGCGCGTCGGTCGAGGTGCACGCCGGGACGAGCCGCGTCCCGGGGCGCGTACAGATCCTGACCGAGGCCACCGAAGAGGCGCGGGCGATCGCGCGCATTCGACTCGAGACGCCGCTCGTCCTCATCGGCGGCGACCGGTTCGTGCTTCGCATCGGCTCCAAGCGCGGCGTGAGTGGCGCCGTCATCGGCGGCGGCGTGGTACTCGATGCGCACGCCCCGCACACCCGAGACCGCGCGCTCCGCCTCGAGGTGCTCCGCGCGATCGCCGCCGGGGATGCCACGGAGACGGCGCGCTCCGTGGCTCGCGAGCGGGCGCCGCGGCCGGTCGTCTCGGGTGACCTCGCCGCGCGCCTCGGCGCGTTCGAAGGACTGGTCTCGCGCGCCGCCGACAAGCTGGCCGATCGGGGCGTCCTCGTTCGACTGAAGGACGGCACGTGGACCGATCGAGACACGATCACCGCGCTCGCCGACCGCGCGAAGCGACTCGTCGGCGAGCACCACGACGCGCACCCACTCGATCGCGGACTTCCGCTCGAGACGCTGCGAAGAAAGATCGCCCCGCGCGCCGGGGCGACCGTCGTGGCCGAGGCGATCCGTGTCGCCGCGAAGAAGGGGCCCGAGGACGCGATCGTGCTCGACGGCGACGTGGCGCGGCTCGTCGGCTTCGTCGAGGGCGTCGGCGCCGGTGGCCCGATCGATCGCGTGAAGGCAGCGCTCCGCGATGCGGCGTTGAAGGGCCTCGGTGAGCACGCGCTCGGCGAGCTTCTCGGGCTCCCGTCGAAAGAGCTCAAGGCGCTCCTCGCGAAGATCGTCCGCGACGGGGCGGCGCTCGTCGCCGGCGGTCAATGGTTCGAGGTCGCGGCCGTGGACTTGCTACGAGCTCGCGTCATCGAACACTTCGCGTCGCATTCGGTCCTCACGATCGCCGACTTCAAGGCGCTCTCGAGCTTGGGCCGCAAGCAAGCGATCCCGCTCCTCGAGCTCTTCGACCGCGAGGGAATCAGTCTTCGAAAGGGCGACGATCGGGCGCCGGGGCCCAAGTCACGCCGCGTGTGATTGCGCGGGAGCAATCGGCTCGCGAGAACCACTTCGGGCGCTCGCCCGATTCGGGTACCCTGCGCGGAAGTGCCTCGACTTCGATCTTGGATCGCCGCCGCCGTCGCTTCCTCGTCCGTCTTCGCCGCCTCGGCCGCGCGCGCCGAAGAGCCGTGGTCCGATCCGGATCCTCCGGCTCCCAACGGGCGTCTCCAGCTCGGCGACTCGGACTTCGGCGTGACGGGCGGCGCCGAATATCGCGCGCAGCTCACCTACGTGAACCCGCTCTCGCTCAACACGGTGAACGAGCGGCGCATCTCGTACATCGACCACCGCCTTCGCCTCGACGGCGGCGTCGACTACGACGACAAGATCCGCATCGTCGCCAGCGTCGACGTCCTCGACGGCGTGCTCTGGGGCGACAACGGCACGCAGGGCACGCTGCCCGAGCCCGAGAACGGCACGACGGTCGGCGCCAAGAACCCGAACGATGCGACGCCTTGCATCCTCTACAAGGGCGGCGCCACTGGAGATCCGCTCGCCGCCAGCTCCTACGGCTACGGGCTGTGCGATGGAGAGGTCTTCAAGGTCCGTCGTCTCTACGGCGACGTCGTCACGCCGGTCGGTCTCTTGCGCATCGGCCGCCAGCCGTTCACGTCCGGCAACTCGATCCAAGGCTCGCCGGGCGACGGTCGCTTCAACCGCTTCGGCATCGCTCGACAAGGGACCTACGTCGACCGCGTCCTCTTCGGCACGAAGCCGCTCGAAGCGCTGAAGCCAAAAGAGGAGCGCGATCTGTCGCTCGACAAGGGGTTCTTCGTCGTCGGCTTCTACGATCACCTCGTCTCCGACGATCTTCGCCTCTTCTCCGATGACGAGCAGCAGGTCGGCGGCGCGGTCTTCTTCAAGGCCAAGGAGTACCCGATCGGTCAAGACCTCGAGCTCCTCGGCTACTTCACCGAGCGCTGGAGCGATCAGTACGCCACGACGGTCAGCATCTTCGGCGGCCGCGCGATCAGCCGATTCGGGCCCGTCTATCTCGGCATCGAGGGCGCCGCGAACGTCGGCTCCACACGAGAGGTCTCGGAGGCCTACAAGGCCATCAACAACGATCCGGTCGTCGACCAGACGATCCTTCAGGCGGGCGCGCGGATCGTCGCTCGCTACGATTACCCGGTCGTGCGCGCCGGCGAGCCACGTCAGCCCGGAATCAGCGCGTACCTCGAGCTCGACTACGCGTCGGGCGACAGCGATCCGCAGGCTCGGACGGATTTGACGCAGATGACGTGGGCGCAGGACATGAACGTCGGGCTCCTGATGTTCGAGAACATTCTGCGCTTTCAGTCCGCGCGCGCCGCGGCCGCGGCGACCGAGGTGCTCAAGCGCCTCGGCTCGAAGTCGTTCCCGGTCGACTCGATCGACACGCGCGGCTCGTTCACCGACGCCTTCGCCATCTTCCCGCAGTTCGACTTCCGCCCGCACCCGGACGTCCTCTTCCGGACGGGCGTCTTGCTCGCGTGGGCTCCGGCGCCGGTCGTCGATCCGGTGACGAGCTTGCTCGCGCGCGATGGCGTCGAGATCGAGGACGACCTGGTCAACTTCGCCGGCGGCAAACCCGGACAGTTCTACGGCGCCGAGATCGACATGCGCGCCCAGTGGCGCTTCCTCGAGCACTTCGCCGCCGATCTCGAGGGCGCCATCATGTTCCCGGGCGACGCCTTCGAGGACAAGAACGGAGACGCCGCGCGCAGCGTCCTCGTCCAAGGCCGCACGACCTTCTTCTTCTGATCTTCCGGAGCGAGAGACCCACGATGAAGCTCGGTATCAAGAAGTCGCTCTCCCTCTCGGCGCTCGCGCTGATGATCGCGGTCGTCGTGGCTCCAGGTTGCGAGACGTACGACTCTCCGCCTCGGCCATCGATCTATGGCCTCACTGCGGACGGCGGGTTGGTCGACAACACGGCCCCGATCATCCTCACCTTCAGCGAACCGGTCGTGAAGGACTCGCTCCGCGTGCAGGTCGTGAAGCTCGTCACGGACACCGAGGGCAATCTCGGGGACGAAGACGACGACGACAGCACTCAGCTCGAGTCCTTCTTCGCCGACGATCCGGTCACGGCGAACATCTTCGGTGGCAAGCTCACGTGGAGCGCCGACCGCACGACCGCGCGCATCGACCTCGACGCGACGCTTCCCATCGGGCCGAGCCTCGCCGTACTCATCGAGCCCGGGTTGAAGGACGACGAGGGCCGCGAGCAGAAGACGCGGGAGCGACTCGTGTTCGCGTATCGCCTCGACTGCACCGCGTCCGGCGCGCCGACGGACTTCCCGAGCGGCGTCTACTTTCTGATCGCGAACGTCACGAAGCCCATCGAAACGCAGATTCAGCTTCTCGGCGCCGTCGAGGTCGACCCAGAGACGGGCCAGTTCATCGGCCAGTTCACGAACGCCGATCGCAACCCGGACGACTCGCGGTGCTCACCGCCGTGCGACGACACGACGGCGTGCCGCACGATCCCGATCGAAGCGTGCGTTCCTCCTTCGGAGAAGGCCGGCGGCGACAACGAGTACCCCGACTTCGTGCCCTATCCGACGCCGCCGGCGGGCTACTCCTTCGCGGTCGGCGGATGCATCGTGCAAAAGGACGACACCTATACGTTCATCAATCTGCCCGCGGACGTCGACATTCAGCAGCCGGATGTGTTCGTCGCGGGCATCCAACTCATCGCGTCGTTCACCGACGACGGCGCAGGTCTCTTCCGAGCGACGGGCTCCGTCACGGCCGAGCACATCGACATCGGCACGACGCCGAGTGGACCCGGCTCGGGGACGGTCGTCGGACGACTCATCCCTCCGGACGAAGTACCGCCGAACGTGCCGCAGCCCGAGTGAGGGCGAGCGGACGGTTCGTCGGCGCGCTCGTCGCGTGCGGGTGGCACGTCGCGTGTGGCGGGGCCGACCACGGCGCGGTGGATTTGGAGCGGCGGCTCGGCGCCTCCGAGGCGCGGAACGAGGCGCTCGAGGCCCGTGTCGCGACGCTCGAGGCAGCGGTCCACGATCTCGTGGTGGCAAGCACGCCCCCCGAAAATCTCTCGGACGCCGACTTCGCGGAGACATTGGAGAAGACCCTGGCGCGCACGCCGCCGGAACAGCGGGCTACCACCGAGAAGATGCTCCGCCAGAGTCGACAGGTCGCCCAGCTCGGAGAGAAGGGCCTCGCCGAGCTGCGGGAGCAGCGCTTCACGGAGGACGGACCGCCGGGCGAGTGGGCGCGCACGATGGTCCAGCAGTGTGAGCCGCAGCTCGCCGCGCTGAGGTCCACAGCCAAGGTAGGCTTTCAATGTAGAGCCACCCGCTGCCGGCTCGAGGTCTCGGGCTCCGACGAGAGGCTCTTGGAGGCGGCGTTCAACGGGTGCGGGGCGCTTCGCGCGACGCCCATGCCCTTCGGAAAGGCGACCCGGAACGCGCTCGAGCAAACCGCGAGCGGCGTCAGGACCGTTATCTTTTTCTATGCGCCGGACGTCGACGAGCTGTAGCCGACGACGCGTCGCAACGAGTCAGCGCTTGCGCGACTTCGACGGCGGCTTCGAGGCGCTCGCGGTCTTCTGCCCGCCGGCCTTCGGGATCAGGTACGTACGCTTCTGCTTGAGCGCGTTCGACTTGAGGCCGTTTGCCTGCTTGATCGCCGCGATGCTGACACCGTAACGCCGGGACAAGGAGTCGAGGGTGTCGCCGCTGCGCGCACGGTGAAGGATGTAGTCGTCGTCGCCGCGCTTCGAGCCGTGGCCCTCTTTCGCCAGCTGCTTGCCGCTGCGGCCGGTGTGCCTCGTTGCGATCGCGGCGGGGGGCTTCGGGAGGTAGGCCGCGGCGAGGTGGGCGGTCGCTTGGGCGCCGGGCGAGAAGAACCGCACGTGCATGTGTGTGTCGTGGCCGTGCGCATAGCGAACGATCGAACGGGGGTTCTTACCGGCGACCTGAAATACTTGGTCGACGAAAGCGCGGTCTTCGCCATGCTCGAGGGCGTAGTCGCGGAGCAACCGTTGGACTTTGGTGTCCATCAGGATCATCTCGACGTTCGGATCTGCGAGGAACGCCTTCACGAAAGCCCAGCTGCGCTCGCGGTCGAGGTTCTTCTCGTTTGCGACGACGTACCAGCCGACATTGCTCGTGTAGAAATAGCTGAGGTCGACGTCGCGGCCTGCCTGATGGCTTTTGTGCGGACGCAGATGGCCGCCGCTCTTGGCCGAGATGTGACCAATGATGACGGGCGGCGAGTTGGGGAACTGGTCGTCGACTTTGGTGATGGCCTTCCGGATCGAGTCGACGGTCTCCTGGGTGCCATAGGCGTTTCCGGGATCCGTCAGCTTCCAGTGCTCGCCGTCGGGGAAGCGAACTCCGTTGATGAGACGACCACGGTTCGTCGCGCCGATGGAGATGGAGCCGAGCGAGGAGAGATCGCTCTTCACCTTCTGGCGGATGTCGTCATCGGACAGACCCGTCAGAGGCGAATGGATCTGAAACGCTGCGCAATGCGGGGGCTGACTCGGCCCGCGATCGAGGCACGCGGTGATGTCGGGGGACGCGGCGGTCTCGTCGTGGTCGTCCTCGCCATCTTCGGCGTCCGCGGTCTCTTCGTCGTCCGGGACCTCTTCCCAGCCCGGCGCGTCTTCCAGGTTCCCAGAGGCGGCTGCGTCGGCCGACGTACTTCCGACGGCGGGAGCGCTAGTTTGGGTGGCGCCTGGTGACGCCAAGCCCTCGGTCTCTGTGGCGGAGCTGGGCGCGAAGGCGGTCGGTGCGTGCACCTCGGCGCAGCCCGAGAGGCCTACGAGGCACCCAGCAATGACGAGGGCGGCCCCCAAGGGACGGACGGCGCGATGCATCACGGCGGGGCGGACTATACAGAAGGGGCCACCCCTTGGCGACCAAAGAGCGAAAAGCCTTTCGCAGCTGCGAGATCGCTTGCAAAGACTGGTGAGTCGAGTACTTTGCGCGAGCCCGAAAGGGTGGCCCGGGGCGTAGCGCAGCCTGGTTAGCGCATCAGACTGGGGGTCTGAGGGTCGGTGGTTCGAATCCACTCGCCCCGACAAGGGAAACCGGGAGCCGGGGGGGCGCCGGCGTCGTCGTCGGTTTCCGGCGGGGGCGCCGGTCTCCATCGGCAAATTCGGGCTCGGGTGCTCGCGCTTTCGCGAATCGTCCGCCGACCTTCGCTTGCGAGCGCCAGCGAGCGAGGTACTAGGGACACGTCCTGCGCGACGGCGTCACGCTCGTCCGCGTGAACCGCTCGCGGAGCGCGTCGCGCAGCGCGCGTTCGCTCTCGAAGATCTGAATCCCAGGGTCGGAGCGGGCCCACTCGGCGACGTCGCCGGCCGGCGTGGACAGGACCGCGACGCCGAGCGCGCGCGCCTCGCGCACCGCAGAAGGCGCAGCCTCGTCACGCGACGTCGATACGAGGACGCGGGCGCCGGCGATCCAGCCGAGCGCGACCTCGCGATCGACGCGTCCGACGACGAGCACGCCTGGCGGGAGCGGCTCGGGCCCATCGCCGACGAACACGATCGGCACGTTCGCCGCGAGGGCCGCCCGCGCCGCGAGGGCAGGGCGCTTCTCGGGCACGCGTCGTCCGACCCACACCGCATATGCGTCCGACGTGCCGAGCTCGGCCGCCGGCGATGGGAGCGCGTCCCGGGCTGGCATCTCGAGCGGCGGTAGCTCGACCGTCGACGCTTCGAAGAGACGCGTGGCGACGCCCGCCGGGAGCGCCTCGAGAAGGGTGCGTCGCAGCGAGCTCGCGGCGAAGACGAAGGCAGCACCGCGTTCGAGGAGCGTCGAGATGACGTGTCCTGCGAAACGGCGAGGCAGCGCCGCGAGCAGGCGTACGTCGGCCCCGTGTGCGCGGACCTCGAGCGGCGCGTCGACGCCCAGGCACGCAGGCCAGGCGCTAGGGACGATGAAGTTCGCGACGACGCGATCCCACGGCCCGTGCACACGGAGCGCGCGTCGGGCGCGAAGGACGAACGGCCCGGCTTGCAGAAGTCGAACGGGGCGCTCACGGGCTCGAGCGAGCGCGCCTGGCCAGTCGAACAGATCGCCAGCGCCGAGCGAGTGGCGCTCTCCGCCGGTGGGCGCCGGACCACCAGACCCAGGCACGAGCACCGCGACGCGCGCCCCGGAACGCGCCCAACGCTCGGCGTCCGCTTGCACGAAGTGGCCTGAGGGATCCCCGTCGAAGCGCGGATACGACGTCGAGAGGATCGCGATCTTCACGGCGAACAAAGCACCGCGAGGCCGAGCAGCGCTCGACCTCGCAGAAGTCTCGACGGCCTCTTCGGTCGCGCGCTCGAGGCGCGGCAGGCCGACGAGTCGACGAGCCTTTTCCTACATCACCTCGATCTTCGAGCGCTTGCGCCGACGGCGCGCAGCCTCGGACGCCTTCTTGCGGCGCTTGACCGACGGCTTCATGTAGTGACGGCGACGCTTCAGCTCGCGGAGGATGCCCTCGGCCGCCATCTTTCGCTTGAGGTGCTTGATGGCGCGCTCGATCCCCTTGTCACCGACGCTGACCTCGAGGGGTTTGCATTGAATCGCTTCGCTCGGCATCGCTCTCGACTGCTCCTGTTCCGAAAAAAAGTAGGGTCGTACCCTAGGGGCGGCGGACTATAGTCAAAGCAGGTCCGCCGCGCAAGCCGTTCCCATGTCGCCCCTGCGCGTCAGGGTAGCGGATCGCAGGGCGGGATGAGGCAGGTCGAGAACTGGCACGAGATGTAGTTGAACGTGCAGTTCGAGAAGCATTTCAAGATGCCGCTGTCGTAGCCCTGCGAGATGCATGTCTCGCCGCCCTTGTCGGTGCCGTCGCAGTCCTCGCTGCCTTCGCGGACGCCGTTGCCGCAGAGGGTGCAGGCGCCGGTGTTGAAAGTGCAGTTCGAGTTGCAAGAGAGCGCACCGCCGGCGTAGCCCTGAGACGCGCAGGTCTGGCCATTGAGGTTCGAGCCGTCACACGACTCGCCGCTCTGGATGGTGCCGTTCCCACAGTTCGTGCATCCGGCGGTGTTGAACTGGCAGCTCGAGTTGCAGGAGAGGCTGCCGCCGGCGAAGCCCTGCGTCGCGCAGGTCTTGCCGTTGAGGTTCGAGCCGTCGCACGCCTCGCCGCTGTTCACGGCGCCGTCGCCGCACTTGTAGCAACCCGCCGTGTTGAAGTTGCAGCCGCTCGTGCAAGCGAGCGTTCCGCCCGCGAAGCCTTGCGTGGCGCAGGTCTTCCCGTTGAGGTTCGAGCTGTCGCATTGCTCGCCGCTGTCGACCGTGCCATCGCCGCAGAACGAGCCGCTGCAGCCCGACGTGTTGAGCGTGCAATTCGAAGCGCAGCTGATGGTCCCGGTGCCGAGGCCCTGATTCGAGCACGTCTTGCCGTTGAGATTCGAGCCGTCGCAGGCTTCGCCGCTCTGGATGGTGCCGTTGCCGCAGTTCGAGCACCCAGCCGTGTTGTACGTGCACGAACCCGTGCACGAAAGGTTGCCGCTTCCAAAGCCCTGCGTCGCGCAGGTGCCGCCGTTGAGCGCGGCGCCGTCGCACTGTTCGCCGGAGTTCACCGTTCCGTTGCCGCAGTCGGTGCAGCTCGACTCGTCGAAGGCGCATGCGGAGGTGCAGCCGAGCGCGCCGCCCGCGTGGCCCTTGCTCGCGCAGGATTGCCCGCCGAGGTTCGAGCCGTCGCACTGCTCTCCGAGGTCGATGCTGCTGTTTCCGCAGGCATTGCAGCTCGCCATGTTGAACGTGCAGTTCGCTGCGCAGCCCAAGGTGCCGCCGCCGAAGCCGAAGTCGGTGCAAGAGTGGCCTTCGAGATCCGCCGCGTCGCACTGCTCGCCGAAGTCGAGCGTGCCGTTGCCGCACGTGGTCGGTGCGGTACAGCCGCTCGTGTCGAAGCCCGTGCACGTTTCGTTGCAGCCGAGGTCCCCGCCAGGCGAGCCAGGGATGAGCGTCGCGCAGGTGAGGTCGTTCAAGGCTGCGCCGTCACAGGTCTCCGTGCCGTCGATGACGTTGTTGCCGCAGGTCGAGTTGCAGCTGGCGAGATCGAAAGCGCAGTCGGCGCGACACGACAGGACCCCGGGCGGCTGCCCGAGATCGGCGCACGTCTTGCCGAAGAGGTTGGCGCCGTCGCATTGCTCGCCCGGATCGACGTTGCCGTCGCCGCAGATCCCTGTGGTCCCGCCGCCGCCGGTGTCGCTCGTCGTATTGCCGCCCACGCTCGTGGTGGCGCCGCCGCCAGAGCCGTCTCCGTTGCAGGACGCGTCGAGGCATCTCTCCGGCGGTGAGCACCCTGCCGAAGCAGCGACGACCGGAAGGGCCACGACTAACAGGAGGCGAAGGGCGCGCACGTTCATGAGTAAACCTCTCGTCGAGCAGACCAAGCCGCATCGAGAGTAGCGTGACCCTGTGGTCATGAAAACCTTCTCGGCGCTTCATTTCCGGTTCAGGCGCGGATCATTCCCGGCTCAGACGCGGATTTTTTTCCAGCGGATTTTCGCCCGTGGCCGACCGGCGCCCCGCGCCTTTGGGTAGCGGTCCTTGCACATAAGAATGATTCTAATTAAGGTCCGCTTGTGGTTCGACCCAGCGACAACGCGACGAAGATGCTCGAGACGCTTCGCGCGAGCGGCCTCAAGCTGACGCCGCAGCGCCTGGCCATCGTTCGCGAGCTCGCCGACGATGACTCGCATCCGACGGCGCAAGAGCTCTTCGACCGTCTGAAGGTCGCCCTGCCGACGATGAGCTTCGCGACGGTCTACAACACGCTCGACGCGCTCGCGGCCAGTGGGCTCTGCGCGGCGCGCTCGCTCGTCCCCGGCGCGACCCGCTTCGACCCGAACACCAAGCCACACCACCACGCCGTCTGCGACGACTGCGGCGCGGTCATCGATATCCCCTCGGAGCCCACCAGCCGCGCCGCCGCGAAGTCGGCCATGGGCGTTGCCGTCACGGGCTTCGTCGTTCGGGCGGTCGAGCAAATCTATCGGGGGCTCTGCGCCGATTGCGCGGCGACGCCCTCTCGCGAGCGGGCGTCGCCGAAGTCGCACGCTCCCAGCTGAAACTTCTCCGCGCGGGCAGCGGTCGGGCCCACGCGGCGTCTCTCGCCGGTTCGCCGGCATTCGCACGCCTCTCGGTGCGAAGCATGAACAGCCACTCAGGAGACTCCCATGTCGAAGAACCTCACTTCCGGAAGCAAGACGCACAAGAACCTCAAAGACGCGTTCGCGGGCGAGAGCCAGGCGAACCGCCGCTATCTGTATTTCGCAAAGGTCGCGGACGTGGAAGGTCGCCCCGAGGTCGCGGGTCTCTTCAAGGACACCGCGGACGGCGAGACCGGACACGCACACGGTCACCTCGACTATCTGAAGGCCGTGGGCGATCCGGCGACCGATCTCCCGATCGGCAACACCGAGAAGAACCTGAAGTCGGCCGTCGCCGGCGAGACCCACGAGTACGAGACGATGTACCCGGGTATGGCGAAAGAGGCTCGCGAAGAGGGCTTCGAGGACATCGCCGATTGGTTCGAGACGCTCGCGAAGGCCGAGAAGTCGCACGCAGGTCGCTTCAAGAAGGCGCTCGACTCGCTCGATTTCTGATTCGACAGGACGCGCGCGCGCTCGAGCGTTCGCCCGAGCGCGCGTCCGCCCACATGTTTCTCGCCGTTGGGGGGCGAGGTCACCATGAGCCAGATCGCCCGCACACCCAGCTCGCCGCCGGCGACGAGCCCCGAAGACCCACGGTATTTCGACGAGCGCGATCTCGAGGCCGAGCTCCGTCGCACGTTCCAGATCTGTCACGAGTGCCGCATGTGCGTCGGCTACTGCGGATCGTTCCCAGAGGTCTTCAAGCGCGTCGACCGCGACATCGAGAGCGGGCGCGCAGAAGGCGCAGAGCTGCTCGGTGCCGAAGACTTCATGGCGATCGGCGACGAGTGTTGGCAGTGCAAGCTCTGCTACATCAAGTGTCCGTACACGAAGGACGACGACGCGAAGGAGCTGCTCGACTTTCCGCGCCTGATGGCCCGAGAGAAAGCGACGCGTTCCAGACGAGACGGCGTGCCGATCGTGGACCAGGTCCTGGGTGAGCCGCAGCTGATCGGCAAGCTCGGCGCCGGACCGTTCGCCCCGATGACGAACCTCATCAACGCGAACCGCCTGGTCCGGAAGACGCAAGAAGCCGTCGCCGGGATCTCGAGCGAGTTTCCGATCCCGCCGATGGCGAAGGAGCGCTTCTCTACGTGGCGCAAAGAGCACGCGAAGATCGAGCGTGCGGGAGAGGCCGGCACGGTCGTGCTCTTCGCGACCTGCTACGGCGAGTACAACACGCCGAGCGTCCCGCGATCGGCGACGCAGGTGCTCGAGCACAACGGCTTTCGCGTACTTCTTCCTGGTGAATCGGTCGAGGACGGACCGGGCTCCGCCGCGGAGGAGCCGACGTGCTGCGGAATGCCGAACCTCGACGGTGGCGATCTCGACGGCTACCGAAAGAAGGTCCTGCACAACGTCGCGCTGCTCTATCCGCAGGTGAAGGCGGGCCTTCCCATCGTCGTGCCCGGGCCGACCTGTGGCTACACGATGAAGCGAGAGTGGCCGGAGTACGTGCCCACGGAAGAGGTGCGCGCGGTGGCCGCCGCGACGGTCGACCTGATGGAGTTCTTGGTCTCGCTCGGCAAGAAGAAGCAGCTGAAGCTCGAGTTCAAGAAGCCCCTCGGCACGGTCGCGTACCACGCGGCCTGCCATCTTCGCGCGCAGAAGATCGGCTTCCCGGGGCAGCGCGTCCTGTCGAAGGTCGCCGACACCGACGTTCGCATGGTCGAGGAGTGCTCCGCGGTCGACGGCACCTGGGGCATGAAGGCAGCTCACTACGCGACGGGTAAGAAGTATGCCCAGCGCATGGTCAAGCGCACGCTCGAGGCCGAGCCCGACTTGGTCGTCACCGACTGCACGCTCTCTGCCCTGCGACTCGACCACGAGGCACGCGAAGCGGGCAAGAGCGTCCGCGTGATGCACCCGGTCGAGGCGCTCGCAGAGGCCTATGGCATCGCAGACGCGGAAGGTACGTCCGGAATCGTTCCCGGAAGAGCGACGGAGTAGAGGGCGATCATGCAGACGATTCGACGAGAAGAGGTCCTCGCGCTCGGAGAATACGAGCTCATCCGGCCCCACTTTCGGGCACGCGTGATCGAAGCGAAGCGAGCGCGACGCGCGCGCGTCGCGGACGACATGAGCATCATGTTCGAGAACCGCGACACGGTCCTGCTCCAGATCCAGGAGATGCTGCGTACCGAGCGCATCACGCAAGAGCCCGGCGTCCTCCACGAGATCGAGACGTACAACGACCTGATCCCTGCCGAGGGCGAGCTCTCCGCGACGCTCTTCATCGAGATCGCAGACAAAGAGGCCCGCGACGCGACGCTCGTCCAGTTGAAGGGCCTTCACGAGCACGTCGCCCTCGAGATCGACGGCGTCCTCGAGCGCGGCGTCTCGGCCGAGCGCTCCGTCGCCGGCTACGAGCGAACGACGGCCGTCCAGTATTTCAAGTTCCCGTTGACCGCCGCGTCGGTCGCCGGGCTCCGCGGTGGCTCGGCGAACATCGTGCTCGTCGTCGACCACCCGGCCAGGAAACTCCGCGTGCCGCTCGACCCGGCGCTCGTGAAGTCGCTCTCAGAGGACGTCTCCTGAGGGAGAGGTCTCCGCCGCGCCCCGCGGAGGAGACTCACGTTTCGCCACGACGAAAAGGAGCTCGCGCCCATGTTCGTGTACGAGCGCGCGGTGCGCTTCGAAGAGGTCGACGCTGCGGGGATCCTCTTCTTCGCGCGCTACCTCGCGTTTGCGCACGACGCGATGGAAGCGTTCTTCGGCGAGCTCGAGGGCGGATACCCGCGCCTCATCACGACGCGCGGCGTCGGCTTTCCGGCGGTCGATGTCCACGCAAGCTACAAAGCGCCGGTCCGCTATGGCGACACGCTCCGCATCGAGGTCGTGACGAGCCGCCTCGGAGGTCGAAGCGCGACGCTGCGGTATCGAATGGTACGCGGCGATGGGATCGTCTCTGCCGAGATCGATCACACCGTCGTTTCGAGCGATCTCGCCAAGATGAAGTCCGTCGAGATGCCGGCGGACGTGCGCGCGGTGTTCGAGCGCCATCTGGTCGATTCGGCAGGCTGATCCCGCCTCGCTCTCGGTCTGGTATGCGATGGCGCATGACGACGACTGGACCGAGCCCCGAGGCCCTTCACCGCGTAGCGGAGCGCGCGCTCGCCGAGTGCACGAAGGGCGTCCGGCTCGCGCTCGGGCTCGGTACTGGGCGCGCCGCGGAGGCGTTCATTCGACGGCTCGGCGCCGCGGTGAAAGCCCACGAGCTCGAGGTCGTCGGCGTCCCCACGAGCGAGCGAAGCGACGCGCTGGCGCGCGAGCTCGGCATCCCGGTCACGTCGCTCGCCGACGTCGCGAAGCTCGATCTCGCGTTCGATGGCGCCGACGAGGTCGACCCGACGGGGCAGCTCATCAAGGGGCTCGGCGGCGCGATGCTCCGCGAGCGCGTCGTGGCGAGCGAAGCTGCGAGGTTCGTCGTGCTCGTCACTCCGGAGAAGCTCGTCCCGCGTCTCGGCGCACGCTCCGTTCTGCCAGTCGAGGTCGTCCCGTTCGCAGAGGCGTCCGCGACGCGGCGTCTCGCGAAGGTCGCCGCCGCAGTGACCCGGCGGAGGGCGAAGGATGGCGGCGTTTACTTGACGGACAACGGCAACGTCGTGCTCGATTTATCGGCTCCAGAGGGAGGCTTCGCCGATCCTCGCGCTCTCGATCGAGACGTTCGCGCCGTGCCCGGCGTGGTCGACACCGGTTTCTTCTTCGACATGGCGCGCCTCGTCGTCGTGGGCGAGGCCGACGGCGTCCGCGTGATCGAGCCTGTCAGCGCTCGATCTTGAGGCGACGGAAGTCTCGGCCGGCGAGGCGCCACGTGCTCCAGCCGCCGCCTTCCTTGTGCTCGAAGCCCGTCACGCGGCTGAAGCGTCGGGCCTCGGTGCCCTCGGAGCTGTCGACGACGACCCACTCGTCGTCGACCTGCCGCACCGTGACGACCACGCGCTGCTCGGCGTGGCGCAGTCCGCTCACGATCGTGACGGTCTCCACCCGTTACTCCGAAGCGGGGGCGCGTCGCGCGTCCTCCGCGATGCGGTCGAGGGTGCTCGCGAGGCGATCGAGTGACAGGTTGCCGGGCGCGCCGAGTGAGACGCGTGCCCGGACGCTGACGTCGGCGGCGGCGCCCGCCGGTTCGTTCGGCGAGCCGAGATCTTCAGCCACGCGACGGTACGCCTCTCGAAACGGCAAGCCGCCCCGCGCGAGATCGACCGCGCGATCCGTCGCGAGCATGTCCATGGTGACGGACGCGGCCGCGCGCTCGACGTCGATCGCGAGCGACGAGACCACCTTCGGGAGAATCGTCAGGCTGTCCTTCGCCTCTGCCAGTGCGCGCATGACAGGGGCCTTCGTCAGCTGCATGTCGCGCTGGTAGCCCGAGGGCAGGGCGACGAGCCCCATGAGCTCGGTGATCGCGCCCTGAATGACCGAGCAAGAGCCGCGCATCAGCTCGACGACGTCCGGGTTGCGCTTGTTCGGCATGATCGACGAGCCCGTCGTGAGCTCGACGGGCAGCTTCAAGAGGCCGAACTCGGCCGTCGAGAAGATCGAGACGTCCCACGCGAAGCGCCGCGCGAACGCCGAAGCGTGCCAGACGGCGGTCAGCGCGACGACCTCGTCGAGGCCGCGCGACGACTGCGAGTAGAGCGGGTTCAGCGCGACGTCCTCGAAGCCGAGCTCGTGCGCGACGCCCTCGCGATCCAGGGGGAGGTTGACGCCGTAGCCCGCCGCGGCGCCGAGCGGGCTCTTCCCGAGGCGCTCTCTCGCGTCGAGGATCGTCCGCGCGCTCTCGCCGAATGCCTCTGCGTAGCCCGCCGCCCAATGCCCCACCGTCTGCGGCACGGCCCGCACGAGGTGCGTGTATCCCGGGAACACCGTCCACTCGTGGCGCCGGGCGAGGTCGAGGAACGCGTGGGCGGCCGTGATGGAAGCCTCGGCGAGCTCTGCGAGCGCCGCGCGTTCGAACAGTCGGAGCGCAGTGAGGACCTGATCGTTGCGACTTCGTCCCAAGTGGACCCGCTTGCCGACGTCGCCGAGCCGCTCGACCAACGCCGACTCGATCGCCGTGTGGCCGTCTTCGTCGTCGGGGGTCAGATGAAACGAGCCGTCCTCGAGCCCGCGCTCGAGCGCCTCGAGCCCGAGGACGAGCGCGTCGCGCTCGGTCGGACCGAGCGCCCCGATGCGACCGAGCCCGCGCACGTGGGCCTTCGAGGCCCGCAGATCGAAGGGCAAGAGCGCCGCGTCGAGCTTGTAATCGTCGCGCGCGGTGTAGCGCAGCATGGCGGCGTCGACGGCGCCGCCTTTGTCCCAGAGCTTGGCTGCCACGGTCAGGGTCCTTCGAGGGTCTCGTCGACGAGGGCGCGAAGCTCGGCCATCTTCCTCCGCTTCTCTGCCGACAGCTTCGGCGTGACACGTGGGGTCGATTGGCCCGAGGCCAGCTCGCGCTCGAGCGCATCGATGGGATCGATGTCCTCGGCACGATCGAGCCCGACCATGCGGAGGAGCTTGCGACCGACGCCGATCTCGTTCGGATCCTTCAGCGAGAAATCGCCGCGCGCGACGGCGTCGGACGCGTCGTCCACGCGACGTACGAGCGAACGCTGCGCCCTCACGAACGTGCGCGCGGCACCAAAGAGCCCACGCGCCACCGGATCGAGCGAGCTCGCGACGCCGCGGAGCGAGTCGCTCGCGCCCCCGGTCTTGTGCGCCTCGCGCTCGAGCGCGAGCGCCAACGCCAACGCCGTCTGGCCGGCGGTCAAGCTCGTCGCCTGGTGGACCTTCATCCCGCCGCAGCCCTTCACCTCGATGCCGGAGCCGTTGGCGACGAGCACGCCCAATCCGAGCATCACGGCCGCGAGATCCGCGCCCGGCGCGCGCTCGCTCTTCTCGAAGTCGCCCATCGCGTCGGCCTCGAGTAGGAAGAGATGCCCCACGCCGCGAGCGAGCACGGTCGTGAGCACCGTCGGATGGCTGACCTCTGGCGCGGCGACGAGGATCTTGTAGCCGTCGTCGGTGGCAGCGACGCGCTCGCCGCTCATCACGCGTGGCGCCGACCCCCCGCAGCCCCCGCTCGAGCAGCTCGAGACGACGCGGCCCTCTTCCGGATCGACG